>Ga0187777_10000203_pt1 | contig 44635 bp, 38 predicted proteins | sample 1015_Q2_SP5_10_M_FD_132416 | JGI IMG/M metagenome (GOLD analysis project Ga0187777, IMG submission 132416) | Tropical peat soil microbial communities from peatlands in Department of Meta, Colombia - 1015_Q2_SP5_10_MG | ecosystem: Environmental > Terrestrial > Soil > Wetlands > Peat | place... | reverse complement strand
GGAGAGCTGCAACAACTGCAACTCTTACCTGAAACTGTTTTATCTGGCAAAAGACTCGAGGATGGAAGCAATGGCGGATGACCTTGCCACACTTGCGCTCGACATGCTGATGGACAAAGAGGGCAAGATGCGCGGAGGACCGAACCTGTTTTTCCACCCCGGGATGCAGCGTTGACGAACGTGCTGCTCGCCGCGTAGACGAATCACCGGTGACATGGCTGCTCTACGCATGATGCTTCACAGGCTTGGACGTGCGCTTTCTTCCAGTACCTTACGTTATTGACTCAACCGGTGAATGCCTGAATGAGCAGGAATTACGGAGTGAATTATGTCCCTCATTAATTTTGAACCCCTCCTCCAGGAATCGGTAAAAATGCATGGACATCTCTGCCCGGGGCAGGTACTCGGCGTCCGGATGTCCATGCTCGGCCTCCGGGAAATCGGAATTTCAGATCCGAAAGGAAGCGACCGGAAGAACCTCATCGTTTTCGTCGAGATGGATCGATGCGCCACGGACGCGGTCCAATCCGTCACCGGGTGCAGCCTGGGGAAGCGGAGCATGAAATACTTTGATTACGGCAAGATGGCCGCCACGTACGTGAACCTGAAGATGAACAAGGCGGCGCGGATCGCCGCCAGGAGGGACTCATGCGAAAAAGCAAAAGATCTCTTCCCCGACATCGAGAACAAGTACATGGCGCAGCTTGAAGCATACAAGGTCATGTCGGACAACGAGCTCTTCGATGTGATGGACGTTACCGTGAACGTAAGGCCCGAGGATATGCCGGGAAGGCCGACGCGAAGAGTGCAGTGCGACTCTTGCGGTGAGCACGTTCAGGACATGAGGGAAATCTATCGGGACGGCAGGGTGCTCTGTGTTGCGTGCGCCGAGGGCGGCTATTACGAAGTAAAGAATACTTTTTTGCCGCGCGTTATGCAGGAAAACCATAACGGTCTGGCTATCAGGTCAAAGATATGGATCGAAATCGGCGGTGAACCGGTTTTCGGCCGGGGCAGGCGGTTTCTGCTGGAAGCCATAGACTCGTATGGTTCAATAAACCGGGCGGCGCAGGAAGTCGATATATCCTTCCGAAAGGCATGGGGGCACATCAAGGTCATGGAGGACCGGCTTGGCGTGAAGCTGGTCGAGCGTCAGACCGGCGGAAGGAACGGAGGTGGCACCACGCTGACGGATGATGCCAGGAAATTCTTGAAGAAGTACGAGGCGCTTGAAAAGGGGATACAGGATCTTGTGGATAAGCGATTCAGAAGCATATTCAAGGGAGGTTCTCATGTGTGATTTCCCACACGAGGAACGACAACGAGGCGCGAAGACGATACCCGTCCATCAGGCTGTAGGCACAGTGCTAGCCCATGATATTACTGAGATCCGGCCCGGAGAGTTCAAGGGACGTGCCTTTAAGAAAGGCCACATAATCCGGGAAGAGGATGTCTGCCACCTTCAGCGGCTCGGCAAGGAGCATCTCTTCGTGCTGCACATTTCCGAAGACGAGATGCACGAGAACGACGCCGCGTATGCGATTGCCAACGCGCTCATGGGCAGCGGTGTGGCGATTGAAGACGAACCATATGAAGGCAAGATCAGCATCATTGCGGAACATGACGGGCTTTTGAAAATCGACAGAGAGACGCTTCTGGCATTCAATATGCCGGGCGAGGTGATGTGTGCAACGCTGCATGATAATACAGTTGTGAAAAAAGGGCAGACCATCGCGGGTACGCGGGCAATTCCGTTAGTGGTGAAGAAAGACGTGATCGATCAGGTCGTGAGCATAGCGGAAGCGGCCCGTAATGCCCGGGGAACGGGCGTCATTGCCGTAAAGAAAATCAGCAAACCGCGAGCCGGCGTGGTCATAACGGGAAACGAAGTTTATCACGGAAGAGTCAAGGACGCATTCGCGCCGATCATTACGAAGAAGATCGAAGAGGTCGGCGGGGAGCTTGTCGGCGTTTATTATGCGCCAGACGATAAGGCGTTCATCGTGGAGCGGCTCAAGGAACTGCTGAAGGCGGGAGCCGATCTTCTGATAACGACGGGCGGCATGTCGGTCGATCCTGATGATGTGACCCGGTTTGCCATCGGGGAGCTAGGCGCAACGGACATAACATACGGGTCTGCAGTGCTGCCCGGCGCTATGTTTCTGATCGCCTCGATCAACGGAGCGACCGTTCTCGGCATTCCCGCCTGCGGCATGTACGCGAAGGCAACTGTTTTCGACCTGGTTCTTCCCCGGGTGCTGGCCGGGGAAAAGGTCGGCAGGAGGGAGCTGGCAGAGCTGGGGCACGGCGGACTTTGCATGAAGTGCGGTGTGTGCCGATACCCGGTATGCCCGTTCGGGAAATAACCGCTTGGATTTCTTGGTGAAAGCACTGCGGCGGAGCCTGCTCCGCATCAGTCTGAAGCTTGCAGCGCAGACGCAATGATATTATCAACTCAACCATAGGAGGACACCATGAGTATCGACAGACGGGATTTTCTAAAGCTACTCGGCATGGGTGGTGCAGTTCTCGTTTTGGGGCAGCATGGCAGAGCGAATGCGACAGAGGCGGCTGGCGGCAAGGATGACTTTGTTTTCGTTCAGCTGTCGGACACGCACTGGGGATTCAACGACTCGAAGGCAAACCCCGATTTCGCGGGAACGTTGAAAAAAGCCATCGCGGCCGTCAACAGCATGAAAACGCAGCCTGATTTCATCGTATTTACCGGCGATATAACGCATACGACCGACGACCCCGTGGAGCGAAGAAAACGCATGGCCGAAGCGCGCGATATCATCAGCGGCCTGAACAATAAGAACGTCAAGTTCATGGCGGGCGAGCATGATGCCGGGCTGGACAACGGCGAGGCGTTTCAGGAGTACTTCGGGAAGACCCACTATACCTTCGAACACAAGGGCGTGCATTTCATCGCCATTGACAACGTTTCCGACCCGACATCAAGCATCACGGACCCGCAGCTGCAGTGGCTGAGTGATGAACTGAAAAAACTCGGCAAAGACTCGCGGATCGTGGTCTTGACGCACCGGCCCCTCTTTGATCTGTATCCGAATTGGGACTGGTGGACCCGCGACGGGGCAAAGGCCGTTGACCTCCTCATGCCTTACCAGAACGTAACCGTCCTGTATGGGCACATCCATCAGGAACATCACCACATGACAGGCCATATTCCCCATCACGCTGCCAAGGGCCTGATGTTCCCGTTGCCCGTGGCCGGTTCCGTACCGAAGCGAATACCGATCCCCTGGGATCCCGCCGAGCCCTATAAAGGCCTGGGATACCGAAGCGTCGATGCGAACGTTGAAAAAGCGGAATATGTGCTTACAGAATATCCCATAAAGAAAGGATAAGATAATGACATCGATAAATTATGCTCTCCGGCACACCCTCATCATGATCACGGTGTTTACGCTGAGTTTGTCTGCCGCCGGCCTGTTCGCAGGGGATCAGCCGGATCAAGTAATAAAGATCACGGCAAAAAAGTTTGAATACTCTCCGAACGAGATCAAGATCAAGAAGGGCGTTCCGGTGGTACTGGAGTTTACTTCACTTGACCGGATACATGGATTCACGGTCCCCGATCTGGGAGGGGTCCGGGCGACCATAGAGCCGGGAAAAGCCACAAGAGTAACCATCATTGCGCCAAAGGCCGGCACCTACGAATTTCACTGTGACATCTTCTGCGGAGATGGCCATGAAGGGATGACAGGTAAAATAATTGTAGAGGATTGAACCCGAGAAGGTTGTGACGCTGACAACCTGTCCTCGTGACATCCCCAAAGGACAAGTGCGCCAAAGTCAAATACACTGCTGACCACGCTGTCCGGCACCTTCACCCGCTCACGCGGGAATCAGAGGACGTGAAAGATTCCTCGCAGATCCCGGACCTCGACATCGAAGCCGATGCCGTGCGCGATCATATGATCAGGCTCACGGCGTCGGCCGAGGCTTGCTCCGCGGCCAGCTAGCATATTATTCTTCCGGCTCCAGTTACTTCACGCAGTGCATTGTTTCCTGCATGGAAGAATTTCCGCATTGACCCCCACTCCCGTAAAACTGCAATAAACCTCCGTTCAAGGCAATGGAAAGAAGGAGATATTCATTCTGCTCTTGTTCAGCGTTCAGATGGACTTCAAAGCAGATCCGATTCCTCTTGCCGATTGTGTCAGATTACCGGCTGGCATCTGGATACGGTTCAGTTTTATGATATGCTTTTATGAGGAGCACTGGCAAGAATGTAGGTGGCGGAGACGCATGTCGCGAAAAATCCTTATAATCGAAGACGACAGAGACATCGCCGATCTTTTGAAGCTCCATCTGAAGGATGCGGGATACGAAGTAAGCCTGGCGTATGAGGGCGGTGCAGGCCTTGATCAGGCCCTCTCGAAGCCCCATGACCTCATCATACTTGACCTCATGCTCCCGGGTGTGGACGGGCTGGAGATCTGCCGGCGCGTGAGGGCCGCATCGGCTTACACGCTCATCCTCATGCTTACGGCCAAATCTACCGAGCTTGACCGCGTCCTCGGCCTTGAGATCGGTGCTGACGATTATCTGACCAAGCCATTCAGCATCCGGGAGCTTCTGGCCCGGGTCAAAGCCCTGTTCCGCCGCGAGGAAGCGCTCAAGTCGGAATCATCGCTCGAATTGCAGAAAGTGATCAGGGCAGGCGCCCTCGAAATCGACGTGGAAAAACGGAGGGTAGCGCTCAAGGGTACACAAGTGACTTTGACGGCCAAAGAGTTCGATCTCCTGCTCCATTTTGCGAGACACCCCGGCCGGGTCTATACCCGTATGGAGCTGTTGAACCTCGTGTGGGGGTACGGGTATGAGGGTTACGAACACACGGTCAATTCCCACATCAACCGTCTCAGGGCAAAAATAGAAGAAAACTCAGCCCGGCCCCGCTACATTTTAAGTGTCCGGGGGATCGGCTATAAGTTCTCTGACTCGGAAGATTTCGAAAAGGAGTAGCATCATGTTCAAGAACCTTTATGCCAGGCTGGCCGCCGTGCTGCTCGGGCTTTTCTTGCTGATGGGCGTGCTGTACATCCTGCTGACGCTCTACACCACCCGTCTTTATTTCGAGGAAGTGAACCAGAAGATCAACCGCATCCTGGCGCAGCATCTGGTCTCGGAAAAGATCCTGATAAAGGACGGCAGGGTCGATGAACACGCGCTGGAGAATATTTTCCATATGCTGATGATCGTCAATCCCGTCATCGAGGTCTATCTCCTCGACCCGAACGGGAACATCGTGGCATTCTCCGCGCCTCCCGGGAGGGTGAAAAGGCAGTTCGTGTCGCTGGAGCCCGTGAAACGGCTGCTGACCGGGACATCCCCCCTACCCATCCTGGGTGATGATCCGCGCGACCTCAGACAGAAAAAAATATTCTCCGTTGCGCCCATCACGCTGAACGGCCGCACCGAAGGCTATCTCTATATCATCCTGGGCGGCGAAGAATTTGAAACAGAGGCACAGGTGCTCCAGAGCAGTTACATCCTCCGGCTCAGCATGTGGGCCGCGGCAGGAGGCCTGCTCTTCGCACTGCTGACTGCGCTGCTTCTGTTCAACAGGATGACGCGACCGCTCCGGCAGCTTACCGCGGCGATTGAGGCGTTCCGGCAAAGTGACTTTTCGGAACCCGCTTTTTTCTCGCGCCGTTTTCGCGTTGGTTCGAAAAATGAAATCGACAGGATCGGCACAATCTTCACGCAAATGGCCGATCGCATCGTACTCCAGATCAGGGAACTGAGAGCGGCAGATGCGCGCCGGCGGGAATTCATCGCCAATATCACTCACGACCTCCGGACGCCCCTGACATCTCTCCAGGGCTACCTCGAGACCCTGCTCCTGAAGGAAGGAGCATCGACTGCTGAGGAACAGCGGAACTATCTTATGATCGCAATCAAACGCGCCGACCAGCTGGCGAAGCTGGTCGCCGAACTCTTCGAACTCGCCAAGCTGGATGCGCCGGACGTCCAGGTCCGCTTCGAACCGTTCTCGCTGAGTGAGCTCGTTCAGGATATTCTGCAGAAGTTCCAGCTCTCTGCCGAGAAGCAAAAGATAAAGCTCCGGATGGACATCGTAGAAAATCTTCCCTTGGTTTTCGCTGATATAGGGCTTTGCGAACGGGCGATAGAAAATCTCGTCGAAAACGCCCTGCGATATACGCCGGAGAACGGCTCCATCAGCATCAATGCCGTTCCCGACAACGAACGGATAGCAGTGCACGTTTCGGATACTGGCTCCGGCATCCGGCCTGAAGACATCCCCCATCTGTTCGATCGCTTCTATCGAAGGGACCGAAGCAGTCAGGACAGTAACTCGGGTTCAGGGCTTGGCCTGGCCATCACTAAGCGAATCCTTGAACTCCACGGTAGCGATCTTAAGGTCAAAAGCACGGTCAATGCAGGCACCACTTTTACTTTCAGCCTGCCTGTCTCTAGGACCCGGCCATGACATCATGATCGTGCCCAAGAGATTCAGCCTTTAGTCCTAATCTTTTTCGTGACCATCACTTTATCCCTCCGTGACGATTCCGTGACCCTGGTGAGCTATTCTTCATTCAGACAGCTGATAGAGGCGTGTGCTGCCGTAGAATAAAAAAGAGCTGTTTATAAGTTATAATATTAAGTAGAAAGAGAGGTTTAGCATGTTTGGAAAACTCATCATAGGAACGCTGTTTGTTCTGCCGCTCATGGTTACAGGGGTAAACGCAGGTGATGCCCCGCATGTTGAAAAGGCGATCTTTGCAGGCGGTTGTTTCTGGTGCATGGTACCGCCTTTCGAGAAGCTGGATGGGGTGAAAGAGGTCATTTCCGGCTACACCGGCGGTCATAAGGCAGATCCCACGTATGAAGAAGTGTCTTCGGGGACGACCGGCCATGTGGAGGCTGTGGAGGTCATCTATGACCCCGCAAAAGTGACCTACGGGAAGCTCCTGGACGTATTTTGGAGGCAGATCAACCCCACAGATGCCGGAGGTCAATTTGTGGACCGCGGATCATCGTACAAGTCTGCCGTCTTTTATAACAATGAAGAGCAGAAGAGACTAGCTGAAAAATCTAAAAAAGATCTTGAGCTGTCGGGCCGTCTCGATAAACCGATAGTCACCGAGATCCGTCCTGCCGGGCCTTTCTACCGCGCCGAGGAATACCACCAGGACTATTGGAAGAAAAACCCGATCCGGTATAAGTTCTACCGCTACAATTCAGGACGCGACCAGTATCTGGCAAAGATCTGGGGAAAGGATGATGCGATGCTTACGGGAAAGACCATGGACTCTGATGCGGGCGTCTCTGTGAAGCCGTCCAAAGATGAATTGAAAAAAAGGCTGACTCCCATGCAGTTCAAGGTAACGCAGGAAAACGGCACGGAGCCGGCCTTCCATAACGAATACTGGGACAATAAAAAGGCGGGCATCTATGTCGATATCGTTTCAGGCGAGCCTCTGTTCAGCTCCCTGGACAAGTACGAATCAGGCACGGGATGGCCGAGCTTCACCAAGCCCCTCGAGCCTGGCAACATCGTTGAGAAAGAGGATCGGAGCTGGTTCTCCGTACGGACCGAGGTAAGAAGCAAGCACGGCGACTCGCACCTCGGGCATGTGTTCGACGACGGCCCCCAGCCCACTGGTCTGCGCTACTGCATGAATTCGGCAGCGCTTCGGTTCATCCCGAAGGAGGACCTGGTGAAGGACGGGTATGGGAAGTTTGTGAAGCTCTTCGAGAAGTAGGCTCCACAAGCGAGGGCCGAGTCCTTGTTTGCATCACGTCCGGGCAAAAGAACGAGTCCCTTCATCAAAGAAGGGACTCGTTCGGTTTCACGGTGATCCGGCACCTGAATGCTGCCCTACATCCTGTACTGGACTCCAGAGGGATCCTTGAACTCGAACGCCGGGTTGCCCTTCAGCTTCTTCTCGCCCCGGCTGTCCAGATATTTATGCAGTTCGAGGTCGACCTTCACAGGCACATCAACACCTGCCTTCGCCAGCGCCTGCCTCAGGACCCCTTCCGCCTTCATTGCAAAGGCTGTCGCATCGCCCAAGATCCTCATCGACTCCGTCGGGTTATGGAAACCAACGGAATTCTCAGCACCTACGAACACACAGCGATAGAACGCCTCTTCATAGTAGTCCTTGGCCTTGTTGTAGAGGGTCATATCGATCTTCTTTCCTGACTCCTGGGCCTTGTTCGCCATCTCGAACAGCTTCGCCGCCGTCGCCGTTGCGTAGCCGGACCGAACCATCATCGACACGGTCCTGTCCTGTATCGCGATCACCTGGTCTCTCAACCACTCGGCGCTCTCAGTATGGCACTGCATGCAGGGCTTCATGTCGTTCTTGAGCGGGCTCATGATCCGGTGATTGGAAACCTTGTTGACGCCTACTTTGGTGTAGGGCATGTGGCAGTCCGCGCATGAGGCCCCGGCCTTCCAGTGAACGCTGTTGTTGGTCAGCATTTCGAACTCAGGGTGTCGGATGAACGCCAGCTTGAACCCCGTCACGCTCTGTTTCCATTCCGCATAGGATGGGTCGCTCCGAAGCTTCTGGATGATGTTCTCGATCGTGATACCCCCCCATTTGCTTCCCTGCCAGGGGAAGAAAAGGCCGACGGAGTGCATGTCCTGGTCCTTCGGGATGCTGTAGGTGACGTGGCACTGGGCGCAGATGACGCTCCTCATCTCCTGTCTCGTGAGCTTTTGCGGGTCGACGCCCATGTCTTTGAGTGCCGCTATCAGCGTAAATCCCCGCGATATCTTGAGCGACATGTCCTTGTTGTCATGGCAGTCTACGCAGGCAACGCCGAGCGTCCGGTGTTTTTCCGGGATCTGGGCGAGTACTTCCTTGTACGGCGTCTTGTAATAATTCACGGCCATATCATTCTGGAGCTTGGGTGCGTAAGGGGTCTTGCATGAGAGGCAGACCCCGCCTGCCTTCACCCTTGCGGGATCCACATCGAGCTGGTCGCGTAACATGAACATGTGCCCCCGCGGCTCGTTGTATTCGATCCCGAACCCCCATCCGTTGAACAGGAGCGCCATGTAGGGAAATTCCGACAGTTTGTCATAGGTGATCCTGTCCGCGTCAAATCCCTTTTTGTACTTGCTCTTTCCCGCTGGCGTCGGCTCCTCGGTCTTCTTCCACAGTTCATACTCGGTGGGGTAAGCCTTGCCCCAGGCCCCGGGATCGATCTCCCCATCCGAGATCTTCACGGGCCTGACCTGCTCGCTTTTCGGAGACGAGCAGGCGTATGCGAACAGCACGACCGCCGCGCTCGCCAAGAGCACAATCAAGGTTATGTAGTTTCTTTTTTTCATCTCTCCCTCCTGTGGATTCATTGTTTCTCTTCCCGAAATCTCATACGGTTTCGATCGATCCGCTCCGCCTGTGCATTATTCTCCGGTGGCATTCCCAGCATTTCCGGTCAGGGTTGATGTATTCCACAGTTGCCTGATGGCATCTGATGCAGTTCGCCTGGAGCACCTCAGCTCCGTGGGAAGTCAGCTCGATATGTTCCGGCACCCTGCCGGAATAGAAGAACAACACATCCTTCAAACCGTCAATCGACTTCCATATATAGTGTATTGCCAAATTATCGTTCGGCAGGTGGCAATCCACGCAGAGCTTTCTCCTGTGCGCTCCCTCATGTGACCATGAATCGAACTCCGATTCCATTACATGGCAACCGGAGCAAAAGCCTGGAGACTCTGACTTGGCAAGCAGTTTCGGCGGACCATGCAGCAGGAAAAGGACCACGGCAACAGTGGCTAGCGCGGCAATGATAAGGATTTTGACCATTTTGGATCTGGTTTTATCCATTCTCGCACCTCCTTTCCCAGTGACATCTATAGCTTATTTTGCGATTGCTTTACTGTCAAAATGGTGACTTCAGGGGACGGTACATCCGAACAAATTCTTACATTATGAATGAGCAGGCGTCCGCCAAAACGTTTTCGACTTTGGCCTTTCTGCCAGTTCCCCAGTAACTCGTCATTAGAATCACGGAGCATAGAAGCATTCTGCAATTCTCTGCTTCTTATGCAGACTTTGTGCTATTTTCTGTCTATCAAGATTCCAGCAACATCAATTAATATGATAACGGTAATTATAGCATGTGCGCAAGCCTGATCGAATAACAATCAAGCCGGGATTGTCCATGACGATACTCTTTTGATCGTTCTTCGGAGATGCTCAACAGAGATATTTATGACAGGCTACTCTTTCAGAGTATCGGGCACGGCATCCTTCAGCATGGTGATATGCTCCCTTGCAATGGCGAGCTCGTGTTCACTGTAGGCGTAGGCGAGATCGGCGGAAAGCACCTGGGGCATGCCCTGGATGAGCTTCAGCTTGCGCATCTCCTCGCTGATGTCCTCGCCCTCGATGGTCACGACGACCCTTCCGGTCGCATCATGAAAATGGACCTCGCAGAAACCCGCAGAACGAAGGTTTTCGATTACCGATTGTACGTGTTCGGGCAAGGTCTTTACCACTATGCTGGATACGTTCATGGCGCGCTCCTCCGTAAATCATTCAGCAGAGACGCCTTCATTCAGCGTGTCGATCAGATTTGACCGGCTCTTGCTCTCGTTGCCTTTGAACCCGCCCTTGAAGGTGTTTTTCACCGGGGGCGCGATCTCGACCTGCGGAACATGGCATTCCATGCAGTTATAGCGCTCGTTGTCGAGCTTCCCGTGCAGGTCCTCCCCCGTTGATAATTTTACGAGGTGAGACCTCGGGATCGGCGTGGCGCCGCTCCGTACTGCCTCGTCAGGCATATGGCAGCCGACGCACTGGTTGCCGGCAATGGCGATCGGCAGCATTCCCGTGATGTCATGCGGGATCAGCGGCGGGCTGTTCTCGAAGGCCCGTTCAAACTTTTTGCTCGATCCAGGCGCCGCCGTCGAGTATTCGCCGTGTTCCGGCTTGACCGTCTCTTCATTATAGATGGTCTCTTTTCTGATCCCGAGGTCCTCTTCCGGTATCTCCTTGCCGGTTGCCTGCTGGGCCATCACACCTTCCAGACCAGGTGCCAGCATGAGTGCCAGCCCTGCTGCAAGCGCCCATGTCCTACTCGTCATGCCGAACATGTCCCCTCCTCCTGTCAGTCGCTTTTGACGGCATATCTGTTTCCGAACTCCATTGCGCGCTCATGACACGCCTCAACTCCTGAGCATCCCCCCGGCGGTTTGACATGGTTCTACACCTTATAAATCTTCACGGCGCACTTTTTGTAATCTGTCTCCTTCGAGATGGGACAGGTCGCGTCAAGTGTGACCTTGTTGATGAACACCTTCTCGTCGAACCATGGCACGAACACGAGCCCCCGCGGCGGATTGTTCCTCCCCCGTGTATCGACCCGCGCCTTTATCTTGCCCCGCCGCGATTCGATCCAGATAAGCTCGCCATCCTTCACCTCGTATGTTTTCGCATCATTCGGGTTCATGAAGCAGAGGGCTTCAGGCACTGCTCGGTAGAGCTCAGGCACACGCATGGTCATGGTGCCGCTGTGCCAGTGCTCGAGCACCCTGCCGGTGCAGAGCCAGACGGGGTATTCCTTGTCCGGTACTTCCGGTGGCTCCATGTAATGCCGCAAGAATATCTTTGCCTTGTTCGGAAGCTTTATCTTGTCCCCGGGCTTCGGCCCCAAGAGGTCGCCTTGGGGGAGTTCCTTGAAGGCGGTGCCGTAGAATGCGAAATCTCCGTAATTGGCTGCCTTGGCATAGGGATCGTATCTGGCGTTGAACCTCCACAAGGTCTCTTTCCCGTCCACCACCGGCCATCGCAGTCCCCGCACCTTGTGATAAGTCTCGAAGTCAGCAAGGTCATGGCCGCCACCGAGGCCGAACTTTCGGTATTCCTCCCAGAGGTACTTCTGGAGGAAGAACCCGTACCCCTTGAAACCTTCCACCCTGCGCTTGTCGCCCGCCGCCTCGGTGTTCGGGAATCCCTTGCCGACGAGGTCCGGCCACTCGTAGGTCTTCGCCTCCTTGTTCGCGAAAAGGACATCGAAGAGGGTTTCGTTCTCCCCGTATCCCATCTCTTTTGCCTTTGCCACCACGTTCGGCAGCGTCACCTTGTCGTTGATCTTCTGCTCCTTCCATACATCGGCCACGGTGATCCGCTTCGAGAACTCGACGATCTGCCACGTGTCGGACATCGCCTTCCCCATGGGCGTTATCTGCTGCTTCCAGTGCTGGGTTCTCCGCTCGGCGTTCCCGTAGGCTCCCCACTTCTCGAAGATCATGGCGCTTGGCAGGATTAAGTCTGCCACCTTCGCCGAAATACCGGGATAAGCCTCAGAGACAACGATGAAATTGTCCATTTCACGCGCCGCCTTGATCCAATGATTGGCGTTCGCGGTGTTCTGCCAGGGATTGTTCACCTGGACCCAAACCCACTTGATCTTCCCGTCCTCCAGGTCCCGCATGATCTTCACGAAGTGCGATCCGGGCACGGGGTTGATGGTCCCTTCGGGCAGTTTCCATATCTTCTCAGTGGCCTCCCGGTGCTTGGGGTTCGCCACGACCATGTCCGCCGGAAGCCGGTGCGAGAAGGTCCCCACTTCCCTCGCTGTGCCGCAGGCGCTTGGCTGGCCCGTGAGGCTGAAGGCGCCGTTTCCCGGCTGCGACTGTTTGCCGAGGAGGAGGTGGATCATGTAGATCTGCTCGTTCACCCAGGTCCCGCGTGTATGCTGGTTGAATCCCATGGTCCAGAAGCTGACCACCTTGCGGTCCTTCTCAATGTAGAGGTCAGCAAGCGCCTTAAGCTTCTTCTTGAATATTTCCAGCGGTTCATCGGCATCCCCCCTGGACAGCTCCGCGACAAAGTCGAGCGTGTAGGGCGCCAGTCCTCTCTTGAAGTCCTCGAAACTGATGAGCCAGTGCGCATCGGCCTCAGCGGCGTGCTTCATCTCAAGCTTGTCTCCGGGCTTGACGTTCAGGAATCCCAGTGCCGAGGCCTCGCCCGATGTCAGGACCTTGGCCGCCTCCTTGGACGCCGTGTCAAGCTCCGTCGGCTTGTATTTCCCGTGACCAACGTTGTCCCGGAGACCGTACCCGATGTCCGCATAGCCTGTAACGAACACGCAGTACTTGTTCACGAAATCCCCGTTGAGGGCGCCGGGACGGTCGTACACGATCTCACGGGCGATGTAGTTCATGACGGCCAGGTCGGTGTTCGGTTTGATGATGATTTCCAGGTCTGAGAGGTTCGAGCATCGGTTGGTGTACGTCGAGATATTTACGACCTTGACGGTCTCGGGGCTGCTCAGCTTTCGGTCCGTGACCTTCGACCAGAGCACCGGATGCATCTCGGACATGTTCGCGCCCCAGAGTACGACCGTGTCCGAGTAATGCATATCGTCGTAGTTGCCCGCGGGCTCGTCGATGCCGAAGGTCTGCATGAATCCGGCGACGGCGCTCGCCATGCAGTGCCGCGCATTGGGATCGAGGTTATTGCTGCGGAGGCCGCCCTTCATGAACTTCGCCATCGCATACCCTTCCATGATCGTATACTGGCCTGAGCCGAAAACGGCGACGCTCGTGGGCCCCGTCTGAGAGTAGTATTTCTTGAACTGACGCTCCATTTCGTCGAAGGCCTTATTCCACGTAACGGGCCTGAACTTCCCGTTCTTGTCGAACTCGCCTTTCTCACTGACCCTCATGAGCGGCTCCGTGAGCCGGTCGGCACCGTAGATGATCTTCGCGTTGAAGTATCCCTTGATGCAGTTGAGGCCCATGTTCACCGGCGCGGCCGGGTCTCCCTTCACAGCTATGATACGGTCGTCCTTGGTCGCAACCATGATGCCACAGCCCGTTCCGCAGAACCGGCAGACCGCCTTGTCCCATTTCCAGCCGGATTCCGCCTGTTGCGCCACCGCCAGCAGGTCCTGAGGAACGGTCATCCCGACGGCCGTTGCGGCAGCAACAGCCGCCGTTGTTTTCATGAACTCTCTCCGTGTCAGAAGTGACATAGCTGCCCCCTTATCCTTGAACTCCTTGGCTGTTCAGAATTTCCAAGCTCGTGATGATTGTCCGCTGCTGATGCATAAGTGACTGATCTGTTCCTGCCGTTTGGCGATTGTCACAGATCTTGCTTGTGGGAGGAGGGGGAAAATAGGGAACGGCTCCATGCTGCGCCGCTCTTCATTGCATGAAGAAAGTCTATCTGCAAAAGGTATGGCTGTCAAGGCACGGCGGAGGAAAGGCGTTCCTGAAAATTCGCTGGAAAACGAAAGACTTCCAGCTTGTCTTGTTTGTCATACTTTATTCGGCAATCCTGCAGATCGACTGCTCCGGAAGAAGTGATTTTTGCAGCTCAATGTTTTAATCGATTCTTTCCGGATGGTCAGATACAATTGTGCCGCAGAGGCCGCAGAATTGGAGTTTTTGGGACGTCTGACGAGTAACGGGTGGCTAGAATTCTTCAAGGATCCGGTGAAGGGGAACTCAAGCGGCTGAATGCGAAGCACGGATCATCGGCGAATGGAACTCAAGGTGCCGCAGCAAATGAACAATAACTAGAACGATGCATGTAACGCTGGTCAAAAACAATGCGGTCGCCATATCACTCCGCGGTCATTCCTGTTCAGCTCTTCTGATCGTTGCTGAGCAGGTCCCAGACGAGGCAGGAACTGACCCGCACGCCGGACCGGGTGCTGCGCATGCGATGGAGCCAGCTGCCAACAAATTGTCCGCCGAAAAAGGCGGTGATCATGATGGGAAACGTGATGAACTGCCAGCCCAGGCCCGACAGTATCCGGATGGCGATCACGAGGGGCACCGGCGCGTGTATGGAGAGAAACCAGGCGAGTGAGAACTTCCTCACGTTCGCCCGCCAGTAGCCGAAGGGAAGGTTGAGAATAAAGACGATGAATGCGACGGACAGAATATTCATATGAGTGTTGATCAGACTTGCTCCACGGTGAGACGGTTCTTGACGAGCGAGACCTCACGCAGTACGCCGTGGACCCTTTTTTCCTCTCCGAAGAGGTTACGGAGTATCACTTCCTCACCCTCGGCGCGCACAAGATTGACCGAGTCGAGCAGCAACTCCTCCTTTCCGTTCTTTTTTACAAAAGCCTTGAGATCACACACCGTATGCTCCTTCACGCGGCACGGCGGAAAGCAGGATAAAAAACCCGCCTTTTTTATCTGTCGGCGGGATGTTTTCTCACAATCTTGCTCATGCCGTTCGGCGTTTCCGGCAGGCGTTCTGAACCGGCCTTCTGCCCATTGCCGCGGCACTCGGCGAGATACGAGAGCGTGCCGCAGGGGTGTTTGGCCGCCCCGCTACCTCCAGCTTTCCGCTGCTTCTTGGATCTGCCTGCGTCCGACTTCATTTCCTACACCGGCACCTTTTTAACTGTTATCACTTCTTGTTCATTTTATATAACACAACACCCCGAGGAAAGCAATAAAAAATGATCGTCTTGGCTTGTCCGCGCGCATCGGGGATAAGTACAATTGCCTGTTCAGGCTAGTAATGCATCTGAGCCGTCGGATTTCATCTCAGTGCGGCACTCAGGGACCCTATGATCGCGCCACCCGCTATCAGCCATGTCGAATTGATCTTGAAACGAACCAGCAAGCCGAGGGCGATCAGGGCTGTCAGGACCGTTATGAGGTCAGTCAGTGACGCCCGGCCCAGTTGCCACGTGACAGCCGCCATCAGCCCGAGCGAAGCTGCGTTTACTCCATCCAAGAATCCGCTCACCCAGGTTGAATTGCGTATCCTGGGTATCAGCGGATTGGAAACGGCGACGAAGACGAAGGAGGGGAGAAAAATGCCAAGCGTTGCCAGAAGAGCCCCCGGCACACCGGCAAGAATGTAGCCAATGAATGTGGCTGTCGTGAATACCGGCCCTGGCGTTACCTGGCCGATGGCAATCGCATCGATCAGCTGATGGTCCGTCAGCCAGCCGAAGCGAACAACGAAATCTGTGCGAAGGAACGCAAGGAGCACGTAACCGCTGCCGAAGAGGACCGCACCGATCTTGAGAAAAGTGAGAAAGAGCAGAGGCAGGCCGAATGGGGTGGCAGCCAGGGCGGTTGGCGCAATCATGCTCAAACCGGTCACCGACGGCACCAGGAATCCTCCTTGCACCTGCTTTCTCAGGTGCCGGAGGTTGGATGCTGCCATGACCAGCAACCCGCCCGCGAACAGCAAAAAGATCGCGTTGATGCCAAAAAAATACGAGATCAGGACTGCAAGCCCAGCAACGGCGGTGAGCGGACCCTTAACGGCCTTCTGCCCCAGGATCCAAAGCGCCTGCATAATGATTGCAATTACCACGGGCTTGACGCCATACAAGACCCACATGGCCCGGGGTATGTTGCCGAAGCGCACATATATCCATGCCAGCCCCATCACGATAAGCATGGCAGGCAGTATGAAACAGAGGCCGCCTAGGATCAGCCCGGGCCATCCCGCCCGCAGAAAGCCCACATGGATCGCCATCTCCGTCGAGTTCGGCCCGGGTATCAGATTCGTGGCCCCTACCAGATCAAGGAATTCCTGGTCGCTCAGCCATTTCCGCCGCTTTACCGTTTCATCGTGCATCATGGCGATATGCGCGGCGGGCCCGCCGAAGGCGGTGATACCCAGCTTGAGGTACAGCCTAGCCACCTCGGTTTGCCTCTGGGACAATAATCGGTTCATGTAGCGTTCTCTTGAATACCCTTTGCCGTCACGCTGTGCCTTGTCCGGCCGGCCCTTGTCGGTACGTTGCATTAATCATAGCACTATTTGCTGAGTTCCTCATGTGGCCCGAAGGTCCATTGATAACCCAGGTAGGCAGAGAATCTGTTGTCCCCGGCAATGTCGCGGCCTGCTGAGAAAAGGATGTGGTGTTCCATGTTCAGATCGAAGATGCCGCCGATATTGTAGCCGGTACGATCGCGCCCTTCTTCCGTATCCTTGCTGAAATAGAAGATTTCAGCTCCGATGGTGAGGGATTCGGTCATTTTGCGCTGCGCAAGCCAGCCGAGCTGCCAGTAGTCCTTGTTGCCTTCGCCGGGATTGATCCAATAACCGCCTCCGCCATAAGTCGTCCAGGGTCCCCAGCTCTTCTGCACCCAGACTGGAAGGAACGCCGTGACATGGCCGCCTCCGAGGCCGCGGTCATCGTCGCCCGTAGGAAGATGAATGATGGGAAAGGTCCCCACCTGCGGTATCGTCTCGCTCTCAGGTACGAAACGGTACTTGACCCCAACCTCGGTGTCGCCGAGGCCGTACGCGGTCGGACCTCCGTTCGGGTGGGCATAGGCGAGCGTAACGAGCAGATGCAGTTGGACATCAGGCACGATTCCGTAGTTGGCCTCGAAATGGGGCAAGGTCCCCTCCTTCCCGTCCTTGTTGTTCGCATACTGGGAGGCAACGTAAAACTCCGTGTGATGGTATTCAACCGGCTCGGGGTCGTCTGTTATGAATGGCGGACCCGCCCATGCGGCTTGCGGTGCAACGGCTGCCAGGAACAGCAGGGAAGCTGCAATCCTTGCGAGCAGCCGACAGGTGTGCCAAACATTTCTTTGTTGCATGTCCCGCTCCTGTCTGGTCGGGTATTTGGCAGAAAAAGAGCAGATTAAAGATCCGGACAGAGGACCGATAAGGCGGCTATCACGAGAATGGCCGCACAAGGCGGCCATCAGAGAGAACGAATATGTTTTCGCGATATACGACCGCGACAGACGAAATTTTATACACTCGGTGTTCTCCCGTTCGGTATTCGGCAAAATCGGCGTGGCGGCTGGTCCATGGGCACTGACAAGGGGAGTCAAGAGGCTACTAAGTATTCGCCTCCCGACCTCTGCGCTCTTGCCGACCGTACAGCCTTCTTTTTTCCTTCCACCTGAGATGTTCTGACTCGCGATAGAGCCCAACCATGACGCGGGCTCTCTACCCCTCACTCGCTACTCGGCAACCCCATCGGATGGTACTTTCTTTGTCAAAGAAAAGTAAGCGTACCACGTATAGAACATATCAGCGAGCGCAACGACAGCCAGCGCTGCCATGAGGAGCACCAGGAACGCGTCGACCTTGAATGTGATCGCTTCCGCAGCAGACCCGGCCTTCGCTGCCTTGTCCTGAAAGATGCCGATCAGTTGCGCCGAGGCTGTGAGGGTGGTCGTGAACATGAAAAGCATGGGGATGAGCGTGGTCCATGCATATCTGGCCTTTCCTGATTTTATGATCACCGTTGTGCCCACGCCGAAGGCGATGGCCGCAAGGAGCTGGTTCGACACGCCGAACATCGGCCAGATCGTGGAGATGCTTCCCGAGTGTATGAGGTACGCCCAGGCGGCGACGACAAGGAAACTCGTTGCGATGATGCCCGGCATCCACCGCTGCCGGCCGAGAGGTTTGTATACGCGGCTTCCGAGTTCTTGGAGCAGGAAGCGCGCCACTCGCGTGCCCGTGTCCACGGTGGTGAGGATGAAGAGCGCTTCGAACATGAGCGCGAAGTTGTACCAGTAGGCCATGAGTCCCTTCATGCCCGGGATGCCCGAAAGGATCGAGGCCATGCCCACGGCGAGCGAGACTGCGCCGCCGGGCCTGCCGACAACGTCTATGCCGACCATGGAAGACAGTTCCGTCACGCGGTTCACGGGAAACCCCAGCCCCGCGAGCGCATCGAAGGAGAGTTTGGTGTTGATCGCGAAATAGTCGCCGGGGAGTAGCACCGTCGCCGCGATGAGGGCCATCATGGCAACAAAACCTTCGGTGAGCATGGCGCCGAACCCGATGACCGGGATGTCCCGTTCGGACATGATCATTTTCGGGGTCGTTCCGGATGATATGAGGGCGTGGAACCCCGATATCGCGCCGCAGGCAATGGTGATGAACATGAAGGGAAAGACCTTGCCCGGGATAACCGGCCCGCCGCCGTTCACGAACCGTGTGACGGCCGGCATCTGGATCACCGGAGCGATGAAGAGGACGCCGACGGCAAGCAGGAGAACCGTGCCGATCTTCATGTAGGTAGAGAGGTAATCACGGGGACAAAGCAGCATCCAGACCGGAAGGACCGAGGCGATGAAGCCGTACAATGCGATGGATATCACGAGCTGGTTTTTCGTAAGATTAAAGAAAGGTTCAAGCACCGAGCCGGGGATGAACCGGCCGACGATGACCGCCGCGAGCAGCAGGACGAATCCGACGGCACTCACCTCGCTGACCTTGCCGGGCCTGATGCGGTACAGGTAGAGCCCCATAAAGAGCGCGATCGGGATCGTGACCGCGATCGTGAAGGTTCCCCAGGGGCTCCTGGTGAGCGCGTTCACCACGGCGAGACCGAGACCGGCGAGCGCCACAATGATGATGAAGATGATAGCGAACGACGCAGCCAGGCCGCCGACGGGTCCGATCTCGTCCTTCGCGATCTGCGCGAGCGAACGGCCGCCCCTCCTGACCGACGCTGCGAGGATCACCATGTCATGGACCGCGCCGCCGAAGACCGATCCGATCAGGATCCAGAGGAAGCCCGGCAGGTATCCGAACTGCGCTGCGAGCATGGGTCCTATGAGCGGGCCCGCGCCGGCAATGGCGGCGAAGTGGTGGCCGAACAGGATCCAGCGGTTCGTCGGATGGTAATCCACCCCGTCCTTGAGGTCATGAGCCGGCGTTCTCAGAGCGGGATCGAGCGACAGTACCTTTGCCGCGAGGAACGACGCGTAGATCCGGTAGGCGATGACGTAAAAACAGCCGGCAGCCACAATGATCCAAAGCGCGTTCACTTTCTCCGCAGGGTTGATGGCGCCCGATACAACAGCGATCGAGATAGCCGCCATCAGGGAGACGAATATCCAGATCAGTTTTTTCAGTGTGCCTTTCATGATCCCACCTCGCATCATCTGGTACGCTGTATGGAGCATGATGTGTATCAATCACATTGTATGAAATAACGTTCACGATGTCAACCGTGCCGAACCATAGTATCCCCTTTCCCACAAGGCAAATCCGGCCATGTTTGAGCACGCTCTTTCATGTTGTTTGCGAATCAACAAACACGTCTTTTTCTGTGCAGAAAACGATGATTTCGAACCAAGAATCATACGGTACGATGGATGCGCCGATAAGCTGTGCAATTGCGAGAGGAGCACGGCATGGGGGCGAGAGCGGAGATGTCAAGTTGCTTGAAGCAGTATGGCGGCCAATTTCAAAGGGATGGCCATGAACTTGTCGCCTATGACGGGAAAAACTCAAGCAGATCCGCTCATTGCGAACGGCGCGGTCTGGGAGCCGTCCGCCGCGCATGCGGCGAAAAAGGTGAGAATCATCCCTGAACGCTATCTGCGTTACCACTTGCCGTCCGTGATGCCGATCTAGAGTGCGACGTTAAACCTCTTGGTGACGTCGGCCTTCTTAAGCAACGAGAGGGTGTGCTCAAAATCCTTCGGCGTTGTCCTGATAAATCCTTGGATGCCGAGAGTTTTTCTGACCGCAGCAGCCTCCGCCGAGGGGTCGTCTTTCACTTCAAGCAGGGCGTCCGATACTTTCGCTGCAAGCACCGAGGGAACATTTGTAGAAATGATCAGGGTCCCGTCAGGGTTTTCCCCCTTGTCTTCGCCCACCATCGTCAGATCGGGATAATTATTTTTCAGCGCGTCCCATACCCTGTTTTTCACGATAGCAACATCAGCCAGGCCTTTGTTGACCGCTTCGAGTGCGGCCCCGTGAGACGCGACGTTGATCTCCGTAGCGTTGACATTCTCTGCACCTGGCAACGAGTGGAAATAAAAGTCACCTGAAGACGCCAAACTCGTGAAGATCACCCTTTTCCCGCTGAAATACTTGGCCGAACCGGTAAATTTCGGAGATCCCTTCTTGGCAATGACCGCTGCCCAGTAGGTGCTGTGTCCGCTCTTATCAACGGGACGCACGGCCGGCGTGGCGAGGTCCTTCAGGATCATGAAGCCGGCTACGCCTGAGCCGCTGAACATCGCATCAACTGAGCCCACGGCGAACATCCCTGCTGCGGCAGGATAGTCTTGTGCCACCGCGAAGATCGCATTGATTCCTTTTTTTGAAAGGTATTCGAGCACTGGCGTGAACTTCTCGGCCGCTCCGGGTTGATCCTGCATGATGGCAATCCTGAACTGCTCCGCAGTCGAGAGGCTTGGGCGAGAGTATGCTATCACTACGCCAAACAAAATCAGAAAACCGATAACTATCCGTTTCACCGTGACCTCCTAATTTATGTGTTCCCAAAATGCTCGTGCTAGAGATAACCTTGTCATGGTCTGCAAAGCTCTTTATGAGAAAGTCGAGAACATCCGACGTTATTACAGAATGGATCTAAAGGATGAGTCATCTCCTTATCGTCATGTTATTACCGCATAGATCTGCAGTCCGATTTAAATTTTGATGAATGTAGTCCTCGATCTTTTTTGCATTGTCGTCAGATATCTTGTTTTCGTCGAATTGAGGCATAGATGCTATTTGGCTTCTCATTATCCAGACGATATTTTTTGTCGAGCTCAATTTTTCCGCATCCGGATGGCATGCTAGACAATGCTTATTGTAGAGCGCCTCACCAACATGGCTGCTCGCGTCTCCTCCCGTCGAACTGTTTGAAATAATAGAGAAAAGAGTGGTTACGGACAACAATATTATTATTTTTTTCATATGATGTCCTATTCTATTATTGAACATTCCTTTACAGGGGATTGGTCAGGCCACGGTTGTTTTGTTTGTCTCATTTTGCAATTATTTATCGGATGCTGGCCGTCAAACTTTAGCGTTTCAAAAAAAGATGTGGTTAAAATTGTAATTTTAGGTCGTTTGCATCTGTGCGGAAATGAAATGACTTAACTGGAGAAAGCATTTACATCTGCGGTGTGAAGGGATTTTCGGAGAGGGGATTCGGAACGTTTATCGCGTTGAGCATTGCCGATGTAACGGTGTGTTATAGTGGTGTTTCCTAGGACCGCCGCTATAATAACCAAGGGAAGCTACTTATTTCTTGATTCATTGCCAATCAAGGCAGTCAATAAGAGTGATTACATTGCCAGTACACGGTAATTCTGGTAATACGGCTAAGTCCTGCACATGTTCTGCCCAATGAAATACCTTCTCCTTGAGGTTGCTAAGATTTTAATATTCAGCTCAGCTTTCGATCCGTCTCTTTGCTTTTGTCAGGTCTCTGGACGTTCTTTTACCATCTTTTCCAATTGTTCGCGGTATTTTCTTAGTGCTGCCTCAGCCTGTTTTCGCTCTGTTATATCCTGCCATATGCTTTGAAGAACTTTATTGCCGAATAAATCAACTGTCCGCACAATAACGTGAACATCTCTTATCTTTCCATCTTTGGTCTTATGCATCGTTTCAAATTCAGCGCTGCCTTTATGCAACACTTCCTTGATCTTGGCTCCTATTTCTTCGGGACTCTGGATTGCATCAATGTCAGAGATACGGAGCCTTGCAAACTCCTCCTTTGAATAACCAAGCTGACGACAAGCCGTTTCATTGAATTCAATCATGTTCCCCATGGTATCCCCGATCAAAATGCCGTATGGAGACTGTTCGAAAATTGCACGATACCGGAGTTCCGCTCCGTGCTCTTTTTTAAGAGTGGTGATGTCTTTTGAAACGATGCTGACGGCCACCACTTCGCCGTTCGGTCCCTTGACCGGGCTCACGGTGCGAAGGAAGTAACGACCGTCCCTTTGACTCCTATGTTCATGCTGTAGCGATTCCCCGGTCTCGAAAACCTTGTTCACTCTTTCGCTAAAAACGCTTGTTTCTTCCGGTGAATGGAAGTCGCCATAGGATTTGCCCACATATTCTGTGTCGAAAATGACAAAGAGTCTGGACCGATGCTTCGCGTTCATGAATAGATACTCGCACTTCCTATTGACCAGATAAATTGAATTATCGGTGGTCTCTACGAGGGAGCGATACCTCGCCTCGCTCCCCTGCAGCGTCTCTTCCGACCGCTTAAGCTCCTCGATGTATGATTTCAATGGGTCGAATGCGAGGTAATAAATTAGTGGAAACAGTATAATGGTAATCAATGCCGCGTCCACCAGTGCGAACGTTTGTATGGATAAAGAAGGGAAGATCGATAGAATGAGGTCGACAAGAGCTGCAGATGCGAAAATTGAGGCCGTTATGATAATGAGCAGTTCAATCGGCCGAATAAACATCCCTGTAGACGTTCTACGATTTATTTTCATATCGAGGAAATTCACCCACGAATCGGAGCCGTGACTGACGGTATTTCGACGGCAAATTAAACTGCTCGATAGAGCAACTATATCATAAAATGAAGACTTCCAAGGCATACCAAAGCAGAAAAATTTATTTGGGAGCCATGAAATCTTGTGGTATCAGATATATTTTTCGGCCGAAGTCCGGGGCTCCGCCTGGGAGAAAACTTTAAGACGCGGAGGACTGAAAATAAAGCTATAATCTAAAAAATAACATTGGCCTCAAGAAGGCATTGCAATCGTCCCAAAGTAGCAGAGAAACCATTGAACAGGACCTCATCTTCAACTACCATTTCACTAGAAAAAGGAGGAAACGCTATGCCGCACTATATCATTCTCAGCAACCTCACGGATGAAGGGCGCAGGACGATCAAGCAGAGACCGGAAAGGATCATGGAAGTGAACAAGGAGATCGAAGCCATGGGGGTAAAGATCCTCAAACAGTACGCGCTGCTCGGTTCTTACGATTTTCTTAATATCGTGGAAGCGCCGAACAATGAAACGGTCATGAAGATGTCCGTCGAGATCGGATCGAGAGGGTCGGTCCATCTCATGACGCTTCCTGCCCTGTCGGTCGAGGAGTTCATAAAGAAGATCAAGTGATGGATCATCCCGTATTAAAGAGGGTGAAAAAGCCTGGGTAAAATCTGTTGCGATGAGCGGGCTTGAACGCCCGCCTCGGGCTCCGGGCGAGCTCCCAGGGAGGCGATGGAGCCGCAATGAGAACGGAGGATCCATGAAATGTATGATTTCGATGCTATTCTTGCTGGTATTGTCAACGAATGCCCGCGCTGCGATACGTACTGAGACTGTCGAATACAAACAGGACGGCGACGTGCTCGAGGGCTATCTTGCTTACGACGAAGCGGTCAAAGGAACGAGGCCGGGAGTCCTCGTCATACACGAGTGGTGGGGCATCAATGATTACATTAAGAAGCGTACAGAGCAGCTCGCACAGCTTGGGTATATTGCCTTTGCCGCCGATATCTACGGCAAGGGCCTTCTGGCAAAAACTCCTGAAGAGGCCATGGGGCTAGCAAGGAAGTACCGGGGCGGGAGTGATCGCGCCCTGTTGCGCGCCCGTGCACAGGCGGGCCTGGACATCCTGAAAAGGAATCCCCTGACAGACGCAAAACGTGTTGCTGCAATAGGTTACTGCTTCGGCGGGACTGCGGTGCTCGAACTTGCCCGGAGCGGCGCAGACGTGGCAGGCGTCGTGAGTTTCCATGGCGGGCTTGATACGCCGAACACGGCTGACGCAAAGAACATTAGGTGCAAAGTACTGGCCCTCACCGGCGCAGATGATCCCCACGTTAAGCCGGAACAGGTGCTTGCCTTCGAGGATGAAATGCGCACAGCTGGCGTTGACTGGTACCTGGTGGCCTACGGGAACGCCGTACACAGCTTCACGAATCCCGCCAGCGGCTCCGACAATTCAAAGGGCTCAGCATATAACGAAAACGCTGACATGCGGTCCTGGCGTGCGATGAAGGACTTCTTTGAAGAGATATTCAAATGAAGAAAGTGATTGGGCTCAAAACTTTTGGAGGGGAACCAACTCCGCCCTCAAAAAACAGTTAATCGCGGAGAGAACCATTTCTGAATTCATTCCAGAAGCACGTAATCGGCGTCCTTCGTCGTGACGCTCTTCCTGTCGATCTGATCGGGGATGAGGGGCAAAATCACCCGGTAGGTGTACTTCGACTCCATCGCGACTTGCCCAGGCATCCCCCGCTTCCACGCATGACCGACGCCGGCCAGAACCACAATGGTCCTGCCACGATTCTTCTTCAGATACTCGACGAGGTGAAATGCCATGGACTTGTCCCAAACCATCTGGGCCTCGCAGAAATTCACGAACTGCCGCTCTTGACGGGAATGGTCGGTATATGCCTTTCTGATGAACTCCATGTACGTCGAGTCGACATTGCAGCTGATACCGCTCGGCAGGCGCTTCTTCTCTTCTTCAGTAAGGGACGCAAAACCCTGTTGAGCTATTTTTTTTGATATCCCTTCCGGTATGTTCAACCCGACGAGGGGGATCTCATGATCCCGAGCGTACCAGAATATCTCGCGATAGAACGGCCAGGGCATGCGCCAATTGTCATAGTATGAGGGGAGAAACTGCTCCAAAGATGATTTCCCGAGCACCCAGGAATCGAGCACACCCTGGCTGTCGTGCCTGAACATCTCGAGCCCAACGGCCATCGGCGTATCGGACTCGTGAAAGGCCCTGATGACAGCAAGCTCTGCCTCGTGGTGCTCGGTGCTGTCATGTATCTCTCCGATGAATACGATATTGGCCTTCTTCACCTCGTCGATCATCTGGTTAAAGGTGATGATCTTGCCGTCGCTGACCCGCAGAACGCCGCCTTCGGTAGCGACGCACTGTGCAGCGGCTAAAAAAGACAGCACGAGGGAAAGGGATAATATATTTTTTTTCACGACATCTCTCCTTGGCGACGCAATCTTTCACCTTGTTTCATGCTCCCTCTCTCCTTCAGGCTCGCGCTCTTGCTGCGGCGGCTGGTCCGGGGGGGTTGTGCGCTGTTGAGTAGCCGGCACATGATGATAATAGGGATATTGCCACCATGGGCCCCAATAATAATAAGGGTAAGGATAGAACCAGTAGTCATAGTAGTAATATGGTGCCGGGTAGTATTGGCTTTCCTTCGGCCAGAGGTAGATCTGCCGAATTGAAAAGACCGGATAGACATATTCCATCTCGTCTATCCTGCCCTTCCGCAGTTCGACGAACTGGACTGCCAGCGTGATCCTTCTCCCCCTGTGATACACCTCGGGGTCCAGCATCGCCCCATCCCCTGAGAGCACCGCAAGGAAGCGCCCCTCGGAGTAGCCCTGATCCTTGAAGTGCCCGGCACTGTCCACGGGAACATGCATTGCCTCAATCTGGGCCCCAGCTGCGGTCAATTTTGTTTGCACAATGACCCCGCCGAGGATGAAGAGCGTCCCCCCGTACTTGCCGGGATTTTCTCTCAAGTGTTGAAATGAAACCTCTCTCGAACCTTTTCTCATGTATTCGCGGTTCAAGACCGGGGCACAGGAGAAAAGTATCATGCCGGGCACGAACAACAGCAGAACCAGCCATTTCCTCATCATGATTAATTGTTGCTCATATCCATGGCGATGTCAAGCCCGCATGCGGAGTCCGGGCTATGTATTGGCTCCTGTGGCCCAAAAGGATATTTTTTACCCTTCGCCAGCTTCATCGGGTAGAATTAAACTAACGCGACACGGATTTGTCTAATGAACACGATAGGCATATCTTGGAAGGAGGCTTCTCATGCGAGCGGGAAGATATCTGACGATCATTCTTTTGCTGCTTATTCCCCCGGCTGCCATGGGAAATGACCTGGGGCTCATCAGATTGAGCTTGGTCGAGGGAGACGTGCAGATCGTGGTCCAGGACACGACGGACTGGACCGAGGCCGCGATCAATCTGCCCCTGAATGAAGGAGACCGTCTGTGGATTCCCGAAAACGGCAGGGCTGAACTCCAGATCCAGGGCGGTGTCTACGTACGGGCTGCTGGAAATACGTCACTGGATGTTCTCACGGCAAGCCGCGATTCGGCGCAGTTCTTTGTCAGCCTGGGCCATATCTACATCAGCAACCGGCGGGGCGGAATCAAAACCGTCCAGGTCGATACGCCGTTTTCATCCCTTCGCAGTTATGATAACTCCATCATGATGATCGACATTTCAGAGGAAGGCGTAACCGAGGTTTCGGTGCTCAAAGGCTATGTCTACGCCGAAAGCAGGGCCGGAGCCACGCAAGTAACCGCAGGCAACACCCTGACGATCCGTGGAGAGGACAATGCCGAACTAGCGCCAATCGGCTCGCCCGATGACTGGGAGCGGTGGAATATGGAGCGGGACCAGCGTCTCAACGCTTGGAGCGAGAGCTCCCGCTATCTTCCCGACGAGCTCCATGAATACGCATCCGACTTCGATAGCAATGGTCGATGGGACTACGCAAGCGACTATGGATACGTCTGGGTGCCTGCCGTAACGACAGCCAGTTGGGCACCCTATACCTACGGGAGATGGGTCTGGATCAGGGGCAGCTATGTATGGGTCGACCATGACCATTGGGGCTGGGCGCCCTGCCATTACGGCCGCTGGGTATTCATTCCAGCACGCGGCTGGTGCTGGGTGCCGCCGTCGAGAGGGGCCGTTTACTGGGGGCCTGGATATGTAGGCTGGACCGTGACACCAAGCTACGTGGCGTGGGTCCCTCTGGCGCCCGGTGAGACCTATTACGGATATGGGTATTACGGTCCCTGGAGCGTGAATGTCGCCACCGTCAACATCAATAAGGTGACGGCGAACCGTACCTACGTGAACGCAAGGGTCAACAATGCGGTCATGGTCGTACAGCGGGACAGCTTCGGCACCGGCAGGAGGGTGCCGATGAAGGTCGATGAGAACCCTTTTCTCGAGCGAAGACAGCAGCCTGTACGGGATGTCACGGCTGCTCCACCCCGCGTAAGACCGGAACACCCCATCGTTCTTGTTCCGCCCGAGGCCCGGGAACATGAACGTCAGGCGCCTCACGAAGGGGAGCGGGAACGGATGCCCGGCGAGGTTCCCGAAACCCAGCGCCCCGCACCCGCGGTTTCACTCGCAACGAGGCCTGAACAGCATCTTCCTCCTGAACAGGTGAGAAGGTCACGTCCGGAGGAACTGAAGAATGAACGCAGGCTGGTGCAAGAGCGGGAAGCATCGGTTTTCAAGACACAGCCGCCGGAAAACCTGAAGGTCAGAAAATCGAATGAACCCAAGGTGATCAACAGAAAGCCAGTGAAACAGCAGCCGCAGAAAAATGACGGACAAGTTCAGCATGAAGAACATCGGGTGCATTGACCAGACAAACTGAAAAAACGAGCATAAACCTTTCAAACTCAAAATGCGCGGGCTAAAACGACGACTCTCTCAATTGCCCGGCCGAATACATGTCCCCATACCCTAAGCCGGGTTTCGATGTCATTGCTGGGCTGGTCGGCGTTCGGAGTTTCTTGCTTTTCATATTCGCCGGAGGAGGGCTTATGAAGATCGGTTTCATTGGACTAGGCATCATGGGAAGTCGTATGGCGGCCAATTTGCAAAAGAAAGGCCATGAACTTGTCGTCTATAACAGGACAAAAGTGAAGGCAGATCCGCTCATTGCGAGCGGCGCCGTCTGGGCGCCGACCCCCGCGGATGTGGCGAAAAAGGTTAGAATCATCTTTACCATGCTAGGGAAACCCGATGCCGTGGCGGAAACCGCGCTACTCGGCAAGGACGGTTTCCTGAACCATCTAGTCGACAATCCGCTCTGGATCGATTGCAGCACGGTGAACCCTTCTTTTTCCCGTCTTATGGCGGACGAAGCAAAACGGCGGAAGGTCAGGTTCATCGATGCGCCTGTCGGCGGATCCAAAGGTCCGGCGGAACAGGGGCAGATCCTGTTCTTCGTCGGTGGCGATAAGGCGGACGTGGACGAAGCGAGGCCGTTCCTCGAGGCCATGGGCAAGGCAGTGTATCATGTGGGCGGAAACGGCATGGGGTCGGCAATGAAGATGGTAAACAATCTGATCCTTGCGCAGGCCATGGTCGCCTTTTCCGAAGCCGTTGTACTCGGCGATTCCATCGGCATCCCCAAAGACGTGCTGTTCAATACCCTCCTCGGGTCGCCGGTCGTAGCGCCGTTTTTGATGTTCAAAAGATCCAAAATCGAGGAAGGAAAATTCGACGCGGAATTCCCGCTCCAGTGGATGCACAAAGACATGCAGCTTGCAGCCGAGACAGCCTACGAGCTCGGCGTTGCCATGCCTGCCGCCAATGTGACGAAAGAGGTATACGCTCTCGCTTTGCGGAACGGGTTGGGAGGGCATGATTTCTCGGCGGTGTACAAGCTATTGAGTGAGAGGAAGCAGGCTTGACATGTGTCGATGCTGTCTAGCGCGACAGCTCTTTCGGTCCGAGATGAAGCCTTTTCGCTTATCGCGCTAGCAAAGGTCCCGTCAATTTTTGTGCTGTTTTGGCGTCGTGGCAGTGACGGTGCTCGCATGTCTCATGCCTTTTCGCGAGCCTCATACCCCCACTTGGCAAGGGCTGATACGATCTCTTCAAGATGTTTCCTGCCGCGTATCTCTACGGTAAAGGACACCCTCGTCTTGCCCATTGGGATGTCGCCTGAAAATCGGTCATGCATGACATGCAGGATATTCGCCCTCTGGGTTGCCATAATGCCGGCAACGGAGCAAAGGCTTCCGGGATGATCGGCAATCATCACCTCGAACACACCGACCCTGCCGCTCGTCACGAGACCCTTCCGGATGATCCGGTCCATGATGGAGAAATCGATGTTTCCGCCGCTCAAAACGAGGACAAGCCGCTTGCCCCGGAACCGCTCCCTGTTTTCCAGCAGGGCCGCCAGCGTCACTGCGCCTGCGCCCTCGACGACCAGTTTTTTCCGTTCGAGAAAGAGGAGGATCGCCTGCGCAATGGAGTCTTCATGGACTATGGTCATGTCATCTACGTATTCGCTGATAACCTCAAACGTCCGCTCGCCGACCCTGTTGACGGCGATCCCATCTGCGATCGTAGGGAGCGGTACTTGTTCGACTATCTTTTTTTTATTGAACGACATGGCCGCAGAGGAAGCTGATTCGGCTTGAACGCCGATCACTTCGGTCCCGGGGGAGCGCGCTTTCACCGCCGTCGCGATACCTGCGATGAGACCGCCGCCGCCCACAGGCACGAGCACCGCATCGATGTCTTCCAGTTCATCGAGTATCTCCAGACCGATGGTCCCCTGGCCCGCCATGACTTTCTCGTCATCGAACGCATGTATGAAGACGTGGCCCGTAAGGGAAATCGCATGGCCGAGGGCATCGCCGAACTTTTCTCCGAAGAGCACCACCTCCGCACCGTATCCCTGTGTTGCCTCCTGCTTGACGAGCGACGCCGTTGCGGGCATTACGATCTTCGCGCTTTTTCCGAGTTGCTGCGCGGCAAAAGCCACCGCCTGTGCGTGATTACCCATTGATGCCGCAATGACACGGTCCTCCTTTACGGAGGTCAGCTTATGAAAAGCGCCCCTCACCTTGAACGATCCTGTTTTCTGGAGGTTTTCCAGCTTTAGATACACTTCGGAACCGGACAGCATACTGAGCGCGTTCGAATGGATCAGCGGCGTCCTGTGGATGAACGGCCCTATATTTTTCAGTGCATCCTGGATGTCCGTTAAGCTGATCATCAAGAATCCTCATGAAGACACTGACGAAGCACGTCGAGCACTGTCGTGCAATGGCGGGAGTCTCGAAATTCGGAATATGGTGTAATTATAGCAGAGCTTTGAGAGGAGAGGGCGAAGAGGGGTCAGGGCCGGCGTCGGAACAACTCAGGGAACAGATGCTTTTTCCGGTGGACGGGGTGCTTTAGCGGGAAGGAGCAGTTTTGGTCCGGTGAATTCCACGTTCTATTGACGAATCTTTACAATGAAGGGAGCTCTTTCGGGGAAAATACTCAGCCAATAGCGGTGCTTTCCCGGTCATCCTTTTTTCGCATCAGCTGTCAAGCGCAAGATTCACCACCTCCAGAAGGGTATTAACAGCGAAAGGTTTTATGATGAAGTTCAATCCCTCATCGGGGACCCCTTTTCCCTGTACGCGGTCTGCCTCATATTCGCTCACAAATATCGCCTTGACAGCGGGTTTCATGCCCTTTATCTCTTCAAATAACTCTTTGCCGTTCTTCTTCGACATCATCACATCAGAAATGAGGAGTCGAATCTTATCCCTGTTCTCCGTGAATTTTTTCAGGGCGTCCTCCCCGTCCTGCGCCATGATGACCGCAAACCCGAATTCCTGAAGCATATCTCTGATCAATCCCCTGATGGCCTCATCTTCGCCTGCAACGAGAATGGTTTTTCTAGTTTCTGCGGCAGAAACCTCATCCCTAATGGCTTCGCCATCTTCAGCCACAGGTATGGCCTCCCTGTCCTCTGCGGTGGAAACCGGCTCCCCGGCGGCATCGTCTTCGCTCTCCACAGGAACGGCCTCCCTGTCCTCTGCCATGGAAACCAGCTCCCCGGCGGCATCGTCTTCGCTCTCCACAGGAACGGCCTCCCTGTCCTCTGCCATGGAAACCAGCTCCCCTGCGGCATCGTCTTCGCTCTCCACAGGAACGGCCTCCCTGTCCCCTGCGGCGGGGAACGCGTCAGCCGGTGTCGATTCCGAAATTTCTGCCTTAACAGCGGGAAGATAGATCACGAATGTTGTTCCCTTGCCGACCTCGCTCACAACATCGATATATCCGTTGTGCTGTTTTACCATGCCGTACACCATTGCGAGCCCCATCCCCTTGCCGGATTCTTCGGCCTTCAAGAACGGCTCGTATATCTTTTGCCTGGTCTTCTCATCCATGCCGGTGCCGGAATCTGATATGAAAATCATCGCATATTTCCCCGGCCTGCTCCCGGGGTGCGTCCTGACGAACTCATCGTCCAGATCGACAACGTCGGTATCAATATGCAGGGTGCCGCCGTCCGGCATTGAGTTCCGGGCGTTGGTGACGAGCTGTATCAAGGCCTGCTCGATCTGCCCGGAGTCAGCCTGAACTGTGGCGTCCTTGTCGGTCAGGTCGGCCATGAGCCAAACGTCCTCGCCGACCAACTGTGCGAGGGACGGCCCCAGCTTATTTATTATTTCGTTGATGTCCACCGGCTGATGATTGCCGATCTGCTTCCCGCCCTCCGCCTGCAGATCCCGCGACTGCTGTTCGGCGCTGCTCGCCTGAGAGAGGGTTTGATCGACATCATTCCGGAGACGATCATCAGGCGGCGACATCGTCATGTTCAGCAGGTCCTCGTAGCCGATGCTTGCCCTTGGGATATTATCAACATCGCCGGTGATGCCTCCCGTGAGGACACCGCTGGGTTCCCTGCTTATTGTCTGCCGAAGCTGGTCCTCCAATTGTTTGCGTTCCGAGATGTCCAGACCAACTCCCACGAGGTACGTTTTGGTATCCCTGCTCATTCGGTGTCCTGATAAAAGGAAAGGTATCGCCATTCCGCTCTTTGTCGTCAGCCTCGCTTCCACCGCGGCACTGCCGGTGTTGAATACTTGCTCCATGGCCTTAGCAACGGTTTCCCGGTCCTCCCTGAAGAGATCGAGCACGTTCATGTGCATCAGTTCATCGACGGAATATCCGGTCACTTCTTTCCCATTGTCGTGCCATCGGGTCAGCCTGCCGCTCTCATCGCAGATCCAGAATATGCCTGGGAAACTTCTGATGACTGCATCAGAAAAGCTCTTCTCCTGGAGGATCGCCTCCCTGGTATGCTCGCGCTCGGTGACGTCTATGCCGGTAAGAATGACGAACTCAACCGACCCGTCCGGAGCGAGAAGCACGGTATCTGACCACGCGATGTGCTTCCTGCTGCCGTCTTTGGCAACCCAGAGGTTCTCGTGCTTAATCGGATACATCCCCGCAATAAGATTCTTGAAGGTCTTCCTGATCGATTCTATCTGCTCCGTGGGCAGCAGGAAGTCCCAGACTTGCTTGCCCTGTGCCTCTTCAAAGGTGTATCCGGAAGCCTCCTCACAGGCCCGGTTGAAGTGGACGATCTTCCCCTGCCGGTTGAGGACCAGGACCATAGAGCCGGTGGTCTCCAACACTGCGGCGGTGAAGTCAAGCTCTCTCTTGAGCGCCTCTTCCGTTCTCTTCCATTCGGTGGTGTCATTTAGTGTTTCGATGACAACGGACAACTCGCCTCTGCTGTTGTAGACAGGGGCCGCGTCGATGACGATATACCGCTCCATTCCGTTCAGGTTCTGATACCAGCCTTCCGCCTGAAATCCGTTCGTGATAAAAGCAGAGCGCTTGAAAGTACCAAAGAGGGAAGGCAGCTGGCCAAAGGCGCCATCAATGATGATATCAGCGAGTGTGGGCCGTTTTTTTTCATAGAACACTTTCCAGTGACTGTCGGTGCCCACGATATCCATGGCGGGAATTCCCGTCAGCTCTTCACAGGCGCGGTTCCAGAGCACGACAGTGTGCCGATCATTCAGCACAAAGGTAGCAGTCGCGGAATTTGCCACAATGTCAGCTGCATATCTCTTCTGTTCGAGGATCTCCTCTTCGGCCTGTTTGCGCGCGGTAAAATCGCGGGCGATCCCGAGCAAGGCGATTATTTCATCCTCATCATCGCGCAGCGGAACAGCATGCATCTCCAGCCAGAGCCGTCGTCCTCTGATACCCATTATCTCAAAGGTGAGAGCGGCCCGTTTGCCCTCGAAGACTTCTTTGGCAATCTTTCTGAAGGTGTTGCGGTATGCCGGCAAAACAAGCGGATAGATCGATCTGCCTTTCACCTGCTCGAAATCATCCGCCTGGATCATGGAGAGACCTGCTCGATTCACCATCATGAAGTCGCCCGCTGCATCAATGAGCGTGATACACTCGGGTTCAGTCTCGACGACCGCCTGAATGAACTTCTTGTTCCTGTTCAGCTCCGCCTCTATCTGCCCGCGACCGGTGATATCGTGGACCATGGTAAGGACGCCGACGACCTTCCCTCCTGCATTGCGGAGCGGCGTGTTGTACCATTCGCAGATGAGCTGTTTCCCGTCCCTGGAGATGTTTTTCTTCACCGAGCTCGTCGATTCACCGTCCCTCAGGAGCTGTTCCCACATCGCATTGGCGGACGGCTGCATATCCGGAGGCACAATCAGCTTATGGGCATGTTTCCCTCGCGCCTCATTAGCCGACCACCCGAAGATCATCTCTGCGGCGGCGTTCCACCCTTGAACGTGGAATTTGCTGTCCCAGACGATGTAGCCGTGTAGCATGTTATTTTTAGCAATATTCTGCTTTGCATTATTACGGCCATACGGTCTTTCTTTTTGTCCATGCCTGCTTTGTGCCATACGATAAAACTCCAAAAATACAAAAACTTATATAAAACGTTACCAAAAGAAACACTTATTTGCTATTTCATGTATGATTATTTGTTCAAAAGATGTACTTCTTAAGTATAACACATAAGATATTACTTTAGTAATAAAATCGTACTGATACAGGTGAATATAAATTAGGCAAGAAGCCAGTGGCCTGCTCACATTTGGGCAAGAATTGCTGCACGATTCACTTTGATCAATACAAAAAAACTTGGTTTGGCGGGATGCTCTTACAGGTACGGAGACCGCATCAAGGAATTATCCTCTTCCTCATAAGCCTGAACGGGAAAGGCGCAAGCAGACTGACCACAACGATGATCCAGACCGTGCTCCAGACCGAGCCGGTGAACGTTCCTTCCGAGAACGTCCTGCAGATGTTCACAAGGTGGTAGAGCGGCGTAAAGACGGCGATGTCGGTGACCAGGTGTGGCATGGCATCGAGCGGGAAAAAGATGCCCGAGAACAGGAACATTGGCGTCATGAAGAGGGTATAGAAGTAGCTGAATGAATCGATTCCCGGCACGATAGCGGCAAAGATGACGGAAATCTCCGCGAAGATAAGGCCGCACAGGAATATGAGCGGGATTGCGAGTACGATGAGCGGGGAATCCACGAGACCGAAGAAGGCGATTACAATGGTGATGGTGATCCCGAATATCACGCTTTTGGTTGCGCCCCATATCAGCTCTCCGGCCACAAGGTCATCGAGGTTCACCGGCGTGGCGAGGATCGCATCGAAGGTCTTCTGGAACGTCATCCTGATGTACGTGCCATAGGTGCATTCATACACCGCTGCGAACATGGACGAAGAGGCGATGATCCCCGGCGCAATAAACCTTATGTACGGCTGGCCATGAATGTCCTTCACGAACGTACCGAGCCCGAGCCCCATGGCCACCAGATAGAGGGCAGGCTCCGCGAAATTGAGGGCGAAGCTTGTCTTATAGAGCTTGGTATACACAGTCCAGTGGCGCTGCCATACCCTGAAAGCCCTCTTAATCTGCAAGACTCCTCCCGGTCAGTATGAGATAGACGTCCTCAAGGTTCCCTCCGTGCGCAGCCATAAGGTTCGCTGGTGTGTCCACGGCAACGATCCTGCCTGAATCCATGATCGCTACACGGTCGCACAGTTTTTCAGCCTCTTCCATGTAGTGTGTTGTGAGCAGGAGGGTGGTGTTCTGGAACTTGAGGTGGTTCAGCTTGTCCCACACCGCGCGTCTGCTGTGCGGGTCGAGGCCGGTCGTGGGCTCGTCGAGGATCAGGAGGTCGGGGTTGTTGACGAGGGCCCGGGCGAGCAGAAGCCGGTGCTTCATTCCGCCCGAAAGTTGTTCGATCTTCACATCCGCCTTGTCCTGGAGTTCGACGAACTCGAGGAGTACCCGGGCTAGGCGGACAGCGTCTTTTTTCTGGATATCGAAATACCGCGCATACACCATCAGGTTCTCAAAAACAGAGAGGTCGGGGTCGAGGTTATTGTCCTGAGGCATGATGCCGATTCGTGATTTTACCAGACTCGGATGCATGGTCACATCCATGCCGAATACGGTGACCGATCCGGCCGTTGGCGGCAGGAAGCACGAGATGATGCGCATCACGGTGGTCTTGCCGGCCCCGTTCGGGCCGAGGAACCCGAAACATTCTCCCTGCCTGATTGCGATATCGACTCCATCGACGGCCCGAAGGCCGTTATAGTCTTTGATGAGGCCCTGTGCTTTAACGATGTCCAACGGTGATCCCTTAACTTCTCTGCATGGAGCACGGCATGGGGAGTCTCAGCCCTCTGCCCGGTGCACCGTGTGCTAACCCACAGTTGCACAGTTTCTGCCGGCATCCTTGCTCTCATACATGAGCTGGTCGACCCTTTTGAGGATTGACGCTATGTCGTCATCCCTGCGGGCAATCGTCGCGCCGAGGGAAATGGTCACGCGGAGGCCCGGCACGGCAGGAATGCTCGATTCTTCGACGAGCGCACGGAACCGGTTTGCTGTTGCCAAAAGCTCTTCTCCGCCGACGTTTGCGATCACTGCGATAAATTCCTCGCCGCCCCAGCGGCCTACAACATCGAAGGAACGCACGCTGTTCTGGAGCGTTTTTGAGACCATTTTCAACACCTCATCGCCGGTATCATGCCCGAATCGGTCATTGACATCCTTAAACCGGTCAATATCGATGAATATAACGCCAAAAGCCCAGTTATACCGGTCGAGTTCCTCGAAACGGCTGTTCAAGGTAATCTCAGCATAGCGCCGGTTTGCCAGGCCGGTGAGTGGATCGATATATGCCAGCTGCTCGAACTCCGCGACCCTCTCAAGCGCCGCAACGGCGGGCGTGTTGTCGCTAAAGATCTCGACACCTCCTACTATCTCACCGTGATCGTCGCTTATCGGGGCGACGCGGACGGTTATGGGTACGCGGTGCCCGTCTTTGTGATGAAGAAAGACTTTTGTGCTCCGCTCGGCACCGTCGGCGATGGTGTCCGCCAGCGGACATCCTCCCCTACACAGGACGTTGCCCTCATTATCGACATGCATGAGGATAGCGTCGGAGCACCGCTTGCCGACCACCTCGGCGCTCGCATACCCCGTGATCCTCTCGGCACCCCGGTTCCAGTAGGTAATCCTCCGGTCCCTGTCCACGAAATACACGCCGTCATACAGGTTGTCGAGGAGCGTTTTGTAGAAGCCGTCGTCAGCCTTCATGGCGAATACCCTCGAGTTCGCTCAAGATCCGTTCCACTTTATCCCTGATATGCATACTCTTCCCATGGAAGAGCTCCATCTTCTGCGCCTCATGCCGTGCGTGCGCGAGCTCCCGTTCGAGCTCTCTGACGCGCCTGGCGAGCGTCCGGTTCTCATTCATAATGGTCTGCACCCGTTTTTCCACCTCGGCAAATCTGGCTTCCAGGTCTTTCAAGTTGTCTTTCCCCCAATAGATCGCGACGAAGATGAGAACCCTGCGCTGCAACCGGAAAGGCCCGGATCGATACGTCCGCGGCCTGGAAGCAACGCGTGCAGGCTTTTAAAAAAACTTGATACAAGAATGGCAGATTTTCCTTGCTTCCTTTGTCTTTACGGCAAATTCCTGTCCCTCACGGCGTCTGCGCCCCGGCGCCGCTGGCCATAGAGCCCATGCTTTTTTCGAGGCCTGCCGGGGCAAGAGACGTCGTAAGGCTTGTCTTCCCGTAGATCCGCTTGTACTCCGCGTAGTTCCGGAGCACCTTCTTCACGTACCCCCTGGTCTCGGAGAAGGGGATGGACTCAACGAACTCATCCCGTTCGGCGCCTTGGCCGTTTCTGCTGAGCCACGATGCTACCGCATCAGGCCCGGCATTGTATGCCGCGGTGACAGAGAGCACATCTCCCTTGAACCGTTTCATGAGGTAGCCGATGTACCAGGTACCGAGGTTGATTGCTGTGTCTGAGTCAAAGAGCTTGGCCCGGTCGAATCCCGGCATTCTGATTGCCTCGGCGACCCATTCGCCCGTCGACGGCATAATCTGCATGACGCCCCGTGCGCCGGCCGGAGATAGGGCGTCGGCGGAGAACTGGCTTTCCTCCCGGATGATCGCTGCGATGAAGAACGGGTCCTGGCCGTATTTCCGTGAATAGGAAACGATGCTGTCCCAGTAGCCCTGGGGATAGGCGAGCAGCCAGAAGTCCTGGGGCGTTTCCCGTGCTTCTCCGTCTAGATAGCGCTCATAGTTGCGCAGCACGAGGATCAAGGAACGGTGATAATCCCCGAGCTCGAAGAACGTCTTGCTCAGGCCGAGGAGCACGCGGCGCTTCCTGGGCAGCCCGTCCTGAAGCGACCAGAGCTCGGCAGCCGCTTCCCTCTTCATGCCGAGATACATGAGATCCAACGATTTTTCGAACAACGGTTCAGTAGACAGCGTCTTCAACGCCTCTGCGGTCCAGACCGGCGGACCGGCCGTGTCTTGCTGATCCGGTGCGGCGGCATCGGGATATTCCGGGACATCATTCGCTTCGACATCCGCGGAATCCGCGGCGGCAAGAACCGCGAGATCGGCATTTAGAAGCCGTTCGGACGCGCGGTACCCGTAGTAGGTATATGGGGCCCTCTTGACGACTTTTCCGAAATACATTGCCGCCCGCGAGGCATTTCCCCGCTTTTCCGCCGCCCTACCCTGCCAGTAGCGCGCCTGGTTCACGAGGAATGACCGGGGATACCGGGTGACTAGTTCCTGGAGGGTTTGCTCGGTCCTCTTGTAATCCCCCGCAGTGTAGAATGCCCACGCCTTCCACCATATCGCGCTGTCGGCAAATTTGCTTTCGGGATATTCCGCCGCGAGACGCTCGTAGAACGTCAGTGCCTTTTTCATGTCGTTCGCTTCACGATACATGTTTCCGAGGAGGAAGAGCGCGTCATCGGCCCACTCGCTTTCGCGGTAAGACTCGAGAATTTTTTGAAATGCCTTGACGCCTTTCTCACGATCGCCGAGCCTGCCGTACGACTTCCCGGTCCAGTACAGTGCTTCGGGAACCCGATGGTCATGGGGATGATCCTGCACCATTTTTTCGAGCGTGGCTGTGGCCTCCGAACTCCTGCCGAGATTGAACTGGGCTATGCCGGTCCGGAACAAGACATCGGCTCTATTCGGATACGCGGGGTCCATCGCCAAAACCCTCGTGAACGTTTCGATCGCCTTTGCCTGCTGGTTAGTCCTGAAGAGATTTTTCCCCCGTTCGTACAGCTCATCAGAGGCGATCTCCGGGACTTCGACGCCTCCCGCCCTGAGTTCGGCAAGCGCCTTTTCGACCTCCTGGTCAGCGGGGTCCCCGGGGTATCTTATCCAGACGTCCTGGTATGCACGGACGGCACGGGCGAGGTCGGCTTCCGCCGTCAGTGCCCTGCCGAGGCCGATGCCGGAGTCAGGGCAAAATTCGGAGTCCGGATTGTCCCTGAGAAATTTTTCAAAAGACTCGGCTGCTGCAGCGTATGCATAGGATTCGAGAAGGGCGAGGGCCTGCCTGTACGAAGAACGAACTGTCAGATTGCTTTCCGGATAGCGCTCCGCCATGTGCTGATAAAGTGCAGCCGCTTCGGTATACCGCGCCTTGGCAAAATGGTAGTCTGCCAGGATCGAGACGGCATAGTCGCCCAATTCAGGATACTCGGACTGGACACGGAGCATTGCTGCATCGGCTTCGGAGGGCCTGTCCATCTGGATGAGCGCCTGCTCGGCGAGAAACAGCGACCGCTTATACCAGGGAGTGCCCGGGTACTCATCGGTCAACTGCCGTGAGATGGAAAACGCGTCACCCCACCTTCCCGCCTTGTACGCATCGACAGCTGACCTCAGTCCTTGTTCGGGATCGGTCATTGATGAAGAAGTGGTGAATTCCGGCGAGGGACGGGGTGTGGCGACATCGGCAGTATTCAGGAGGGGGGTCGCTTTTTTGGCAGCACAGGCTGTCAAAGAGACGATCACGAACACCAGGAGGATCTTTCTTGATAAGTGCATGCGCCTTCCCGTTACGGATGGTGTGCATCGTTGTACGGTGATCTGTACTTTTACATAATATAGGGAGCAGCTTGGCCTGTCAATAGGAGTTCTTGATGGAAAGCACCGCCCTGTCCGTAAGAATACCAGCCCTGTTCAAGCTTCAGCTGAAGATTTCATGTGCGGCTCAGAAAGCGGGGAAGCTGTTTTCGAGCAGTCGTGAGACGGAGGTAAAAGCGTTCCTCAGGCGAGGTCGCAGTCCCGGAATTTTCAACGGAAGGTGGCGTGTCCGGGCTGTACACCAGCATGTGGAACGCAATGGAGGTGACGGGCTTGTCGGGAAGCGGCTGCAGCTCCACTTCATTCACGAACTCGACCCATCGGTCGGCCATCCTGATATAGACGTCTGTGTCCTGATCCCGGAGATAATCTGCGACGGTTTTTGCAGGTGCGGGAACGAGTCCTATGCAGACATTGCACTCGGGCAGAACGATATGTGATCGTCCGTTGTCAAATACCCTGCCGAGCGGGAAAAGCCGGCACGCGAGAGGCCGGGCACGATAGATGCGGCACCCCGTCTCGGTCCAGAAGTGACAGGCAGGATCGCGCGGCAGCATCACGAGCGGGAATCCGTTCAGGCGGTCCGTTTCGACAACGTCGAGCAGATCTTCGTAGGTCATATCGCTTTCCCGGCAGATCAGAGCGATTTCGTAGGGATTGAGCACAATCGGCGCACCCGACCTGCAGCAGTTTGAGCTGCATCCGCCGCTCCCGCACGACAGCTGCAGGGGATCGGTTTGCGAGAGTTGCCGGGCATCGGCTCCGCCCACGCGTATGGAAGTGGATAAATGGTTCGGCATCGGCAATCTCATGATTCAGACAAGCTGGGCGCAGGTGTATGCAGCATGTCAGCGGTCAACCCTCGGTGGTTTGATTCCAGATAAAGCCATTTGCTTGAGATTCTAATCCGCGTATCCTGCGCTCCCCGGGTCCTGTGAGGTTCTTGCTTTTCTCTTTTTACTTCGAAATCAGCCTTCCACCCGCCTTGGCCTGCCACACCACGAGGATAGGGCTGGCCACGAACACCGACGAGTAGGTGCCGACGATCACCCCCATGAGGAGCGCGACGGAGAAGTCATGCAGCACGTCGCCGCCGAAGATCACGAGCGGGATGAGCACGAGCACCACGGTGAGAGACGTGATGATTGTCCTCGAGAGCACCTCATTGATGCTGCTGTTCACGAGCTTGGGCAGTGGATCGCGACGGTTGCGTTTGAGGTTCTCCCGGATCCGGTCGAATACCACGACGGTATCGGTGAGCGAATACCCTGCGAGCGTGAGCAGCGCCGTAATGATCAGCAGGGTGATTTCCTTGTGCAGGACGTAAAAGATGCCCAGCACCGCCAGAACGTCGTGGATCGTGGCAATGGCAGCGGCCACTCCGAACTTGAACTCGAACCGGAGGGCGATATAGACGATGATCGCGGCGAGCGAGACCGATATCGCCACAAGCGCATCACGCTGGAGCGCCTTCCCGATCACCGGACCTATCTCCACGATGCTATCCACCTCGAAGGGATTGCTCGGGAACTCCTGTCTGAACAGGGTCTGGACCTTGTCCGACGTGCCCTCGGACTCCCGGAGCCTGATCAGGATCTTGTTCCCTTCGCCAACTTCCTGAATCGTCGCGCCCTGGAAGCCGTTTTTATCAAGCGCAGCCCGCGCCTTGTCGATAGGCACATGCTCTTTGAAGTTGAGCTGCACCGTCGTGCCGCCCACGAAGTCGATGCCGAGGTTCGCCTTGGCCCGGCTGATCTGTACCATGCCCACGATCCCGAGCGTGATGAGAAGCGCGGACACGGTAAAAGAGATATTTTTCCACCCCATGAAATCGATGTTGGTTTTATGCAAGATCTGAAGCATTTCGTCCTCCAGAGGAATTGATCGTCGCTCCCGTGAGAGCGGGCATCCAGTAGTGAGGTATCTTGGACGCACGCTCTCAAAGGATGACGTCTCTATTTTTAAAAATGTGCGAAACCCGGCATCGCCGCATAGTTCGGCGCCGTCACTATATGCTCAGCTTCTCCAGTTTCCATTTTGCATTGATGATGTCGAATATCACCTTGGTGCCCACGAGGGCGGAATAGAGGTTGATGATAATGCCGAGGCTGAGCGAAACGGCGAATCCCTTGATTGGTCCCGTGCCAAACAGGAACAGGGCCGCTGCGGTGATGAGCGTGGTCACGTGCGAGTCGAGGATCGTCAGGAACGCCTTGTCGTATCCGGAATCAACCGCCGGCCTCGGCTGCTTGCCGGCGCGGATCTCCTCCCGGATACGCTCGAACATCAGCACGTTCGAATCCACACCCATTCCGATGGTAAGGATGATGCCCGCGATGCCCGGTAGCGTGAGCGTGGCGTTCAGGAGCGCCATCGCCCCCAGCAGCAGGACCAGGTTTAAGATAATGGCGTAGTCCGCGATCAATCCCGCCATGCGGTAGTAGACGGCCATGAAGATTATCACGACGATGCCGCCGATCAATGCGGACCGGACCCCCATAGTGATGGAGTCCTGTCCAAGCGAGGGACCGACGGTCACGTTCTGCACGATCTTGACCGGGGCCGGCAGCGATTCACGCAGCACGATGGCGAGCTTCGAGGCCTCGTCATGTGTGAAGTTCCCGGTTATCTGGGCGTTGCCGCCGCTGATCCGATCCTGTATCCTCGGCGCCGAATGGACAACGCCGTCGAGCACGATGGCAAGCTGCCTTCCGACGTTCTCGCCGGTGATCCGGTCGAAGATCTTGGCGCCTTCGCCGTCGAATGAGATATTCACATCCGGCTTGTTGTACTGGTCGATCCCAACCTTGGCTTCCTTCAGCCGGTCGCCGGTCAGGAGTGTTTTCTTATAGAGGAGAATCGGCTGCTTTACGATCTTGCCGACCTCATTTTCACGCTCTTCATAGAGGATTTCCGTCCCTTCCGGCAAATCGCCCGCGAGTGCCTTTTGGAAATCGTTTGGGTCGGAGTCTAGAAGCTTGAACTCGAGCCTCCCCGCGGTCTTGATGAACGAAATGGCCTCCTGCGGGTTCTTCACGCCCGGGAGCTGGAGCGCGATCTGGTCCTGCTCCTGTTTGTAGATGGCGGGCTCTGCCACGCCGTACTTGTCCACCCTCCGGCGGGTCCGCTCAAGGGCCTGGGTCACGGCCCAATCCTTGAGGCGCTTCACCTCGGAAGGCTTGAGACTGTAAACGAGCTCTCCTTTCGCTCTCGATTTGAGATCGAGAATAGTGTAGCTTTCCTTGACCAGTTTTTCCGCCTTTTCTTCAAGGGGCTCCGCGAACTTTGCGGTGATGTCCTGCCCCGTTCGGCTGAACGTCACCGCAACCCCCTGCGACGCTGCCGTGGTCTGGAGGTCCGCAATGATGTTGTCCGCCGATGATTCTACCGCCTTGTCGGTCTCCACCTGCATCACGATATGGCTGCCTCCCCTGAGGTCGAGCCCGAGCGAGATCTTGGGCACGCTCTGGTGCCACCACTCCGGCAGCTTCGCCGTGAGCGGAGTGGATGGGAGGAACAAAAACAGCGCGATCAGAACCGAGAGTGCTATAAGCCCCACCCTCCATTGGATGCTCTTTTTCATAATAGAATCGCCTCCTGCTGAATTCCTGAGAAATATTCCGCCTCAAAAACACGAAGGCTCCCTGTAGAACTCGGCGCCCTGGTGCTTTCATGGCTGAGACATCAACTTTCTTTTGCTTTGTCTTTTTCCGTGAGCACGGCGGCTACCGAACTGCGGGTGATCTTTACCTTCGTGCCTTCGGCGATCTTGACGGCCAGGGTGTCGGGAGTGATGCCTTCAACCGTGCCATAGATCCCGCCGGAGGTAATGATCTCGTCACCCTTCTTGAGATCCTCAACCATTTTCTTGTGCTCCTTCATCTTCTTCTGCTGGGGCCGGATAAGGATGAAGTAGAATATCACAAAGATGATCACCATCATGATGAGGCCCGACGCGCCGCCTCCCTGACCCCCAGCGTCCCCTGGCGCTCCCATTGCATAAGCCGTTGCAATAAGCATACTGAACCTCCTGGAAAGTAAATTTCAAAGCTCGAAAGCCAAATTTCGAACAAAGAGCAAATGGCAAGACCGACGTCAGCATATCGGGAACACGTTCTTTGATCCCTGAACGTCCGCTATTCCTCCATACCCCTCTTCGCAAGGAACTCTTTTTTGAATTCCCTGAACTTCCCCCGTTGGACGCTCGCCCTGACCTTCCGCATCAGGTCGAGGTAGAAGGAAAGGTTATGGATCGTGCCGAGTCTGAGCGCAAGCACCTCGCCTGCATTGAACAGGTGCTTCAGATAGGCCCGCGTGAAGTTCCTGCACGTGTAACATCCGCACTCGGGATCGATCGGACGCCGGTCGCGTTCGTACTGAGAATTCCGGATCACGATCTTGCCGAAAGAGGTAAAGAACGTCCCGTTCCGTGCGTTCCGAGTGGGCATCACGCAGTCGAACATGTCGATGCCGCGGTCAACTCCCTCCACCAGGTCCTCGGGCGTGCCCACGCCCATAAGATACCGCGGTTTGTCATCGGGAAGCAACGGAACCGACGCCTCGATCATCTCGTACATCACGGGCTTGGTCTCGCCCACGGACAGGCCGCCTAAGGCATAACCGTCGAACCCGATGTCCACCAGGGATTCGACGGACTGCTTCCGGAGCTCGGCGTACATCCCGCCTTGAACAATGCCGAAGAGAGCCTGTCCTGTGTCCTTTTTGGCGTCCCGACAGCGTTTCGCCCACCGGAGGGTGCGCTCCAGCGACTCACGCGCATAATCATGTGTCGCGGGAAAGGGGATACACTCATCGAAGGTCATGATGATGTCCGCGCCGAGCGCCTCCTGGATCTCGATGGCATACTCGGGCGTGACAAAATGCTTGGCTCCGCCGTCTATGTGCGACTGGAACGT
>Ga0187777_10000201_pt1 | contig 44754 bp, 48 predicted proteins | sample 1015_Q2_SP5_10_M_FD_132416 | JGI IMG/M metagenome (GOLD analysis project Ga0187777, IMG submission 132416) | Tropical peat soil microbial communities from peatlands in Department of Meta, Colombia - 1015_Q2_SP5_10_MG | ecosystem: Environmental > Terrestrial > Soil > Wetlands > Peat | place... | reverse complement strand
GGGTGCCGAATCGCCCAAGTGGGTTCCAGCGTCTTATGTGCTCGCGATACTGCGGCAGGATGAACGCGGAGGGCTTGACCTGTTCAGTCTCAGTGGTTTCCGGGGCGATCGCGTTCACGCGGATGCCGCTTGGAGCGAGATCGAGCGCGAGGCTGCGTGTGAAGCCCGTAATCGCCGCCTTGAAGGCCGAATACACCGCAGTCACCGGGATGCCCCGGAATGCTTCGATGCTCGAGAAGTTGATGATGCTGGCCCCGCGCGCCGCTCGTCGTAAGAGCGGGATCGCGGCGCGGGTGACGAGAAAGAGCTGCCGCAGGTTCACCGCGTAGAGCGCGTCCCACTCCTGCTCAGACGTCTTCTCGAATGGCTTCACGATATTGAGGAAATCACCGACGTTATTGACAAGCACATCGAGCGGACCGCAGCGTTGCTCTATGTCGGCAACGAGCGCAGCGACCTGCGCCCCGTCGCGCACATCGGCAACAGAGACCCAGCTCCCCTCCCTCGCGCTAACAAGCTCCGCCTGCACGGATTCGGCGCGCGCCGGGTCGATCTCGGCCACGATGACCCGCGCACCGAGCGTCGCAAACGCAACGGCGATGGCGCGACCGATGCCTGCACCACCGCCCGTCACGAGTGCCGTCTTACCTTCGAGGCTGATCGTTGCGGGAGTCTCGCTCATTGCGCGTTCCCTCTTCCGGTAGACCCGAGTGCGTTTTTACACCACACGCACAAGCTTGTTACCCGCTGCCGAGTACATGCTTAAACAAGTGTTTCTGGCCGGAAGCGTAGCGGATAACAACGATTTCGTCCCGCTCGGTTCGCTGTCGTTCGTCCGAGTGCGGTTTTCTGCCCCTAGCGGGTCGTGCAAAGGCCTGACCAACATTTTGGATGCGCAACCGCCCGAGGAGCACCGCTGGCTCCCTAGACGGCTCACGCAGCCGCAACTCTGCTCCTCTCTTAAGACCTGAGCGGAACCGCCAAGCTCCCTGCCCGTTCCGGTGTCATGGTAATCGGGCGAGCGAACTACTGGGCCTCACGAGCTGCCCGCATAATCAGCTCCGCAACTACCTTCGGCTTTGACACGTAGACGGAATGACTGCCTGCGGTCTCGACCACTTGCGCCTCCGCACGCTGCGCCATCGAGCGCTGTGCAGGCGGCGGAATCATCTTGTCGTCCGTGGCGACTAGGTACCAACTCGGCTTGCTCCGCCAAGCTGGATTGCTGACTGCGCCCCCCAATGCCTCGACCCCCCAGGGCACCTGCGAGTCCGCCATGAACGCCGCGAGGCTTGGTTCAACGTCCGCGGCAAAGGAAGTCGCGAATTTCGAACGATCGAGAAAGAGGAAACCATCCTGCGGCGGGAGAATCGGAGGCACGGGAGCACCCGGAGGAGGATTTGCGATCAGTGACGAGACGGACTCGCCCCTGTCGGGCGCGAAAGCCGCGATATACACCAATCCTTTTACCTTCGGGTCGGTTCCCGACTCCGATACCACAACACCGCCATACGAATGACCAACGAGAATAACTGGTCCATCTGAGGAAGCGATCGCCCGTTTGGTGACCGCCACGTCATCAGCCAACGACAACGTTGGATTCTGGACGACACGGACGTTAAAGCCTTCCCCTGTCAGAATTTTGTAAACGCCTTGCCAACCAGAACCATCCACGAAACCGCCATGAACAAGCACAACGTTGCGTACGTTTCCCATACCGCGTCTCCTGCAGAGTTGCCCCAGCTTGGCAGCACTGCGTTTAGAACTCGCCACCTTGCGGGTCGATTTTACTCGACGGCTGACTCCGCCGAGTCACCAAGTCAATCGGTCATTCAAAGCGCGAACTCCAGCGTTGCTGTCACTATGGAAACTCCTGGAAAGACGGATTGGTTCGCGGCCCAGGTACGCTGGAGTAGCAGAACATTTGCCCGCTGTACGGGCATCGTCGATGCGAGACTGTGTGAAAGTGTGCCGAATGTGAACGGAATCGCCGCGACCGACTGGTGCGGCGCCGCAGGGTCCAACTGCATTCCACCGAACCAACCGCCCTGGCACTTACGGGCTCCCCCAATCGAGTAGTTGGTATCGCTGAGCGAAAGCCATCTTAATCGACTCGATTCGAGGTTCCCCCAAATAGAAGATAGCGCGATGAAATCGGATCTGTTAGCTTCGAATTGCACTGCGGCCCGCATGCGCGTAGATCGGACCAAGTAACAAACAACACATCATCCGAGCGCTGCACCGGTCTTCGGTCGCGCGGACGCATTCGGATGCCGTCGCCGCCGCCCAAGATGCAGCGGATGCCGCCGGTCGGGTTGGAGAGTCAGGAATGGGAGGAAGGACCCTACTTCGCTTACGAACCCGCTTGATCGTGCTCGCCGGGGCAGTGGCCTCGGCGCTTGTCGCTGCACCGGTGTGTGCTCCGGGTGCAGAGAAAAAACCAACATCATCCTGATCGTGGGCGATGACATCGGCTGGGCCGACGCCCACCCCAGGCTTTCGAAACGCTGGATCGCAACCGGAACCGACTCGCACTTGTAATTTGTTGTCAGTATGGCAGCACGCCGCAGGAGGGCCCGCATCTCGTGGTGTAGGTCCGTAGATCGACAAGAATATTCTTGAGGAGGTCTCTATGAAGCTCCCTTTGTTGGCGGTTCTCTTCGGTCAGGTCCTGATGCACTCGGCAATAGCCCAGGAGGTCAAGACCACTGCAAATGCCGGGTTCTCCTTCGACGTATACGGCGATTCGCGCTCGATGATGTATCTCCCGTACAAAGCGGCGCAGGAAGCGGACGCTCGGAAGCTCATGGTGGAGATGTTCGATCTCGTGCTTCCGGAGAAGTACGCAGAGGGTGTAGTCGAGAGGGATGTGAAGCTGATCTACGACCCGACGACCCACGAGTTGGTGCAACTGGTCATGCCCTTCGCAACCAAAAGCGAGGTGACGACGCTGACGCTCGACAAGGGATGGGTCACTTCTGCCGCAGTCGAGGATGTAAAGCTGCTACCCGGCGTGCGCCGCACGATGTTCCGGCTGGAAGGTGGCGAGTGGGTCGCGCGCGAAGCGGTCAGGGACATCAGGACTGGGCACGCCAAGTTTCTCCTGAGCACGGGGGACTTGGTATGGTGGGGCAGACAGGGCGACAAGCCGTCCGATAACCCATACTGGACGCTCGTCGACAAGGAAGTGTTGCGGCAGTTACCGCCGCCCGATGACGAGATGAAGAAGGCCGGCATGGATGGCCGTGTGTTCCCCGCCGTCGGCAATCACGAGGTGTGGGCCGACTCCGATGTGGAGGGCTTGTTGGGATCATTCCCCTATCTGAAGAAGCTCGGCGTGTCCGAAAAGCAACTCATCTATAAGTTCGACTTCCGGGGTGCACGGTTCATTTTCCTCTGGACCGGCCCATATGATTACCGCCATCCGTCCGGGTGGGAGGGCACGCAGCCTGCGTATGAGGCACAGATGGTGCAGCTGAAAGAGTGGTTGGACGAAGCCAAGTCCACCGGGATAAAGAAAGTCTTTATCACCTTTCATGCTCCCGTTTATTGCCGCGCCGGGTTTGGCGGGATTCCTGAAGTTCAGAACCCGCACAAGATGCTTGCGTCCTATGCAAAGGACCTGGACATCGTGGTATTCAACGGTCATGTGCACACCACCGAGCTTTTCCAGGCGGATGGCGTCAAGTATTTCGTATTAGGTGGCGGGGGCGCAGAGCAGGACCCGATTCTGCCCGGCAGAACCACGATAAAGGACCTTCCGACGGATTACCCGCAAGATCTGTATTGGAAAGGCGAGCCTCCCAGGGAGGACTACAACTACTTGCACGTTGAGGTAAGGCCGGGACAGCTAACCAAGTTCACCATCAACCGCTTTCGCCCTCAATCAGCTGAGCCCTACGCCGCGGTCGAGGTGTTCAAATGAGGGCATATGCCATTGTCCCGATACCGCTGCCTTAGCCCAGGTTAGCGGCCGATTGCATCGGCGTTCTTGCCGGGCCTCTTTGCTGAAGAGTTCGCGCCGTCGGTAGCGGTCTGCCGAACGAGGCGTCCGGCGCATATTCAGTCGATTCGTCGCACTCCTTTTATAGGGGCCCTCGGGGCGCGCTATAGCTGCAGCCGATAGTAACGCGCTGCCGCGGGAGCGTGCACGCCAATTCGCCGAATTTCTTCAATAGATTCGCGTTGTTGCGAAGTCGGGCTCGACTCTTACCCGCTAGTTACCCCGCTGGCGGGCGCTCGCTTAGACGCACTCTTGGGCAAGAACCGTAGGGGGCAAGAACGTCGATCGGGCGAAGTTCGCTGTCGTTCGTCCGAGTGCGTTTTTAGCGTCCTAGCACCGCGCTCGGCGCAACGGTAGTGGAGTGGTGCGCTCGTATGTCGCAGTACCGGTTTCGACTCCGAGCGGACATGGCAACGGTCTCAAAGCGGTCGTCATTTTCGTCAGCAGCGGACATCTGTGCGCAAAGCCGTAGCATTTGGCGTAAACACACATCGAACCTCGCCCATAAGGAAATGGCCAGTCAGGTCGCTATCGCTTGTTTGTGTCCGGGTTACAAAGAGTGCAACTGACATGCCCACCTCAAACGATAAACTGGCTGCCCGATATTCGCGGCGCACGGCGAGCTCAATGTTCCTCGCAGCGGTCGGATCGCTGCTGCTGCCGCGACGCACTGCGATTGCCGAGAGCAGCGCCTCCCCGCTAAGGCCCTTTCGCGTGAATGTCCCGCAGGCCAAGATCGATGACATCCGCGAGCAGGTGCGTGACGCCAGGTGGCCCGATCGACTCGACGCTGACGATTGGCGCTATGGCACGAACTGGGACTACATGAAGGACTTGGCCAAGTATTGGGTCGAGAAGTTCGACTGGCGCAAGGCCGAAGCCAACCTCAACCGCTACCCGCAGTTTCTCGCGCACGTCGGTGACTACGACATCCAGTTCTATTACGCGAAGGGCCGCGGCCCGAAGCCAATGCCGCTCATCCTGACGCACGGCTGGCCGGGCTCCGTGTTTGAGTTCCTCGAGGCCATCGGGCCTCTAAGCGACCCCGCGAGTTACGGGGGCTCCGCCGATGATGCCTTCGACGTGATCGTTCCTTCGCTGCCCGGCTATGGCTTCTCGTCAAAACACTTCGGCAAGCCGATCGGGGCAGTAAGCACGGCGGCGCTTTGGCACACGCTGATGACGCAGGTGCTCGGGTATGCCAAGTACGGAGCGCAGGGCGGAGACATCGGCTACCAGGTCACGACGCAGCTCGCCCACGCCTACCCCGAGTCTCTCATCGGCATCCATCTGAACAACATCGGCGAATACCTGCCGCTTCCGGGGGCGAATGAACGAACCGCCGAGGAACGGGCTTGGTTCAAGGATGCCGGCGCCGAGTGGAGCGTTGAAGGCGCCTATTATGACGAGCAACGCACGCGACCTCAGACCGTGGCTTTCGCACTTGCAGACAATCCGCTCGGGGCGGCGGCCTGGCTCGTTGAGAAGTTGAAGCTGTGGAGCGACTCGAAGGATCGGAGCGAGCCGGTATTTACGATGGACCAGGTGCTCACGGACGTGATGATCTACCTCGTTACCGACTCGATCACCTCCAGCATTTGGTGGTATCGCGGCTTCGACGACGACCCGGCTGCCAAGGGCAGGGTCACAGTCCCCATCGGTGTCACTTACCTGCCGGGTGAGATGCTGAGTTTCAAACCCCCGAGGAGCATCCTTAAGCGAAACTTCAACCTAGTGTATTTCGCTGAGCTTAAGAAGGGCGGCCACTTCGCCTTCTGGGAGCAGCCCGCTGCAATGGCCGACGAAATGCGGCAGTTCTTTCGCCCTCTCCGAGCATAGGTCGAGCGCGCGAAGGGGCTCGGACCTGTGTACTCTCCAACCTGGCGTAGGTGGGCGCGGGAGGTGCTCAAAGTCTACCCTCGGCACGATGTCGACTGCAGTCGACCGTCGAAGACCTGCCGGGCCTGAGGCATATTCACTCTTGGACGAGATACGCGGACCTGCCCTATGCTCGCTCCGCTCGTCAAGAAAATCCTATGCATGCGATCGAAGTCGATCTTCTAAGCGATACCGTCACGCGCCCGACGACGGCGATGCGCCAGTTCATGTGCGCCGCCGAGGTCGGCGACGAGCAAACGTTTGAGGATCCGACCGTAAACACGCTGCAGGAGATGGTCGCCGAGCTGCTCGGCAAGGAAGCAGCGCTATTCCTTCCATCCGGCACGATGTGCAACGAGATTGCGCTGCGCGTGCACTGCCGGCCGGGCGACGAGATGATTGCTCATCGCACCGCCCATCCCATCCACTTCGAGGCCGGTGGTCCCGCGGCTCTCGCGGGCGTAAACGTTCGGGCGCTTGACGGGGCACGCGGGCAATACGACGAGGAGGCGGTCTCGGCGGCGATCAGACCAGACAGCCGCTATATGCCGAGGAGCCGCCTTCTCTGGGTGGAACAGACCAGCAATCTGGGCGGCGGCTCAATCTGGCCGTTGGCGAAAATTGCCGCAGTCACGGACATCGCGCGGCGGCGCGGTGTGCACACGCATCTCGATGGCGCGCGTCTCATGAACGCCGTGGTGGCGAGCGGCATCGCCGCCCGCGAGTACGCTAAGGCTTTTGACTCAGCGTGGATCGACTTCACCAAGGGACTCGGTGCCCCGGTTGGCGCCGCGATTGCCGGTTCCCGCGAGTTCATCGCGAACGCGTGGCGCCTCAAGCAGCAGATGGGCGGGGCGATGCGTCAAGCGGGGATCATCGCCGCCGGCGGAATATTCGCGCTGCGTCAGCACGTGAGCCGGCTCGCCGAAGACCATGTCAATGCGCGGCGGCTCGCCGAAGGTCTCTGCAGACTGCCCGGTGTGATACTCGACCCCGCATCCGTCGAAACCAACATTGTGATCTTTGACTTGAGCGGCACCCTGGATGCAACGGGGGTGCTGGAGTCACTTCTTTCGCGCGGCGTGCGGATGGGTGCGATGGGACCGAGGACCATCCGCGCCGTGACTCATCTTGATGTTGGAGCGCCGCAGATCGAGCGGGCGCTAGAAGCGGCAGCACATGCCCTCAGCGAAGCGACGCTATGACCACTTCCGCCGTGCGTATCGATCAATCATCGGGGTCGCGTGAACGTGTTGCCAGCCTGATTCAACTTGCAACACCGCGGGGGCCAGTCGCTTATTTCTGAGCGACCGCGGTACCTGGGCGCTCCCCAAACGCAGCCAGTGCTGCAGCCGTCGCGATCTCCTTTCCTGCAGCATCTACGTAATGAATGTCAGCCGGGCCGTCGATCATGCGATAGAAGGTGCAGTTGTCTCTAAACGTCAACTGATGTACATGATTGGCCGGAATATACACATACATCCCCGCGCTCACAGTTTGTGCCTGCTCGCCTTTCATGAGGAGCTGAGCCGTACCGCTGGTGAATATCAACTGCTCGTTTGCGGAATGCCAGTGACCCGGCACCACGCACCCGCTACTCATTTTCACCAGCATGACCGAACCGGAACCCTTTGGATCACCGCGCTCAACGGTGTAGGTGAAGCAATCAGGTACGTTTGGCGCGGAGGCCAGTCTTGCCCCTTCAGGGCTCGCGATCACCGGTTGCTGCATGCCCGTTGATTGCATTGACTGTGTTTGCTGGATCGACTGTTGTGCCAATGCGGAGCCAAAAATCAACATTAGGAGCGTGAGCAATATCACCCTGATTCGCATGGGGTGACCCTCCTCGGTTGTCGACATCGATTCGGAGACATAGCGCAGGAGCGTCGGCTGTCGCTTCTACTGTACGCGATAAGAGATCCGTGTGGGCATGATCGAGTACTGGCTCAGCCAGGGATTATTGAGGAGAGAGGAAGTTTGTTACATCTACACGTGAGGCGTGAGCTGGACAGTGCGCGGGCGCCCGGGGCGCGCTGCGAGGCGCGCAGGACAGAAACCCAGGACGAGCCACCCCCTGCCGCCCCTGTGCCATCGGCAAGGGCAGCGTGCGAGCAGTTTGAGATTACCAGCCCTCGGGACTTCGGCTGCGGCGCCAGCTTGGAAACAGCAGCACGCTTGGTGCGCAGGTAACGCACTCATCGACGACCCGTGCGTTGTAGGAGGACTCAATGATTTCGACGATTCAGATCCTCGTGCTCCTCCTGATAGTGATCTCCGCGGTTGCCGTGGCCGCGAGGCGACTGAAGATTCCTGCGGCCATTCTCCTCGTGCTTACCGGGATCGTGCTGGCTCTCATCCCCGGCCTCCCGAGGCTGGAGCTCTCCCCAGAATTCGCTTTGCTTGTCGTGTTGCCGCCGCTCATCTACTCCTCCGCGGTAGCCATGAGCTGGCGGGAGTTTAGATTCAACCTGCGCCCCATATCGCTGTTGGCGGTGGGGTGCGTACTGTTCACCACAGTAGCCGTGGCCGCCGCAAGCCGATGGTTGTTAGGTTTTTCATGGCCGGTCGGATTCGTTTTGGGGTCCATCGTTTCGCCACCGGACCCGGTGGCTCCGCTGGCGATCGCACGACGCATGCATCTCCCCAAGCGCATCCTGGTAATCCTCGAGGGCGAGGGACTGGCAAATGATGCCACCGCGCTCATCCTCTATCGTTTCTCGGTGACGGCGGTAAGCGCCGGCGTCTTTGCCTTTGGTCCGGCCGTTGGCACGTTCGCGCTCATCCTGGCGGGAGAGATTCTTTGGGGAATCGGTTGCGGTTGGCTGATGCTGCGTTTGCGACGGTGGGTTGGTGATCCGCGCATCGAGATCATGCTCTCGGTCCTGACGCCATTTCTCGCGTACTGGCCTCCGGTGCAGCTCGGCGGGTCCGGAGTACTCGCGACTGTGACGGCTGGCCTGTACATCAGCTGGAATGGACTGGACCTGATCAGCCCGGCAACGCGCCTGCAGGGCATATTCTTCTGGGATTTCCTCATTTACCTGATTGAGGGCATGGTATTCCTGATCACGGGTTTACAGGCACGCACCCTGCTGGCCGACATAGCCGATAGCTCTAGGTCTGACCTCGCTCTCGCGGCCTTCGTCGTGAGCGTCGTCGTGATCGTCACGCGGTTCGTGTGGACCTTTCCGGCAACCTATCTCCCTCGCTGGCTCATTCCTTCTCTCCGACGTAAAGATCCGGCGCCCCCATGGCAAACGCCATTTGTCATCGGTTACACGGGCGTGCGTGGCATCGTCACCGTGGCCGCAGCGTTGGCAATTCCTCTGGCGACCGAAAGCGGCGCTCCATTTCCGCATCGTTCCCGGATCATTTTTCTGGCTTTCGTCGTAATTCTGGTGACGTTGGTCGGGCAGGGCTTGATGCTCCCTGCGATCATCCGTTGGCTCGGCCTCGCAAACGCTGGTCGCCGGGAACGCCAGACCAGCAGGTTGGAGGAACTCAGGGCGGTGCGCCAGGCGCTCGAAGCAGCGATAGACGAGTTGAGCGTGCTCACCACAGAGCAGCAGCTGTCGGAGGATGTTGTGCGGACACTGCGCACTTACTACCGTGAGCGCATCGCCGCTATCGAGCACGGGCACGATGGTGACGGGTCCCATCGGAGGTTGGTTGAATTGAGCGACGGTATCAAGCTTCGCCTGATCGAATCCGAGCGAGAGCTCATCAACAGGCTCTATCGGGAGGGCAAATTGGAGGATGAGGGACGACGCAGGATCGAGCGAGCACTCGACTTGCGCGTCGCTGACATAGTCGCTGAGCGCAGTGAGGAATGATCGACGAAGACTTAAGGCTTGTGTGCGTAGGTCGATCCGGCAACCGCGAGTCATGTCCGACTTGGGAAAGTCAGCGCGCGGTCTCCTCCTCATAATACTTGCCGTTTATCTCGTTCCCAATCACGGCAAACGCTGCTGGCGGACATTTATCGATCGGGTCGCTACTCCAGGTAAATCCGATTGATGGCACCGTAACGCGTGCCTCCATCCGACAATTCGCGAGGAAGCCGGTCACCCGAAAGAGCTTGGCCTTGTCCTCATAGGTGACGGCCTTGTCCGTGGCCTCGAAAAGCATCTTGAAGCTCATGCGAGCTGGCGAGGCCACTGCCTTCCGGGCTGGCCATTTGGGTTGGTCGATGACCGCGACATCCTGCATCTCGATCGCCGCGGACCTTCCTCCGCCGCTCCACTGCAATGCTCCGGCCGGCACCGGCACCACCCAGTACAAGCCGGCGTCGCCGATTGGCGGATGGAAGTCGTGTACTTGATTTTCCGGGCCAAACTGGCCACGGAAAAGCGTCAGTCAGATGTGGCTAAAGGTTCCGGTTTGGGCCGCCCGAGCTGCCCAGTATTCACCATCCATGATGCCGTAATCGGTTGTCTTGGTACCAAACAGGAGGCGTTCGTTCTTGCCGTCCGTACCGATGCCGCTGAAGCCGGAGCACCGAGCTACCCGCCCTTTAAAATGGCAGATATGTGATGGTTCAAGGTCGGGCCCTGCTGGCTGGTTGTGGCTGCCGTTCTTGTCTAGCCAAGGGATTGGATACGGGCCGGGGGGCCCGTCCGGCTCGATATCGCTGACAGACCGCATTCCCGCTACAGCTTGAGCCCACGCATTGCCGCCTTGCATGAGCCAAGCAGACCCCGCTGCGCTGGCCGCAAGAAATCCCCGGCGTGATGGAAAATAAGTGCTCCGGTTCATGGTGTCGTTTTTCCTCCCATGTAGAATGCGCGCCGCTTCTTGGCCCCCAAAGACCTCCTGTCTACCGGTGGGAGAGCAAGAGAAAAAGTCGCTCTTTAGTGGTCGTCTTGAGGTGGGAGTCTCTCGGCACCGCTCTCAGCCCTCGCTGACTACGCGCCCTCGATGGAGAGCTCGACCGGAACGTTGTTCCGCGTGGCGTGCGAATAGGGACAGATTTTCTCGTGCGCCTCGCGGGCGAAAGCCTCAAGTTCTGCCTGAGGGAGTGTTGCGTCCTTGACGTGCAGCTTTACCGCGATGCCAAAACCGCCGGCGTCGCGTGGGCCGATCGACACGCTGCAGGTGACGGTCGCGCCCTTGGCGTTCTTTTTCCTCTGGACCGCCACAAAATCGAGCGCGCCGCCGAAGCAGGCGGCGTAGCCCACCGCGAACAGATGCTCGGGCGTCGTGGTGTTGGGCCGGCCCGGACCGCCCATGGCCTTGGGCACTGAGAGATTGACTGAAACGGAATGGTCCTCGGCTTCCCCGTGACCATTTCGGCCACCGGTCACGGAGCCGACCGCGGTGAATAATGGCTTGATGCTGTCCATGGGGCACTCTCCTCTGGTATAGCGGGTAAGAGATATCAATCCAGCGCGGTTCGTTGTCGTCTGTGTAATCAGAATGCCAACGCTTGAAGAACGATTCTGGAATCAATCGCACCACGACCATGATGTAACGCCAGATTCCTGGCTGTAGAGAGCTAGCACTCCTAGTGCACCCGATGCCTTGCTCGGATTAGCACGCTTGGCGTGAGCAACCCACCCGCCGATTTCCGCGAGCAGCTCCGTCGAAGAACAACCGCCCGACCAAGCCTCGCCCGAGCGGCCTACGCGCTCTGATGAAGGCGCTCATAAACTTCCCATCAACTTTGGACCCTAGCGTTGCCGCGTCCAGCCCGCTTTTCGCAAGAAACTCCTTCGCGTCTTCCACGCGGTAGACCCGAGTCGGTTCAACGTCGATCTCCGTGAACCCGGCGTTGGCGAGTTTCTCGCGATAGACGCGCTCATCGAGCGCGCCGGCCACACAGCCAACCCAGGCAAGCATACTTTCGCGGATTTCGCGCTCGATTTCGCCGCGTGTCACGACGTCCGATACGGCAAATCGGCCGCCCGGCTTCAACACCCGAAACGCCTCACGCAGCACCTGGTCCTTGTCGGCCGAGAGGTTGATGACGCAGTTCGAGATAATTACGTCGACCGCATTGTCGGGCAGCGGGATGTTCTCAATTTCGCCCTTCAAGAACTCGACGTTTGTGACTCCGGCCTTGCGTTTGTTCTCGTTGGCGAGTGCGAGCATGTCCTCGGTCATGTCGAGGCCGTACGCCTTGCCCGTTGGTCCGACCCGCTTGGCCGACAGCAGCACGTCGATGCCGCCGCCCGAGCCGAGGTCCAGCACCACCTCGCCATGCTTCAAGTCCGCAAGCGCCGTCGGGTTCCCGCAGCCAAGAGATGCGAGCACGGCCGTTTGGGGAAGATCTCTTGTCTGCGTGGTATCGTAAAGATTCGACGTGATCGGGTCCGAGCAAGACGGAGAAGAACCGCAACATGATGCTGGCGACTTGGTTGCGGTCACACTGCGTGCGGCCTCGCCGTACTTGTCCTTGACGACTTGTTTGATGTCGGTAGTCATGGTCTCTCCTTCTCCGATTCACGCGCTGTGGTCTGTAGCGGAATTCCTAACTCGCTGTGCCGGACGGTGCCGCAACGTGTCGGCCGAACACTCCGTACAGCCCGATCGCCGCCCAGATGACGTTGATGAATGCCGACGGGTACGCGCCGTTCCAACCGCTATTAATGACAAACCCGGCACCTGAGAGGACATTCATCCAGTGATAGAGATTTGAACGACTGCTAAGCCTACCACTCGTAAGCAGTAAGTAAGCGGAGAGCATTAGTGCCGCAGCCAGCCACCCAACTATTTCAATCGAGTACTTCAGCATTTAAGCGTTCCCCCTCGTGCCCATCAGCAATTCGAGTGAACAGAAACCGGGCCAATGCGATTGCGACTAAAGCCCCGACGATCTGTGCCGTTATGAACGCCGGAACGTCGATCGGCCGAATTCCGGCGAAAGTGTCGGAGAGCGAGCGGGCGATTGTGATCGCCGGATTAGCAAAGGATGTCGAGGCAGTAAACCAATACGCGGCACCAATCCACGCCCCGACCATCCACGAGACGTTTTCAGAGCGTCGGTGGCCCACCACAACGAGGACGAGACCTGATGTGGCAACGCCCTCGGAGAGCCATTGAGCAGGTCCCGCCCTGAGATGGGTTGACGCTTGCACGATGGGAAGTTCAAACATGGCGTGCGCGAGGAGAGCACCCGCACAACAGCCCACGACTTGCACCAACGCATAGACTGCCGTGTCGGACCATGACAGCTTGCCGCGAAGCGCCTCAACGAGGGAGACCGCGGGATTGAAGTGCGCGCCGCTTATTGGCCCCAAGAGTGCAATCAACGTCGCAAGCACCGCGACGGTGGCTCCTGTGTTGGCCAGGAGCGCAATGGCGGTGTTTCCGCCCGACAAGCGCTGCGCCATGATGCCCGAACCAATGACGGTCGCGGCCAAGAGCAGCGAGCCGAGCGCTTCCGCGCAAAGGCGCCTTGGCAGGCTCATGTGCTTCCCTCCGCTGGTCTCGCCTTGCCGATAGCGTCAAGGCGCTCTTGCAGCTTGATGCGATCCAGGGAGGCCAGCGGCAGGCTCGTGAAAATCTTGATGCGGTTGTCGAGGAGGCGGAACGCCTCGCGAAACGCAACCCACTTCTCGGTCTCGGTGCCCTCTACCGCGGCCGGGTCGGGGACTCCCCAATGTGCCGTCATGGGCTGACCCGGCCAGTAGGGACAGGCCTCTTTCGCTGCGTTGTCGCAGACAGTAAACACGAAATCGAGCGGTGCTGCGCCGGGCGTTGCAAATTCATCCCAATCCTTGCTGCGCAAGCCCGCTGTCGGCAGGTTCATGTGCTTAAGCAACTCGAGGGCGATTGGATGCACAGCGCCCTTTGGATGGCTACCCGCACTGAAGCCCCGGAATCTGCCGCGACCCCACTGGTTCAAGAGGACCTCGGCAATGATGCTGCGCGCAGAGTTGCCAGTGCATAAAAATAGAACGTTGTAGGGACGGTCGGACACTGAAGGTGCTCAGAGAGATTTAGTCGTTATATGTACACGCCGTCCGCCTGGCGTATTTGGCCTCAACCCAAGTTGGGTTTACACGGAGAAACCACGTGGAAGCGTTTCACGCGGTCCTGCGAGTTTTGACTGTCGTCTTTGGCATAACCATCGGATTGCAAACGGGAGCGCACGACTGCGTCCCGCCACAGCAGTTCTTCGTCAGGTAAGCGACAAGCTCATTCATCGCTGCAAAATCAGCGGAATAAAACAGCTGGCGACTGACTCGCCGCTGGGCGATGAGCCCTGCACGCTGGAGCGACTGAACGTGGAACGTTAGCGAGGAGGGAACGAGGCCGATCTGCTCGGCGATGTCTCCTGCCGACAACCCTTCTGGACCTTTCTCGACCAGGAGCCGGTAGATGGCAAGGCGATGTTCGTGCGCGAGCGCACCCAGCGCTTCCACAGTTTCCGCAGTTTTCATGCAAGTACTATAGTACCAGTACTATCGTAAGGTAAAGCATACGAATCCGCCCGGCACAATCCTTGCGCGTGTGCTACGAAGACGAGTGCAGGAACCTCTGAGATTTCTCCAGTAGATTCAGTGTCTTTGAAAATCGCGCACGCCGCTCAAGGTGTGGTGACCGCGTTCGGGATGAAATCAAGCTCGAGGACGGCAGAGGACTCGGCTTCGTTACCGAAAATGCAGTGGAGTTGAGGTGACACCCTGTTCAGTGCGACCGCGGCTAGAGGGGGATCGGTTCAGCGAGCGTCGCTCTTCATGAGAGATTGGGTTTCGAGCGTGTCGCGACGTTTTTGCCAGGTTGGCTTCAAGGCCGACAGGTGGGCTGATGTCGCGTACTGGCAGCCCGTGCCGTGACGTTGTATGCCCAGAGGGCAGCGCTGGTCCGTTTGTTCCGATCTGGCACCGGCGAACGCGTATGGCGCGGTTTGGGCTGGGACAAAGTCCTGCGAGAACCTACGGAAGTCCTCGCCGCGTAAGATCGCGCACCCGCCGCCACTGACGCTCAATGCACCGCGGCTGCTGCTCCGATCAAAGCGCACGCGCCTACCAGCATCGATACGCGCAGAATAGACGCGCTCTCGCCGTAGATGAAAATGCCGACGCCGATCACGGCTAGCGGGATCACCGCCGCCAGCAGCGGGCTGATGATCCCGAGTTTGACGCCGCCCTCATAGAGACGGGCAACCATCCAGATTCCCAGGATGAATAAAACAGCAGAGGCCACCGTGGGCAGCGGCTCCGTGAAGCCGCGAGTGCGTGGAAGCAGCGCCACGGCGAGCACCTGGAAGACTGTGGAAGCGAAGAATAGCGCGATGGTGCGTAGTGACAGGGTCATGGTTTGGCATCCGATTTTAAGGTGATCAACGTCTCTCGGGGCGCGCTATAGCTCTATCCGATAGTCACGCGCTGCTGCGCGTAGCGGGTAATTCTCCCTTCATCCGCGACAGCGTCCGCAACGGGCTCGCACAGATCCCATGCGCCGGGGCGCGTTATGCAGTGCTGACTGCCAACATTGCACTGCCAACGCGGTACCGACCTTTTGCCCGCGCACCGCGCTACTTCTCGCTAAAGTAGAAGTTGAAATTCAGTCCTACGGTATTCCAATAGGCGGGAGTGCATGTGGGGCAGTTCTCGCGGCGGTAGTAGGTGTCGAGCATGAAAACATGCTGATAGGGCCAATAGATTCCCACCGTGTACCAATACTCGTTCCAGGAATGCTTTTGTCCATCGTAAAAAGCTTCGGCGGAAAGATAGGGATTGAAATGAAACTGTTCGATCAGGACGTCGTGTTCGACCGATAGCTGGTTGCGATACGTGGTCGAATAGGCGCCGTTTATCCAGCGGAACTCGATCCAGTTTCTGTCGCGAATCAGAAACTCCCCGGGGAGGCGAAACCCCGGAGTTATATCGGCAGTGATTCGGTTCTCGTCCTTCGTCTTTCCGGTCTGGATTGTTCGCAAATACTCATAGCCGAGACCGAAAAGCCAGTAGTGCTCTTTGTCCGGATCTATGTTCTGCATGTGCGGAAACAGAAAGCGCTTGAACTGATAACCGAGCCCGAATGCCGCATACCACTGCTGATAGGAATAGTCGACGCCTTGCTGGAGGCCTGCGTAACCGAGCACTCGCCACTGTTCCGGCAACTGCCAGTGAGCATCGATTTCGGGATTCACCTGCGTTTCAGTCAGATCGGTCTGAGACTGACCAAAAGCATTCGAGCAACACAACGCCGCGAGCGACAAAGCGATTTGCGCTCGCAAAAAGTGATCGATCGGCATTCGCTCCTCCCGATGCGGAGTTTGCGATGTTAATTGGTCGGCCACGTGTCGTACATCACGACGCCGGCCGGAACTGCAAAGCTTCTGACAACGAGGTCGCGTCTCGATCCACCGCTAAGATCGGGCCTTAGCTCGCTAACTCGCGAGAGCGGGCGCGGATGGAAAGGGAATCGCCCAAAACGGCTAGCGTACCGACGGGCAATTCACGTGTTACTCGATTGATTGGTCAAATGCCGGGCCGATACGTTCGTATGATTGCTCCGGTGTAACTCGTCTGATGTTATTGCGTAGCTCACATCTGTGGCGCGGATGCCCGCGATGAAGTTGGACGTCATGACCCACGAAAGCGCACCCGATCGATCGCCTGGAGCGGGTCGGGCTCTGATGAGCCGTCGCGACGGCCTCAAGCTCGGTACGGCGAGCGCCTTCACGCTCCTGACGCCCACATCCGTACTGGCGGCATTGCAACAGGAGAAATCCATGCCCCTCGCAGCATCTCAAGACACCGGCGGCTCGACCGCCATCCGCTCATTTAATGCCAGTTTTCCTCCGGCCGACTATGACGATCTGCGCCGCCGCATTGCCGGCACGAAATGGCCGGATCGCGAACAGGTCAGCGACGCATCGCAAGGCGTCCAGCTGGCGACGACGCAGGCGCTCGCGCGCCACTGGGCGAGCGAATATGACTTTGGGCGTCTCGAGGCAAAGCTGAAAGCATTTCCACAGTTTCTGACCCAGATCGACGGTCTCGACATTCACTTTATCCACGTGCGTTCACGCCAGGAGAACGCGCTGCCGATGATCGTCACGCACGGCTGGCCGGGGTCAATCGTTGAACAGCTGAAGATTATCGACCCACTGACCAATCCAACGGCGCACGGGGGCACCGCCAACGACGCGTTCCATCTCGTGATCCCGTCGCTGCCCGGTTACGGCTTCTCAGGGAAGCCGACCGCGCCGGGCTGGAATCCGGTGAGCATCGCGCGCGCCTGGGCAACGCTGATGCAACGCCTCGGCTATACGCGATATGTGGCGCAGGGCGGCGATTGGGGGAACGCGGTGTCAGAGGTGATGGCGCTGCAACGGCCGCCGGGTCTTCTCGGCATTAACACGAACATGCCGGCAACAGTCCCACCTAATGTATCCCGGGCGCTCGCGCAGGGTGGACCGCCGCCGGATGGCCTTTCGGCGGACGAAAAGCACGCCTGGGATCAGCTGGACGACTTCTACAAGAACGGTCTCGGGTACGCGATCGAGATGTCGCACCGGCCGCAAACGCTTTACGGCCTCTCTGATTCACCCGTAGGTCTGGCCGCCTGGATGATCGATCACGACATCCGCAGCTACTTGATGATCGCCCGCGTGTTCGCCGGCGGGCGTGAAGGCCTGTCGCGCGACGATGTGCTGGACAACGTCACACTCTACTGGCTCACCGGTACGGCAATCTCCTCGGCACGCCTTTACTGGGACACCACGAACAAGCTGCCGCCAGGGGGTTTCTTCGATGTGCGAGGTGTCCAGCTCCCGGTCGCGGTGAGCGCATTCCCCGACGAGATCTACCAAGCGCCGCGCAGCTGGGCGGAAAGAGCCTACCCGCACCTCATCCACTACAACAGGTTGCCGCGTGGTGGACATTTCGCCGCGTGGGAGCAACCCGAGCTCTTCGTGCAGGAAATGCGCGCGAGTTTCGCGACTCTACGCGCTTAGCGGTAGGGTGTTTGAAGGTCAACGTGAGCGGCTTACGCGAGATGACATGCTGCACGACCTCACGCTTTACTCTGACTGACGCAAGTGGAAACCCGGTGATCGGCCGGGTGCGCGGGCAATGCTCGCTGGGCTCCGTTAGCGGCGAGGTAACGTGTCCTTGCGGAACAAGAGGCTCTCGCATTTCACTCAATTGCTAAATTAGCCGCTACCAGGCTGCTGCTTTAACGCACGTTTTTGTCCCAACTCTAGCGGGTAACGGCAACTCGCCCCGGCGTCGTTCGCTGGCGTTCGTCCGAGTGCGTTTTAGGGCCGAGCGCTCGACCGCCACGCCTGGCGCATCCACGCGGGCGTGGGTACGTTGCGGGCAGACCTAATTCGGGCGCACGACAAGATGAGGCGCGCGATCGGATTCTCGTAGGTAGTACTCCTCATCGACAAACAAAACGGCCACATGTGAGTCTTTGGCTGGTTCTTGTCGATTCTGCCAGAGACACGCACGTGATTGACCGCCCTCCAGAAATCATCGCTGCTGTGGTAGACGATGATCGGAGCGTTCTCGAGTCACTCCAAGGCCTTCTGGAATCTGCGGGCCACACGGTGCGGTCCTTTGCGTCTGCAGCGGCACTGCTCGAGAGCGGCAGTCTCGCAGATATCGATTGCCTCATTTCGGACATCGAGATGCCGAAGATCGACGGTTTTGAACTACTACGACTGGCTTCTGCAGCAAGGCCGGAGTTGCCTGTCATTCTCATCACAGGACACCATGAAATTGGGAGCCGGCCACTGCCTGAGGGCTCGGGTTGTTACCGATTGTTCAAGAAACCGTTTAACACGCAAGAATTCCTCATGGCGGTCAGCGACGCCGTGCGGCACTCAGAGCGATACACACCTCGGTCAAGACGACAAACACCAAGCCCCGTCTCCTAGCGCTCATCGCTTCGCCTGGAGAGCTCTGGGTCAATTCGCTGTCGTTCGTCCGAGTGCGTTTTTGTGCTCCTGGCACTGGCGGGCGCATAGGTGGGTTAAGGCGTTCACCAGGCGGCCCCCTTGTGTCTTGCGGTCGCGGCCAGCTGCGATGTCGCGGAATTTTCAGTTGCGACCAAAGTAGCAGCGCAATTCGGCCCGGATGCCTGCATGCTGCGTTGCGTGTGTGATGACAGGGGCTTAGTGAAGGGTCGTTTTGCCAGTCGTTCTTGGCGCCTCGTCTTGCGAAGCCGGCGTAATGATTCCGCTGGCACGGGGAGCGCGTGATGGTTTCACGGCCACGCGTCGCCGTTGTTGATGACGACGAATCGGTGCGCGAGTCGCTCCCGGACCTGCTCCGCGAGCTCGGTTACGAGCCGAGGGCCTTTGCATCGGCCGAAGAGTTCCTGGCCTCCGATAATATCGCCGACACGCGGTGTCTCATCTTGGACATCGCAATGCCTGGTATGTCCGGACCCGAGCTGCAGCGGGAGCTGGTCCTCCGGGGGCACACGATTCCAATTATTTTCATTACTGCCTTTGCTGGCAGGAGTGTGCCTCCCGCCCTTCTCGAAAGAGGGGCCGTCGCCTGCCTGATCAAGCCGTTCAGCGAGCAGGACCTCCGCGGGGCGCTCGCCGCCGCGCTTCCGGAGACCTGAGGCAGTGGAGGGGGGTGCTTGCGCGGCAGACTCGACAGGAATATACGAATGAAAAGAACGATCACCCTCCTTCAGGTCCGGAGACCTTCTTGCATGGCGGATGTGACACCGGTCGTGTTCGTTGTCGACGACGACATTTCGGTCCGCGAATCGCTCGAGCTCATGATCGCGGACGCGGGTTGGCGACCGGAACTCTGCGCCTCTGCCGCGGAGTTTTTAGCTCGCCCACGACCGCTGTGCCCAAGCTGCCTCATACTGGATGTGAGTCTGCCAGATCTAAATGGTCTCGAGCTTCAGAAGCGCATCGGCAGAGATCGCATGGAAATGCCGATCATCTTTATGACCGGCTATGGCAACATTCCGATGACTGTTCAGGCGCTGAAGGGAGGAGCCGTCGAGTTCCTGACTAAGCCCGTTGCCCCAAAGGTCCTGTTAGAGGCAATTGCAAGCGCGCTGGCGCGCAGCCGCGCCTCCCTCGAACAGCAGGCCGGCCTGGAGGTACTGCGTGATCGCCATCGGTCGCTGAGCCGTCGCGAACGGGAAGTGATGGCTCTCGTGGTTCTCGGGCACCTAAACAAGCAGGTCGGCGGAGAACTTGGAATTGAAGAAATCACCGTAAAGTCCCATCGCGGACGTGTAATGCGCAAGATGCGCGCCAAGTCGCTCCCTGAGCTCGTGACGATGGCATCCCGCCTCGGCTTGCAAACCGCAGGTAAGGACTAGCTTCGTTACCGGCGGCGCATTTGCAATCTTGACTCTCTGACCTTAGTGCGCCGTGACGAGAGCTCCCATCTCCTTATTAGTAGGGGCACCGGTCAAACTTTCCGTTCCGAGAGGAAGGGAGAACGAAAAGGTAGCGCCTGGACCATCGTTGGGCGTTGCCCACAGGCGGCCGTGATGACTCTCAATAACAGAGCGACTGATGGAGAGTCCGATGCCCATACCATCACTCTTGGTCGTGTAAAATGGTTCAAATAATCTATACGCATCCTCTGCGGCAAATCCCACGCCCGCGTCTCTGACCGAGAGGCGGACACAATCGCTGTCCCGTTCGCTTCTCACCAGCAACTCCCGAGGACGATCCTTAACAGCGCTCATCGCGTCCGAAGCATTACGCAGAAGGTTCAGGATGACTTGCTGAATCTGCACACGATTGCCCGCGATCGACGGCAGGTCGTCGACAAGCTCCGTGCGCAAGATGACCCCGTTTCTCCTAAGTTCTCTCAACGACAGGGTTATCACTTCTCGTAGGGCATCGTTAAGATCCACCGACGCTGTCGGGGCATCTTTCTGTGTGAATAGTGCCCGCAGCTTCGTGATCACTTCCGCAGCGCGGGTGCTGTCCCGGATCGTACGCTGGGCAGTTTTCCGCGCGCCCTCGACGTTAGGGGGATCGGCGATCAGCATCCGCAAGCACGTGTTTGCGTTTGTGACGATGCCGGCGAGCGGTTGGTTGACTTCGTGAGCGATCGACGCAGTTAAAACGCCGAGGCTTTGGACCCTGGCTACACGGGTTAGATCGGATCGGACGCTATTAAGCGCGTCCTCCGTGAGTTGGCGCTCGATGGCGATACTCGCGATGTGCGTGAGCTGCTCGATGAGTCTCTCATGCAGTGACGTGGGCGCTTTCGGTTCGGCGTGATAGAGAGCGAAGGCGCCCAAAATCCTTCCGGCCGAGGAGGAGATCGGCGTTGACCAGCAGGACTTTATTCCGTGCGCCAACGCCATCGGGCACCATTTGTAGTCCGCCCATCGTGTCTCAGTCGTGAGATCAGTCGCGATGACTTGTTCATTCAAAGTCGCCGCCATGGCGCATGGACCCGAATCGATATTCACCGGCCGCCCAATAATGGAGCCGATGAAGCTGGCCGGGAGAGTCGGTGCGGCGCCGTGTTCCAGACGTGCTCCACTTGAATCGACCAACACGACGCTGCAGTAGCACCCGGTGGCCACGCGCTCGACAAGCCGACAGATTGCATCGAGCACGTCAGAAGTCGAATGGCCACTTGCCACCAGTTCGAACAGCTGTTTTTCACCGGCCAGCAGAGCTTCTCCCGCTTTCTGATCGTCGACGTCCGTTCGCATGAGGTACCAAAGGACGGTGCACCCTTCGCCATCTCGTAAGGGGAATGCTCGCGTACGGAACCAGCGGTAGACTCCATCAGCACGGCGCAGCCGCTCCTCCACATCATACGGGCGGCCGGTTTCCACTGCCTGCCGCCAAGCGGCGTGAATGTTCGGAAGGTCATCCGGATGAACCATGTCGGTGATCGCCGAACCCTTGAGTTCATCGAGCGTCACGCCGAAGAACTCGAGGGTCTGGCCGTTGACGAGTTCGAATCGACCGGCAGTGGTCACGAGAGCCGCAAGGGCCGAAATGTTGTCGCCGACCGACCGAAAATAATCTTCGCGCGCTGAGGGTCGAAGCCACCACGGAGCACGCGAGGCTTTGTCGGCTTGCTTCCGGTCCTCGATATCGGTGCTCATGCCGCACCATTTCACGAGCCGCCCGGATTCGTCCGCGAGGGGACAGGCACGGAAGGAGAACCAGCGATACTCCCCATCAAAACGTCGCAGGCGCCCTTCCATTTCACCCGGCTCACCAGAAGCTACGATGGAACGCCAGCGCTCGAGCAGCCCGGGCAGGTCTTCGGGATGGAGAGCCGTTTGCCACCCCAGCCCGGAGGATTCGCTGGCGCCGAGGTTGGTGAACTCGCGCCAGCGATGATTGAGGAAGTCGATGCTACCGTCAGGAAGTGCAGTCCATACGATGCCGGGAAGCGCATCGAGCATGACGCTCGCTTCAAGGTTCATCTCAGTATCCCCGCAACAGCCCCCTTCCGTTCATTTTGCGCCCGCCTACCCAAGAGCGTCTATTAGACCTTGGTGGGAGTCGGTTTTGTCGACGTAAGTCACATGCCCGGGACGAGCCGATCGGCGAGACCGTCGTCGTCCAGCTGCGCAAAGGACCTGTCCCTTGCGTACTCTGGTAATCCTGGATTGCAAGGTCCCTGAGATAGCCCGCGACCTTAGAGACGATCGGTGTGAGATCCGACTCCAGGTAAGCATCGTTTGTGCGCTGCTGGCCTTCTGCACCCTCCCATCGATTCCAGTTGGTCGATATGATCGCGATGATCGCAATTGCGACCAAAAACACGAGACTTCGCCAGGCGAGTTCAAAGATCTTGTTCCAGTCGAGTTCGATTGGTCGTACCGCCGCGGCTGCTACCATCGTTGCATCGTCACTGCGATCCATATCTGATCTGATACGTGTAGTTGGGTCAGCGACTATTCGGGTCTACCTCTGCGCAGCGGCGCCCGCCCCGAGGAGCGGCAGTGATGATCACGCTGGTAGTCAACAGTGAACGGCGGCAGATCGACGTTCCCGCTGACATGCCGCTCCTCTGGGTGCTGCGCGATGTGTTGGGGCTCACGGGAACCAAGTTCGGGTGCGGTATAGCCCAGTGCGGGGCCTGTACCGTTCACGTGGAAGGCAAACCGGTCCGATCCTGCCTTCTGCCAGTGGGCACGATTGGCTCGCGCGCGATCACGACTATTGAGGCAATCGGTGCCACGCGTAACGGCGCGAAGGTGCAGAAGGCCTGGCTGGATCTGGAAGTTATCCAGTGTGGCTACTGCCAGTCGGGCCAGATCATGTCGGCGACCGCGTTGCTCGACGCTGTCCCCAACCCCGACGATGCCGATATCGACGCGGCCATGGCGGGCAACATTTGTCGTTGCGGAACCTACGTGCGTATTCGACAGGCCATCAAGCGCGCGGCCACGGGGGTATGAGCCCTATGACCGCGGAGCAGTCCTGCGCAAATTTAGCCCTTCCGTTTGTTCGTGAGCGAGCCGCCGGCCTGTCGCGCCGGAGTTTTGTCAGGTTGGCGGCGGGCTCTGTATTCGTGTTGGGTTTTTGCCTACCCCCTCGCAAGACCGGCGAAGCTGCAGTCCGCATGGACTTCGTTCCGAACGCCTTTATCAGGATCGACACGGAGGGGGAGGTGACACTCGTCATGCCGCAGGTCGAAATGGGGCAGGGCGTTTACACCTCCCTCTCCATGGTCATGGCAGAGGAACTGGATGCGGATTGGAGCCGCGTGCGCGTGCAGCATGCTCCCGCGGACGTGAAGCACTACGCCAATCCGATGATAGGAGATCAGGCGACCGGGAACTCGAACTCGATTCGGGCCTTCTGGAAGCCGATGCGTCAAGCCGGAGCCAGCGCGCGCTTCTGCCTGGTCGAAGCCGCGGCACGCAGTTGGGGTGTGCCTGCTGCAGAGTGTCGGACGGAAAACAACACAGTCATTCACGATCGCACTGGCCGCAAGAGCGCCTACGGCGCGTTGATCACCCGCGCCGCGGCGATCGAGCCCCCGAGGGACCCGCCGCTCAAGGACAGCAGCGCATTCCGCTTGATCGGGCGGCCGTTGAAACGGCTCGACACCCCGGAAAAGACCAACGGCAAGGTCAGGTACGGCATCGATGTCATGCCGCCCGGTGTGAAGGTCGCCACCCTCGTCTCGAGCCCGGTTCTTGGCGGCAAGGTGGCCCGCGTCGATGATCGTCGTGCGAGAGCAATCCCTGGAGTGCGACAAGTTGTTGCGCTAGACGATCTCGTCGCTGTTGTCGGCGATCACATGTGGGCCGCTAAGTGCGGACTCGAAGCGCTCGATATCACTTGGGACGACGGGCCGAACGGGCAGGTGTCGTCCGAGCTGATCTGGTCGCGGCTGCGCGCCGCTAGCGATCGAGAGGGCGCGGTCGCGAGGGAAGTCGGTGACGTAGCCAGAACGCTCGACTCGAGCCTGAGTGGCGTCTTGACCGCAACTTATGAAATGCCACTCCTGGCCCATGCCACGATGGAACCGCTGAACTGCACGGTGCACGTGACTCCAACCTCCGCCGAGGCGTGGATCGGAACCCAGGTGATGGAGCGGGTGCATGCGGCCGTAGCGAAAGCCGCCGAGTTACCCGAAAGTCAGGTGACTGTGCACAACCATTTGATCGGCGGGGGCTTCGGCCGGCGGCTCGAGCCGGATATGGCGTACACCGCCGCGCGGATTGCCAAGCAGGTCGACGGGCCGGTCAAAGTCGTCTGGACGCGCGAGGAGGATATCCGACATGACATCTATCGACCCGCCTATCACGATCGGCTCTGGGCCCGCCTGGAGGACGATCGAATCGTCGGCTGGAAGCACCGCGTATCGGGGTCTTCGGTGCTCGCCCGGTGGGCACCTCCCGTGTTTCAGAAGGGAGTTGATCTTGATGGCGTCGATTCGGCCGCAGATATCCCCTACGACATTCCCAACGTTCGCGTCGAGTTCAATCGGGAAGAACCACCCGGAGTCGTTACCGGGTTTTGGCGCGGCGTGGGGCCGAACCACAACGTGTTTGCGGTCGAGAGCTTCATCGATGAGCTGGCACGCAAGGCCGGCAAGGATCCGGTAGCCTTTCGGCGCACCCACCTGGCTAAGAGCCCCCGCCTGCAGGCGGTGCTCGACCTCGTGCGGGAAAAATCGGGGTGGGGCGCGCCGCTGCCCGCGCGCTGTGGGCGTGGGGTGTCGGTACAGGTCTCTTTCGCGAGCTTCATCGCGACCGTCGTGGAGTGCGAGGTGGACAAGAGCGGCGAGGTCAGGTTCCGCCGCGTGACTACCGCCGTCGACACCGGGATCGCGGTCAACCCCGACACGATCATTGCGCAGCTGCAAGGCGGTCATGTCTTTGGGTTGACCGCAGCGCTCTACGGGGAGATCACGCTCTCGAACGGCCGCGTGCAACAGTCGAATTTCCATGACTACCGCATGTTGCGAATCGATCAAGTCCCGCCGATCGATATCCATCTGATCAGGAGCGACGCGCCGCCAGGCGGCATCGGCGAGGCCGGCACCACTGCCGCCCTGCCGGCACTGCGAAATGCGATCTATTCAGCCACCGGAGTCGCGCTGAGGCGCATGCCGATTGATCGCAGACTGCTGGCCGGGAGTGAACGGACATGAACGCGGTGTCGCCACGCCTCGGGGGCTGGCTCATCGCAGGCTTCGTGGTTGTTCTCGGCGGGGCCGTTGCGGCGTGGCTGCTGTTGACGCCGCGAGCACTAAGCTTTGCGGGACGACATACCGTCAGCCTCGCGGACTACAAGGGCCCAAGTCCCATTGGCGTGCCACCGGAGCTCCACTCAGGCGATGTGATCGCTCGCGGCAAGTATCTGGTGCAAGCGGCAGACTGCAAGGTTTGCCACACGCGCGTGGGAGGTGAGGCGTTCGCCGGCGGACGGGCGTTCGAGACCCCCTTTGGTGTGCTCTATTCACCGAACATTACCGCCGATCGGGAGAGCGGCATCGGCGACTGGAGCGATGCAGATTTCCTTCGCGCCGTGCACGAGGGAATTGCGAAGAGCGGCGAGCGGCTGTACCCGGCATTTCCGTATGAGTCGTACACGCTCATCGCAGACGAGGACGTTCTCGCCATCAAGGCGTACCTCTTCAGTCTGCCGGTTGCGCGGGCGAGTGTGCCCCCTAACAACCTCCGGTTTCCGTTCAACCAGCGCTGGCTGATGGGGATATGGGCCGCCTTCTACAACCCGGATCAGCGGTTTCAGCCCCTCGAAGACCGGAGCCCCGAGTGGAACCGTGGAGCCTACCTGGTCGAAGCCCTCGGGCATTGCGGCGACTGTCATACCCCGCGAAACGTCGCACAAGCGCCAGACAACCGGCGGAAGTTTGCCGGCGCCATCGTCACGGGCTGGCGCGCCTACAACATCACGCCAGATCCCGTTTCGGGAATTGGCACCTGGAGCGACGACGAGCTCGCCGAATACCTGCGGTCTGGCCACGCGGTCGGACACGGCTCTGCCGGCGGGCCAATGGCCGAAGAAGTGGCCGCCTCCTCGAGCAGCCTGACATCGGGAGATCTCCACGCGATAGTTACCTACTTGCGCGGCATTCCGGCGGTTGCCACGCCCGGCTTGCCTGCGGTCAAGACCGAAGCCGCGTCGGACTCCGCCAAACTGAGTCGCGCAACCCCTGACCCGCGCGGCACGGAGATCTTCGAAGGAGCCTGTGCAAGTTGCCACGGCTGGAGTGGTGCGAGCCCCCTCACGAGCTATGCAACGTTGACCGGCAGTCGGGCGGTCAATGACCCCAGCGCTATCAATGTCGCGCAAATTGTCTTATCCGGCCAGGGCACACACTTGTCGGAAAGGCTCGTGCGAATGCCGGCGTTCGGCGGTGCTTATTCAGATACGGAAATCGCCGCTGTTGCCAACTACGTGACTGCCCGATTTGGCGCGGCACCATCCCGGCTGACGGCCCGAGATGTAGCTAGGCTTCGCCAGTTTTCTTCGCCCTGATGCACGAGCTTCGCGCAAACACGTCTCAATCATGTATCGACCCCCAGAGTACCGCCTCGGTGCCGACGTGTACGTTTGCGCGACCCATGGAGCACTCGCATGACCTTCGGAATCTGGAAACCTCGTGCGATCACCAGAGTGCTGTTGATCAGCGCGAGCATCGCAATGTTCGTTGAGGGCAGCTCTGCGCAAACCTCTTCTGCCGAGATGCCGTCGGCAATCTCGACGACCACAGTCCCAGTGCTACATCGGTCCATTACCTTTCAGTCAGATTTCGGACGCTTCACCCAATCCCTGGAACGGATCCTGGGTCATTACCCACCCGACGTTCAGCAGGACATCCTCGAGCGGCCCAAGGTGGCTGAACAACGAATCAAAGCAGCGGAAGGCGCGCAGGAGCTGATGATCTTTTTTGTGCTCGATCACGGCGCGGCGCTCAACATGGTCGGCTCGCGAAGAAATGCTAAGCAGTACCTGATCGGCAACGCCCTGACAGCGATTCAGATGACCCAACACGACATCAGGGCGGCACTCTATGCGCCATTGAGGGTGTTGGTGTACGAGCAGAAAGAGGGTCGTACAACGGTCGAATACGATCAACCCTCATCACTTTTCGGTCAGTTCGGGCGGGAAGATATAAGGAGTGTTGCTTTGACTCTGGATGTGAAACTCGGGCGGGCACTCGGGCAGGCCGCGGAGCTTTCGCATCAATGAGCTTCTCTCGTAAGCCCGTCGCAGGCGTCAGTCGGTGCTGCTTAGAAACGCCACGATCGCTTTGACGTCATCGGTGCTGTAGACGCGCAGCAAGTCAGCCATGCCAGGTGAGTTCCCGCGCTTGCCGTTGCGGAATTCGTTGATTGTCGTCGCGAGGTAGGCCGGCGTTTGTCCACGAACGCGCGGGTTGGCGCTGTAACCTTGCCAGTTGTTGAAGTGACAGGCGCCACAATCCCCGTACGCCACTAGCTGCGCGCCGCGCCTGTAGAGCGCATCGGTGGGGGGTGTCGGTTTGTCCGGCGATTTCGGCCAAGGCTGCGTGGCAACATATTCGGCGATCGTTAGCATCTGAGCATCGGTCATCGTTAGCGTCAGTGCATGCATGGCCGCAGCGCTTTCCGAAGCGCGCGTCGCAAGCTTAAAGTCGCGCAACTGCAGATATACGTATCCTGCGTTTTGGCCCCAAATGATCGGATTGACCGAATTCGCGGGCACATTGCTCGCCGGATGGCAGGCCACGCAAGTGGCTATCAGCTGCTTCACGTCCTGAGAGTGTGCGGAGTGCACCTGAAACGCTACGAGCACAAGACTGAGTGCTGCGAGCTTATGCGCGCACCTCGAAGAAGACGCCATGGCTGCCTGGTTCCTCGGCGGGTCAATATGAAAACGCGAGAATCTTGTTGCCGCGCTTGCTGCTGAGCTGTGTGTTGCCCCCAGCTCCGACGACGAGGTACTGCTTCCCGTCGATCTCGTACGTCGAGGCTGGAGCATTCACGCCGGCATCGGCTTGATAGCTCCATAACTCTTTGCCATTCGATGAATCGTACGCATCGAACTTGCCGTTGCTTTCCCCTGTGAAAATCAGCCCGCCCGCAGTGGCGAGCACGCCGCCAAACATTGGCTGGGGTTTCCTTACTCGCCAACGGATCTTCCCGGTGTTGTAGTCAACAGCGAGCAGTCCGCCGCCACTGGGCTCGCCGGGAATGCCCCTGAAGCCGCCGCCGAGCCAGAGCTTGCCCCCGGGATACTCCGTGCTGGCACCCTTGTAATAGGCTGTCGCCAACTCCGTCGTTACCGCGAAGGCAAGGCCTTGTGTGGCATCGATCGCCAGCGGCGACGCGCTGACGCCGCCGTTCGGGCCGGGTCGCATAACGACACCCGCCGCAGTGGGCAAGGCGCGCTCATTCTGTACTTTGATGAGCGGCTCTGAAACACGAATCAGGCTGCAATCTCTGGCATCGTGAACGTATAGGTAGCCCGTTTTGCCCGCATGCATGACGCCGGGGACGGTCTCGCCAGCTTTATTCTTTACCGGAGTGAGCAGCGTAGGGCTCACCGCATCGAGGTCCCAAATGTCATGCGGCACATACTGGAAGTGGCAGACGTACTTGCCGGTGTCGAGATCGACCGAAACCAACGAATCCGTATAGAGGTTATCGCCAGGACGCACCGAGCCGTCGAGATCGGGCGACGGATTGCCTACGACGAAATAGATGCGTCGTTTCTCGGGATCGACCGAAGGGTTCTGCCAGATCGTGCCGCCGAGTGTCTGGTACGGGTCGCCGCGTTTCGCCAGCGCGGCCTTCTCTGCGGCGATGTCGCGATGCAACAGCAGCCCCGTCCCATCCCTCGTCGCCCAGACGCCGACGGAATTCTCTGGCGTCGTATAGAAGGTCCAGACTTCCTTGCCGGTCTTCGCATCGAGTGCGTTTAGCGCTCCACGGATTCCGTACTCGGCGCCTGCAAGGCCAATCAGCACCTTGCCGGAGACCACAGTCGGCGCCATCGTGATCGAGTAGCCGCGCAATGGATCGGCCACTTGCTTGCTCCAGACGACCGCGCCCGTGCGTGAATCGAGCGCCACGATTCGACTGTCGAGTGTCCCCATGTAGACCAGGCCATCGAGCGCTTCGACCCCGCGATTATTCGGCCCACAACAGAGGGACACTGCCGGAGCCATCACATGCACGTAGCGCCACAATTCCTTGCCCGTCTTTGCGTCGAGCGCGAATAGATGATTGAACGATGATGTTACGTACATCACGCCGTCGTACACGATCGGCGCGGTCTGGATCGACTCGGTGACATCCATCTCGAACGACCACGCGAGCTTCAGGTTCTTCACCGTCCTGCGATTAATCCGGTCGGCGCGATGGAATCTCGTCTGCGCATAGTTGCCGTGTGTCATCAAGAACTCGGTGCGACTCGCCGCAGCGGCTGTTAGTCGATCCTGACTGAGAAGTCCAGGACGCAGGTCCGACTGAGCCGAGCTCGAGCTTATTGACACCGTCTCGGCGCGTACCGCGCCAATAGACATCGCAGCAACTGCGATGAGCCGCACTGCGTAAGTAAACATTGCGTTGTCCCTCATCGAGCGCTCTAACGGACTAGTACGTTGTTTACTGCGCAGTCACCCACGTATCCGATCCCGTCAGCTTGACGGCCACATCCGTAAAGAAAACACGCGACGGTATAACGTGGTTTGCCTTCCCGGGACGATTCGTTGAGATAAGGAGAGGGCCAGCTTTCTTGTAGTCTTCCCACGCTGCCGTGATGAGTTTTGGCTGACCGTGTCCAGCACGATGATAGGCGAATTCCTGCACTCGCTTATCAGGCCCGATGTACAGATCCCAAGTGTCGCCAGGCGTATAGCCGCCCTCGGACTTCTCTGCGGAACCCTTCCCCAGAGGTAATTTCTGCATCCCCATTTCCGATACATCGGCCCACGAGTCCCAATAAACATGCAGGGGGAATAGCAGAGTGTATTGATCGTTGACGAACGCCGGGTCAATTTCGCTCTTCACGTTGGCAGGTTGGCTGTCAAGCTGAGACCGCAAGTAGGTAGCCGTCACGGGCTTGCCGCTCTTGTCTTTACCCTCGTACGAGACTCGATCGGTCTTAGGCTCCCAAACCCACGAACGAGTGAATCTAGGTCCCGGAGTCTCTAAGTGGAACGTGTAACGGATCGCTTCAATCTGCTCGAACGCTTCGAGGCCATAGACGTCCGCGATCTGTTTCGCAACGGCCGGGCGAGTCTGCGCCTGCGAGATTGCCGAAAAGATCAGCGCGCCAATGAATGCGGAGCAGATTGTCGTTGCACGGACTAACTTGGTCATGGAGAGACCCTCCGCGGCAAATCTCGTGTTGGCTGGCGCGCAAACTCGCATAAATCGCGCCTGCGTTGTTGGCTCCAGTTGTCATCCCGGCAGTTCCAGGCAATTGGCGCCGGTCGGCGTCGTATGACGTGAGTGGCATCCTCATGCGCAAGGCAATGAGAGCAGAAAAAGCCCGCGATGCCGATGCGACCTTGGTAGCGGTCGACGCTCGATAACAGGGCTATAACATCCGTGTGGCGGCTCCGCATGAGCTCAAACGCTCGTGAGTCGGGAGGAGTGCCACGTTGTTTTCAACGCTCGCCTGAAGAAAGTAGGGCAGCCCCATTCGTGACCAGGCCGCGACGGCGCATCGCACAAAAACTCGGAGGCGATGTCCAGCTGCCGCTTGCCGCTCGGTGCAAGCCTTCGTGAATGTCTTCAAGGGGAGTGCCCCGCCGTGTCAGGCACTACGAACGTAACCGTCTGAGTGGTGCCTGGAATTGCCCGGTGCAAAGGATCCGCCAATTCCATGCGCACTTTGTGCGAACCAGGTGTCAGCCCGACGAGTACTATCGTTCCGTAGCTGGTATCGACAATAGGCCACGTGGCGTCATCCACCGTGTAGTGCAGGTGCCCCACGCGGGGGGATACGCTCAAAGCACCTTTGCCGAACACCGCTATGATCCTGAGATTCTCAGTTCGGTATTGGATCATCACGCGTCCCAGGGCGAGCTGTTCGGGAATTGGTGGATCTACGATCAGCTTCGCGGGCGCCTCATTTTGGATTGCGACCAGCTCTGTCGGACCGCGGACATCCCTCGCGGTCTGTGCGGTGACAGAGAGCGCGTAGAGTGCAGCTGGGACGCCGATCAACACGGTTCGCATCACGACGTGCAGGGGGACGTGCCATATGGCGGGTGCGCGAGCATCAAGTATCGGCAGTGACATTGGGGACCTCACTGTTTGTGGTAACGATGTCGGCGTGCTATCCGGCGTGTTAGGGTTGCTCTGATCGAGAGCGCACGTCAACACGACCGCTACTAAAGTGTAATCGCGGCGGGCCGCTGTGCCTGCTCCAATACAACACCAACTTGTACCTATAGCGGCTTTTCGTCGCAACACTCGACAGGAGACGCCCATGCCTCATGCTTCAGCGCGCTCTCTCACGTACGGTGCGGCGCTCGCGAGTTGCGCCGTCGTTGCTGCCGGCATCTTGTACGTCGCGAATTCAACTGCGCAGAGCACAAAGGATGCCCAGTCACAGGGTGGCACCGCTGCCAACTCGAGTAACGCCTCGCCGATCTACGGTGTCACAATTCCACCTGGATACCGCGATTGGAAATTGATTGCCGTTGACCAACTAGTGACAGACAAGGTCGACCAATTGCGCGCTCAACTCGGCAACGAGATAGCGATCAAAGCCTTTAAGCAGGGGACGATTCCGTTCCCGGACGGCACAATCATTGCCGCGCTGCATTGGACTCGTGTCGCGTCGGAAGAAAACGACAAAGTCCTGGCCGGGCCATTCCCCGGCGCACGCTCTTACGTTATCGGGTCCGCTGTGAATGTTCAGTTCATGGTCAAGGATTCAAAGAAGTACGCCGCGACCGGCGGCTGGGGGTTTGCTGACTTTAAGAACGGCAAACCCGGCGACCAGGCATTGCACGAGGCCTGTTTTCCTTGCCACGAGCCTGCCAAGGCCCACGATTTCGTTTTCGCTCGCTACGCGCCTACACCCTGAGCGGTTGATGCGCGTTCTGGGAATCGAGGCCCACTACCCGAAACGGAACCTGAGCCGCCCGGCACCAGGCCACGAGATCTATCCGTAGTTGCTGCGCGGCGTCTCGCTCGAGGTGAATAGGGAGCTACTGCCATGAAGAACCCGATCTGTGGTGGGCAGAGGCGGGAGCGGGTTCTGCGCTGAAGCAGCGCCCTCGCGCGGGAGCATGGAGCCGCGGATCGAGCCGACCGTCCACGACCTCGCCAATCGTGTCAGGCCTTGTGTCGTCGCGCCGGGGCACTGTACCGGCCGGCGTGCCAAGGCGGCGCTCGCGCATAGGTTTGCGCCGGGAAACTATGGGCCGAGCGTCGTCGGCTCGCTCTACGCTCTGCGCGCGATGTGAGCAGGACGACTTCGCCGGGAGCCGCGACCACGAGTGCTTGGGTCACTAGATCCGTGGACCGCAGAAGCTTACCTTGGCTTGCCGATCTCCATAAGCGAGCGGCAAGCAGAGCGGTGCCGCGGCGTCTAACTGGAGGTGTAGACCTCGCAAGCGTTAATGACGTCGTGGATCGACCCCAAGAGGACCGCTCTTGTGCCGCTCTCGGGCGTTCACGACCGCGCGGCTGCCACCGCCGAACGACGCTTGAATGCCGTTACCCCGATCACAATAAAGAGCGCCAGTGTCAGCAGTTGGGCAATCAAAAACGGTGGCTCCTTCCCTGTCGGCGCGAGCGCGTGCAGAAAGCCGATCTTGGAAAACGCCTGCGCCACCGCAACAAATACATTGAAGTACACGGCGAGCACCATGCTGACGATGTAGACAGCACGCCAGGCACCAGTTAGGTGCTTTCCGTAGATCGCGAGCGCTGCGACCGCTACTACCAGAAGCTCTATTACGCCCAGTATTCGCGCTGGGTCTGGCGTAGGAGTTCCAGGTGGAGAGGGCAATGGAAACCCGGTGAGACTGATAAGAGCGGTGCTCAAGAGCAGCACAGCGTCCCATGTCGGCCGTCGGCTGCCGCCGCATAGGGCGACGAGGACCACCGCGCCAGCCAGCAGCCCGATGAAACAGATGACGACATGCAGTGCCAGCATCGGCGTTCTCCGTTAATGTTCGCGCGATCCCAACGATCCTTCAGGCGGTAGCAAGATAGTTCCGAAGAATCGGCGACGGTCAGCGTTGTGTGACATGAGTGGCATCCTTAGGCGCATGGCAATGAGAGCAGAAAAAGACCGCGATGCCGATTCGACCTTGGTAGCGGTCAACGCTCGATAACAGGGCTATACCATCGTGGTATCGCGCGGGCACTCCGCATGAGCTCAAATGCTCGTGAGTCAGGAGGTCTCAATCGTCGTCACTTCTGCCAGGCGGCCGCAGCAACCATTGCTGCGGCCGCATTCGGTTTTCTCGGCATCGCAAAGGAGTAAAGATATGGCTGCAGTTGGACAGGGGACGGAGGGTGAAAAGAGCGCCATTCGTCCGTTTCGTGTCAATGTTCCGGAAGCCAAACTTGTCGAAATGCGCAGGCGAATCGAGGCAACACAGTGGCCGGACCGGGAAACAGTCGCGGATGAATCGCAGGGCGTGCAGTTGGCGACGATGCAAGAGCTCGCGCGCTACTGGGGCACAGATTACGACTGGCGCAAATGCGAGTCGAAGGTGAACGCCTTGCCGAATTTCATGACCGAGATCGACGGACTCGACATTCACTTCATTCACGTTCGCTCGAAACATGACAATGCGCTGCCCCTCATCGTCACGCACGGCTGGCCGGGGTCGGTCGTCGAGCAATTGAAGATCGTCGATCCGCTGACCAATCCCACTGCACATGGCGCGAGCGCAGCGGACGCTTTTCATCTGGTGATTCCATCGCTACCGGGCTTCGGGTTCTCAGCGAGACCTACCACAAGTGGCTGGGATCCGGAGCGTACTGCGCGTGCCTGGGTGGTACTGATAAAGCGCCTTGGATATACGAAATTCGTGTCGCAAGGCGGCGATTTAGGCGCGGGTGTCTGTACTTCGATGGCTAGACAGACGCCTCCGGAATTGCTGGGCATTCACACCAACTTTCCAGGTACCATTCCACCCGACATCGCGAAGTCGCTGCAGTGTGGGGATGCGCCACCGGTTGGTCTTTCGGCCGATGAACGACGCGCGTACGAGCAGCTGAATATCCTGTTTGCGAAGAGACGCGCCTATGCACAAATGATGGGGACGCGCCCGCAAACGCTGTACGGATTGGCGGATTCGCCTGTTGGCCTGGCGGCCTGGCTCTTTGACCACGGTGACGGTTACGGCCAGCCGGCGGCTGCGATCACCTCAGCCGTACTCGGGCGCACGATCAGTGGACACCCCGCAGGCGCCCTTACACGCGATGATGTCCTAGACGACTTCACGCTTTACTGGGTGACGAACACCGCTATTTCGGCCGCTCGTTTCTATTGGGAAAGTCACATTAACCTCTACAACGCCGCCAACGTCTCTGTCCCGGCTGCGGTGAGCGTCTTCCCTGGCGAGAACTATGAAGCCCCGCGGAGTTGGGCGGAGCGCGCGTATCACAGACTGATCTATTACAACAAGGTTGAGAAAGGTGGGCACTACGCGGCGTGGGAACAGCCGCAACTGTTTTCGGAAGAGGTGCGCGCGGGATTCAGACCGCTGCGCATATAGCAGGAAAAGGCAGCACTTCGGATGCCCATCTTCTCAACCTGGAACAGGCCAGGACGAAGGCCGTCAAGACACAACACTCGTGGCCCATTTGCAGTTCGGCTTTCGGTGGCGGCCCCGCGAGCCATGAACTCCTGGAGAGCCGTTGCGCCGCAGGTAAGTTGGTCCATCTTTGTCGGGCCAGCGAAAGCCTAGACTCACGCAAGCCGACGCTTTGTGGCGCCCGCCCGCGCGAGTCATTCTGCCTGCCCCCACCCCGGCTTGGATGCTGCCGGTCGTGGCTACCGTTCCACTATTCGCTGGTGATAAAGAGCTTTGCGAGGGGGGTGCCGGCGTACATCTTGCCCATCAGGCGGGCGAAGAGCAGCACCGAGCTGCGCGGCCGGTGGTTCACTACGAGGTGCTGGGCCTTTCCCGCGGCATTGCGCTTAACCGTTACCACAACACTGGTGGGCTCGCCTTGGATCTTACACGTGTACTCCTCAAGAAAGCCGTTTTCGCCATAGTTGCCTGTAAACGAGAACTGCTGGTTCTCATACAGCGTTCGGGCATCGGTGACGACCTTATGGACGTTCTCCGCCCCCTGCACTGTGCCTTGCATCGCAGCCCCCTCCCCAGTGACGTCGTCGGCCAGGTTGTCGAGCCACCATGGGTAGTAGCCGGTGTGCTTGCGAGCGAGATCGCTGCTTTCAGTAGATGACATGTAGGGCTCCTTCCGAGTCCGGCACCGCGCCGAATGGTCTGGGGAAAGCCTGCGCCAGCCTGTTGTCGACGATCCATTAGACATTGGTAGTATTTCCCAACATTGCAATCCGTCGCCGCGTCCCGTCACTTTTGGGTACGTGCGGGCCTCAACACCGCACGCGCGTACCTAGCCTGGGAAAGGAGTCGCTGCGTACCTCGACGCTCGATAACAGGGCTATACCATCGTGCTATCGCGTGGGCAGTCCGCATGCGCTTAAATGAGCCCAACTCGCAAGGAGTGCCACGTGGTTTTCAACATTCACCTTGAGACAGTAGGGCAGCCCCGTTCGTGACCAGTCGTCAGCTCATGAGTGGAACGTTACTGGCAGCCGCCGGAGCATTGGCGGTCGGAGCGCTCTGGTCGGACTTCGAGAGTGAGGCAGCGCCCATGACAGCCGCACGCGTCACACTGCGCACCGAAGGAGACTTGCCACCGCTACGGGGTGCCGTCGAATGGCTCAATTCCCCACCGTTGAGCGCGGGTGACTTGCGCGGCGAGGTTGTTCTGGTTGAGTTTTGGACCTACACCTGCATCAACTGGCGGCGCACGCTCCCTTACGTGCGCGCTTGGGCGGAGAAATACAAGAGTCAGGGGTTGGTCGTGATCGGCGTCCACACGCCGGAATTCAGCTTCGAGAAGAACGTCGCAAACGTACGGGTATTCACACAAGAGTTCGGAATCAAGTATCCGGTGGCAGTCGATTCTGACTACAGTATCTGGAGGGCTTTCAACAATCAGTATTGGCCCGCTCTCTATCTGGCGGATGTTCAGGGTCACATTCGCCACCATCAATTCGGGGAAGGCGCTTATCAGGAGACTGAGCTTGCGATTCAACAGTTGCTTGCCGCAGCCGGCCACGGGGATTTCAATCGCGACCTCGTGGCGATCGTTCCTCAAGGGGTAGAGGCGGCGGCCGATTGGCACGACCTTGAGTCTCCCGAGACCTACATCGGCTACGAACTCTCGCGGGGCTTCGCCTCGCCGGGTGGTACGGTCGCGGACAGCGCGCACGTTTACTCAATCCCGCCGAGGCTCGGCCTCAACAAATGGGCTCTTGCCGGTAACTGGACTATCGGCAAGGAGTCCGCGGTGTCGAACGGCCCGGAAGGGCGCGTCGCGTTCCGCTTTCATGCGCGCGATGTCAATCTGATCATGGCACCGCCGCTTGGAACTTCAGTCGCCTTTCGTGTACGCATCGATGGTCAGCCGCCTGGTGTGTCGCATGGGGTTGATGTCGACGAGCAGGGCGACGGCAGGCTCGACAGACCGATGATGTACCAGCTGATTCGTGCGCTACCTATCACGGAGCATCAGTTCGAAATCGAGTTTGCCGGCCCAGGCGTGGCGGTGTTCGATTTCACGTTCGGGTGAACGGCAGCCACCCGCGCTCTGCGCCCAACTCTGAGGCATGTGTCATGGACATGAAACTCGAGGTCGTCGTTGTCCCGGTTTCGGACGTCGAGCGCGCTAAGCGCTATTACGGCGGGTTGGGTTGGAGGCTCGACGCAGATATCTCCAGGGACGCGTTTCGGGTGGTGCAGTTCACCCCTCCGGGCTCGCGTGCTCGATCCAGTTCGGAACGGGGCTCACCTCAAATGACGGCTGCACACAGAGTGTCTACCTTGTCGTCTCGGACGTTGAGACAGCTCGCTCGGAACTCATCGCGCGGGGCGTTGACGTAAGCGAAGTGTTTCACCGTGGTGGTCCCACAGGGCGTCTCAGCGGTCCGGATCCAGAGCGCTGACGCTTCGACCTCGAAGGTCATGCTCGTGCCGCTACGAGCGCTCATTAATAAGAGTACGTGTACTGCGTAACCGAAAGGAGAGAGTATGAAACGGATCGTCTTTGTGCTGATAACTGTCGCGACCGCCGCCGCTGTCGTTGTTTCATCGCGCACATCGATCGGTGCCGACGCCGAGACCGCCCCGCAAAGCGCGAAGGCGGTTCGCGGCGCCTCGGCGTGGGTGCCAATCAAGGACGAGCCAGCGCCCAAACTGTTCGTGGACCCACCGCTTGCCTACGGACTGTCCATAGGGGTCGTGGAGATTCAGTATCGGACGGAGAACCTGCGAATCGTTGCGGTATCCGGGGAGGCTGCCACCAAAGTAACTCCTCGCGTCGGGCATCTGCATGTCACCGTTGACGACCTGCCTTGGTGGTGGGTGGACGCGAGCGACAGCAACACGATCAACATCGGCGGTCTACCGGTCGGCGAGCATAAGGTGCGAATTGATTTGGTTGACGCCACCCACCATATCTTCCCGGGGCAGACCAAGACGGTGACGTTCACATTACCGGTGGCGTTGCGTCATGAGTAACGAATTGCGAGCCAATCGCACACGCAAAATGCCGCCGAACATCTCATTCAACTGGACCCGTCTGCGACGGGCCGGAGAGTTGATACCTTGGTACACTACCTCGACTGAGGCGCTCGTGTTTGACTCACTGACATTTCGCTGATCGAGGAGGTACGCGATGAAGAGGTTGACGCTCGTGCTTGCGTTGCTCAGCCTCAGCTTTACTTCGCTGGCTCACGGCGAAGTGAAGGACGTGGTGCTGGTGCATGGCGCCTTCGCCGATGGCTCGGGCTGGAAACCAGTTGCGGATATCCTGGAGCGTGACGGCTACAGGGTATATGTCGTGCAGAACCCGCTGACGTCGTTCGACGCCGATGTCGCAGCTACCCGTATCGTCTTGGACCGCGCAGGCCCATGCGTGCTCGTCGGCCATAGCTGGGGCGGGATGATCATCACCGAGGCGGGCAATCACGCATCGGTGCGGAGCTTGGTCTACGTCAATGCGTTTCAACCGGACCTTGGTGAAACTGCTGGTGCATTGCAGAAAAAGACCCCGCCAGCGGCCACGAGCATCGGGCCAGTCGGTGGAGGCTTCCTGGCCATCAAACAGGAAGCGTTTCGGCAGGACTTTGCCGCTGATCTGTCTAAGTCGGTGGCGCATTTCATGTCTATCTCGCAGGTGCCGATCGCGGGTTCGTCGTTCGAGGCTAAGGTCACGGCAACGGCGTGGTCGAAGAAACCGAGCTATGCGGTCGTCTCCACACAAGATCGTATGATCAATCCTGAGCTCGAGCGGTTCATGAGTCACCGGGCCAAATCAGAGACGATCGAGCTGCCTGGAAGCCATGTCACATTTCTCGCACATCCCAAAGAGGTCGCGGCGCTGATTGAAAAGGCGGCCAAAGCGGCCGAATAGGTCTTGAAAGAGGGGGACCGCATCACCGGGCCGATCAACGACCGTTGACGAGATACGAGTGTCGCTCGGTCCTCGTCGATATACTGCATTGGTCGCTCAGCAAGCAAAGGAGATATTCCATGCCAACAATCAAAACCCGTGACGGTACTGGAATCTACTATCGTGACTGGGGCTCCGGACCGCCTGTTGTTTTCTCGCACGGCTGGCCACTGACCGGTGCGGCGTGGGAAGCGCAGATGCTGTTTTTCAATGCCAAGGGTTACCGCACCGTCGCCCATGACCGGCGGGGAAACGGCTCTTCCGATCAACCTGGAACCGGTAACGATGTCGATACGTGGGCCGATGATCTTGCCGAGCTCATGAGCGAGCTTAATCTTCGCGGCGCAGTATTGGTCGGGCATTCGACGGGCGGCGGCGAACTGGCCCGGTACATCTCGCGCCATGGAACATCGCGGGTCGCCAAAGTAGTCCTCCTCGATTCGATCGTGCCTGCGATGATGGAACGGGAGGGCGTTACCGGGGGCACTCCGAAATCGGTGATCGACAGCATTCGTGCCGGCGTGGCACACGATCGTTCATCGTTTTACAAGGAACTGTCGGGACCGTTCTTTGGCGCCAATCGCCCAGGTTCGCCCGCGACGCAAGGCATGCGCGACCTGTTCTGGTTTCAGGGCTTGTTAGGCGGCGCGAAGGCCCAGTATGAAACGACCTACAGCTGGGAACTCGACTACACCGCCGACATTGCCAAGTGCAACGTACCGCTACTTGTCATTCACTGCGAAGACGACCAGATCGTGCCGATCGGTCCAACCGGCCGCCGCGTGCCATCTGTCGTCCCTCACGCGATTCTGAAGGTTTATCCCGGTGGCGCTCACGGTATAGCCATCACCGACCCCGAAAAGGTAAACGCCGATCTGCTCGCCTTCGTCAAAGGTGAGATGAAAGCGTAAATGGCTGTGGCGCCCGAGTGCGAGGCGCCGCCGAGCTGACTCCTACGTGCGTGATGCATTTCGCGGACGAAGGATGGATATGCTCGCTCGACACATCCTGCACAATCGCGAGGTGAGCGCGGTTACTCGCGCGGTTACGAAGTCGCCCCGGAGATTTACCCGCTAAGTTGCCCGCCGCTGGGCTGTGCCCCCGGTCGAGATCGCTGTGATGCCTACAGCCGAAAAGGCTGGCGCATCTTTCATGGACGCTGGACGGGGTTTTTTGTAAACATCCCGACCATTTTATTTTAGAGGAGACGCAGCATGGACCGATTCACGGGCGGTTGCCTTTGCGGCGACATCCGCATTGTGGCGTCGGGAGTCCCATACCGGGTCGGCGTTTGTCACTGTCTCGACTGCCGCAAGCATCATGGGGCCCTTTTTCACGGTTCCGCGGTGTTCCCTCAGGATGCGGTGACGATCGATGGCGAAACACGCAATTACGCCGGGCGGTTTTTCTGTCCCCGCTGCGGCTCGTCCGTTTTCGCACGCACCGCAGACGAAGTAGAAGTGAGCCTAGGATCCCTGGATGCCCCTGACCAACTGAGGCCCACCTACGAACTCTGGACCATCCGTCGCGAGTCCTGGTTGCCACCCTTTCCGCTCACGAGACGATACGAGCGCGATCGTGACGCCGCGGGTCGCTTTGAGGAGTAGGTGGCACGAACGGTGCGAAGCCCCCATCGCGGGGAAGGGCAAGGCGCTTGTTAGCACTTCCAAGAAACGCGACTTAAGGCGATCTCTTCGCTTTCTTCTTGTCTCCAAGACCCTTCTGGTTTGACCTGAGCGGTCATTCCGGTGACCGCTCTAGAGAAATTTCTGAGGCGTCGACCAATGTCGCGTCATGGCCGGACTGGGACCGTCCCAAACCGACCCTTACGGTCATTCAGTTTGCCCGTGCAGTACGTTGCCCCACGCGGTACTGTCTGGCCCTGTGCGCAAGTCATAACTCTGAGACTGACGTCGAGTCTGTCTTCACTGTAAGGGGGAAGAACAACATGGCGATCACGACATTTAGCAGCGTGGATGATGGCCTCGATCCGACTCAACGGAATCGCGGCCACTTCATTACGAACATCGACGTCGACGACCAACGCCTCTGGGTGCCGTACGCGGAAGGCGTGTGGTTGCAACCTTGCTGCTTCAACCTGACGTCAGGGGGATTCAGCGTCCTCCTTAAGGGCTTGCCTGGCGCGAAGCTCGGTGTCCACTATCACGTTGGTACGGTTCGCGGTTACACGATGCGCGGTCATTGGCGATACTTGGAGCATGACTGGGTTGCGAAGCCGGGAACGTTCATCTACGAACCGGCGGGTGAAGCTCATACTCTGGTCGTCACTGACGATTCGCCCGAGCCGGCTCAGGTCGTGTTTATGGTCGAAGGTGGTCTGATTTATTTAGACAAGCCGACGAACGGCGGTTTGGCTGCTTACGAGGACGGGTTCAGCCTTCTCAAGCTTTGCAGGAAGTACTACCGCGAGACCGGCCTCGATGTGCGCCCTTGGACCTGCTGATTCGCTAAGTGCGGGGCGGCCGATCGAGGGCCGTGACGCAACGGTGGTTGCGACGATGCCAGCGTGCAGCCTCAACGGCAGCTTTCGGGAAAGCTGTGCAGGAAGCTTCAGTGCCCGGCCTGGGCCGGCTGAGGTCATATTCCCTAGGGCTAAAGCCCGAGCTGCTGCATGTAAGCGGCGTTGTCCCAGAAGAGGAGTTCCTCGGCAATACACCCATTCTTCCAGTGCGTGACCGTCACCATCTCCAGCTTCAGCTTCTTACCGTTGGGCGGCACAGTCTGGCCGCCCATCTTCATCGGCTTGGTAAACGTCGCCTCCAGGACACCAACGGTCGCCGTCCATTGGCCCGCAACGAGGGTTTCAAGGGAGGTGCGCTTCTCCGATGTCAGCGACGCGGCGTACTGCTCTGCGCCAAAGCTGATCGGGTGTGATGAGACACGCATATCGGGCGTTGGGACGAACATCTGTTTCATGTCTTCTACATGCTTCTTGATGCCGCGCGTGACGTGCCCGTCGGGAAAGGTGACCGCAACGTCCGCGCAATGGATCTCGCTGAAGAGTTTCCAGTCCTGTTTGCTGTACGCGTCAAAGTCATTCGCATCAAAACGCTGCATGAGCTTGATGACCGTCGCCGACAGCTCGGGTGGCGCGGCCCTGGCGGCGCCGAGGGGCGCCCCAGCGACAGCGAGCACGGCGATGAGCGTCGAACCACCTCTAAAGATACTTTCGTGCATGACGGACTCCTTAACGGATGGGCCAACTGATAGGAGAATCTAGTGCACTCCGGCGCGGTGGGTGCTCACCGCACTGCCGGCGAAGCATGCGGGCAACGGGAGAACGTCCGCTAAGCGGAAATCTGTCCAGCAGGTTCGAGTGACCGCCGCGCATCGTGCTTAAACGGGCGTTTTCGAGGTCCGCGTAGCGGGTAACGAAATGCCGATTTGCGGCGTAGTTCACACGCGTTCGTCGCGGTCCGCTGATTGCTAAATTCCTCGGTGGGCCGAATCACGTGCTAAGCGAGCTTGGGGTAGCCGCGCGCTTGTCCGCAACAAACAGGTAACGGTTGAGGCTGAAAAAGAACGTCCCGCGTCTGCCAAGCTCCGCGAATTCCGCGAGCCACGCCTCCACCTCTTCCTTGGATAGGTTCTGGCGCCCGACGGCAAACGACGCCATGAGTTCAAGCAGGCCCTTCCCGTACGTGTTCTCTTGGTACTCGGGATTGAACATAGGGACAACGTCGCGTTGTCGGATCGTGAAGCCAGCGTCGCGAAGCCGTCGGGACAAGACGCGGGGTAGGCCACCGTGTACGAAATGCTCATTCCAGGCCGTTAAGACCCGTCGCATGCGAAGCGCGTTCTCAGAGTGAATCACTAGCGATCCGTAATCGGTATCCAGAATAAGAACGCGGCCGCCGGGACGGATCACCCTATAGAGTTCTGCGAGAGCGGTCGGAACATCGGCAATGTATTCGTAGACCTGAGCTGACACAGCGGCATCGAAAGCATCGTCGGGATAGGGCAGATGTGTCGCATCCGCCCTCTGGAATGCGGTCCAAGGTTGGTCGGCACAGCGCTTCCTCGACATGGCCAGCATGTCTTCGCTGATGTCGATACCACAAACGCCGCCCTCACGACCAACTGAAGAAGCCATCTCATAGGCCAGGAGTCCCGGCCCCGAACCGACGTCGAGAACGTATTCACCGCGCTTTAGCGCCAATGCCTCTAACACCTGGCACCGCTGCGCGACTACATCCGGAGTCAGATAGACCGCCTCAACCTTTCGGCTGGTCTCCTCGTCAAATTGCAGCCCACCGCTCATCTCAATGAGACCCGAGTCCGATCCGCTTTATCGAAGCACGCCCGCGCTGCCATATAGTCTACGCTTAGCAATCGACGGGCTGCTTTCGAGGTGTCTAAGGACTATTGCGGATGGCTCCGTGGCCGAGTCGGACCCAGCATGAGTGGCGACAGAGCCCGAGGGAGAGGTTAGTGGAGCATCACTGGGGACATCGGCTTTCGACCAACATACCGGTCCGACTGAGATGTATGCAGTCGCGGGACAGCGGTTGCAGGTGCCTCGGTTGCCTGGAGAACATCAGTGCTAGCGGAGCCTTGATAAGAACGGAGCTTGGTGTCCGCCCTGCGACAAATGTCTTTGTCGAGACGCTGGTTTCAGCTCTTGGCGTGCAGGGTCGTGAGCTGCCAGCTTCTATCGTTCAAGCGAGCTCCGGCAAGATAGAGATCGAATGGCTGGAGCTTGCATCAACTGACGTGTCCGCGTTGATGACGGAAACCATTCTCAACAGTGGAGGAGGCGAGGGCGACCGCCCAATGCCCACTCTCGGCCGCGTCCGCTTCTGCGAGTTGGCCTCCGGTACGGGCGCATAACGCGCATTTCACCTGCAAGAGGAGGTCATCCGATGACCACAAAGCGCGAAATCCGCGAGGTATCGACCCAGTTCTATGCTGCGTTGAAGCGTATGCTAAATGGTGACGCCCGCGCCCTGTCCGATGTCTGGTCGCACCGCTCATTCGTCACAGCGATGCATCCGTTGGGCGGACGACAAGTGGGATGGGCCGAAGTTCGGAAAACATGGGAGCAAATAGCTCAAAGGTCTTCAGAAGGGAAGGTTGAACTGAAAGACCAACTCATCTGCCTCGCTGGGAAGGTCGCGTACGAAGTTGGCGTTGAGCATCTCGAGGCCAAGCTCGGTGGGCAGAAGTTCGCTGCCAAGATTCGCGTGACGAACATCTATCAACGAGAAGCTGGAGCGTGGAAAATAACGCATCACCACACCGATATGTCCCCGGCGGTAGTGTGGAAGTTCTCCAACGGCCGCAGACGTCGTCAAGGGGGCCATGGCTATCTCGAGTGACCCGAGACTCCTGTGTAGACATGCGACTACAGCAGACGCGCTCGCTGAGGCACTGTCCGATTGCGGTCATTCGAGAGTCCGCGCTACGGAGACTTACTGGCCGTTGATGAGTGACTGCTCGTGGACAGCGGCCCTCGCCTTCTGAGCCTCACTGTAATAGATCCTCGGGCGCTGCTTCATGTTCAACATCCTTCTCTCTATGGCTAGAGATTAGGTGTTGCACTGACCGATTGAATCCACAGCCGGTAGCGGCCCTAAGCGAGTGGTCCGCTTTCGACCCAGAGCGGAAATCCGAGTTCCTACGAAGCGGTCATCGAAGCCAATGAAAGCGGACGTCCCGCTGTCGAGAAACTCGAGCCTTTTCACCCAGGATTAGTGGTGATAGTGGCTGTTGGCGGGGGTGAAGGCGCTCTCTGTACACCCCATGTGCCTGTGTGACTGGCGATTCTG
>Ga0187777_10000198_pt1 | contig 45173 bp, 41 predicted proteins | sample 1015_Q2_SP5_10_M_FD_132416 | JGI IMG/M metagenome (GOLD analysis project Ga0187777, IMG submission 132416) | Tropical peat soil microbial communities from peatlands in Department of Meta, Colombia - 1015_Q2_SP5_10_MG | ecosystem: Environmental > Terrestrial > Soil > Wetlands > Peat | place... | reverse complement strand
TTCCATATAGTGGGTGGTGAGCACGATGGTGTGCCCGCGCGCGTGCAGGTCGCGCAGCACGTCCCACAGCGCCAGCCGGGTCTGCGGGTCGAGGCCCACCGTCGGCTCATCGAGGAAGAGAATGCGCGGCTCATGGATGAGGGCGCGCGCGATCATCAGGCGCTGCTGCTGTCCTCCCGAGAGTTGGTCCACCTTCGACTCTCCGCGATCGCCGATGCCGAGCTGCTCGAGCAGCTCGGCCGCGCGCGCCGACGCGGTCTCGCGCGGAATGCCGAAGTACGCGGCGTGGAAGACGAGATTCTCCCGGACGTTGAGACTGCGATCCGGATTCGGGCGCTGCGGAACGACGCCGATGCGCTGGCGCACCGCCACATCCTCGGTCCGCACGTCGGCCCCCGCGACGATGGCCGTTCCGGAGGTCGCGCGCACGCGGGTGGTCATGATCCCGATGCAGGTCGTCTTACCGGCGCCGTTGGGACCGAGCAAGCCGAAGAACTCTCCCTCGTTCACCTCGAGGTCGAGTCCCTGCAACGCCACGATCTCTCCTGATGTCGTGGAAGTCGTGGCCGATGCCATCATTCCTCGGCCGAGCTCGCCGCGAGGACCGGCGCCGCCGCGCCGCTTACCATTGGGCGCGGGATAAACCTTGCGCAACGCGATCGCGCGAATGGCAGCTGACACGCGCCGAATCTTACCGCCGCGTCACGACAAGGGTAGTGCCTGCGCTCGCCCGAGGAAGAGGAGCGACGGCCGCCTCGACCTCTCGTATCGTGAGGGACGCGGCCACATATTCGCCGCGCCACCACTCTCCCCCACTCCCTCCCGTGCGATTCTCCTCCCTCATCGTGACGACGCTCGCCACCGCGCTCAGTGCCGGTGCGCAAAGCCAGGTTCCAGCCCCGCCCTCACATCCCGTTCTCCTCAAGCCCGCTCGCGTCTTCGACGCTCTCTCGTCGCAGACGCACGAGGGCTGGGTCGTTCTCGTCCAGGGAGACCGGATCGCCGCCGTGGGCCCGGCGTCATCGGTCAGTGATCCGGCCGACGCCACGTCGATCGCTCTCCCGGGTGCGACCCTCCTCCCGGGCCTGATCGAGGCCCACGCGCACCTCTTTCTCCATCCGTACGACGAGACGCCGTGGGATACCCAGGTGCTGCTCGAGCCCCTCGCGCTGCGAGTGGCGCGCGCGACGAACCACGCGCGCGTCACGCTGCTGGCGGGCTTCACGACCGTGCGCGACCTCGGCACCGAGGGCGCCGGCTACAGCGACGTCGGACTCAAGCAGGCGATCGATCAGAACATCATTCCCGGCCCGCGACTGATCGTCGTCACCCGGGCGATCGTCGCCACGGGCAGTTATGGGCCGAAGGGTTTCGATCCTCGCTGGAATGTCCCACAGGGTGCGGAGGAGGCGAGCGGGGCGGACGACCTGGCGCGCGTCGTGCGCGACCAGATCGGGAAGGGCGCCGACTGGATCAAGGTGTACGCGGACTACCGGTGGGGTCCGAATGGGGAGACGCGGCCGACCTTCACGCTCGATGAGCTCAAGGTGATCGTCGACGTGGCGAAGAGCAGCGGTCGACCCGTCGCTGCTCACGCCTACTCCCCTGAGGGGATTCGACGCGCGGTTCTGGCGGGAGTCGAGACGATCGAGCACGCTGACGACGCCACGCCCGAAACGTTCAAGTTGATGGCGCAGCACGGCGTCGCGCTCTGCCCGACGATCGAAGCGGGGGAGGCGGTCGAGCGCTATCGCGGATGGCGTAAGGGGGTCGATCCAGTGCCGGAGCGCCTCAAGCAGAAGCGGGCGAGTATGCGCGCGGCCCTCGACGCCGGCGTGACCATCTGTAATGGGAGCGACGTGGGTGTCTTCTCGCACGGCACCAACGAGCTCGAGCTCGAGCGCCTGGTCGAATACGGGTTGACGCCCGCTCAAGCCCTGCTCGCGGCGACCGCCACCGACGCGCGCGTCCTGCACGTGGACGATCGCGTCGGCGCGGTGAAGACCGGCTTGCTCGCCGATCTGATCGCCGTCCAAGGAGATCCGACGAAGGACATCACCGCCCTCCGCAACGTGATCTTCGTTATGAAGGGCGGGACGACCTATCGACTGGAAGCGCCGAAGTGACGTTGGGCGAGCGCGCCCGGTGGGCTATTGGGCGGCCGCGTAGGTGAGCGAGTTCGTGTTCACATCCCAGTTCACGCCCGCCAGGTTGATGAGCGAGAACGACGGCGAGGTGATCGTCCGCCCTCCCGTCACCTGCCCCTGCAGGCGGAACTGATCCGAGGCCGAGACGGGCTGGTACTTCAGCGTCTCGGTCCGATTCGGCCCGACCGATCCGAGCAGCTGTCGCCCGCCGGCCTCGGATCGGATGTAGATCGAGAGCACGTTCGGCGGGATCAGGTTGTTGTTGATGCTGATCTCCACCACAGGACTCAACGTCGTCGGCTGTTTGGGTGGGTGGGTGCACGATACGGCACTGAGCACCACTACGCCGAGGAGCGCCGCCGCCCTCATTCGCGTATTCATACTCCCTCCTCCTCCTTCCAGCCGTAGGTTGCCATTTCTTTGCGCGTTCCTACGGCGAAGCTTGCGGCGCACCACCCGCTATTGCAAGCGCTGGATCAGCCGCGGGGCTGAGAGATGATTCGCGCGCGAGATCGACTGCCGTCCGCGCGCCGCGACCGATCGCTGCCACCACCGCCTGGGCTTCACCCGGCGCCAACTCGAACACGAACCCGCCATAACTGCGGTTGGCCACGAAGACGCGGTACGTCGCCTCACCATTCGTCACCGAACGGATGAGCGTGAATGCCGCCCCATCTTGGGCTTCATCCTCGAGAGCGCTGCGCCGATCGGCCGAGGCCGTGCGTCGCGTCGCCTCGTGGACGAGCCGGGTGGTCGAATCGGCCCATCGCTGAGCATCAGCGGCGAGAAATGTGAGTTGCAGCGTGCTGTCGCGTCCCGCCACTGCTAACTCTACGCGCCCATCACTCCGAGCGTTGACGATCATGGCGCCCGCCGACAGGCTGAGTGTGGCCACCGGCCGGGTGTTAGGCGTCGCCTGTGCGCGAGCGCACAGACTCGATGCGAGTGCGAGTGGAAGGGCGAGCCGGCGCAGCCCGCGGGACATGGGGCGCCCCCTGAGCGAATCTCGGGCGGCGGGAGAGCCGCCGCCCGCGCGGTGTTCTCAGCGCGAGGAGGACGCGCTGCGCTGCGCGGTAACGAAGAGGTCCTGCTGCGTCGTGGTCTTGCGGATGATATCGAGGGCGTGCGAGAGCTGCTCGTCATCGGCGATTTCGCGCCGCTTGGCCGTCGAGTCGCCGAAGGCGAATCGCGCCACCCGATCGCCGAGCAGGCGATTGACTTCCGGGGTCGCCCCGTCGTAGAGCTGCCGATCGACCGGCACGCCGGCGGCGATCAACCGGCGATAGAGCTCGTCGCGCCATGTCGGAAGGACGGTGAACTCGGGGCGCACCGTCCCCTTCAGCTCCATCGCGTAATTGTAGAGCGTAACGTAGAAGTCCTGCGACTTGGGTGTCACGGCCTTCAGGAATTGCTGCTCGGCAGTCGTCAGGGTGTCAGGCTGCACCACCACGTCCGGCGTGATCGCTCCGCCGCCGTACACGACGCGTCCGGCATCGCTCTTATACGCCGGGCGGCTCAACTTCACGCTGTCCGTCTCCAGCGAGTCGACCGTCTCGACCAGCTTCCCGTCGACGAACTTGCGGTCCTTCTGAATCGAGCGGCCGCTCGGTGTATACCACTTGGCGGTCGTCAGCTTGAGCGCCCACCCGCCATCCAGCTGGAAGAGCGATTGCACGAGCCCCTTGCCGAAGGAGGTCGTCCCGACGACGAGAGCGCGATCGTGGTCCTGGAGCGCGCCCGTCACGATCTCGCTCGCCGACGCCGTGTAGCCGTCCTGGAGCACCACCAACGGGACAGAGGGAGCGACCGGCTTCTCGCGAGCGACGTAGCGCTGCACGTCGCCGCCGCGTCCGCGGACGCTGGCGATCTCCTGCCCTTCGTGCAGGAAGAGGTTGCTCATCGAGATCGCTTGATCGACGATTCCGCCACCGTTCCCGCGTAGGTCGATCACCAGCCCGCGAGCGCCTTCCTTCGTCAGGCGCCGCACCGCCGCCTCCGTCTCGTCGCCCGACGTCTCGTTGAACTGGAGCACCGGGATGTAGCCGATCTTGCCATCGAGCATGATCGCGTACGGGACGGCCGGGATGTGGATCACCGCCCGGGTGAAGCGCACGGCGATCGGCGCCGCGACACCGCTGCGGGCGAAGGTCACGTTCACCTGCGTGCCCGGCGAACCCTTCAAGGCATCGGTCACCTGCGGCAGCTTCCAGCCGCGCACCGACTGGGTCTCGACCGCGATGATGTGGTCACCCTCCATCACGCCGGCATTCTCGGCGGGCGTGTGCGGGTAGACCCGGCTCACCACCGTGGTCCCCTGTTGATCTTCCACCAGCATGCCCAAACCGCCGTAGCGGCCCCCCGTCGTCGCAGTGAACTCGGCCAGCTGCTTCGGGGAGTAGAGCGCGGCGTAGGGGTCCTGGAGCTCCCGCACCAAGCCGCGCGCCGCCTTCTCGTAGAGCGCCCCGTTCCCCACCGTGTCCACGAACTTGTCCGAGACGAGCGTCAGCACCTGATCGAAGAGCCGGGCGCTGTCGCGGGTGGCGCGCTGTTCGTGCAGGAAGGCGCCCGCCAGGGTCGGGAGGGCGACGGCGGAGACGATTGCGGCGTGACGGAGGCGCAGCATGACTGGCTCGGGTGAGGCGTGACGGCGGAGGCGCGGACCCAACAGTGTAGCGCTCTCGCCGGTTGCGCGGAATCGTCTAAAGGGCGAAGGGACAATTTATTGACAGGTGGCGAGCGCCTCCGTCACCTCCTCACTGGCACATAACGGGCTTCTCGGATGCGGTCGGGGGCACTATGCTCCGCCGATGCCCGAAGGGTCTCCGGCCGCGCGGGGGACCACCCCGGTCCCTTCCATCCAGCGCTGTCTCCGATGTGGCCACACGCTGCCTGAGCTGGACGCGCGCAGCGTCTGCCCGCAGTGCGGGGGACTCCTGGAGCTCGTCCACTCACCCCCCGAGCTGCGGGGCGCCGCGCTCGCCGAGTCGTTTCGCCGGTCCACATCGCCGTCCGGGGTCTGGCGCTTCGGCGCTCTGGTCCTCCCCGGCAGTGAGCGCGACCGGGTGAGCTTCCCGGAAGGGAACACGCCGGCGCTCGAAAGCGACCGCGTGCGGCGCTGGACCGGTGCCACCTGGTTGCGCCTCAAACACGAAGGGCTCAACCCAACCGGGTCGTTCAAGGACCGAGGGATGGCCGTCGGGGTGACCCAGGCCCTTCGCATCGGCGCCCGAGGAGTCGTGTGCGCGTCGACCGGAAACACCGGAGCATCGCTCGCCTCCTACGCGGCACGCGCGGGGTTGCCGGCCCTCGTCCTCGTCCCTGCCGGACGCATCGCGGTCGGGAAGCTGACGCAGACGATGGCCTACGGGGCGAGGATCCTCGCGGTGCGAGGGGATTTCGACGACTGCCTCCGGCTGGTGCGCGAGGCGAGCGATGAGCTTGGCCTCTACCTGCTCAACTCCGTCAATCCATTCCGCATCGAAGGGCAGAAGACGATCGTGCTGGAGCTTCTCGAGCAGCTAGGGTGGGACCCCCCTGACTGGCTGGCACTCCCCGCCGGTAACCTGGGGAATACCGCCGCGTTCGGCGCCGCGCTGCGCGAGGCGCTCGCCTTCGGCCTGATTCCCCGGGCGCCCCGACTACTCGCCGTGCAGTCGTCAGGCGCTGCGCCCTTTGCCGCCAGCTTCGACGACGATTTCCGAACGTTGAAACCGGTGAAGGCGTGCACGATCGCGACGGCGATCAACATCGGGAATCCGGCGTCCTTCGAGCGCGCGGTGCCGGCGATTCGCGAGACTCGAGGCATCGTGCGGGCCGTGAGCGACGAGGAGATCCTGGATGCGAAGGGGGAAGTCGACGCCGCGGGGATCGGCTGCGAGCCAGCCAGCGCGGCGAGCGTCGCCGGTGTGCGACGCCTCGTGCACGAAGGGTTCATCTCTCCCGGCGAGCGGGTCGTGGCGGTGCTCACCGGACACGTTCTCAAGGACCCGGACATCATACTGAGCGAGGCTGAGTCCCGGCGCGGCGCGTCGCGCCCCTCGCGTCCGGCGGAGGTGGAGCCGACGATCGCTGCGGTCGCTGCTGCCGCTCGCCTCTCCTAGGAGCGGTGGGGGGGGCGCGAGGGGGCGCGGGACTGTCATGGAGGTATTGAGGGTCAGCCCCGAGAGCTCGAGCGCTCGCGCCGCGCTGCGCCGTGCTGCGCCGTGCTACGCCGCGCTACGCCGCGCTACGCCGCGAACGCGGGGGTCGGCTTACTGGGCGCCTTCCGTCAGTAACCCTCTAATGTGAAGATTGATAGATAGTCCAGGCATGGCGTTGAGCCATGACAGTTCATACATACGTCTGGCAAACTGTCTAACTTGTGATATGACAGTTACTCAGGCCGCCGTCTTAGCACTCAGTCAGCTCGCAAGGATACCCTTGTGGGTCGCAGCCACGCCCCTGACGGACGCCAACTACCGCGGCTCGGCCAATCGGTCTATCTTCCCCTCCCAGCAAATGATGGCGTACGCCCAACGCGCCGGAACGCATCTTAATGAGGTCCGGCGTCGAGCGGAGCGTGTGCCGAGAATGTGACGCACCGTGCGGCCGTGGCCGCCCCGCCACAGGCCCGACTTCCTCAACCAATGGACGGTTTCGTGACGCACGTCGAGTCACCCATTTGGACTGCAGGCACCAGATCACGCGAACTCTTCGAGGCTGAGCAGGAATACCTCGCCCCAGGCGCTCAGAGCTTCGCCCTCTTCAGCCAGATCACGATCGACCGCGGCCAGGGGGCTCTTCTCTACGATGTCGACGGAAATCGCTACATCGACCTGATGGCGGGCATCGGTGTCGCGAGCCTCGGCTACGCGCATCCCAAGTACGTCGCCGCCCTTCAACGTCAGCTCTCCCGCATCCATGTCGGGAGCTTCACGTCGGAGAACCGCGCCGCACTCGTCAAGCTGCTCGCTGACTTGGCCCCCGGTGACGTCAATCGGTCGCAGTTCTACTCGAGCGGCGCCGAGGCGGTTGAGTCCGCCCTTCGACTGGCGAAGGCGTATACCGGCAAGGATGAGTTTATCGGCTTCTGGGGTGGCTTTCACGGAAAGACGGCGGGCGTGCTCCCCCTGCTCGGCAACGCGTTCAAGCACGATCTCGGACCACTCATGCCCGGGCGCTACCTCACACCGTACGCGTCGTGCGCGCGGTGCCCCTTCGAGAAGACCTTCCCGGCCTGTGACTGGACCTGTGTCGAGTTCCTGAAAAAGAAGATCGCCATCGAGACGGCGAACAATATCGCGGCGATCATCGTCGAGCCGATCCAGGGTACCGCGGGCAACATCGTTCCACCGCTGGGCTTCCTCAAGGCGATACGCGAGGTCTGCGACGAGATCGGCGCCGTGATGATCGCCGATGAGATGATCACGGGCTTCGGCCGCACCGGAAAAATGTTCGGGGTCGAACACGAGCCCGGCGTCGTGCCGGACATCATCAGCTGCGGCAAGGGATTCGGTGGTGGATTCCCGATGAGCGGCCTCCTCATCCGCGAGGAGGTGGCATTCTCCAAGCCCTGGGCGAACCCGAGCGGCAGCTCGTCGAGCTACGGGGGGAACCCGATGGCCGCTGCCGCCGCCCGCGTCACCATCGAGACGATCCTCGAGGAAGGTCTCGTCGAGCGCAGCCGAGCCCTGGGTGAGATCATGCTGGCTGAGCTCCAGCGTTGGGAGGACGAGGTCCCGATCGTCAGCGACGTTCGCGGCCGCGGCCTCATGATCGGCATGGATCTCGTGCAGCCCGGCACGCGCACGCTGCTCGACAAGAAGGTGACGCGTCGCATCTTCGATCAGTGCCTCTCGCGCGGTGTGCTGTCGATGATCTACAGCCCCGAAGTGCGCATCAACCCTCCGCTCGTGATCACCGAGGACCAGGCGATGAGCGCCCTGGCGATCACGAAGGAGGTCCTCATCGAGACGACGCACTGGCTGCTGACGACATGAAGCCTCTCGGCGCGCCGGCGCCGGAGGCGCGGTCACGCTCCCCGGTGCAGCCGTCCGTGGCTGGTCCCTTGCGCGGCGCCTTGATCGGTTTCGGTGGGGTGGCTCGTCAGGCGCACCTCCCGGGGTTTCGTCGTGACGCCGCGCTGGCCCGCCGCCTCACCGTCGTCGCGGCGGTCGACTTCGCCAGCCACCTCCCGCCGGTGGATGGGCTCCCGCTCCTCTCGACACTCGAGGAGCTCGAGCAGTTCGGACCGCTCGACTTCGTGGACATCTGCACACCGACCTCGTCGCACCTCGAGCTTTCCCTCTGGGCGCTCGAGCGGGGCTACCACGTCCTCTGCGAGAAACCGGTGGCGCTCGATCGGTCGGAGTACGACCGCCTGGCGGCGGCCGCCCGTGCCGCGCAGCGGGTCGTCCTTCCCTGTCACCAGTATCGCTACAACCCCGTCTGGCAACGCCTCGGTCAGTGGCTTTCGTCAGGCAAGATCGGCGCGTGGCACTTGGCCGAGTTCCACACCTATCGGGCGATGGCCGATCGCGGCTCCGGCACGGCGCAGACCCCCTGGCGCGGACTGCAGGCGGACGCGCGCGGCGGCGTGCTCCTCGATCACGGAACCCACCTGATCTACCAGCTGCTCGACGCCGCCGGGGTCCCCGACCGCGTGCGAGCGTGGACGGGGAAGCTCCGGCATGCCGACTACGATGTCGAGGACTCCGCGCAGCTGCTCTTCGAGTACCCCAATCGGATTGCCACGATGTTCCTCACCTGGGGCGCGCGACACCGCGAGAATCGGATCCGCTTCATCGGGAGCGAGGGATCGATCGAGTGGGTCGGTGGCGTGCTACGGCTCGAGCACGGGGGCCAGACCGAGGCGTTCGATTACACGGCGGAGCTGGACAAGGCCGCCTATCCCGGCTGGTTCGGAGCCCTCTTCGGCGAGTTCGCCGACGCCATCGAGCGCTCCGACATCGAGGCCGGCCTGGCCGACATCCGCACCGTCGCGACGGTGCTCGAGTGCGCCTACGCGTCGGCCCGCAGCACCTGCGCCGTTCGCGTCCCCGATGTCGGCTGACGCCGACTGCCTCGCGTCCCAGCGATTCATCGCCACCCCGCGCCGGCGCGACGCGGAGGTGAGCGCCGAATGCCCCGCCTGATCGCGGCCCCGAGCCTCATCAAGGCGGCGGGCACGAAGCCGAAGGTGATCGAGGAATTCGCCGGTCGGGTGAACAGCGGGCACGAGAGTGTGAGCGTCGCCCGCATGACGTCCCCCGAAGGGTGGGCCGAGCCCGGACAGCGCCCGGAGTTCGAGGAAGTCACCGTCGTCCTCACGGGGATGCTGCGCGTGGAGCACCGGGGCGGCGCCCTCGACGTGCGCGCCGGGCAAGCCGTGGTCACCGCACCCGGCGAGTGGATCCGCTACAGTACGCCGGAGGCCGGCGGCGCCACCTACGTGGCCATCTGCATCCCGGCTTTCTCTCCCGCCACGGTGCATCGGGACGCCTGACGCGGGTGGCGGCAAGGGCCGGAGCGCCTCGTCAGGCGTGGTCCAGAGGCCGCCTCGTCAATGATCGTGCTGGTGCATCGCGCCGAACGCGACGTAGGGATCGTCGCTGTCGAACGGCCGTACGTGCACCATCCACCCGAACAATTGCTCGACGAACCGCCCCCCGGCCGCCTCGCAGTCGGCGCGCGTCGAGACCCCCTGTGGACCGAAGATCGGCTTGCCGTTCCGGGTCGCCCGCCAGAGCGTGCTGTCCCGCCGCGGGGGAATGCAGAAGTTGATGTGTCGGTGCCAGCGCGCGACCGAGAGGGGAACCCGGCTGTCGAGGCTGTCGATCGGGAGGTCCGCTCCGGCCGTATACATCGCGCCGACGAGAGTGAAGGCGCCGCTCTTCTCCTTTCGATAGAGGAGCGCTGAGGGCCTCGTCGGATCGAAGTAGCCCTCGCTCGCCAGAGCGTAGGCGAAGTTGTTGAAGTGGTAGACCGTCTGGCCGGGCAGGCGAGGCGCGAAGATCTGGTATCCCTGGTGTTCGGCGAACGAGACGTCCTTGAACGGCGCCAGCGCCTCGCGAAGAGCGCGGACTGTCGCGGCGGCGCGTGCGCTGTCGGCGGCTGTCCGGGGACGGAGGGGAGTGAGAGCGATGTGCGCCGGGTCCATGAAGGGATCGTCCCGGCTCATCGCCTCGGTCACCTCCGCCGCCCCTTCGGGCGCGGGAGGTGGGCGCGATGTCCCCGACGACTGGGCCGCAGCCGGCGCGACGACGGCCACGACGAGGGCGCCGACGAGAGCCACGACGAGAGCGCCGCCGAAGATCGCTCGGTTTCCTACTCGCCGCCCCCGCCCGGTGCGAGGCGCATTCACCGCGAGCGCCGCTTGCCCGCGCGGCGACCCGTCGCCGGAACGAGCATCGCCGCCGGGACGAGGGTGGGATTCTTCCAGATGCGCTCACCGCCGACGAAGGCCTGGGAGTTGTCCCCCCGACGCACCCCCTTCGGGAGCCGCTTGAGAAGGCGCGCGTTCCCGCCCCCCACCACGACATAGTCAGCGGACAGCGCCCGCTCCAACATCGTGATCACATGGCCCACGTGCTCGCGCCAGCGTCGCTTTCCCAGACGCTCGAGTCCGCGCATGCCAAGGTAGTCCTCGAAGGTCTTCCCTTTGCGATACGGCATGTGGGCGATCTCGAGCGCCTCGAGCACGCCGTCGGCGATGAGCGCCGAACCGAGGCCCGTGCCGAGGCCGAGGAAGAGCATCACCCCCCCCTCATAGCTCCCGATCGCCTGCATCGCCGCGTCGTTGATCATCTTGACCGGCCGTCCGAACGCCCGCGCGTAGGAGAACTGCACCCAGCCGCTCCCGAGGTTCGCGGGCTCGAGAAGGGGCCGACCGCGCACGACGATCCCCGGGTAGCCGATCGAGACGACGTCGTACGTCCACCCCTGCGCTTCCTCGAGGACCTTCCGCGTCATCTCCTGGGGTGTCATCGAGCGCCCCGAGGGAATCTTGATCGGATCCTGGCGGTTGCTCGCCAGAATCTTGACGTTCGTTCCGCCGACGTCGATGACGAGGACCTTCATTGGGGGGCGTTCCAGCCGCCGACGTCGCTCGTCAGGCGCGCCGCCTCCGGCGGTCCCCAGGTGGCGGGCGCGTACGGCCGGACGACGATCGGCGCGGTGAGCGCCGGCGCCACCACCTGCCAGGCGGCCTCCACCGCGTCCTGCCGCGCGAACAGCGTGGCGTCGCCGTCCATCGCATCGCCGAGCAAGCGCTCGTAGGCATCCATCTCGTCACGCCGATTCTTGGCGAAGATCGAGAGCTCGACCGGCTGCCCCACGAACTCCTCGCCAGGCTTCTTGGCGCGCGCACCGATGGCGATCCCCACGTCCGGGCCCAGGCGCAGCCGGAGGTAGTTCCCCATATCCCCGGTCTGCTCGTGGAACACGACCTGAGGCGGCTTGTTCAGCTCCACAATGACCTCGGTGACCGTTTGCGCCAGGTTCTTTCCCGTCCGGATGAAGAATGGGACGCCCGCCCAGCGCCAGGAGGGAATCTCCAAGCGGAGCGCCGCGAACGTCGGGACATTCGACTTCGGATCGACACCCGGCTCGTCGCGGTATCCGATGAACTGACCGAGCTCCACCTGCGCCGGATCGAGCGGCCGTACGGTGCGGAGCACCTTCGCCTGCTCATCCCGAATAGCCTCGGCGTAGGTGCTCGACGGCGCCTCCATCGCGAGAAAACCGACGACCTGCAGCAAGTGATTCTGCACGACGTCCCGGATGACCCCGGTCTCCTCGTAAAATTTCCCGCGCCCCTGAACCCCGAACGACTCGGCGAGCGTGATCTGAACGGACTCGACGAAGTGCCGGTTCCAGATCGGCTCGAACATCGAGTTGGCGAACCGGAAGTACAGGATGTTCTGGACCGCCTCCTTGCCGAGGTAGTGATCGATCCGGAAGATCTGCGACTCGCCGAAGACGCGGTGCAGCGTCTCGTTCAGCTCCCGCGCCGACGCGAGGTCGCGCCCGAACGGCTTCTCGATGATGACGCGCCCGTGGGTGACACAGCCAGCGACCGCGAGGCCGTCGACGACGGTGGCGAACAGGCTCGGTGGAATCGCCAGATAATGCGCCGGCCGGGTGGCTGCGCCGAGCTGCTTGCGGATGGCGCTGTACGTCGCCGGATTGTTGTAGTCGCCCTCGACATATCGCATCAGCGACGCGAGCGTGGCGAACGCCGCGGGGTCCACGCCGCCACCATGCTCCTCGACGCTCGCGCGGGCGCGCTCGACCAAGCGCTCGAGAGACCACCCAGACCGAGCCACGCCGATCACGGGCACGCTGAGCCTCCCCCGTTTCACCATCGAGTGAAGAGCCGGGAAGATCTTCTTGTAGGCGAGATCACCGGTCGCACCGAAGAAGACGAGCGCATCCGATTTCTGCGGCGTTCCGTCGCTCATGACGCCTCCCATCCGCCTCGCGACCCAACCACACTGTCCAGCGTGGAAGTGACAACAGCCGTTTTAGCGGCAGCCGACTTCACGTGCCTCATGGCCGCGCCGGCTCCGCCGAGCGCGACGCGCTGCGCAGGGTATGAAAATCGAGCTCCAAGAGCGCGCCGATCCGCTCGACCGCGATGTCAGGCTCCGGGTACTTCGCCAGGTCCGCGAGATCGTGGGCGTAGTGCCCCTGCCGTGGAAAGATAGTCGTGACGCGCGTTCCCCAATGCCGCTTGATCGCCGCGAGAAGCCGCACCTTGTCGTCGATCACCACGTAGTGCGAGGCCGGGTAGCGCTGCTCGACGTCGTCGAGCTCCTCCTCCTTGTGGACGTAGATGAGCACCCGCCCGTCGACGGCGTCCATGAGCCCGGATCGCTCCACCTTCCGCGGCTGAAAGACAACGTCGCCGTCGGATAGAATGACGACCTCTCCCCATTGTCCGAGATGCTCGATCACGTCGAGCGATTGCGGGTACAGGCGGTTGGCGAACGGGTAGTTGGTGAGGAAGAGCGAGGCGCGAAAGACTCCCACATCGCGCGGCCTCTCGAGGCGATAGCGCTGGAGCGCACCGAGATAATCCGCATACCCCATCTCGGTGCGCAGTTGCTCGAAGATCTCCCAGTATCGCCGTTCGGCCTCGGCACCGATATCGTGCTCGAGACGGCGCCGCATGTCCGCGACGACTCGATCGTTGTCGAGCAATGTATTGTCGACATCGACCAGAAAGACGACCTCGCGGCGCTTCATACATGCCCGATAGCACGCCACACCTGCCGACGCAAGTATGTTCGATGTATCGGCTTCGTCGAAAAAAAACCCGACGGGCCGCCGCCCGTCGGGAGACCACTGCTCGGGTCGAGAGTCGTTACTTCGCCAGCGCGGCCTCGCGGAGCTGTGGGACCGACTGCGGCGGGATCGCGATCGTGTGATCGCACTCGGTGCACACCGCCACGAGCAGATCGCGAATGGCAAGGCGCGTCCTGGCGAGTTGAACCGTGCGAAGCTCGAAGCGACTGCGAACCATCTTGCGGCAGCGTGGGCACCGGCCGGCTGCATGATCGCCGATCTTCCAGACCGTCTTCATAACGTCCTCCCTCATCGTGCCGGGCGCGCCTCGTGCGCGCCTCGCACCTCTCTCTACGACGGCGGCCCGGACAAGTTTCAACCCGTCCGTTGCACATTGACCGTCCGCACGGCCACGTCGCCGCACCGCGGGCCGATACGCGCAAAGACTCCGATGGCTCGCGCAGGTGACGGGACTCGTGCGGCGCCTAGCGCCACCGACACCTGACGTGCGACACCTGGCGCCTGGACAATCGGATTAGCATCTTCTAACCCGCTCGCGCCGCTAGGCGCGGCCCTCAATCGACTTCTGCTGCCCTGGCCGCCACCCGCAACCCGAGGAACGCTCTCTTGCCCAAGACCATTCGCCGCGGTCGCAGACGCGCCGCTGCCACCGCACGCCGCGCAACCAAGCGGTCGTCTTCCCGTTCGCTCAGCTCGGGCATCTGTCGCGTGGATCAGCCGAGCACCAGGACGCATGGATTCGTGGTGCGCGTCGACTACCGCCGGACCCCCAAGGGCTGGCGCCCGCGCCACACGGCGTTCTTCGGCGACGTGAGACACGGCGGGAAGAAGAAGGCACTCGGCGCCGCCGAGAACTGGCTCAAGGTCCTCCGCAAGACCGGAAAGCCTCCGCGTAAGCGCTGACCCCTCCGCGTTCGTGGCCGCACGCCGATCACACGCGTGCGGCCACGAATGGGGGACGGCGAGGCGGCCCGCGTGCGTCCGTGCTGAGTGCGGTAGTCCTGGTGTTGGCGGCCCGAGGTCAGGTGGGATCCGATCCTCGCGCCTGCGCGCTCCCGTCGCATGTTCTCCCATCGGCGGCCGACACCGCGGCGTACTGCGCTGAGGAGTTCGTCGAGCGCAACGGGTACACCGACGTGATTGCGGCGACCGATCCCGATCGCATCGCGATCGAGCCACTCGACCGGGGACAGACCCTGCAGCAGGTGCTCGAGCTTCGGCGCAACACGATCGCTCGCGGCGCGCGCCTCGTCTGCCGCGTCGACGGGGGCTACAACGTGCTCTTTCGCACGAGTGATCCGCGCGAGCGGGTGTTCGGCAAGGAGGTGAGTATGGGTGAGCGATTCGCCGGGCTGCGCGTCGTCACCTACTACGTGCGGGTGCCGGGTCCCACCGCGCCTCACAACTGCACGGTACCCGCGCCCCCAGACTGAGCGCCGGGGCCAGCTCGGCAATGTTCGGCATTCCCCTCTTCCGTCGCGCCACCTCGCGGGTGGATTGCGAGGAGTGTCGCCGCTCCTTCCCGGTGACCGAGGGCGGGGTGTGCTCCGCCTGCGGGCGCATCCTCTGCCCCGAGCACCTCCACGGCCATTCCTGGTTCAGGCGCGCCCTGGTGGAGCTCGGCCAGCAACCCGTCTGTGCGCGCTGCCGCTCGGGCGGCGCCACGCTCGGCTAGACGACTCGCCAGTCGAGGACCCGGCGCCGGCCAGGCTCCCGAAAGGGTTAGGCTCCCCCCATCAGCGCGCGACGCCGGCGGCCGGCTCTCGCGGCGTCCCACCGTCCACAGGGGTTGCCGCGGTGGTCGCGGCACCGCGCCGCACGAACTCGGCCCGCGCCCGCGCCAGCATGTCGAGCACGCTCGTCCGCTCGGCCTCGGTGTGATAGTCCGGGTGCACCCGGGCAGCAGCCGTCAGGCGATCGATCCAGCGCACGAAGTATTGAGCGTCGCTGCTCGACCGGATCGGCGCTCCGGCAACGGTCACGTAGATCGGGCTCGTGGTGGCGAAGGGATAGATGTCCAGAATCGGCGGAGTTCCGTGGTCGCTCCACGCCCGGAGCGTGACCCACGAGCTCTTGTCGACCGTGATCGCCGTCGTGGCGGTCGCCGATGTGTGCGTACTGTCCATCGGTAGCGACGCGATCACCGTGCCGTTCACGACCAACTCGAGGTGATCCACCGGCACGATCGAGCGGAGCTCGGCCTTCACCGACAAGCGCCGCGGCCCGGATGGGATGGCGATGTCGTCGCCGATGTCGTGGCCGTCGATCGTCAGGCGGAGGAGTGGCCCGTTGGTCGCGAAGGTGCGTCCGGCTCGCAAGGCCGCGAGGAAGCGCCGGTGATCGAGCACCGGGCCAGACTTGACGAAGACCCGCGTCAGCCCGACGGGACCGCGCAATGAGGCGTAATTCGTCATGGCGTCGGTGCCGGCGCCCGCCGGAAGCCGGAAACCACAGTTCAGCAGCTTGTACCACACCTCGGCGGTGGAGCGGTGGTCGCTGAAGGCGACGATCTCCATGTAGTCGGCCTTTCCGAGGGCGACGTCGGCCGGAAGCTCGTTGCTGAGCGGAACCGTGGTGTCGGCCGGGTCGGGTACGCCCTCGAAGGGGTGCACGTAGCCCCCTACCGCACCCTGCGCGTGCCCCGCGTCGAGGACGTCGGCGTTGGCCGGCGAGAGGCTGGCGGCCGGCGTGTTCACATAGGCGGCGTAGCCGGGAAGGACGAGGTGGCTCCCGAGCCCGAGGAGCGCGGTGTGGCCCCAATAGCTCGTGTGGAATTCCTGGCCATGCGCGATGAGCGTCTCCTTCGTCGACACCGCGTCCGGGCGCGACGAGAAGTAGGCCACATCGGGGATCCGCTGCTCCTTGTTGACGATGAGATTCTCCACCACGTGGAGATCTTCGCTTCGGGCTTGGAACGCCAGCCGCTTCGGGGTGATCAGGTAGTGGCCGGCATAGTTCATGTGCACATGGAGGTCCCCGCTCTGCCAGCCGAGTGACGGGAAATCGATCAGCCTGACGAGGGCTGCCGTGACGGTCGTCCCCTTCCCTGCCGAGACGCGCACCTCCCGGTGCACCGGGCGATATTCGAGCCCCCGGGTCACATCGACGGTGTAGCTCCCCTCGGGTAGCCTCATTGTCGCTCGTCCGGCGGCGTGGAAGTAGCCGACCTCCATCGGGCGCTGCGACCGGTCGAACGAATCGTCGGCGCGGCGAAGCGCGTCGTCGGGCGTCCAGCTGCGGCCGTCGACGCCGGTCACGGAGATGCGCGCGTCGGCACGTCGGCCGGACACCGCATCCGTCACCACCACCGTGAGCTCGGCGGTCGGACGAAGGTAGTGGCGAACGGCCGGCGTCACGGGCGAGCGGTCGCCGCCGGGGACGGAGACGACCCAGAGCGAGGTGTTCCCGCCTTCGTTCGAGACGTAGGCGATCCGTCGCGAGTCGGGAGACCAGCGGGGCACGGTCGCGTCGAAGTCGCCGTAGGTGAGCTGGAAGGGGTCGCCCCCGTCGGCCGTCATGAGCCAGAGCTGGTGTCGCTGCCGCCCCGCGTAAGAAGCGTAGACCACCCGCTTCCCGTCGCGCGCCCAGTCGGGCCTCGCCTGCCACGTCGTCTCCTCATCGTGGATGAGGCGCATCGAGTCGCCCGGCTCGGCTCCCATCCGCCAGAACGCACCGGAACCCCAGATGTGCCCCCGGTTCGAGATGAGGATCAGCTCGCGCCCGTCAGGCGACCAGGTCGGTGACAGGTATTGATCGAAGACGCTGTAGTAGTAGCGTGGGAGGTGGCTGTCGCGGTCCTCGGTGATGCGCCGCATCTCGCCCGCCTTCCCCTTCTCCACCGGCATCACGAACACGTGCCACCGCCCCTCGAAGGCGGTGGACACGAAGACCAGTCGATCCCCCAGCGGGGACCACCGCGGCTCGAGGTTCACCGCGCCATTGGTGGTGAGCGGCGCGACGGTCCCGGTCGACAGCGTCAGGAGCTCGAGCTCGATTGCTTTGCCGTCGTAGCGGACGAAGGCGACGGTGCGGCCGTCGGGCGACCAATCGGGCTGATAGTCGTATCCCGGACCGTCGGTGAGCTGCCGGGCGACGGTGCTGCCGATCTCTTGGCGCCAGAGCGTCCCCTGCATCGAGTAGATCAGCTCCCGTCCGTCGGGCGACCAGGCGGCGCCATTCGGCCCGCTCGTCGCCTGCGGGATGTACATCTCCCGGTAGTAGTAGTCGTGCGGCTCGCGGATCTGCTTCAACACGGGCTCGCGCTGCGCGAGCAGGGCTGATGAAGCCACGCTCACGCTCGCTAACGCGGCCGTCAGGCAGCGGGAAGTCCTCACCGGCCCCTCACGTCGCAAGGAGTAGGATGTCGTAAAGGGCGTGGGTCCAGGCGTCGATCCCGAAGCCGCGCCACACGTACAGGAGGCTGAATCCCAGTCCGGCGATCCAGCGAAAGACGAACGATTGCAGGTGCAAGGTGTCGCCGTAGGGCCCGATGTAGTGAAAGGCGGAGAAGATGAGGGCGGCGGTGATGACTGAAAAGGCCACCGACACCCTCGGCCTCCAGCCGAAGACTCTCGTGGCGAGCGCCCCCAACGCGCCGACGAGGAGAACGCGAAAGAGGAGCTCTTCGTAGAGGCCGGCCCCGAGCGACACCATGATCCGCGTGGCCCAGCTCAATCGCTCCACCGGAGCGATCGCCAGGGCGCCGAACGCGCCGAGGAGTCGCGCCGTGATCACTCCGACGATGACGCCGAACGCCATCGCCAGGAGAATCGACTCGCCGAGCATCCCGGCGAAGATCGCTCCCTGGAGCTGCCCACCGCTCGAGCGCATGTCCCGCCTGACGATGTACACGCACGCGGCGAGCAGAACGACACCGAAAACGATCGGCCCGCTCGGCCCGAACGCAGAGGCGAAGGCCGACTTCAGGAGCACGTCGGCGCCATTTCGCACCCCGCGCGTCGCCGTGCGCGGGAGGAGCGCCGCCAGCGTCTCGTAGAGCACGAGCAAGGGGAAGGCGAAGAGCACGCTGTACCGCGGGGTCCGCGAGAGACGCCAGTAGCGATCGAGCGCGGCGATCGGCACGTTCAGCCGCCCTTGAGGTACAGGCGTCCCGGATCGAGCACCTCGCGGAGCAGGCGCAGCTCCGCCACGGAGGGCGGTCGGATCTCGTCGAGTCGTGCGGCGCACCGGAGGGGCCAGCCCACCGCTCCGCGCACTTCATCGACGGCCACGCCGGGATAGAGCGCGCCGAGCACCAGCTCCCCTGTCTCCGGCTCGGCGACGAGGATCCCCTTGTCGGTGATCACCTTCACCGGGCCCGCGCCTGGCATCCCGAGCTCGGCGCGCGTGCGCCCGCCCGACCGGTGTCCCGGACTCGTGATGAAGTCGACCCGCTCCGGGAAGGCGCGACGGCTCAATCGGCTGATGATGAGCGTGCGCCGTGCATGAACGGCGATCTCCGCCGCGCCGCCGCTCCCGGGAAGCCTCACTTTCGGGTGCGCATAGTCTCCGACGACGGTCGTGTTGATGTTCCCGAAGCGATCGATCTGCGCTCCGCCCAGGAAGCCAACCTCGATCCGTCCGTTCTGGAGGAAGAACTGGAAGACGTCGGCCATCCCGCAGACCATGAGCGATCCGGTCACGAGGGAGGGATCGCCGATCGATACCGGGAGGCGCTCCGGCGCCGCCCCGACGGCTCCGGACTCGTAGATCAGCACGAGGTTCGGCGCCTGCAGCGCGCGGGCCAGGTTGCAGGCGAGATTCGGAAGCCCGATGCCAACGAACACGACCTCTCCATCGCGAAGCTCGCGCGCCGCGACAGCCGTCATCATCTCTTCGGCAGAATACGCGGACATCGACTCAGAAACCGTAGTTCACCCCGCTGCATATCATCGGCCGGGCTGCCAAGCGCTCCGTGAGGCCTGGCTGTTTGGCCAGATATGCCTGACGATCCGTCACGCCGATGACGAACTCGTCGAGGTACGCGGCGAGGTGTACCGGATCGCGCGAGATCCCCTCCCAGGCGACATAGAAGTCGTTGTCGCGATCGTAGTGTCCCTGTGCGTAGGAGGGGTGAGCGCCCCATGGCTCTACCACCACGGCGTCGACGATCACACCGGGGACGACCGTTCGATTCGGATCCGCCCGCACGACGGCCGTGTCGACCAGCTCCTCGACGACCACCACGACGCGACGCGAGGCGAAGGCGGCCTCCTTTTGCACGCCGAGGAGACCCCACATCTGCGTGTTCCCCTCGGCGTCGGAGCGCTGTGCGTGAACGATCGTCACGTCGGGATTGAGCGCGGGAACGGTCGCCAGGCGCTCGCCGGTATACGGACACTCGACGGTGCGGACCCGGTCGTTCACCGCCGGCAGGTCCGTTCCCATGTAGTCCCGCAAGGGCCAGAAGGGGAGGCGGGCCGCACCGGCGTTGAATCGCGCCACCATGCCGAAGTGCGAGTATTCCTCGATCTCGAGCGGCGCACTCGGGTCGGGGCTCTCCACAGCGCGACGGAAGGCATGCAGCGAGCCGACCCCCGGGTTCCCCGCCCAGGAGAAGACCAGCTTCGAGGCGCATCCGGCCGCGATCATCTGGTCGTAGATGAGATCCGGCGTCAGCCGGCAGAGCGTCAGATTCCGTCGACGCTGCCGAATGATCTCATGACCTGCCGCAAAGCAGATGAGGTGCGTGAACCCCTCGATCACCACCGTGTCGCCGTCGTGCACGTGGGCGGCGATCGCCTCCCGCATGCTGACGACCTTGCTCATGTCACGGCCGTGATGCACTCGTCGAGCATGCGCAGCCCGGTGTCCACGTCCACGTCATCGATCACCAGTGGTGGCGCGAGACGCAGCGAGCTCTTTCCGCAGCCGAGGAGCAGGAGTCCGCGCCGGAACGCCTCCTGTACGAGGTTCTCCACCAGCTCCGGTGCGGGCTCGCGCGTGACCCGGTCCTTCACGAACTCGACGCCGATCATGAGGCCCAGACCGCGCACATCGCCAATGCAGGTGTGCTTGCCGGCGAGATGGCGCACGCCGGTGATCAGGCGCTCGCCCATCCGCTTGGCATTCGCCATCAGCCCATTCTCGACGAGATCGAGCGTGGCCAGAGCCGCCGCGCAGCACACCGGGTTGCCGCCGAAGGTGGAGCCGTGCGCCCCCGTCTCCCAGCGCATGATCGACTCCTTGGCGATGATGGCGCCGATCGGCATCCCCGACCCGAGCCCCTTCGCCGTGAGGAGAATGTCCGGTTCGATACCGTCGTGCTCGCAGGCGAACATCTTCCCCGTACGTCCGACGCCGCTCTGGATCTCATCGAGCACGAGCAGGATGCCGTGCCGGTCGCAGAGGGCACGCAGCTCCCGCAGATAGCCGGGGGGTGGGACTACATAGCCCCCCTCGCCCTGTACCGGCTCGATGAAGATCGCCGCGACATCGCTGGGCGCCACGTGGCGGGCGAAGAGGTCGTTCTCGATCGCCCGCACGCAGGTGAAGTCGCAGGAGCAGTCGCGACGGTAATCGCACCGATATTCGTAGGCGTACGGGACGTGGTACACCTCCGGAATCATCGGGCCGAACCCAGCGCGCTGGCGCACCGAGCGAGAGGTGAGGCTCATCCCTCCGTAGGTGCGGCCATGGAAGGCCCCCTTGAAGGCGATGATCCCCGCGCGACGCGTGGAGTGGCGCGCCAGCTTGATCGCTCCGTCGACCGCTTCCGTGCCGGAATTGGTGAGAAAGACGCGCTTCTTGCTCTGACCGGGGGCGAGCCAGGCGAGCCGCTCGCAGAGCGCCGCCATCCCCTCGTAGTAGAAGTCCGAGCCGCAGATATGCAGGAACTTCTCGGCCGCATCCTTGATGGCAGCCACGACTTTCGGGTGGCCGTAGCCGGTCGAAGCGACGGCGATCCCCGCCATGAAGTCGAGGAAGCGGTTTCCATCCACATCCTCGACCATCACTCCCTGCCCGCGCGCGACGACAAGAGGATACTCCTTGATGTAGGACGTGGACGTCCAGGTCGCGTCCTGGTCGACGATTGCCCGCGCCTTCGGTCCAGGCGGGGCGACGACGATGCGCGGATAGGTGCGCGCGGTGGGGGGTGCGGACGTTGTTGCCATAGGAATCTGATATGGGTTCGGGGTTCTCACTGTCGGTCCTGCGAACGACGTGCAACGGGGCCGGCTTCAGCCTTCGATCACCGTGCGACTCTGCTCTCTCATGAATTGACTGACGTAGTACGGGCCACACCCTCCCTTTCCCGTCGACCCGGAGCCCTTCCAGCCACAGAAGGGCTGAGCGCCCGGCCACGCGCCCGTCGTGGCGCCGCTGCGCTTGTTGGCATAGCAAACCCCCGCTTCCACCTGGTCGAAGAATCGCTCGACCTCATCCGGCCGCTGAGAGAAGATGCCGGCTGTCAGGCCGAACTCGGTCTTGTTCGACTCGGCGATCGCTTCATCGAGGCTGCCCACTTCTCCGACGGCGATCACGGGAACGAAGAGCTCGCGCAGGAAGAGCGAGCTGTCGAGGGGCAGCGAGAGGAGCGTCGGCTCGACGAAGTATCCCCGGCCCAGCGCGCCCTGGGAAAGGCGCTGGCCTCCGATGAGGATCTTACCGTCCTTGGCCCCCTGCGCGACGGCCGCCTCGAACGTCGTGACGGCGTTGGCGTTGATCACCGGCCCGAAAAAGACATCCCGCTGCGACGGGTCACCAATGGTGAGTGCGCGCGTCTTGGCGAGCACCAGCTCCACGAACGGCGCTGCCACCGCGCGATGGACGTAGACGCGGGACGTGGCGCTGCACTTCTGGTTCTGCAGTCCGAACGCCGAGCGCGTTACTCCTTCGGCCGCCGCCTCGAGGTCGGCGCTCTCCATGATGACGGCGGCGTTCTTGCCGCCCATCTCGAGGAGGCACGGGCGCGCATACCGGGTGCTGAACTCATGCAGGATGCGCATCCCCACCTCCTTCGAGCCGGTGAAGACGACGCCATCCACGCCGGGGTGCCGCCAGATCGCATCGCCGATCAGCTCTCCGCGCCCGTGCAAGAGGTTGAAGACACCGTTCGGCAGTCCCGCATCGCGATAGATCTCGTAGAGCTTGAAGCCCGTCCATGGCGTATCTTCGGCGGGCTTATAGACGACCGCGTTCCCGGCCACGAGCGCCGCCGACGACATGCCCGCGGAAAGCGCGAGGGGGAAGTTGAAGGGCGCGATGCAGGCGAAGACGCCGTAGGGCCGAAGGATGTCGGTGTTGCGCTCGATAGGCGTGAGCCGCGCCATGTCGCGACGATAACCTTCGGCCGCTTCCATCTGGGAGCAGTAGTAGTCGATGAGATCCGCCGACTCCTCGGCGTCACCCATCGCCTCGAGTCGGCTCTTGCCGACCTCGATGCTCATGATGGCGGCCAGCTCGAACTTGCGCTCGCGAATGAGGGCCGCGGCGCGACGAAGCGCCTCCACCCGTTCGCGCCAGGGACGAGCCCCCCAGTCCTTCTGCGCGCGGCGGGCCGCCGTCACCGCGAGATCGACTTGCTCGGGGCGCGCGGTGGCGAAGGTCCCGAGTACCCACGACGTGTCGATCGGAGATGTGTCGGTGAGCGGCGCCCAGGGTGTGGGAACGGCCTTGCCGTCGATGTAGAGCGGATACTGCTTCCCGCTCGCTCCGCGCACACGCGCCAGCGCCTCATCGAAGTGCTGGTGAAACTGCTCCAGGTCGACGTTGGCGGTGGTGTAGGTGATCTTGAATTGAGGCGGCGCGCTAGTGGCCATGCACAGCCTCCGATGTGAGCGTGGCGACGGTCTCCTCGAGCGCCTCGGTGAAGCGCGCGAGGATCTCGCCGATCTGCGCCTCCGTGATGATGAAAGGGGGCGCGATCATCACGAGGTCGCCGTTGGTGCCGTCGGCATGGCCGACGTTGGGCCAGAGGTTCAACCCCGCGCGCAGCGCGGCATCCGTGAAGCGCTCGGCGAACCGGGCGCTCCGTGGGAAGGGGGCGCGGGTCTCGACATCTTCGACGAACTCGACGCCGGCGAAGAGCCCGCGCCCACGGACGTCGCCGATGTGCGGGAGTGCGCGCAGGGTCGAGAGTTGGCGATGCAGAACGGCACCCATCGCCGCCGACCGCTCGACGAGACCACGCTCGCGCAACACGCGCAGCGTGGCCAACCCGGCGGCGCAGGAGACGGCGTGGTGGGAGAAGGTCTGCGCGTGCAGGAGGGCGCCGGAGCCGCGCGCGAGGACGTCCACGATCCGGCGGGGCGCGGCCACCGCGGCCAACGGCACGTAACCACTGGCGATGCCCTTCCCCAACGTCATGATGTCGGGGGTGACCCCGCTCTGCTCGATCGCGGTGAAGGTTCCGGTGCGTCCGGCGCCGCAGGCGATCTCGTCGGCGATGAAGAGGACATCGAACTGGTCGCAGATCTCGCGGACGCGGGGAAAGTAGGAGGGCCGCGGGACAGCGGCGCCGGTCGAAGACCCGCCGACGGGTTCGGCGATGAACGCCGCCACCGTCTCCGCGCCCTCGTCGCGAATCGCGCGCTCAAGCATCTCACCGGAGCAGCGCGCACAGTCGGCGGCGCCGCCGCAGTCGCAGCGATAGGCATAGGGCGCCGGGATCCGGCGCACCTCCACCAGCCAATCGGCGAAGTACGTCGAGTAGTGGGCGCGGGCTCCCGCCGAGAGGGCGAGCAGCGTATTGCCGTGATAGCCAGGCGCGAGGGCGATGATCTTGTGCTTCCGCGGCCGGCCCCGCTCGACCCAATACTGCCGCGCGAGCTTGAGCGCCGCCTCGACCGCCTCCGACCCGCTCGAGAGGAAGTAGATCTTGTCGAGCCCCTCCGGCAGATGGGAGGCCAGCTCGACGGCCATGCGCTCGACCGGCTCGGTCGTGAACGCCGTGCCGTTGACGTACGCCACCTGCTTGGCTTGGGCGGCGATCGCATCGGCGATCTCGGCCACGCCGTGACCGACATTTACCACGAACGCGCCCCCCGAGGCGTCGAGGTATTGCTTCCCCTCGTCGTCGTAGAGGTAGCAGCCCTCGCCCCTCGCGATGCGCGGGTACGCACGCGTGAGCTTGCGGTAGAATACCGCGCTCTCGGGATAGCGAATTGGAGGCACGTGGCCGCGGATGAGGATCGGGCGGACCGGTGACCACCGGTGATTGGCCGCCGCCTCAAGATATCGGGACGGCTGCGCGCACGGGAGAGTGCACGGACCGCTCTCACATCGTCCCGATCGCCACTTGCCGCGCTCTCGCTGCCCCGTGATCGTACGGACCATGCCAGCCGCGCGTCTCGGGCGCACATCCGCCGGCCTCACCGCTCTTGCCCTCCTGGCTGCGACGCGCGCCGGCGCTCAGCGCACGCTCACCCTGGCCGACGTCGGCCGTCTGCGAAGCGTGGAAGATGTGCGACTCTCGCCCTCTGGCGAGTGGCTCGCGTACACGGTCACCTCCGTCGACAGCGCTGCCGACCGATCCGAGACGCACATCTGGCTAGCCAGTTGGACGGGCGCCGTCGATACCTTGCTCACCGGCAGCTCCTCGAGCGAACGACAGCCTCGATGGCGTCCCGATGGCGACGCCCTGGCCTACCTCTCGGCGGGTGAGGATCCGCGCGGCGTCGAGCAGGTGTGGGCGATCGATCGCGACGGTGGCACGCCGCGCCGCCTGACGGCGGCTCCCGGCGGCGTATCGGACTTCGCGTGGTCTCCGGATGGACGGCACCTCGCGTACGTCGCCACCGACCCGACGCCTGACGACACACTCCAGGACAGCTCCAAACGCGGTCGCCCCCGACCGATCGTGATCGACCGCCTGCAGTTCAAGAAAGACTACGTCGGCTATCTCGATCACCGGCGCTCGCACATCTACGTCGTCGACCTCGAAGGGGGTGCGCCCCGCCAACTCACCGTGGGGGATGTGGACGACGCCCTCCCCGCCTGGTCGCCCGATGGCCGGCAGATTGCATTCGTGAGCAAGCGGAGCGGCGAGGGGGATCGCACCGACAACTGGGATGTCTATGTCGTGGACGCCGGCGGGGGCGAGCCGCGGCGCCTCACGACCTACGCGGGAGATGACAACGATCCGGAGTGGGGGAGCGCGCTGGCGTGGAGTCCGGATGGGACGCAGATCGCCTATCTCCGGGCAGGGCCGCAGCGCCTCATCTACTACGCGCTCTGGAAGCTGGCCGTCGTCAGCGTCGCCACCGGATCTTCACGCGTCCTGACCGCGGCGCTCGACCGATGGGTGAGCGACCCACAGTGGTCGCCCGACGGAGCGGCGATCTGGGTGCTGCTCGAGGACGACCGCGCGATGCAGCTGGCGCGAGTGTCGGTGGCCGGCGGCGCGGTGGAACGCGTCATCGCGGGACGCCAGGTGGTGAGCGGCTTCAGCGCCGCCGGTGGGCGCCTGGCGTTCATCTCGAGCACACCGCTCCAACCGCCGGAAGTCTTCGTCCTCGACGGGCAGACGCCACGGCGGCTGAGTCATCAGAACGATGAGTGGCTCCGCGGCGTGACTCTCGGGAGGGTCGAAGAGTTCTCCTTCCGCGCCAGGGACGGCCTCGGGATTCATGGCTTGCTCGTGAAGCCGCCGAACTACCAGCCGGGGCGCCGCTACCCCATGGTGGTCCGGGTGCACGGTGGACCCGACGAGCAGTGGCAGACGGAGTTCGATCTGGAGTTTCAGATCTTCGCCGCCCAAGGCTGGGTCGTGCTCGCTCCGAATCCGCGCGGGGGTACGGGGCGCGGAGAGGCCTTCTCCACCGCCATCTACCGTCACTGGGGGGAGAAGGACGCGCGTGACATCCTCGGCGCCGTCGACTGGGCCGTTGGCAAGGGCCTCGCCGATCAGACGCGACTCGGCATCGCCGGATGGAGCTACGGCGCGATGCTGGTCAACTACATCATCGTCGAGGACACGCGCTTTGCGGCCGCAATCGCCGGCGGAGGGAGCGGAAACCCGCTGGCCGGGTACGGGGCCGACCAATACGTGCGCGAGTACGAGTCGGAGATCGGGCCGCCGTGGAAGAACACCGAGGTCTGGATACGGCTCGCACGCCCCTTCCTGCACGCCGACCGAATCGTCACGCCCACACTGTTCATCCACGGAGAGAAGGATGCCAACCTGTCGGTCACGAACTCCGAGCAGATGTACCAAGCGCTTCGGAGCCTGGGGCGTGACACGCAGCTGGTGATCTACCCGGACGAATACCACATCCCCGGGCGTCCCAGCTTTCTACGCGACCGGATGTCGCGCTATGTGGATTGGTTTTCCCGCCACTTTGCCGCCGTGCGGTCGGCGACCAAGTGACCGTGGGCGCGGTCAGCTCTTGACGCGCAGGACCGTCAGCTGCCAGCCGTCCTTCCACTCGGCGAGCGAGATCTGCTCGCCGCTGGGACCATCCAGCGACCGCCGGTCGGCGCGCAGAAGCCCCCGCGCCACCAGGCGCTTGCGCTCGTCCGTTATAAGGATTTCGGTGCCCGGAGCGATCTGACGAAGCTCCCACGGCACGCCCTTGATGATCATTGTACCCTCGGCCCGCGGCCTGCTCTCAGTGAGCCGACGCGGCGAAGCGGCAGAGGGTAACGCCCCCGGAAGGCCGGAACGCCCCCCGCGGCCGGAAAGAGTTATTCCTCCATCCTCACGCCTGAGCCCTCCGTTGTCACCTCTCGCGCGCCGGCCCCTGCGACAGCGGCGCACCCGGCGCTCTTCCGGCCGGTTGGCTCCGGCTACTGCGGATTCACGAAGATCGTGGCGTAGTTCTTCCCCGACATCACCACCATCTTCAAGTAGAGGACCCCCGCGTCCGAATCGTAGAAGTACTTGTCGCCGGTGCTGGCGTTCAGCTCATCGAGCGACGCAGCCGCGTTGACATGGTTCCCCGTGTAGTAGTCGCGCCACACGACGGGCGTCGCCACCGGATACGGGAACGAGATGAGGAGGTTGTCGCCGGGGTTCACGTTGTTGAAGTAGAGCCGCGGCTGGCTCGGCGCTCCACTGAACTGCAGGGTGTAGGAGCGCGTCGTGATCAGCGACATCGAAATCTGCGTGGGATCCCCGCCGACGCCGGTCATCGACACGTTCGCGCCGTCGTCGCGCGTGATCACGACCGGCGCCACGCTCTCTCCGCCGGCGCTGTTGAACGAGAAGCGCGTGTACGTGCCTGGGCAGACGTACGAGTTCCACTCCGGATGGCTGGTGCACGAGCTCGTGAACAGGATCGGCTCGTTGTTGACGACGTAGACGCCCGTCGAGCCGGTGACGCTTCCATCGCTGTCGAGGAAGACGGCCGCCTTGTCGCCGTCCTTGTCCGGCATCGCGTTCTCGAGATACGCTTGATTGGCGTTGGTGAAGGTGAGCGCCTGGGCGAAGTTCGCCGTGCTGATGCCGAAGGCGTTCTGCCGGTTGTATCCGAGCCCGCTCGCCTCGCGCGTTCCGTTGGGCACGAAGTTGACGAACGTCGTGCGCTGCGCACCCACGGTACCGTCGTAGAACTCGTAGCCGCGGATCGGGAAGCCGTTGGTGATCTGCTGCGCCGTATTCCCGCTCTCGCCGATGATCACGCCGTCCTGCAGGTAGGTCTGGTTGGCCGCGAAGGTCGCTCCGATCGCGTTGTCGGCGAGGGTGGGACTCGACAGCACGAGATTCGCGCCGCGCAGCCACACGCCGCGAGCGTTCTGCTTGTACGCGGTGAAGTGATCGAAGGAGGCGACGACCGCCGGCGAATTGGTGTTCGATGGGTCCTGGTGCGGATTGTAGTTGGTGGTCTCAGTCGTGAGGTTGGCCGTCGGGCCGTCATCCACGTGCAGAGCGTCGTTGCGGTTCGAGTGGGCGACGTTGTTCGAGAACTTCCGGAGCGGAGTCGTCCGCGGATACACGGTAGTGGTGGCCGACAGCCCGGTCGGATGCAGTGGGAGAGCGAACCAGAATCCGAATCCCTTCCCGCCGGCCGAGACGTTGTTCGTGTACGTGTTGTCCGGATTGGTGATCCAGAAGGTCGCCGGGCGCGTGTCCGACGGAATCACCTCCTGCCCCGACACGGGGATCTGCTGCATCAACCCGAGATTGTGATCGAAGGTGTTTCCGTGCTCGATCCCGTCCTCGAGGAAGTAGCCGTGGCCGATGTCGTTGTAGCAGACGTTGTCCTGAACCGTGGCATTGTGTGTCCCGTGGACGGTCACGCACCGGTTGAAGCTCTTCCAGATCGAGTTGTGTCGCGCATACTGGCCGGTCACATCGGCCGCCAGGTGCCAGTGAATCGGATACTTCGCCAGGCGAGCCTTCTGCCCCATCTGATAGAACTCGGCGTTCTCCAGGTGCATCGTGCCGCCTTGGTACGTGATGATGACACCACAGTAGCCGGTCGAGGTGCAGGCGTCGGCACCCTGGATGGTGATGTTGCGCGACAGAATGCCGACCTCGCCCCGCTCATCCAACGTGTGTCCGGCGATCGTCTGCACCAGTCCGTAGTGTCCGCGGGTCAGACCCTTCTGGAGGGTGACCGTCGTTCCCGACACCGACTGCACGAGCGCCTCTTCGGCGTGTGTCGGATCGAGGTCGGTGGAGGCGATGATGAGGCGATCCCCCGGCACCCAGTTGGTGGGCGCTGTCTCGAGCACCAGCTGCGTGGCCCCGGCCGCGACGCTGCCGCTGAGATGGGCCCAACTCAGCTTCGAGGCACCGTGGACCTCCAGGATTCCGCCGGACTGCACCGATATCGCGTTGCTCGACAGTCCGAGGCTGCCTTCCGTGGAGACATCGCCGTCGATGGTGATGATGGCGCGATGCGTGTACGGCGAGCTCTCGCTGCCGATCAGCATCTGCCCGTATACCATGATGTACTTCGCCGTCAGGGCGAGATCCTTGCTGTCGAACATCAACGAGCCGTTGATCGTGAGGCTGTTGAGATCGGGCGGCGTCGTATCGAGGAGGATCTTCTTGTCGGCAGGCACGACCACATCGGTACCGGCGGTCGGGAGCGTGTTCCCCGGCCATGTAGACGGCTCCGACCAGCGCACGAACCCGGGGGGCGTGGACGGTCCCTTCGGCCCGGAGTGGTCGAACAGGCTGCACGACGCGACCGACACCGCGCTCGCGAGACTCAGGGCGATCGACGTCCACTGACGGGAGCTTCTCATGACTGAACCTCCGGCGAGAACCGGCCTCCTGCCACGCCCACGCGCGGCAGCGTGACACTATCGCCGAACCCCGATTCGCCGCGCCAGAGGCCAAAGCATCGCGAGGCCTCGTCAGGCGCGCGCTCGCCGTCACGTTTCGTATCGAGGAACGGTCGAAACGTCCGATCGATGTACACGTCTGGAACAGGAGGCAGCGACCCGAGTGGGGCGCTCCCAGGAGTCTCCGGGCGATGCGACACCGGCGTCGAGATGCCGAGGGGCGCCGGCGATCGGAGCGCCGGACACGCGCGAACGCTCTGACCTCGACAGGGTTCGCTCGTCTCTTCATCGAGAGCGAATGTCGTGAGCGCCGGCGAATCGACGACCTCGACGCGGCGCGGGGCCACAGAGCGGACGAAGACCTATGCAGAAAGCCCTCCAGACGTTCGAGAGGGAATTCGAACGGTGGCGGCTCACGATCCCCGCCGCGGATGTCGAATCGCGGAGCGCCGGCCGCCTGCAGCAAGAGGGCTGGACCGTCCTCTACGACTTCGGCGAGGACAGCGACGGCGGATACCTCGATTACTACGCCTCGCGCCGGGGAGCCGCCGACGGCGACATGGTCGCCGACCAGCACGTGCGACTCTACGAGTCGGGCGGTCGTGATCTCCTCCCGCCGGTGCTCGAGGCGTATCTCTACTCGCGGGACCCGTCGCCGGAGGAGTTGTCGCGGGCGCGTCAGCAGTTCGCGGCCAAGCGCGCGCAACAGCCGCGGCGCGGCGCCGATTTTTCCGCGCCCGATCTTGCCAACGTCACGATCGCGGCGCCGCCCCCGAGTCCTCCGCCACCGCGTGTCACTCCTCCGCCGCCGCCGGCCCCCGCGGTTGTCGCCGCGTCGGCTCCCGGCGCCACCGCGTCGCCGCACGGCATGCCGCCGAAGGCCGCGCCACCCATGCCGAGCGCGACACTCCCCGACTGGGAGGCACTGCTCGGCGTTCGCGCCGATCCGGCGGGAAGTGATCGGCTGATGCCTGACGAGCCACTCGCGAGGTCGACCTCCGACGAAGAGCTTCCTGCGCTCCGGACCGAGGGGCATCCGACGCCGATCGCACCGGCCGCGGTGCGGCGCCCTCCGGCGCCGGAGCGACCCGTGCGCCCCGTCTCGGGTCGCCCGATCCAGGCGGTCGAGGACGTCGTCGACGACCACGAGGAGCAGTGGATCGAGCAGGAGAAGGAATCGCTCACGCCGCAGAGGCCGACGCCGGCGATGACCTACGCCCGTCGCCGCGGTGGACTGGGCGAGGCGAATCGCGCAGCCGTCTCCTTCGGGATCGGCCTGGGCGTCGCGGCGGTGATCGCGATCGTCTTCGCGCTCGCCGGCGGATTCTCACGAAAGAGCCATGGCAAGTCGGCGGCCGGCGCGCCTCGGAAGGCGGGTGCGGCGGTCGCGAGTGTGGCCGACTCGGCGGCGAGCGATTCGGCAGCCGCCCCGACCTCGGCCGCCACGGTCGCGCGACCCGTCGCGCCGGAGAAACCCGGGATGATCGTCTCGGGCGCTCGACTCGCCCCCCTGCCGATAACACTTCCGACGCCGCCCCGCGACGCGGGTCAGGCGGAAGTGGTCCACTACGATCATGGGATGACCCCGATCATCCCCTCCGACTCGGTCGCCCCCCGCGCGCGGTACAGCGGCAGTCGAAAGAAATTCCACGTCCCGTAACCGGGCGACAGGATCGACCCACGCGCCTAACGAACGAGGCCGCGCCCCCTTCGAGGGAGCGCGGCCTCGCGATCATCGACCCCTCGCTGAGCGTCAGCGAGGGTCGAGAGCTACTTCGTTCCGTCCAGCCACTGCGCCACGCCACCGTGGTTGGAGCAGGCGCCGGAGTGACTCTTCGCATGCGAATACTCGCCGTCTTTGCACTTGGCGATCGCACCGGCCGGATTGTTGTCGACGCCCTCACCCGAGCCGCCCTTCGAGGCCGTGGCGTTCTTCGGGGCAGCCGCCGGTGCCGCAGCCGGAGCTGCCGCGGGCGCCGCCGCGGGGGCCGGCTTCGCCGGCGCTGGCGCGGGCGCCGGAGCCGCCGCCGGAGCGGCCGCCGTCGACTTGGCGATTCCACCGTGACCCGAGCAGGCCCCCTTTCCGCCCTTCGACTGCGACCCGTCGGAGCACGTGACCATCGCCGTCGTTCCTGACGATGTCGACGCCTTCGACGTTGACGTCGAGGCCGTCGACTTGCTGGCGGCCGCCGTCTTGTCCTTGTCTACGCCGCCGTGCGACGAGCACGCACCCTTACCTGACGACGTCGAGGTCGTTCCGTCCTTACAGATCGTCGTCGCTGCGGCTTGGGCGCGCGCGCCGAGCGGGATGCCAAGCGCGACGAGTGCAGCAGCTACCGTAAAGAATCTCTGAATGCGCATCGGGTCTCCGGGAGGGAAGGTTACTTGATGAGGATGGCGGCGAAGGGATGATAAGGCAAGCCACTGCACCTGCAGGAGAAAGCCTACGTTAAGAGAAACCTCATGCCGTGTCGTCTCGGTCGACGGCGCCGCCGCCTCCGGTCCAAGCATCGATGCCGCCGACCAGATTGAATACGCGCTCGAAGCCTCGTGCGGCGAGCAGGCTCGAGGCGATCGCCGAGCGGCTTCCGCTCTGGCATTGCACGACTGTCGGTCGAGTGTTGTCGAGCTCGCTAATGCGATGCTCGAGCTCGACCAGTGGGACGTGAACAGCGCCCGGGATGTGACCCGTCTGCCACTCCGCCAGCGTCCGCACGTCGAGCACACGGATTCCATTTGACGCGAGACGACTGGCCAGATCGCGAGCGCTCATCTGAGGGATGGTCGCCATCGCTCCGCGCAGAGCGGAGACGGCCTCGGGGCCGAAGTAGCCGCCAAGCTTGTCGAGCCCGATCAAGGCCAGGCTCCTCGCCGCCTTCGAAATGGCGCGATCATCGTCGTCGCTGGCGATCAGGTAGAAGGGCCGGTCGTAGGGAATGAGCGATCCGGCCCAGGTGGTGAAGGACCGGTTGAGCGGGATGTTGATCGTCCGCCTAACGAATCCCTCGGCGAAGTCGCCCGCGTGACGGGTGTCGACGATGAGCGCGTTCTGATCGAGAAGCGGGGCGAGACGCGACGCCGGGAGGCGCGGGGGAGGGTCGAGCCTTCCGAGGAGCGCCGGCCCATCGCGATTGATGCGCTTCATCTGGGCGAAGTATCGGGGCGGCTCGGGCTGCCCCTCGAGCACGTCGCGCACGAAGGCCGTCTCGTCGCTCACCTGGAAGGCCCAGTTGGTGAGCTTCTCGTAGCCAAGCGTCGTCTGCGGCACAGCGCCGAGCGACTTCCCGCACGCCGACCCAGCTCCGTGCCCCGGCCAGATCTGGAGGTAGTCGGGGAGGCCAGCAAAGGCACGGAGCGAGCGAAAGAGCGTGCGCGCATGAACCGCCATCGTCCCCGTCTCGCCCGCGGCGCGCTCCAGCAGGTCAGGCCGCCCTACGTCTCCCACGAAGAGAAAGTCGCCGGTCAGGACTCCCATCGGCCGGTCGCTCGCGGCGCCGTCGGTAACGCTGAGGGCCAGGTGTTCCGGCGTGTGCCCCGGCGTGTGCATGACCCCGAAGCGAACGCGTCCGACGGAAAAACTCTCCCCATCCGTGAGCAGACGCGCGCCCGCCTCCGCAGCGAAGCGATACGACCAGTCGGCGCCCCCCTCCGCGGAGAGAAGCAGACGTGCGCCGGTCCGGTCGGCCAGCTCACGGCTCCCGGAGACGAAGTCGGCGTGAATGTGCGTCTCGGTGACGTAACTGATGCGGAGGCCATCGACCTCGGCCGCTCGTACGTACTGGTCGACGTCACGGTTCGGGTCGACTACCACCGCGTCGCCGGTAGCCTGACAGGCGATCAGGTAACTCGCCTGGGCGAGCCCATCATCATAGAAGCGCTGAAGAAGCATGTGTGGAGCGAAATGTCGCCTGCCAGGCGGGTTGCCGGTAGCGGTCGCCTGGGCGCCGCGCGCGGGCAACGAGGGATCGAGGAGTTGGCGGTAACCTGACCATGCCCCCGCTTTTCGGGGGAGCGATCGCATGCGAGATTCTCGCGGTGCGCCCTTCCCTGCTCACCGCACTCCTCGCGCCTTACCTGGCAGTCGCGCCCAGCGCCTCGCCTCAGGCCGTACGGTACGGCGTCGTCATGGCCGACGCCCGCGATTCACTCGAGCACACATGGACTGACAGCGTTCGGCAGGTCGAGCGGGCGTATTGCGTCGTCGGGTGGTCGATCGGCGTGCATCACGTGACGCGCCAGCCCCCCTACATGGACGACTCCCTCTTTCGCGTCTACCTCGTGTCGCCGGCTGCGGTGCGCTCGGCCGGCACATCGACCGTCGACTTCGACTGCCCGGAGGGGGTGCCGGAGCTTCACACGCACACACCGACGACCTGCTTGCGAGGCGACCCGCGCGAGTGCGTGCTCGGTGGCCCCGATGCGTTCAGCTGCCAGCCGAGCAGGGCGGACCTCGAGAAACTGCAGATGCGGAACGATCGCTTCGGTGTCATTCAGTGCGACCGGCGCGTTTTCCGCTTCTACTTCGTCGACGACTATCGGCGACCTCCGCCGGTGGTGGCCCAACCAGGCGCGTCGAAGCCTCCTTCGAGCACGCCCGACACGGCCACTCGAGGCGGCACGCCACCGACGCGGAGTTGACACTCGGCGGCGAGCGAACCGGAGTTACACCGGGCGCTCAGCCCTGCCTGACGGCGGCCAAGAGACGCTCGGCGTTCAGCACCCCCTCCGGCGTCTCCTCGTGCTTGAAGAAGACGTAGAGGTCGCCCCGCACGGCGAGGGATGCTACCTGCGGCATCAGCGATGCGATGTCGTACGTCTCCTTTCGCAGGCGGAGATACGTGTAGTCGGCGGTCTGGACGTCGGGAGTCTCCAGCGTCTCCGACTCGGCCTGGCAGAGGGCGGCGTTCACGGAGCGGAGGAGGTCGTACACCTCGGGGGTGAACCAGGAGGCGTGGCGAAACTCGAAGGTCGTCCTCACACCGTGCGGGAGCTGCGCGAGGAAGTCGCGCAGCAGAGCGACATCGGCTCTCAGATACGGCGGAAGCTGGAAGAGCACGGGTCCGAGCTTGCCGGCTTCCCGGAGCGGCGTGAGCGCGCCGATGAAGTCCATTGTGTACTGGCCAGCATCCTTCAGCCGTTTGACGTGCGTGATGTTCTGATGGGCCTTGACGGCGAATTGGAAGCCGGCGGGGGTCGCCTCGATCCAGCCTCCCATGAGCTTCTGCGCCGGGAATCGCCGGAACGTGTAGTTGAGCTCGACCGCGTTCACGCGCGTCGCGTAGAAGGCGAGAAACTTGGCGGAGGGTGTCTTGGGAGGGTAGAAATCGGGCTTCCAGTTGGGGTAGGCCCACCCGGATGTACCCGCGTAGATCGTCGCCATGAGTCGTGCGGTAGAGGATCCGGCCTGTCCGGCCGCGATCGCCAACTAAACGCACGAGATGCCGATGCGGAAGTCTGGATCTCGGGCGGCTTAGGCGTCCCGAGTCCGCTTTCTCTTCGAGCGCCGATCGAGCTGCCGCATCTTCTCCTCGATCAGGTCGCGCGGGCTTTCCGGGGTCCCGCCCTCTGGTGGGGAGTCGTCAGGCGCCGTCTCGCGGCCCGTCCGCTTGGGGCGAGTCAGCTCGGCAATCTGCTTTCGCAGCCGGTCGGCGCGGGCGCGCCGCGCCGCCGCATCATCCTGGGCCATTCTCCACCCCCGCTCTCAGCTGAGCGATCTGCGCCCGCCACATCTCGGCCTTGGAGTCGGACGCCGCCGACGCGTCGACCCGCGCGGCCAGCGTCGTGATGCGACGGCGCGTCGACTCACTCAGCCGCTTCGCGCTCAGAGGACTGTGCGTCAGCCGGTCGATCTCGGAACGCAGGCTCCCCTCGGCCAGCCGCCCGAGCACGCCGAGGTCGCGAAACTCGGGCTTGGTTCCGAAATAGATCTCCTGCCACCAGTGATTCGTCGGAGGGTGATGCCAGCTCAAATACCCCTCCTTCAGCACCTGACGGGGTGCGGTGATCGCTCCGCCAAAGCTATAGCGCACGCCCGGCGCCGCCACAGGATCGAAGTAGTGTGGCGTATAGAAGTCGGACACCACCACGCCGTTCACCGTATAGGCGAACTCCGAGCCTTCGCACGGGTCGCAGCACTCGACGAGAAACTCGACGCGCCCTTGCTTCGGTTTGGGCGACGGGCCGGCGATGAGCCGGTTGCCGAAGGGGTCGGCGAGCATCTCCAACGTCTCGTGGCTCGCCGTGAGTGTCCAGGCGTCATCGTACTCGACGAGGGCGAAGGGCTGCCCATCCTTGTCCTCGTGGATTCCGGCCGCGCCGCTCTGCTTGATGTCCTTCATGACGATGACCGGCCAATACCCGAGGGGTACATCGTCGAGCTTCGCGAACGCGGCCACCGTCGCCGAGATCCTCCAGATCGGCTCGAAGTCCCGAACGACCTGCTTCTGCAGCGCCGCGCCGGTCGTGGTGAGCTCTCGAGCGCTCACGTCTCGGATCTCGGAGACGAGCGCCACCTGATGGGTCAACATGGCGTACCTCGGATGGCGGGAGAACCCGACGAGCTCAGCGCCCCGTCTTGTCGGCGGTGTCGATGGCGGCCGCGACGGCCGCGGCGATGGCCGCGGCGTTGGCGGTGAGCACGGCGGCGGCGAGCGAGGCCGCCGTCGTGGCGATGCCGATGGCGTCCCGCGGCGTGCGGAGGCGGTCGACGGCACGGGTGAGACGGACGGTGCCATCGCGCACGCTATCGAGCGCGGGCTGAATGTCGTCGACGTCGAGTTGGATCGACTGCGTGGAGAAGTCCGAGGAGTAGCTCAGCAGCCTCCATTCCATGGACTCCAATCGGTCACGCTCGGCGCGCGGAGTGTCTTCCCAGTGCTCGAACCGGTACTCCCCCAGCTGCGTGGCCAACCGGAAGAAGGCCAACGCGAGGTCGCGCGCCTGAGCGGAGGAGAGCTTGGTGGGAGGGGCGACGGACATGGCGAGATGCCTCAGAAGGCCTGCCGCAGCGCGGCAAGGATGTCGTCGATCGTCGTGACGTACCCGGCCAGCTCGTTGGCGAGAGCCGGGGCGTCCAGCTCCTCGCGAGCATCGTAGAGTGCCTGGTGCCCCGCGCGCACGCGCGCGAGCGCACGCGCATAGCTCCGGAGCGCGGACTCCTTCGTGGCGATAGTCGCGATCTGGTCGTCGCGAAGGTTCTTGACGAGCATGGCGGCGAGGGGCTCGCGCGCGCCGTCGGTGGCCACGGCCGTGTGGAAGTAGTCGTTCACCGCCTGTCGCTCGATCTCGAGCTCCAGCCGGTAATCCTCCGTGACGATCGCGTGGAGGCCATCGACCACGGCGAGCACGCTCTCGTTCTCGGTCTCAACGACCTGCGCCAGCTCGCGTCGCCGGTACTGGCCGGTGGCGGCATCGGCGAGGAAGGCGGCGAGATCCCCGACCGCTCGTGCCCGCGCCGGGTCGACGCCGGCATCGCCGACGTCCTGGGCAAGCGCCCGCACGTCGGCGTCGTAGTGCACCAATTGGTTCGCGGCCAGGTTGGCGAGGGCGGCGAAGTACTCGCGCAGGACGAGGCTCGCCACCACCGCATTCTTGACGGCGCTGTCGCGCCCCGCGCACCGCCGACGAAGGGCCGCATCATCGTCCCAGCCGCCGCCATCGCGCTCGGCCTTGTACCGCTCGAAGCGCACACAGCTCGCCGTCATCTCCCCCGCCACGCCGGAGAATGCCTGTGTGGTTCGATCCGCGGCGCGGGCATACTTGGCCACCGCCACCGGCTGCGTGCACGCGACGAGGAGCGCCACGGCGGGGAGGGTCGTTCGGACATGGGCAGGTGGAGGCGCGAGGGGGCGGCGGCGACCGAGCATGACGCGAGATGTGCTCGTGGAGGGGCGGGTCGTGCGACGCTAATACCGTCAGGCAACATGAGCAACCTCTAATGTGAGAGCGCGCTAATGTGAGAGCTTTCTAACTCCGCCGCGGCCCGATCTGGTATGCCTGACGACTCTCCCTATCTTGAGGCACTCCTCGCGCCGCTGGCCTCTTGCCCATCGAGCCGCCATGACGCACGCTCCTTCCACCATTCCGCCCGACCGCATCGCCGTCGCGGCACCGGTGGACGTCGCCACCGTGAGCGACGATCTGACGCGGGCCGTCGCCGACGGAATTCCTCTCGCGCGCGCCCTCCGGCCTCGGGGGGCTCCGCCGTCTCCTCCTCCGCTCACCGCGCTCGGTGCGCGCGAGCCCGAGTACGTCGCAGCGGGCGGGAGTCGCACGGTGGCCGTGATCGTCGTGCACGGCATGGGGCAGCAGGTGCCCTTCGAGACGCTCCACTCCGTGGCCGATGCCCTCTGGCGCGAGCACACCGGCGCCGACCTCACCGCCACCGACCTGCGCGTCAGGTACGCGCGTTTCGGAACCGAGTGGGTGCCGCGGGCCGAGCTGGAGCTCACCAACGGCAAGCGGCGCACGGTTCACCTTTACGAGGCATACTGGGCACCGCTCACCGAAGGCCGAGCGACAGCGCTCGATGTGGTGCGATTCCTGCTCAACGCCGCCTATCGAGGGTTCCGCGAGCAGCGAGGCGGCTTTGAGCGCTGGATGTTCGGGCGCACCATTGTGACCCCGGTGAGTCGAGTGGAGCTGATCGGACTCGCGCTCGCCGCCCTTGCCGTCGCCCTCTCCCCCCTGCTCTACTTCCTCTTCTGGATCCTCGCCGGCGCGACAGCGGTGGGTGAGCTGGCAACGCCGACTGCCCGCGCCCTCGTCGTGCCGCTCGTGGGGGCGCTCGCGATCGGCGCGTCTCTGCTGCTCATCACGACTCTCGCCGCCGGCTACTCGCTCGCCATCGGCACCTGGCTGGTGCGTCGCGTCCTTCCGTCGACGGTGCGTCGAAAGGCGTGGGGGGTCTTGGCGCTGATGCTCGCCGCGGCCATCGCGGCTCCCGGGATCGCCGCGTCATTCTGGCGGGAGCGGCTCGACCTCGGCGGCCCGTGGCACGTCCTCCTCGTGTGCGCCGTGCTTCTCGCGCTCGCTTTCCTTCTCGACACGCTGCGCGGCTGGACGGCGCAGTACGTGGGCGATGTCGTCGTCTACGTATCGGCGCATACCGTGAGCAAGTTCGCCGAGACGCGGGCGCGCATCCTACAGGTGGGGCGGAGCCTCGCCCGGAGCGTCTATGGCGCGCACGTGGCACCCGCCGACGGCGGCGCCCCAGAGCTCGTCTACGATGACGTGATCGTCGTCGGTCACTCCCTCGGATCGGTGATCGCGTACGACATGCTCAACGACTCGATCCAGCGCGACCTCGCACTGGCTGCGCAGCGGAGCGCCACCCTGCACGTGGTGGATCGTACGCGTCTCTTTCTGACCTGTGGGTCGCCGCTCGACAAGACGGCCTTCTTCTTTCGGTGTCAGGCCGATTCGCTGCCGACTCGTGAGGCACTGGCCGCCGCGACACAACCGATGATTCTCGACTATGGCAACCGGCCGGAAGCATGGGTCAACCTCTGGTCGCCTTGGGACTGGATCGGGGGGCCGATCGACTTCTACGATGCGATGCCGGTACATCCGGCGCGCCTCGACCCCTCCCATCCTCCAGATCCACGCTCGGTCATCAACCTGGTGGACGAGGAGGCGTCGGCCTGGCTGGCGAGCGCCCATACCGAGTACTGGAGTCGCTCGGAGTTCCGGCGTCGCCTGCACCAGGCGGTGTGGACGTAGCAGCCGCGCCAGTCGCCGACGGCCACATCAGCGCCACCACACCGATGGCGAGCGCGGCGGCCACGACGACGTCGCTCAGGAAGTGGGCGTGCGCCAGCACCCGCGTGATCCCGCACCCTGCGGCCAGGACGTACCAGACGACCCGCGCCTCCGGAAAGAGCCGCGCCAACGTCGCCGCCGCGCCGAACGCCACTACCGTGTGACTGCTCGGCATACCGAGCCCTCCGGTGGCGAAGGGGTGATCGGACCACGGCCGAAAGATGTACTCGGCGCCCTGCGCCGGCGGGCGCTCCCGCCTGACGACGAGCTTCAGGAGCTCGCCGGCGATCCCCGACAGCGTCGGGCCCAGAGCGAGCAGAGTGCCACGCAGCCACCAACGCTCCCCACCCCGCGCGCGGTCCGTGAGCCCCAGCGCGAGCGCCACCGCGAACCAGGTCGGGAGGAACCCCATCACGCGCAGAAAGCGACCCCAGTCGTGCTCGTAGACCTCGGGATAGGTCAGGTGCTGCGCCACCCACGGATCGGCCAGCGTCGAGACCGCGATGGCGACGGCGGCCGCCGCCACTCCCCGCACCGTGCCTGACGGGAGGCCCGTCACCGGGGCCACCGGAGCGCCTGGCGGTCGACGTACGGAAAGTCGTCGCCGGCATCGATCTCGATCGTCGTGATCGCCGGCTGCGACGGGACGGTGACCGTGCCGCGCCGCGCACCCCGCAGCCAGACGTCGACCGGAACCTCCAGCTTCTGCTCCGACCCGTCGGCGCGCCGGACGCGGATGCGCGCCGGCATCGGCACAAGGCCGGAGTCCTCGACGACGATCGTCGTGCGCGAGCCGCTCCTCGTTGCGCTGAGACGCTGGTCGAGCGTCCACGTCTCGAAGAACCAGGAGCGCCAGAACCACCAGAGATCCTTGCCAATGCCGGTGTTCATGGCATTGAAGAAGTCCTCCGGTTGCGGATGCTTCTCCCGCCACTGTTCACCGTAGGCGCGGAGCGCGCGATGAAAGATCGAGTCGCCGACCAGCGCTCGCAGCGCGGCGAGAACGGTGGTCGTCTTCTGGTATTCGATGACGAAGTAGTCCGGGCCATCGGGGAAGTGATTTCCGTGACGCATGATCTCGACGTCCGATCCGTCGCGCGCGAGCGCGAGATACGCCTGCCGTGCGCTCCGCTCTCCCCGTCCGACTCGATCCGCCAACGGATACGTCTGCGCCGCCGCAAATTCGGCGAGCCCCTCGTCCATCCACGGATAGCGCGTCTCGTCGGAGCCCACCTGCATCGGAAACCACATGTGCGCAATCTCGTGCATGAGATTGCGCGCCAATCGAGTCGTATCGGCGTAGCTCTGAATGATGGTGAGCATGGGATACTCCATCCCGCCATTCTGGAGCACCCCTTCCACAGCTGACATCTGGGAGTACGGGTACGGCCAGAGGTACCGGGAGAGTCCCTCCACGGCGGCGCGGGCGGCGGTAGCACAGCTGCTCCACGCCGCCGCGGCAGACGTCTGCCGATACAAGCAGTTGATGGCGACCGTGTCCCCGGGTGCGACGACCGCGCGCGTGGCATCCCACACGTACTTGTTGCTGGCGGCCCAGGCGAAGTCCCGAACGCCCTTCGCCCGGAAGTGCCACACTCGTTGCACCGGTGGAGCGCCCGCGGTGGTGGCGCCGCCGGGAGAGGCACCCGTTGACACTGCGATCACTTGGTCCGTCCGGCGGGCCTCGGCCAACCGCCGACGGGCATCCGCGCTCAGCACGTCATCGGGGTTTCGCAATTCGCCGGTGGCTGCGACCAGCCATCCGTCGGGGAGGGTGAGCGCGACCTCGTAGTCGGCATACCCCATGTAGTGCTCGGCCGCACCGAGGTAAGGATCGGTCTCCCAGCCGCTCACATCGTCGTAGACGGCCATCTGCGGATACCAGTACCCCATCATGAAGACCTCGCCCTTGTCATCGCCCTCTCGCCCATCGGAGGGAGAAGGCGGCGGGGTATACGCCCAGTCGAAGGCGAGATCGACGCTTCCCCCCTTCGGGGGGATCGGGCGCGGGAGTGTGATCCACGCGATCGTCCCATCGACCCGGTAGCCCGGTGCGGTGCCGGCAGCGGGCGCGCCGAGTGGTTGGCTGTCCACGAGCACGCGTCGGAGATCCATCCCGCTCGTCACGACACCCGGTGAGCTCCGGGCTGCACCCGGCGCGAACATGTTTTGCCGTAGATAGACAGCCACGGCGCGCAGGGTATCGGGCGACGCGTTCACATAGTGAACGGCCTCACTCCCCACAAGGCGCTTCGTTCCGGGATCGAGCCAGGCGTGGATGTCGTATGTGGCTCGTTGCTGCCAGTATCGCGCGCCCGGGGCTCCGGAGCGTGTTCTCGTCCCTCGGTCGACCGCTCGCGCGAAGGCGCGGCTCTCGAGCACTGGGTATGGCTCGGGACGCGACGGTCTCTGCGCGTGCGCCGCGGCGGGAATGAGGGCGACGACGAGGCCGAGCGGCAGCGATCTCACGACGAGGGCGTGGTGCACGTTGTCTCAGCCGCGGGTGAGGGCGACGGAAGATACGCCCGGACCAGCGCAGGTGTCATCCGGTCCACCAGCGCAGTCGCCGCGGACTCCAGTCGTGGCTAAGATTCCTGCACCGCAATGCCCACCCGTCACCTCCTCCTCCTCAGCACTTCCCGAAACGCGGAGGGCCAATTCTTCGGCCATGCCGTGGAGCCCGTGCGCGCGCTCATCGACACTGGCGTCCGGGAAGCGACCTTCATCCCTTACGCTGCGGTGACAGTCGGGCCTGACGACTACACCGCACGGGTCAGAGACTCCTTCGCGCAGTGGGGAGTACGCGTCACGTCAACGCATGAGGTGCCGGATCCGATCAAGTCGGTGGAGCGAGCCGATGCGATCATCATCGGCGGCGGCAATACCTTCCGACTGTTGGAGCGCCTCCAGGCGATGTCGCTCCTGGCGCCCGTGAGAGCGCGGGTGAATTCGGGCGCCCCGTATCTCGGTTGGAGCGCGGGCTCCGTCGTCGCCTGCCCGACGATACGTACGACCAACGACATGCCGATCATTCGACCGACCGATTTCACAGCTCTGGGGCTCATCCCCTTCCAGATCAACGCCCACTACAACGATTGGCACCCGCCGAACTTTCAGGGCGAAACGCGCGCCGAGCGGATCACCGAGCTTCTGGCCCTCGATCCGACGGTGTGCGTGCTCGGACTTCGTGAAGGGAGCATGGTGAGCGTCGAAGGGGAGGAGGTGACCCTCCTCGGTGTCGAGGGCGCGCGCCTCTTCCGCCCGGGCGTGGCGCCGATCGACCTGCGACCCGGGTCCTCGCTCACCTTCCTGCTCGAACAGCGGCGCTGACGCCGGACCGGGACCGTGCACCCGGCGCCATCTCTACGCGCGCCGTGGTGCGCGCTCGGTCAGTCGGCTATGCGCGGATCGTGGTCAGCGCCCGGCGCAGCTTGGAGAGCCCCTCGGCAATCTCCTCTTCGGTCACCAGCATCGACGGCGCCATGCGTATCACGTTGCCATAGAGGCCGCCGCGCCCCACCAAGAGACCCTCCCGCTTCGCCGCCTCGAGCACCACCAGCGTCTCGGCAGGAGCCGGCGTCTTCGATTGGCGGTCGCGCACGAGCTCCATAGCGTGCATGAGCCCCAGGCCGCGAACATCGCCGATCAACGTGAATTCGTCCTTGAGTGCGTCGAGACCGGAGCGCAACTGGCGGCCGCGCGCCGCGCATCGCGCCCGAACGTCCTCGCGCTCCATCACATCGAGCGTGGCCTCTGCCGCGGCCATCGAGATGGGATTTCCGCCGAAGGTCGAGATGCTGCTCCCCTTCGCCGCTGCCGCCACCTCATCGGTCGCCACTGTGGCCCCGACCGGGAATCCGCTGGCGATGCTCTTGGCGAAGGTCATGATCTCCGGCTCCACCCCCCAATGCTCGATGCCGCACCAGTGATCGCCGGTGCGCCCGAATCCCGTTTGCACCTCGTCGCAGATGAAGATCCCGCCGTACTTCCGGATGATGGCGACGGCGATCTGGAAGTACTCCGGCGGCGGAACGATAAACCCACCGACGCCCTGGATCGGCTCGGCCATGAATGCGGCGGGACGCCCCGTCGTCTCGGTGAGGATCACCTCCTCGAGGTCGCGCGCACAGCGCACCTCACACGACGGGTAGGTCAGGCCGAAGGGACAGCGGTAGCAGTACGGGGCGACGCCGTGGGAGACGCCGGCCATCTGCGTCGGCAGGAGCCGCCAGGGCGAGTGCCCGGTGATCGATTGAGCGGCGATGCCTCGTCCGGCGTAGCTGTGGCGCAAGGCGATGATCTCCTCGCGACCGGTGAAGATCTTGGCGAGAACGATCGCCGTCTCGTTCGCCTCGGTGCCGCTCGTGGTGAAGAAGCTCTTCTTCAGCTTCCCCGGAGTGATGTGCGCCAAGTGCTCGGCCACCGACACCATGCCCTCGGTGGCGTAGAGCGTGCTGGTGTGTCCCAGGCGCGCCATCTGCTCCGCCACTCGGCGCGTGACTTCGGGATGGCAATGGCCGAGGCCCAGCGTGACGATGCCGCCGAAGAAGTCGAGATAGTCGCGCCCCTCCGCGTCGCGCACGCGCGCCCCGCAGCCTTCGGTGAGGACGACCGGCTCCTCGTAGTACGTCGCAACGCACGGAAAGAGAAACTCGCGCTGCTTGCTGCGGACGGTCGCGGCATCCATGGCGGTGGGCGGTTGAGGGACAGGGAGGTGGCGGTGGTCGAGATGGCGCCCGGCAGCGCCCTGCTCAGAGAAGAAGATTGGGCGGCGAGAGACCTCGAACAAGGGCGTCCTCGACGCCCGCGCCTCAGTCTCGTCGACGCTTCGACTTTCCCGCAGCGCGCTCTGCCGGTGCCCGCCAGGTAGAGCTGGGACGCCGCCGACTCGCACCCGCCAGAGCCGCGCGCCGGCGACGCAATGCCGCCTCCTCGTCGGCGTCGATCGGGTAGCAAAGCTCCGGCGAGGGGAACCGCCCCTCTCGCACGTCAGCCGCATACTCGCGGAAGACTCGCTCCGTTTCCGTTCCGAGCTCGGCGTAGCGCCTCACGAAGCGCGGGGAGATCGAGCCGACGAAGGTGCCGAGGATGTCGTGCGAGATGACGAGCTGGCCGTCGAGGTGGGGGCCCGCTCCGATTCCATAGACCAGCATGTCGACGCTGTCCCGCACGTACGCGGCCGCCTCGGCCGGCATCGCCTCGAGGAGGACGCCAAAGGCTCCGGCCTCCTGGAGCGCGAGCGCGTCGTCGACTACACGCTGCGCGGCCGCCACCGACTTCCCTTGAACACGGTACCCGCCGAGCTGGACGAGATTCTGCGGCGTGAGGCCAAGGTGCCCCATCACCGCGATGCCGGCATCGACCATCGCCTTCACCCGACCGGCAACCCGCTGCCCTCCCTCACACTTTACCGCGTCGCAGCCGGCCCTGATGAACGCACCGGCGCTCAGGATCGCCCGCTCATCCGATGGTTGATACGAGAGGAAGGGCATGTCGCCGATGACGAAGGCACGCTTCGCACCCCGGCAGACGGCGCCGGCAAAGACGAGCATCTCATCCATCGTGATGTGGATGGTGGATGAATGCCCGAGCACGGTCATGGCCGCCGAATCGCCCACCAGAATCATGTCGACGCCGGCGCGGTCGGCGAAGCACGCCGTCGGGTAGTCGTAGGCGGTCACGAAGGACACCCGGGCGCCGTCACGTCGACGGGCCTGGAGTGTAGCGAGGGTGACTTTCTTCTCTTCTGAGGTAGCCATGGCCGGCTCGGTGAGAGTAGCGGGTCCCGAATCAGGAAACGGTGGG
>Ga0187777_10000197_pt1 | contig 45203 bp, 43 predicted proteins | sample 1015_Q2_SP5_10_M_FD_132416 | JGI IMG/M metagenome (GOLD analysis project Ga0187777, IMG submission 132416) | Tropical peat soil microbial communities from peatlands in Department of Meta, Colombia - 1015_Q2_SP5_10_MG | ecosystem: Environmental > Terrestrial > Soil > Wetlands > Peat | place... | reverse complement strand
GTGCCGCACATCAAGGAGCGGCTCGGCAAGATGGGCGTGAACGTGCCCATCGTCGGCGACTTCCACTATATCGGTCACAAATTGCTCGCCGATCACCCAGCCTGCGCCGAGGCGCTCGACAAGTACCGCATCAATCCGGGCAATGTCGGCTTCAAGAACAAACGCGATCCGCAGTTCACCCAGATCGTCGAGATGGCGATCAAGCACGACAAGCCGGTCCGTATTGGCGTCAACTGGGGCTCGCTCGACCAGGATTTGCTGACGCGGCTGATGGACGAGAATTCGAAGTCGCCGAACCCGCGCGACGCGCGTGAGGTCATGCACGAGGCCATGGTGCAGTCGGCGCTGTTGTCGGCCGCGCGCGCCGAGGAGATCGGCCTGCCGAAGAACCGCATCATCCTCTCGGCGAAGGTCTCGGCGGTGCAGGATCTCATCGCGGTCTATTCCGAGCTGGCGCGCCGCTGCGACTACGCGCTGCATCTCGGCCTCACCGAAGCCGGCATGGGCTCGAAGGGCATCGTCGCTTCATCGGCCGCGATGGGCGTGCTGCTGCAACAGGGCATCGGCGACACCGTCCGCATTTCGCTGACGCCGGAGCCGGGCGGCGACCGCACCCGCGAAGTTCAAGTGGCGCAGGAGCTGCTGCAGACCATGGGGCTTCGTACGTTTGTGCCACTGGTCGCGGCCTGCCCCGGTTGCGGCCGCACCACCTCGACCACGTTCCAGGAGCTCGCCTCCGACATCCAGGGCTTCATCCGCGACTCGATGCCGGAGTGGAAGACGCGCTACCCGGGCGTCGAGACGCTCAACGTTGCGGTGATGGGCTGCATCGTCAACGGCCCGGGCGAGAGCAAGCACGCCGATATCGGTATCTCGCTGCCCGGCACTGGCGAGCAGCCGACCGCGCCGGTCTTCATCGACGGCAAGAAAGCTGCCACGTTGCGTGGCGCGACTCTCTCAGCCGATTTCAAGCAGATGGTGATCGATTACATCGAGCGCCGCTGGGGAACGGGCGGCACGCGCACGGCGGCGGAATAAGCGTTAGCGCGACTGATCGCGTTTTGGGCGTTCGATTTGTAGCGATAGCGCGCCAGCGCTCTTCCTTGGGGAAGCTCTGCGCGCGCATAATGCTGAGTTGTCGTTCCAAGTTATCCACAATGGTCAGCGCTTTACTTAGGTGGTCTTGAGAAGAACACACACGCAACAGCTTAGCTCGCCTTCATCATGCTCGCCGCCGTCGCATAACCGCCGTCGGCGCCGTCGATGAAATGCACGTGGTTCGGGTTGGCGGGGTTCGGCGCAAAGCAGGTCATCATAGCTGCCTCCTGCTTGTGCGTGCCGAAGCGCACGATGCCATCGCTCTGCGCCGCCTTCAGATAGTCCTCGATTTCACCCGACAGCTCCGGCGTGCAGTCGAGGACCATGCGTAGGCTGTCGTCGAACTTGCGGAAATCGGAGTTAGCGATCAACTCGCTCTCGTATTTGCGCGGGCTGAAGCGGCCGATGCGAATACCTGAGCGAAGCACCAGAAAACCCATGAACGTGTAAGCCAGCACCTTCAGCTTGCGCGCACGGATCGACTCGCCGGCCTTGCGCGTCGCGCGCGCTTCAAGGTCGACGCCCGAGGGCGGCCATTTGAACTTCAGGCCTTGCCCCGGCAGCGGCCGCGATGCGTCCGGCGTGCGCTCGACGATTTCAGTGACCGCCTGCACCGCGGCGCGGAAGCTCTCCGGCGTCGCCTTCGGGCCCGGCGCCACCACCAGCGACAGCACCTGTCCGCGTTGCGCGGGGATGAGCTCGTAGCGACAGGACAGGCCTGACAAGTCGGGATGTGCGCCGGGCGTGGCCTGCGCAACGGCGATCTCGCCGCGCTTCATCGCGGCGTCGGCGAAGGCGAGCCCGCCGCCGGAAAACATCGCAATCCGGATATCGGCCGAAGGCGCATAGCGGGCGACGCGCACGTCATGGCCCTGCTTGCGGACATCGGAAACGGAGATCATGCCGACACGCATGCGTAGGTCGAGGTCTTCGCCGACCCAGGTGGCGGTTTCGGCCAGCGCCTGGCGGGCTGTCGCTGCGTCCGCCGCCGACACCGCAAAGCTTGCCCCGTCGCCGCCGAACACGAAAGGGAAGTCGCGGCCCGCGAGCGCGTTGGTGACCGCAACGATGACGGCGGCGCCCGCCATGTTCACCGCCTTGTAGCGATTCTGCGCAATCGCCTGGGTCGAGCCGACGATGTCAGCGGTGCCGATCACCCAGTCATCCGGCAACGGGCGAAAATAGGTTTCGTCCGTCACCTCCGTGAAGTCGGAGAACACCGGTAGGGCAGCGTAGAAACCGTCGCTTGTGGGCTTTGCATCCATGCTAGGATAGTAGCGCAGCGACTGTGACGGGGGCGATCATGCGCAAACAGCTCTGCTATGTGCTGGGTTTTGTAATCTACGCATCCGCGGCCCATGCGGATGCGCTGATGTCGCAAAAGATGCTCTACGGGAAATGGTGCTCAACCGGCGGTAGCGAACATTTCACCGCGAAGACGCTGACTGTGGTGCGGGCCCGGGAGCGCAAGCCAATCGTCTTCAAGGTCGATCGCTATGACGCCAATGACGATACCGTGACGGTCTATTGGACCCACACCGACGGCACCAAGATGGTGACCGAGTTCAGCGAGTTCAGCGCCGACGGGCGGCGCATGGTGCAGATCAAGAACGACGCCGGGCCGCGGCGCGAATTCCACCGCTGCTGAGCTAGAACCAGCCGCCGCTGTCCTTGGCGCGGTTGGCGACGCTCGCCTCTTCGAGGTCGAGCTCATATTCGATGCGCCGGCGCGCCTCGTCGCTGATCTTGCCGTCGCGCAGCATCTCGAAGATGAACTCGCGTTCGGTGTCGATCAGCTGCTGCTTCACTTTTGCGATCGCCCGGGTGCTCTCGAGGCCATCATCGAGATTGTCCGGAATGACCTGTTCGCGCGCCGTGTTGCGCGTGCGCAGGTGACGCGCCATCGCCGGCGGCAGCTCATGGTCCTTGATCGCCTTGTCGAGCCGCTTGCTGACCCGCGCCAGCGCCGTCTTGCGGGCTTTCAGTTCATTCCTGATTTCGTTTTTCCGCTCCTTCTCGCTTTCGCGCGTGAGGCCGAGCCATTGCGCGAGCGGCGGCAGGACGAGGCCCTGACCGATCAGCGTGACGACGATGACGCCGAAGGTGACGAACAAAATGAGGTCGCGGTGCGGGAACGACGCGCCGTTCAGCACCGCGTAGGGAATGGCGAGCGCGACCGCAAGCGAGTCGACGCCGCGCACGCCGGTGAACGCAAGGAAGAACACATACTGCCATGGCGGCGACGGGTCGCGCCGCGCCAGCGCCCGGCTTGCCCAGCGCGGCAGGTAGGTCGCCGGGAACACCCAGACGAACCGCGCAATGATGGCGATGATCGTCACCCATATGGTGGCGGCAATCAGTTCCGGAATGGTGAAAGCGTGGCTGCTCTCGATCAGCGTGCGCGTCTGCAGACCGGTGACGAGGAAGATCAGGCCCTCAATCAAATAGACGATGAGATCCCAGAAGAAGATGCCTTGCAGACGTGTCGCCGAAGGAATGAGCAGCGGTCCGTTCCAGCTCACGTAGAGGCCGCAGGCAACGGTTGCCAGCACGCCCGAGCCGCCGAGATGCGACGGCACCCAGAAGGCGAGGTATGGCGTCATCAGCGACAGCGTGATCTCGACGCGCGGATCGCGCGCCCATTGCCGCAGCCGCAGGCTGAGCCAGCCGACCCCGATGCCGTAGATCAGCTCGCCGACGAGGATGAGGACGAATTCGCCGGCCGCGACGGGAAGCGAGAAAGTGCCCGAGACCACGGCGGCGACCGCGAAGCGGTAGAGCACGAGGGCGGTCGCATCGTTGGCGAGGCCTTCGCCTTCGAGCACCACGACGATGCGGCGCGGGATGCCGAGGGTGCGCGCGATCGCGAGCGGCGCAACCACGTCGGTCGGCGAGATGATGGCGCCGAGCAGGAAGCCGACCGACCAGTCGAATTTGAGGAAATAGTGGGTGGCCGCCGCGATCGCGCAGGTGGTGAACACGACGCAGCCGAAGGCGAGCAGGCCGATCGGGCGCAGATTGAAGCGGAATTCACGCCAGCTCATGGCGACGCCGGCCGAATAGATCAGTGGCGGCAACAACACCAACAACACCACCTCCGGCGCCAGCTCCACCTTCGGCAACCCCGGAATGAGCGCCATGCCGATGCCAGCGATGACGAGCAGGACCGACGGCGACAGATCGAGCCGCTTGGCGGCGACCGCGACGGCGGCAAGCACCGCCATCATGAACAGCAGTGTCTCCATCGTCTCGGTCATGACGTCACCGCACGAGGTTCGAGATCAGGTTGATGGTCAGTGCCAGGATGGCGAGATTGAAGAAGAACGAAATCGCGCCGTGCACCATGGCGACGCGGCGAATGACCCGGCTGGTGATGGCGACGTCGGACACCTGGCACGTCATGGCGATGACCATCGAAAAGTACAGGAAATCCCAATAGTCCGGGCTCTGATTCCCGGGGAACTTCAGCCCGCCGACGCGGTCGTCGCTGCGCGTGCCGTAATATTCGTGGGTGTAATGCGTGGCGAAGATCGTGTGCATGAACGCCCATGACAGCACGATCGTACCCATGCCGATGGCGAGCTTGGTCCACTCCTCGCCGCCCGGCGTCTTGGCGATTTCGGCGACGAGGGCAACGAGGCTCGCGACCGCCGCGGTTGCGACCAGGATGAGGAGCGCGAAAGCGCCTTCGTCCTGGATCGCGGCGCGGCGGCGGACCTCGTCGAGCGTGGTGCGGCTGATCATGAAATAGACGAGCACCAGATAGAGCGCGACGCCGGCATCCCAGCCCGCGAGCAGCTTGGTCGGCAGCCGCCAGCCGGCCGGCGCCAGCGCGAGCGTGACGATCATACCGACGGCAATCGAGATGATGAGGCGCGTGTGCAGGTGGACGAACCGCGCCACCATTCTCGGCTGGCGTGGCTTGCGAGCCATGTCAGGCCCGCCGTTCGGCGATGAAGCGCGCGGTCGCGCGCAGGATTTCGGCCTTGCCGCCGAAGGGCGCGAGCGCGGCTTCGGCCTCGCCGACCAGCTCGGCGAGCCGCTTGCGCGCGCCGGCGGGCCCAAGCGTCGCGACGAGAGTCGCCTTGCCGGCCGCGGCATCCTTGCCGGCGGCCTTGCCGAGCGTTGCCACATCGCTCTCGAGGTCGAGCAGATCGTCGGCGATCTGGAACGCCTGCCCTATCGCGACACCATAGGCGTCGAGGCGAGAGAGCGCATCGATGCTGGCCCTGCCGAGGATCGCGCCGGCGCGGCAGGCGAAACGGATGAGTGCGCCTGTCTTCATCGCCTGCATGGTGGCGATCTCTTTGTTGTCGAGGCGGCGCTTGTCGAAGCGGCCTTCCGCGGCAAGGTCGATCATCTGGCCGCCGGCCATGCCGCCGATGCCGGCGGCGCGCGCAAGCTCGAGCACCAGCGCGCTGCGTACGGTGGGATCGGGGTGCACGTCGGTGCGCGCCACCACATCGAAGGCGAGCGTCAGCAACGCATCGCCAGCGAGGATCGCGGTGGCGTCGTCGAAGGCTTTGTGCACGGTCGGCCGTCCGCGCCGCAGGTCGTCATTGTCCATGGCGGGCAGATCGTCGTGCACCAGCGAATAGCAGTGGATCAGTTCGAGCGCGCAACCGGCGTTCAGGGCGCCGGTCTGGGCCACGCCGAAGAGGGCGGCGGATTCAACGACCAGGAACGGGCGCAGCCGCTTGCCGCCGCCGAGCGTGCCGTGGCGCATGGCGGCGAGCAGGCGCTCGGGGCGGGCGATCTCGCCTGTTAGCGGCGCGCCATAAAGCAGCCGCGTGAGCACGGCCTCGGCCTCATCCGCGACGGCCGCGAGTCTTCCGGCGAAGTCCTTGGGGGCACTGGCGTCCATGCGGCCATTTACCCCTCCGCCGCAGGAACGGCAATTAGGGCCCGGCATGGGCTAAGGTCGGGCCATGTACCGGCCCGGCAAGCGGATGACCGTCCTCCACGACATATTGCGGCTGCCGCGCCTGCCGCGGCCGCTGCGCGTGGTGATTTTCGTCGTTTTGCTTCTTGTCGTGGCGCCGTACGTCCTGACGCCGTTCTATGCGGTCGGGCAGCCGGTCTCGACGCAGATGCTGTGGCGGCGCATCACCGGCGAGCGCGTCGAGCGCTACTACGTGCCGCTGTCGCAGATTTCGCCCAACCTGCCGCTCTCGGTGATCGTCGCCGAGGACGGACGCTTCTGCCGCCATCACGGCATCGACTTTGCTGGCATCCGCGATGCCATCAACGAGGCCGATGACATTGAAGAGGTGCGCGGCGGCTCGACCATCACCCAGCAGGTCGCAAAGAACCTGTTTTTGTGGGGCGGCCGCAGCTTCATTCGCAAGGTCCTCGAATTGCCGTTGGCGCTCTGGATCGATCTCGTGCTGCCCAAGCGGCGTGTGCTAGAGATCTATCTCAACATCGCCGAATGGGGTCCGAATGGTGAATTCGGGGTCGAAGCCGGCGCCCGGCGCGCATTCGGTAAATCGGCCCGCGACCTCACCGCGTTTCAGGCGGCCTTGCTTGCCGCGATGTTGCCCAATCCTCATGACCGCGATGCGCGGCGGCCTGGACCGGGTCTGCGGCGGCTCGCGAGCCTCTACGTCGCGCGCTCGCAGCAGGGCCACGGCGACGCCTTTTGCCTGCGCCGGACCCCCTAGCCTTGGGTGGGGGCATCCTCTATAAGCCCCCGCAATCAATCGAAATCGAAGGAATTTTCAGGAGTTCCGTCCCATGGCTGTGCCGAAGAAAAAAACCTCGCCGTCGCGCCGCGGCATGCGCCGTTCCGCCGACGCGCTGAAGCAGCCGACCTACGTCGAGGACAAGGATTCCGGCGAACTGCGCCGGCCGCACCACATCGACCTGAAGACCGGCATGTACAAGGGCCGTCAGGTGCTGAAGGTGAAGACCGAGGCGTAACGCGGCTGACCGGGACGCTTCGCGATGTTCATGCTTGGCTTCCCGCTGCTCCTGGTTCCGTTCGCGATCTACAACATCATTGCTTTCCTGATGCCGGGCGTGAGCTGGACCGGCGCCGTCATCACCGTGCATATGATGTCTGGCGCCGACTGGACGATGTCGGCCGCCGACATGCTGCTGGTCCTGGGCATCCTGATGTTGTTCGGCGAGGTGATGAAGTCGACCCGCATCGGCATCCGCACCGTGGTCGACCATGCGCTGTCCCTCCTTCTTTTCCTCGGCATGCTGGTCGAGTTCATGCTGGTCAAGCAGGCCGCGACCGCGGTGTTCTTCCTCTTCCTGGTCATCAGCTTCATCGACGTGCTGAGTGGCTTCGCCGTGACGCTGCACTCGGCGCAGCGTGACCTGACGGTCGAAGGCAAACTGCCGCATATTTCTGATTCATGAGTCGCGATTTTCAACTTCCCGGCCGCTCGCCTGTAATCACCAGTGAGGGTATGGCGGCGACGTCGCATCCGCTTGCGACTTTGGCCGCGATCGACACGCTGCGTTCCGGCGGCACGGCAGCCGATGCCGCGGTCGCAGCTTGTGCCGCGCTTTGCGTCATCGAGCCAGAGAGCACCGGCATCGGCGGCGATTGCTACTGTCTCATCTCGCAGCCGGGCAAGCCGGTGTGGGGCTACAACGGCTCGGGACGCTCCGGCGCCACGGCCTCCGACCAGGCGCTCCGCGCCAAGGGCATGGAAGCGATCGGAATGACATCCGTCCATGCCGTCACCGTGCCCGGCGCGCTTGACGCGTGGGAGGCGGTCCTCAAGACGTATGGTCGCTTCGATCTTGCGCGCGCCCTGCAGCCGGCGATCAAATATGCCGAGCACGGCTGGCCGATCACACAGCGTGTGGCCTGGGACTGGAACCGCCACGTGGCGAAGCTCAAGGCCGATCCCGGCGCGACGATGCATTATCTTTTCGACGGCAAGGCGCCGAAGGAAGGCGACGTCGTGCGGTTACCTGCACTCGCACAGACGCTGAAGACCATTGCCGCCAAAGGCGCGCGCACCTTCTACGAGGGCGAGATCGCCGAAGACATGGCGGCGACCGTCGTGGCGCGCGGCTCATTCCTCACGGTCGAGGATTTCGGCAAGCACTATGGTGAGGTGGTGCCGCCGATCTCGACCAACTATCGCGGTCTCGATTTGCTCGAGATTCCGCCAAACGGGCAGGGCCTCACCGCACTGGTGATGCTCAACATTCTCGAGAACTTCGATGTCGCTTCGCTCGACCCGATCGGTCCCGAACGCTTCCATCTCGTGCTCGAGGCGGCGCGGCTTGCTTATGCAGTACGCGACACGCATCTCGCTGATGCGGACCATATGCGTGTGCCAGTCGCCGACCTGATCGACAAGGGCTTTGCCAAGAAGCTCGCTGCCAAGATCGACCTCAAGCGCCGTGCCAAGCTGCCAGCGGCCCCGGCACCGGGCAGCGACACGATCTATCTCACCGTCGTCGATCGCGACCGCATGGCGGTGTCGTTCATCAACTCGCTTTATTCCAACTTCGGCACCGGCATCTGCACCGAAAAGACCGGCATCCTGCTGACCAACCGTGGCGCCTGCTTCACGCTCGAGCCGGGCCATCCCAACACATTCGGTCCGGCAAAGCGTCCGATGCACACGATCATCCCGGCGATGGCCATGAGGAACGGGCGTTGCGAGATGAGCTTCGGCGTGATGGGCGCGCACTATCAGCCGATGGGCCATGTGCAGATTATGCTCAACACGTTCGACTACGGCATGGATCCGCAACAGGCGATCGACTTCCCGCGTTTCTTCTTCGAGAACGAGCAGGTCGAGGTCGAACGTGCCACGCCGCAGGCGACAATCGACGGACTCAAGCAACGCGGTCACAATGTGACGTTCGCGACTTCGCCATGGGGCGGCGCGCAGTCGATCAAGCTTGATTGGGACCGCGGCGTGCTGATCGCCGGCTCTGAATCGCGCAAGGACGGTTGCGCCATCGGATACTGATATACCGCAAGAGAATTAGTACTCGAGTAGCCCGGCCGCCGCCCGATAGGCGGCGATGGCCTCGTGCGGCTCGGCGCGCCGGCGCTCCCGCGTCTGGGCGTGCTGATCCCTGACCGCCAGGAGGTGCGCGAGGAACGGTGCTTGGCGGTGGTTGCCTGGGACCGTCGAGGCTTGCCGCGGCGGTGGGGCGACCGCGACGAGCGCGCGGCCTTCCGCCGCGGGCCGGTCACCGTTGTGGGCGGGCAGATTGCCAAGGGCCGCTGATCTGATTTCGCCGATACGCATCACAGTGCCTGTCTCAATTCGGGACAGAAGTCCTCTGTCTCCTCATCACGTCGCAAGGCCCGTGCCGCTTCTCCGCTGAACCGCGCTTCTGCGCCTTTTCTCAAATTCTTTAACGATTGCCCGTAGTTTGGGCGTCGTCTCCACTCCGCTGACAACGCCCAGCCAGCCATGGCGTTCCCAAAAAGGGGCGAGCGTGACCCGTTTCGACCAACCAGACGCCGCGGCAATTCTTAACTCGGTCGGCGAGGCGACTTACGAGTGGCAACTCGGTACCGACGCGATCGCCTGGAGCGCCAATGCTCAAGCCGTGCTCGGTGCCGACGCCGCACGCATCGCGACGGGCCGGGATTTCGCCGCGCAGGTCGAGGCCGACGACGGCCAAAGCCGCCGCGAAGTAATTCAATCCGGCCAGCGCGATTCAGGCCAAGGCGTCGCTTATCTGGTTCAATACGCCTTCAAGCGCGCCGGCGGCGGCAAGACATGGGTCGAGGATACCGGTCGCTGGTTCGCGGGGCCCGACGGTAAGCCCGCACGAGCGCATGGTGTGGTGCGTGCGATCGATGCGCGCCATGTCCGAGAAGAGCATTTGCTCAAGCTTGCCAAGTTCGACCCGCTGACCGGCGAGATGAACCGCGCGCAATTGACCGAAGCGCTCGCGAATGCACTCGAAGCGGCGACGCGCTTCCGCGGTTCTTGCGCCTTCCTGCTCGTGTCGATTGATCGCCTCGGGGAGCTTAATGAGGCCTACGGCTTCGACGCCACTGAGGAGGTGATTGCCAAGGTCGCCAAGCGGCTGCGCGCAAAGTTGCGCGGTAAGGACCATCTCGGCCGCTTCTCGGGCAACAAGTTCGGCGTGATCCTGACGAGCTGCACGACAGATGAGCTCAATATCGCCGCCGAGCGCCTGCTCGCCGGCGTCCGCGACGAGCCGGTGCAGACGAGCGCGGGTCCGGTGGCGGTGACAGTGACGATCGGCGGCCTCACAGCGCCGCGCCATGCGCGCACCGTGCCGGAGATATTTTCCCGCGCGCTGGATGCGCTGCATGCAGCTCGCGACCGGCGCCTCGGCTCGTTCGACATCTACAAGCCAAACATCGAGCGCGACATCCTGCGGCGCGACGCCATGCGCGCGACAGACGAGATTTTGGCCGCGCTCAACGAGCGCCGCATCACGCTGGCCTACGAGCCGGTCGTCGACGCGAGAAGCCGCAACGTCGCTTTCTATGAGTGCCTGATGCGTGTGCAGCGGGCCGACGGGTCTATCGTGCATGCGGCTGACATCATTCCGATCGCGGAACGTGTCGGCCTGATCCGCATGCTCGACCATCGCATGCTCGAGCTTGTGGTCAACGAGCTCGCGGCGGCGCCGGCCTTGCATGCGAGCGTCAACGTGTCACCGGCATCCGCCGTCGATCCGGACTGGTGGCTCGGGCTTGGCGCCTTGCTGCGCGCCAATCGCGCCGCGGCCGAACGGCTGATTGTCGAGATTACCGAAACCGCGGCAATCCAGGACGTCGACGACGCGCGCGGTTTTGTTTCGCGCGTCAAGGACCTCGGTTGCCGCATCGCCATCGACGACTTCGGCGCAGGTCACACCTCGTTCCGCAACCTGCGCAAGCTTGGCGTCGACATTGTGAAGATCGACGGCGCCTTCGTACCGAACATGCTGAAATCGAGCGATGACCGGGCTTTTGTTCGTACGCTGGTCGATCTTGCCCACCGGCTCGGGCTCAAGACCGTCGCGGAATGGGTGCAGGACGAAGAAACCGCAAAGACGCTATCGGAGTGGGGTTGTGCCTATCTCCAGGGCGCACTAATCGGCCTCGCGACCACTGAGCGGCCTTGGGCCGACAGCGGCAACGGCCACGTCGCCAGCGCCTAATTACTCTTTGCCGAGCTTGTCGAGACGCTTCTGCATCTCGTCGATCTGACGCTTCAGGTCGTCCATCTCGCCCGAGCCGCCGCCTGACGATTTGTCAGCCGCTTTGTTCTGGCCACGCGCGAAGGGCGCGAACATGGCGAACGTCTTCTCGAACATTTCCATGTTGCGGCGGACCTGATCCTCGAGCGGGCCGAAGCCGCCGACACCGAAGGCCTGCGCCATCTGCTCGCGGAATTTTCCCTGCTCGCGCGTGAAGGTGTCGATCGATTGCTCGAGATAGCGCGGCACCAGCATCTGCATGCTGTCGCCGTAGAAACGGATCAATTGGCGCAGGAAAGTGATCGGCAGCAGGCTTTGGCCTTCCTTGTTTTCCTGCTCGAAGATGATCTGCGCCAGCACCGAGCGGGTGATGTCCTCGCCGGTCTTGGCGTCGTAGACGACGAAATCCTCGCCGGTCTTCACCATCGCCGCGAGGTCTTCCAATGTCACGTAGGTCGATGTGCCAGTATTGTAGAGCCGCCGGTTAGCGTATTTCTTGATCGTGACCGGCTCTTTTTGTTCTGCCATGGCCATTGCGTTCCCCTGCCCAGAGCTTAAAGCATAACCGCAATACCACTTGGCGGGCCAGTCGTTTTGTGGCGGCGCGGCAGGCGTTCCGCCGCACCGCGGCGGGCTTGCGGAACGGGCCGAAAAGCGCCAATTCTCAGGCGCAAACGCTTTCTGTCCCATGTTGACACGGCCGCGACAGCGGCCTGAGGATGCGGCAGCGCCAAAAACCGCACTCCCGCACAACCGACCGGAAAAGGAGTTCTTCGATGCCCGACGACATCGTCATTGTGAGCGCCGCCCGCACGCCAGTGGGTTCCTTCAATGGTGCTTTCGCTAATCTGCCGGCCCATGAACTCGGCAAGACCGCGATCGTGGCGGCGATGACGCGGGCAGGCATCGAATCGAAGCATGTCAATGAAGTCATCATGGGTCAGATCCTGACCGCCGGTCAGGGCCAGAACCCGGCGCGGCAAGCTTCGATCGCGGCCGGCATTCCGGTCGAGAGCCCTGCTTGGGGCGTAAACCAGCTATGCGGTTCCGGCTTGCGCTCGGTCGCGCTCGGCTTCCAGCAGATCGCCAATGGCGACGCCGACATCGTCGTTGCCGGCGGCCAGGAATCGATGAGCATGGCGCCGCACTGCCAGCACCTGCGGCAGGGCGTGAAGATGGGGTCGTTCGAGATGATCGACACCATGATCAGGGACGGTCTTTGGGATGCCTTCAACGGCTACCACATGGGTAACACCGCTGAGAACGTTGCCAAGCAGTGGCAGATCACGCGGCAGATGCAGGACGAGTTCGCCGTTGCCTCGCAGAACAAGGCCGAAGCCGCGATGAAGGCCGGCAAGTTCAAGGACGAGATCGCGCCGGTCACGGTCAAATCGCGCAAAGGCGACATCGTGGTCGACACCGACGAATATCCCAAGGCCGGCGTCACGCTCGAATCCATCAGCAAGCTGCGGCCGGCCTTCGACAAGGAGGGCACCGTTACCGCGGGGAGCGCCTCCGGCATCAATGACGGCGCCGCCGCTGTCGTGCTGATGAAGGCCTCCGAAGCTGCCAAGCTCGGCAAAACGCCGCTCGCGCGCATCGTGTCGTGGGCGCAGGCGGGCGTCGATCCTGCAATCATGGGCACGGGCCCGATCCCGGCCTCGCGTACCGCGCTCAAAAAGGCCGGCTGGAAGAAAGAAGATCTCGATCTCATCGAGGCGAACGAGGCCTTCGCCGCCCAGGCCTGCGCCGTCAACAAGGACCTCGGCTGGGACACCTCGAAGGTCAACGTCAATGGCGGCGCCATCGCCATCGGCCATCCGATCGGCGCGTCCGGCACGCGCGTGCTGGTGACGCTGCTTTTCGAAATGCAGAAGCGCGATGCGAAGAAGGGTCTCGCCACCCTGTGCATCGGCGGCGGCATGGGCATCGCCATGTGCGTCGAGCGCTAAAATCGATTTGATCTACGTCATGGCCGGCTCGACCCAGCCATGACTTTTAGAGAAAGTTTTTTGGAGGAAACGATACTATGGGTCGCGTTGCGTTGGTCACGGGCGGAACCCGTGGTATCGGAGCTGCCATCAGCAAGGCGTTGAAGGCCGCAGGCTACAGCGTCGCCGCCAATTACGGCGGCAATGAAGAGGCAGCGCAGAAGTTCAAGGCCGAGACCGATATCCCGGTGTTCAAATGGGACGTGTCGTCATTCGAGGCCTGCGCCGACGGCATCAAGAAAGTCGAAGCGGAAGTTGGCCCCATCGACGTCCTCATTAACAACGCCGGTATCACGCGTGACGCGACATTGCACCGCATGAAGCCCGAACAGTGGACCGCGGTGATCAACACCAATCTCGGCTCGCTGTTCAACATGTGCCGCAACGTCATCGAGGGCATGCGCGCGCGCAAGTTCGGCCGCATCGTCAACATCTCTTCGATCAACGGCCAGAAGGGTCAGATGGGCCAGTGCAATTACTCGGCCGCCAAGGCCGGCGAACTCGGTTTCACAAAGGCGCTGGCGCAGGAGAGCGCTCGCTCGGGCATCACGGTCAACGCGATCGCGCCCGGCTACATCAACACCGAGATGGTGCAGGCGGTGCCGAAGGACGTGCTGGAGAAGAACATCCTGCCGCAGATCCCGATCGGCCGTCTCGGCGAGCCGGAGGAGATTGCGCGTTGCGTGGTGTTCCTCGCCTCAGACGATGCCGGGCTGATTACCGGCTCGACGCTCACCGCCAATGGCGGGCAGTATTTTATCTGATCGTCACCACGTGTAGCGCACCGTGCCGGTGCCGGCGTAGGTCTGCGAGACATTGCCGAACTCGCCGTAGAACTTGGCGCCGATCGAGACATTGTTGGCGAGCCGCAACTCCGCGCCGGCCGTGAGAAGCGCGAGATTGGTCGAAGGCGCGCCGCCGTTCACGGTGAAGACCGCGCCCGGCAGCGTCTGGAACGCGGCGTTGATGCCCTGATTGTTCGAGTGATCGTTGGCCCACGCGGCCCGCATGCGCAGCGACAGCGCATTCCCTTGATCGAGCGGCAGCAGCTTGTCGACCCAGGTGCCAAGCTCGGTGCGTGTCGATACTGACGAGCGCGCATTGTACGACAGCGCGAAGGTGTTGCTGCCGGACGTGGCGTTCTCGTTGTAATTCGGCGTGAAGAAGTCCTGCACCTGTGCGGCCGCATAGGGCGTCAGGCCAAAATAGGGTGTCAGCAAATGGTAGCCGGTCTCGAGACGGCCGCCCACGCTCTGCGCCGTGAAGTTGGCGGTCAGATGATCGGCGCCGGCGACCGTGACGGTGCGGTCGGTCGTGATGTTGTGCACGGCATAGGAGAGGGCGCCCGCCAGGTAAGCGGCGCCGAACTGCCGCGAGCCGTAGGCGCCCAACTGGAACGCATCGCCGCGGCCGCTGCCGAGCCCGTCCGCCAAGCCCCAGTTCTCGCCCGCGCCAGCCAGCGCAAAGCCGATCATGGTGTCGGGCGAAGCCCGGTAATCGAAGCCGGTGGTGAGGCCGTAAGTGCGCGCGGCGGAATCGTGCGACACGGTGTTCGGGTCGCCGTTGATCTTGTTGTAGCCGCCATAGGCTTGACCCCAGACGCTCCAGCGCCCGGCGAATGAGTCACCACGCCTGTCCTTGGGCGTTACGGCCGCATAGGCCGCCGTCGCTTCCGGCGTGATCTTGTCGCCGGCGCCGAATTCCCGGGCGAAGCCGATGGCGCCGGGATTGCCGCTCGGCGCACCGCTGAACGGGTCGAGCATCAGCGACAGGAACGAGTTCATCAACTGGATGTTCGACTGCTGCGCGCCGGCCGCGCTTTCGCCGGAGAGCTGTGACAGCGCATTGACGAGGCTGTCGCCGCTGAGCGCGAACACATTGAAGAACGCGTCCGGGATGGTAATGCCGCTGGCGATCGCCTTGTCGAGCGCATCGGCGACATGCTTCGGGTTGCCGGAGAGGCCGGAGGGCAGGTTGTTGGCAACGGAAAAGGTGTCGACCGTCAGCACCACCGAGGTGGCGTTGTAGATCACTTGTAGATTGTTCGCGTTACCCACGACACTGACACTGTTGAACGGGCCAGTGACCCCGCCCGGCGCCGTCATGATGGTGTAGGTTTTGGCTAGCGTCGTCTTGGCGTCGACGATCAACGCGCCGCTACCACCTCCGCCGTTGGTCAGGTCGATGGTGCCGGTGACTGTGACCTTGCCATTGCCGGTGGGCGAAATACCAACGTTGAAGGTACCGTTCGCGCCTTGCGTATAGCTTGTGCCATTGACCTGGCTCGTGGCGTCGACTTTCAGTGTGCCGGTGCCGAAGCTGGTGCCGACAAAAATGTCGCCAAGGGTTGCGCTTGCCCCGTTGAGCACGTTGAACTGGCCGGTGCCGAGACCGCCGATGGTCGCACCCGCGCTGGTCCATGTAGAGCCCGCGCCGCTCACGATGACGGTGCCAAGCGCACAAAAGCAGTCGCCGAGAAATGCGCCGCCGGTAATCGTGGCCGACGCGCCGTTGGTTACATTCACTGTGCCGGTGCCGTCTTCCCCGATGAAAATGCCGCCGCCAACATTGAGTTGCGAGCCGCCACCCGTCACGTTCACAGCACCGGTGCCATTTAAACCGACGATCAGGTTGCCTGTCGTGGTGAAATGGCCGCCGCTCTGCACGTTCACCGTGCCCGATCCGGCGCCGAAGCCGAGGAATAGGTCGGTGGCAAAGCTGGCCGTCGCTCCATTGAGAACGTTGAACACGCCCGTGCCGTCGACGCCGATGGCAATGTCGCCCGACGTGATGTCGGTACTGTTGAATTGGGAACCGGCCCCCGAAACGGTGACGGTGCCGAAGGCATCTGAGTGGTTGTTGCCGAGGCCTACGACGCCGCTCGCATTGACCACGCCGCCGTTGGTGATGTTGACGATGCCGGTGCCGTGATTGTTGCCAACGAAGAGGCCGGTTGTTGTGAGCTGTGAGCCGGCGCCGTCGACATTCACCGTGCCCAACCCGTTAAGGCCGACGGTGAGATTGTTGGTGTTTGTCGTGAAGGAGCTACCACTTTGCACGTTCACGGTGCCCGACGAACCGCTGTCGTGCCCGAGAACCACATTGCTCAGGAATGATGCGGAGCCACCGTTCAACACGTTGAAGGTACCCTTACCGCCATTGCCAATCAGCACGTCGAGATTTGCAATGCTTGAAAATTGCGAACCGGCGCCGGTCACGGTCACTGTACCGGTGGCGCAAGTGCAATCGCCGACGATTATCTGACCGTTGAGCTGAACGTTCGATCCGTTGGAAATGTTGACTGTACCCGTGCCGGAAAAACCCACCTCGACGGCCGAGCCGGGATTCCACTTGCCGTCATCGAAGTTCATCGTGCCGGCGCCGCTCGACACGCCGAGGAAGGTGACCGAGCCGTTCATATCGAGCTCGCCACCATTGGTGACGTTGACGACGCCGGTTCCGGATGGGGCGCCGCTCAAGCCGCTGCCACCGACGAAGAAAAGCGAGTTGTTCAACAAAGAGAACTTTGAGCCGGCGCCGTCGACGTTCAGCGTTCCCGTCGAGCCGGCGGAATAGCCGATGAAACTGTTGGCGTTTGCCGTCAGGGTGCCGCCGCTCAGCACGTTGAACGTACCGTTGCCGCCATTGCCGATGAAAAAGCCGTTGCCGGTCCACGACGAGCCGGCGCCGGTCACGGTGGCCGTGCCGGTCGAGCCGGCGAGATGGCCGACATAGGTGTTGACCGCCTGCACTTGACCGCCGCTCTGCGCGGTGAACCAGCCGGTGCCGCTATAGCCGACGAACAGTGCCGAGGTCGGTGCCCCGCCGGTCTGCTTCCAGATCGAGCCGGCGCCATCGACGGTGACGGTGCCGCTCGAGCCGGCGCCGAAGCCAAGGATCGTGTTGGCGGTATTCACCGTGCCGGAATTAACGTTGAAGCTGCCGGTGCCGTTGAAGCCGATGATGGTACCGCTCGAGGTGCCGGTGCTGTTCCAGATCGAATTACCGTTCATCGTGACGGTACCGTTCGAGCCGGCGTTGTTGCCAATGAAGGCATTGTCGGCATTGAGCGTGCCGGCATTCTGGATGGTCAGCGCACCGGTTGCGTCGTTGCCGATGAAGATTTGCTGAAAGCTGCTCGCTGCCGGCGCCACGCCCGGCGCGACGCCGCCGTCGATGACCGGCGCATTGTTGAGGGTGTCGATCGTCGGCTGGTCGGCGTTCGTGGGGACGACGCCGGTGCTCCAATTCGTCGCGGTGAACCAGTCGGTGTTGGTGTTCCCCGTCCAATTCTGCGCGGCCGCGGGAACTGTGGCTGCGATCAGCGCCGTCGACACGAGCAACGCCGTGCGCAGCGCGCGCGGACGCGGACGCAACGATACGACGGCGGGTGACGGCGCGTGACGCTTGCGCCGCCGCCGGTGTCCCCTGACCACTTCCAACTCCACCCACACACTCTACGAGCAGGCAACAGTATAACTGCCCAACCGGGGTGGGACGCGCCGGCGCGTGAAATGAAAATCGGCGTGGCATCGCTGCCACGCCGACACATTCAAAAACTCAGATAAGATCGCAGCCTGCTGTCAACGCTAGAAGAATCCGACCGACTCGCAGCCGGTGCCGGCCTTGAAACTTTGCTTGTGGCGCCGATTGACGACGTCGATCACATGCATCGAGCCGTCGCGCTGGCAGCCGACGAAGATTTCGCCGTTGCGGAACGCGAAATCCATCGGCTGGTCGCCGACCGGCACGGCGGTCTGTGCGCCGGACGAGGTGTCGATCAGGCTCACAGTGTTGCTGTTCAGGCTCGACACGACGAGCAGCTTGTCGTCTGGCGAATAGCGCGCGATCTGCGCCGCCTTCGGCACGCCCTCGAGCGGCAGCGTGCGGGCAACGCTGCCTTTGGCCGTGTCGATCATGAACAGCACCGGGCTCTCGTCGCTCACCGCGACCACAGTCTTGCCGTCGCCGGAGACGGCGATGCCGGCGATCGCCTGCGGCGTTTCGATCTTGCCAAGAAGCTTGCGGTTCGGCACGTCGATCACGGAAACCGTCGCATCCTCCTCGTTGTCGGTGTAGAGCCGCGCGCCGTCATTGCTGATGCAGAGGCGGTGGCCGTTGGTCGAGCCTGAATCGATCGCATCGACGACTTTGTTTGTCGTTGGATCGATAACCGCGACCTTCGCACTGTTCTCGCAGGTGATGTAGATGAGACCGTCGGCGCCGCGCCGCACAGTATGCGGCGCGCTTAAGGGCGACAGGTCGATGTCGGCGAGCCGTTTGCGGTTGACCAGGTCGATGACGCAGAGCACGTGGCCGGGATTGGGATTGCGGCCGTGGATACCGTCGCCGAAGATCGGCACGTAAGCGCGGCCAGCATCCGGAATGACCAAGAGTTCGTGCACGGTGCGCTGGAAGCCTTCGATGACGGCTTCCGTGTCGTAGGTTTTCGGATTGATGAACAGGATTTTGCAGCCGATCTTGTCGACCGCGATCATGCCGCGCTCGTTCGCCATTGCGGTTCTCAGCGCCTGCGCGCAGCCTTCCTTTTCTTCGCGGCCGGCTTGCGTGCGGCTTTCACCGACATCGCTCGCCGGTTGCCTTCGGCCTTGTCGAGGCGCACCGACCAATACTCCCACGCGCGGCCGACCGGGCCTGGCCGAAGGTTATATTCGCTGGCAAGCTCGATCTCTTCGGCATTGAGCGGCTCGAGGCCCGTGCCCAGGAGTTCGGCCTGGATCTGTGCTGCGGCGTTGCGCGCGGTGTAGATGGTGCGGAAGGTGACTTCGTCGAGCGTGCGGCCGGCAACCGTCGCGCCATGCCGCCGCATCAGCACGGTCCAGTGCGGACCAAGAGCGCGCGCAAGCGAAGCGCCTTCCTCCGGCTTGATGACCAGGAGGTTGGTGTTGCCGAAGTCATCGCGGCTGTCCCACAACGGCACCTTCGATCCCATCGTGGCGCCGAGATGGTTGAGCGGCTTCATCTTGGTGCCGGTAACGCAGAACGGCAGCATCGACTGCGCGTGATGATGACAGACCGCGACTACGTCCGGCCGCGCCTTGTAGATTTCGCCGTGGATGACGCGCTCGCCGTAGAGCCGCTCCTTGATCGGTTTGACGATCTCGGAGTCGAGCGTGAATTCGTGGATGTCTTCGGGCTGCACCAGTTCGGGCGCGCGCGAGCGCGACATCAGGTAGCGATTCGGATCGGTCGGATGCCGCATGGTGACGTGGCCGAAGGCGTCGAGCACGCCTTCATGGGCGATCATGCGGTTGGCCCGCGCGACCAGGACGCGCGCTTCGGCTAGTGACATTGACACGGCGTTACTCCCGAACGTGTTTTTGTTCGCCGCGTTTATCCCTTATCCGGACGCGGCTGCCAACCCGGTGGCGCGAGCTCGAAGCCGTTGAAGTCGAAGCCCGGCGCGACCGTGCAGCCGACCAGCGTCCAGTCGCCCAAAGATTCTGCGGCCTGCCAGGCGCGCGCCGGCACCATGACCTGCGGCACTTCGTCGGAATGGATATCGGCGCCGAGGCGGACGATCTCCTCCTTTGCGCCGTCGACGATCTCGAGCTTGAGCGGGCTGCCTGCGTAATAGTGCCAGACCTCCACCGCATCGACGCGATGCCAATGCGAACGTTCGCCGCGCGCCAGCAGGAACAGGATCGCCGTGGAAGCGGCGCGGCCGTCGTGTATACGCGTGTCGCGAAAGGTCTCGCGATAGTGTCCGCCCTCCGGATGCGGCTTGAGCTTCAGCTTGCGGATGATGTCGGCGGCGGACGGCAAGGGCATTACTTGAACGTGTTCTTGCGGGCCCGGATTTCAGCAAACACCTGCGCGGCAGGCTTGCCGGCCATGCCGATGCCGGCGGCCACCTCCGGCACGTCGGCGCGCAGAAACGGGTTGGCGGTTTTCTCTTCGCCGATCGTCACAGGGATCGTCGGCCGGTTTTTGGCGATCTCCTGCTTTGCCTCCGCCTCGCGCTCCTGGAGCGCTGTATTGTTCGGCTCGACGGTGCGGGCGAATTTGATGTTGGCGAGCGTGTACTCGTGACCGCAGAAGATCTCGGTGTCGTTCGGCAGGTCGCGCAGCTTGACCAGCGAGCGCCACATCATGTCGGCATCGCCCTCGATCACGCGCCCGCAGCCGATCGAGAACAAGGTATCGCCGACGAACGCGATCTTGTCCTGGTGAAACCAGTAGGCGATGTGGTCGAGCGTGTGGCCTGGCGTCTCAATCACGTTCGCCGTCAGATTGCCGACTTTGACCTTGTCGCCTTCACGCACGGTCTCGTCCACTGCCGGAATGTCCGCCCCTTTGGCGGGCGCGACGACGCGGCATTTGTATTTCTGCTTGAGCGTGTCGATGCCGCCGACATGGTCGTGATGGTGGTGGGTCACCAGGATGTCGGTCAGCTTCCAACCGGTCGCTCTCAACGCGGCCTCGACCGGCCCCGCCTCCGGCGCATCGATCGAGGCGGTAGCGCCTGTTTCGCTGTCATGCAGCAACACCCCGTAATTGTCGCTCAGGCACTTAAATAGATGGGTCTCGGCGGGCATGGCTCAATCCTTCGTGGGTGTTGACCCTAGCATGCGGATGAATTGCCTGGCACCCGGCGGGATTCTGGGCGTTACACGATTTGAATGCCTTTTCATGGTAATTTGCGGCCATGTCGATCGACGTCGTTGACCTGCGCAATTTCTACGGCCAGCACCTGGGTGTCGTGGCGCGCCGCTTTATCGGCCGCGCAATCCGCGACCAATGGCCGGATGCCGCGGGGCAGCGTGTGCTCGGTGTCGGTTACGCGACCCCTTATCTCGGGTTGTTTCGCGAAGAGGCCGAGCGCTGCCTCGCCTTCATGCCCGCGGCGCAGGGCGTCGTGAAATGGCCGACCGCACGGCCGGCGCTCTCGGCGCTGGTCGATGAGAACGACTTGCCGCTGCCCGACAACGCCGTCGATCGCATTCTGCTCGTGCACGCGATCGAAATGACTAACGACCCCGGCGCCTTGCTACGCGAAGTCTGGCGCGTGCTTGCATCGGGCGGCCGGCTACTCGCCGTTGTGCCCAACCGGCGCGGCGTGTGGGCGCGCATGGATACGACGCCCTTCGGTCACGGCCGTCCGTATTCGCGGTCGCAGATCAATCAGCTTTTGCGCGAGACCTGGTTCACGCCGACCGGCTGGGGCGAGGCGCTCTATGTGCCGCCGGTACCGCGCGGCTGGTTTCTGCGCTCGGCAATCGCGTGGGAGCGCACCGGCTCGACTCTGTCGGCGCCATTCGCCGGCGTCCATCTGGTCGAAGCGACGAAGCAGGTTTATCGCGCGATTCCGGCGCGCCGCGTCAAGCGGCGGCTGGTGCCCGCGCTCGAGCCGGCGCTCGCGCCCGGCCGATAAAATGAATGCCCGGCGCGAGGCCGGGCATTCATCACGTACAGAAGAAAATTTATTCGCCCGGCTGGTCGGGCTCGCCACCTTCGTGTGGCGCAGCACCCTGCGGATTGTTGCCGCCGAAGTCCGGCCTGTCGGGACGATAACCGCCGCCGCGGTGACGACGCCGGCGCCGATAGCCGCCGCCGTAGCGGTCCTGGTTGCGGTCGCCCTGGCCCTGGCCCTGATCGTGACCGTTGCCGCCGAAATTCTGCTGCGGTTGCTGATTGCCACCCGTGATGAAAGCGGGGAGGCCACCCGCGTCTTGACCGGCATCGGGCTGATGCTGCGGACGATGCTGCGCGTGATCGCGTGGCGGAAATGGCTGCGCATCGCGCGGCGGATAAGGTTGCTGCTGCTGTGGCGGTTGAACGAAGCTGGGTTCGTTTTGGCCCATGAACGGTTGACCGTCATCGCCATCGTCATCGAAGTCTTCGCCGCCGCCGCCCTGCGGCTGCTGTCCGGGCTGACCCTGCTGCGGCTGTTGCTGCTGGTAATACGGGTTCTGCTGGCGGAACTGTTCCTGCGCGGCAGCGATCAAGCGGAAATAATGTTCGGCGTGCTGATAGTAGTTTTCCGCCGCTACCGGGTCGCCCGAGCTTTGCGCGTCGCGCGCGAGCTGAATGTATTTCTCCGCAATGTGCGACGCCGAGCCGCGGATCTTCACGTCGGGCCCGTTCGATTCGTAGACCCGCGTCAGCGGATTTTGGCTTTTGCGGTGACCACCGCGTCCCCGCATGCGCTTTTGACCGTTTCTCATGATACCCCTGTCCGCTGACCTTTCATTGTCGTTGTCGAACGCACTTCAATGACACAAATGTTCACCGCGCGGTGTCTGGCCGCGTCGAAGCTTCGCGCGAATGCCCGAACGTTTTTGCGATCCGTTATCGCGATTGCAAAAGCAACTCCATTACCGCGGTCTCAGTCCGCGGCGTTGCCAACCTCTCGTGACGCGCATCCCATCAGTTTCGAAATTCGATGCGCCCAACCGGTGAAGCATCCGGACCCGTAAGGCCTTTTGCCCTTGCGCCGCAGCCCACATAAAGCTCGAAAAGCTCAGGGCTCTTTAAAGCGGCACCGTAACCGGGTCGATTCCGTAACAAGAAGCTAGTCGTTTCCTCGGGACATTCCAAGAGCTTTTTTTGAGCCTTCCTGAGGGCTGCGTTTTCAGCCGGTCGTAATGCGAATTACTCATGCCACGCGCATTGTCGATGCTGAAACCGCGCCAAGTGCGCGCGGAATCCCGGCCAGATCCTTGCGGACCGAAGTGATGCGCAACCCTGCGTTTACGAACAAGGCAGAAACCGCCGCCTCCTGTCCAGCGCCGAGTTCCATGATGGCTCGTCCACCAGGCGAAAGCAGATGCGGAGCCGCCGCGGCAATCGCTCGGTAGGCATCTAGTCCGTCGTGGCCACCGTCGAGCGCGAGCGCTGGATCGTAAGAGCGAACTTCGGGTGCAAGCGCTGCAATGTCGCCGCGGGCGATGTAAGGTGGATTGGATACGACAAGATCAAATAGGCCACGCACGCCGCCGGCAATGTCGCAGTTCACGAACATGCAGCGTGCCGCGAGGCCATTGCGTTCGGCGTTCTCGCGTGCAACAGCGAGCGCTGCCGTGCTGATGTCAGTCGCAACACCGTCGGCGGCGGGCAACTCCTTCAGCAACGCCAGTAAGAGCGCGCCCGTGCCGGTGCCGATGTCGAGAATGCGAAGCTTTTCCATTTTGGTTCCATCACGCCCGAGCTGATCGAGCGCCAGCTCGACGATGGTTTCGGTCTCCGGCCGCGGGACCAGGACGTCGGGTGTGACGACGATGGGAAGGCTCCAAAATTCTTTTTCACCAAAAATGCGCGAGACCGGCTCGCGCTTCAGCCGGCGTGCGGCGAACGCCGATACGGCGTCGATCTCGCGCGCTTCGAGCAGACGGTCGTGCTGTGCCAGGAGTTGCGCGCGGTCGAGGCGCAATGCATGACCGAGCAGCAGATGCGCGTCGACCTCGGGCGCTTCGACGCCGGCGGTCTTGAACGATTGGGCGATCAGCCGGACGGCCTCGTCGATCGAGGCGCCGTCCTTGAGCCCTGGAATTACCCTCACGTTGCGCCTTCGGCGGCCAGCAGTTCGGCCTGGTGCTGCGTCACCAGCGCGTCGATGACTTCGTCGAGCGCTTCGCCTTCGATGACCTGCGGCAATTTGTGGAGCGTGAGGTTGATGCGGTGGTCGGTGACGCGGCCCTGCGGGAAATTGTAAGTGCGGATGCGTTCCGAGCGGTCGCCGGAGCCGATCTGGCCGCGGCGTTCGGCGGCACGCGCGCTGTCGCGCTTGGTCTTCTCGATGTCGTAGAGCTTGGCGCGCAGCATGCGCATCGCTTTGGAACGGTTCTTGTGCTGCGAGCGCTCCTCCTGGACCATCACGACGATACCGCTCGGGATATGGGTGATGCGGATCGCCGACTCCGTCTTATTGACGTGCTGGCCGCCGGCGCCCTGCGCGCGCATTGTATCGATCTTCAAGTCAGCCTCGTTGATGTCGACATCGACGTCCTCGACCTCGGGCAGCACCGCGACCGTCGCGGCTGACGTGTGAATGCGTCCGGAGGCTTCGGTGTCCGGCACACGCTGCACGCGATGCACGCCGGATTCGAATTTGAGCTTGGCGAACACGCCGCGGCCGTGAATCTCGGCGATGATTTCCTTGAAACCGCCTTTGGCGCCCTCGCTGATCGACACGATCTCGGTTTTCCAGCCCTGCTTGGCGGCGTAGCGCTCATACATCCGGAACAGGTCGCCGGCGAACAAGGCCGCCTCGTCGCCGCCGGTGCCGGCGCGGATTTCGAGGATGGCGTCGTGGTCGTCCATCGCGTCCTTGGGAATGAGCGCGAGCTGGATCTGATGTTCAAGCTTGTCGCGCCTGACATTGAGCGCGGGCTTCTCGGCCTCCGCCATCCGTTTCATTTCGCCGTCGGTCTTTGCGTCGGCGATCAGCGCATCGAGGTCGCCGATTTCGGCGACGACCGCGCGATAGGCCTTGATCGTCTCGATCACCGGCCCAAGCTCGGCGAATTCGCGCGAGAGTTTGACGTAGGCCTCCGGCGCCAGATTGGTCGCAAGCTCGCTTTCCACCATTGCGTGGCGGGCGAGGAGCGCGTCGAGCTTCTGTTGCGGCAGGGCGATCAAAGTTGCGGTCTCGTTTCCAGTGTCATGGCCGGACCAATGCCGGCCATCCACGTCTTACATTTTCGGCAGTTGTAAGGACGTGGCGGCCCGGCACAAGACCGGGCCTGCGCTACAATTGCAGTCCTTCCGCTGCCGCGAAGCTTTCGAGCTTGTGCCGGATCGACACGCTGCCGACCGGTTGCGCCAGGTGCGGCAGGATCGCCTGCTCGCCCTTGCGTACGTCGAGATCGAGCAGCAGCGCCTTCACCGGGCCGACCGCCGAGGGCGACAGCGACAGCGAGCGATAGCCGAGGATTGCGAGCGCGAGCGCGCCGATCGGCTGCGAGGCAAGCTCGCCGCACAGCGCGGCCGGCTTGCCGTGCTTCTTGGCGCGGTCGGCGACGTCCTTGAGCGCGCGCAGCACCGGTGCCGAAAGCGGGTCGAAGCGCTCCGCGACGCGCGCATTGCCGCGGTCGGCGGCATAGAGGAATTGCATCAGGTCGTTCGAGCCGACGGAGAGAAAGTCGACCCGCGCCAGCAACTCCTCGAGCTGGAAGAGGAGCGCTGGCACTTCGAGCATGGTGCCGATCTCGACCCGCTCGGGCAACGGATGCCCATGGCGGCGCAGATGGGTCAGCTCGATTTCGACCAAGGCCTTCGCCTTGTCGAACTCCTCGACCATTGCGACCATCGGGAACATCAGGCGCAGGTCGCGTCCGCCCGAGGCGCGCAGCAGCGCGCGCAACTGGCTGCGCAATAGGCCCGGACGGTCGAGGCCGAGGCGGATCGCGCGCCAGCCGAGCGCGGGATTTTCCTCTTCCACATTGCGCATGTAAGGCAGCACCTTGTCGCCGCCGATGTCGAGCGTGCGGAATGTGACGGGACGTTTGTCGGCAGCGTCGAGCACCGCACGGTAGAGTGACAGCTGCTCATTGGTGCGCGGGAAGGTATCGGCCACCATGAACTGCAGTTCAGTGCGGAATAGGCCGATGCCGGCGGCGCCGGTCTCCTCGATGTGCGGCAGGTCGATCGCCAGACCCGCATTGATCATCAAAGTGAACTTGTGGCCGTCCTTGGTGATCGAGGGCTTGTCGCGCAAGGCATGGTATTGCGCCTGCCGCCGCGCACGCAGCTTCACCCGTTCGGCATAAGCGGTCTCGATGTCCGCCGGCGGGCGCATATGCACGTGGCCGGTCGCGCCATCGACGATGATGGCGTCGCCCGATTCGACGAGGCCCGTCGCGTTCTCGATCTCGCCGATGGCGGGGATGCCGAGCGCGCGCGCGACGATCGCGACATGCGAGGTGGGGCCGCCTTCCTCGAGGATTAACCCACGCAGTCTTTTGCGGTCGTAGTCAAGCAGCGCCGCGGGGCCCATCGAGCGGGCGACGACAATCGCATTGGTCGGCAGCTGGTCGCGGCTTGGCGCGTGATCCTGGCCCATCAGCACGCGCATCAGGCGGTTGGCGAGATCGTCGAGGTCATGCAGGCGGTCGCGCAGGTAGGGATCGGAGGCGCGCAGCATGCGGGCGCGCGTGTCGGATTGCACGCGCTCGACGCCGGCTTCGGCGGTGAGGCCGGTCATCACCGCCTCGCGGATTTTGTGCAGCCAGCCCTGGTCGTAACCGAACATGCGGTAGGCCTCGAGCACATCGCGGTGCTCGCCGCCGTCGGCGACGTCGCGATGCTCCATCAACCGGTCGAGGTCGGCGCGCAGGGTGGCGATGGCCGCGTCGAGCCGCTTGAGTTCGCGCGGCACGTCGTCGGCGATGACGTCGGTGATGACGACACGCGGCTCGTGCAGCACGACATGGCCGAGCGCGATGCCGTCGGACAGCGCCGAGCCGACGAGATGAAGCGCGTGGCGGGCGGCGGGTTCGGCGCCGGGGCGGGCGAGGGACGAAAGTTCGCCCGACGCGATCATCTCGGCGAGCACCATCGCCGTCGTTTGCAGCGCTTCTTCTTCTTCCTCGGTGTAGGTGCGGCGGGCGCGATTCTGTACGACCAGCACGCCGAGCGTGTTGCCGGCGCGCAGGACCGGCACGCCGAGGAACGAATGGTAGATTTCTTCGCCGGTTTCCGGGCGGAACGAGAAGGCCGGGTGGGTCTGCGCGTCCGACAGGTTAATCGGATTGGCCTCGCTTGCCACGAGGCCGACCAGGCCTTCGTCGGCCTTCATTACGGTGTTGTGGACGGCTTCGCGCTTGAGGCCTTCGGTGGCGTATAGCTCGAGGGTGCCGTCCACGCGCAAGACGTAGACAGAGCACACCTCCGCCACCATGTTGGCGGCGATCAGGACGACCACCTTGTCGAGGCGATCCTGCGCGCTGACCGGCTCCGCCATTACCTCGCGAAGCCGGCGCAACAGCACGCGCGGGCCGCCCAGCGCGCCACGCACCATCCGAGGTCCTTGTCCAGCCTGGGGTCGCCCCCGGCCTCGTCTAGGGCCTAATCATGTACGAATAGCGACCGCGGGGCGCCACAAAAACCCACAGTCGCACACGGCTTGGCTATAGCCAGCGTCCATGCGAGGGGCAAGCCAAAGGTCGATTCAGCGCTGCGCCCGCCCGCCCCACAGCCGGCCTCGCCAGCCGAGGATGCCGGCGCCCACGCTGCAGGCGAACCAGCAGATCCAGAGGATGCTCATGACGGCGAGCTCTTGGCCCGTGCAGGGGGCGCCGTCGACGCAGCTTTCCGAAACGAGGCCGATCGTCGTGGTGAGGGCGAGAAACACGGTGAACACCACGAAAAGAGCGACAAGATAGATCGCAATCACGATGATGCGCCGCAAGGCGGACGGCATGCCGGGTGTGCCGAGTTCCTGGCGACTGGCGATGAAGTGATGCGGCTGTGCCTTGGCGGCATCGCGGATCTGGACGGTCGAGCGGGTAAGGAGGTCGTGGACCGCCTGATGGCGCATGGTCGTCGCCATGGTGATGAATGAGTACCAGCTCAGCACAGTCTTGATTATCAGGCGGGCGACGGCCTTGAGGAAACTGACATTGCCGCCGCGATCGTCGACGACCCGGATGTTGTAGAGGTGATGTCCGATGGTGCCGCCGGTCACCGACACCAGCACGGGCTCGTACAGAAGCCAGGTCACGACCACAGTGAAACCGAGGATGCGCGCGACATTGTCGGACTTCAGCGATATGGCGATGACGAGTGACAGGACGAAGATCGCCATGAAGACGATCATATCGACGAACACCCCCTGCAAACGCCGCGTAAACCGCGCGTAGGCATGCGTGTCCGCCGCTGCGGTGGTCTCGACAGTCATGATTGTCACCCCGAGGCGAAGATACCACCCCGTTTAGACGCACCCCAGGGGCAAAAGGTTCAGCCTTGCTTGTCGAGCCCGTAGAGCGTGTGCAGAGTGCGCACTGCCTGGTCGGTCTGAGCCGCCTTGATCAGCACCGAGAACTTGATCTCAGACGTTGTGATGGCAAGGATGTTGATCTTGTGTTCGGCCAGCGCCTTGAAGGCTTGCGCTGCAACGCCGGCATGGCTGCGCATGCCGATGCCGATGACGGAGACCTTGGCGACGTCGGTTGCGCCGTCGAGCCGCTCGAAACCGATCGCGCCCTTGCACTTGTCGAGCGTCACGCGCGCGCGCTCGTAGTCGGCGGACGGCACGGTGAAGGTCAAGTCGGTCGTCGCGCCGTCGGCAGAAACGTTTTGCACGATCATGTCGACATTGATGCTGGCGTCGGCGAGCGGGCCAAAGATCGCGGCGGCGACCCCCGGCTTGTCCTGCACGCGGCGGATCGAGATTTGCGCTTCGTCCTTGGAGAAGGCAATGCCAGTAACGGTTTGCTGTTCCATGATTTCATTCTCGTCGCAAATGAATGTGCCGGACGGCGGCTTCTTCGGATCGATATCCTCGGGCTTCTCGAAACTGGAGCGCACGAAGATCGGCACGTTGTGCATCATGCCCAATTCGACGGAGCGCACCTGCATGACCTTAGCGCCGAGCGAGGCAAGCTCCATCATTTCCTCGTAGGCGATCTTCTTCATGCGGCGGGCCTGCGGCACGACGCGTGGATCGGTCGAGTAGACGCCATCGACGTCGGTATAGATGTCGCAGCGCTCGGCCTTGATCGCTGCGGCGATGGCGACGGCAGAGGTGTCCGAGCCGCCGCGGCCGAGCGTGGTGATACGGCCGGTCTCCTTATGGATGCCCTGGAAGCCAGAGATCACCGCGACCTGCTTACGTTCCTTGAAACGCTTGATGAGCTCATCGCCGTTGATGTCGACGATGCGCGCCGAACCGTGCGCGTTGTCGGTCAGAATCGGCAACTGCCAGCCCTGCCAGGAGCGCGCCTCGACGCCCATGCCTTCGAGCACCATAGCGAGCAAACCGGCGGTGACCTGCTCGCCGGTGGCAACTACCGCGTCGTATTCGCGAGTGTCGTGGAGCGCGGCGGCCTGACGGCACCACTCCACCAGTTGGTTGGTGACACCGGCCATGGCTGAGACCACGACGGCAACATCGTTGCCGGCGTCCCACTCGCGCTTGACGTGGCGCGCGACGTTGCGGATGCGGTCGAGGTCGGCGACCGACGTTCCGCCGAATTTCATCACCAGCCGTGCCATCGAAGTCCCGGTAACAATCGGCCGGCGTCAAGCCATTATGGCCCAAGCGCCGGCCGCAAAAGCGGCGTATACATACCGGCGGGTCGCACAGCCTGCAACAACGGCTGAACGACAGTATGATGGTCCTGATGGTTAACCGCAAAAGCCAAGCCAGCACGGTTGATACGGCGGAAGTCGAGCGCTTCTCGCGCCACGCCGCCGACTGGTGGGCGCCGCGCGGGCCCATGGCGGCGCTGCACAAGTTCAATCCGGTTCGGGTTGCCTACATCCGCGATCAGGCGGCCGAGCGCTTCGGCCGCGATCCCAAAAGGCTCGATTGCCTGAAAGGGCTGTGCATCCTCGATATCGGTTGTGGCGGCGGCATCTTGTCGGAGCCTTTGGCTCGGCTCGGCGCCAACATGGTCGGCGTCGATCCGGCCGAGGAAAACATCGAGGCGGCTCAGGCCCATACACGCGAGCAGGGCCTGACCATCGACTATCGCTCCGGCACGGTGGAAGCGCTTGCCGAAGCCGGAGAATGCTTCGACGTCGTGCTGGCGATGGAAGTGGTTGAGCACGTCACCGACGTACCGCTGTTCGTTTCCACTTGCGCCGGCATGGTCAAGCCGGACGGGCTGATGATCGCAGCCACACTCAACCGCACGCTCAAGAGCTTCGCGCTCGCCATCGTCGGCGCCGAATATGTTTTGCGCTGGGTGCCGCGCGGCACGCATCAGTGGGACAAGTTCGTCACGCCACAAGAGCTTGAAACAGCGATCGAGAATGCCGGGCTGCGGGTGATCGGCGAGCGCGGTGTGATCTTCAATCCGTTCGCCGATCGCTGGCAACTGTCGTCAGACATGGACGTGAACTATATGCTTGTCGCCGCGCGCGACTGAAGGAGAAATGTCATGATCCTCGAACTGGTCGAATTCAATTCACCGAAAGGCTGGAGCCGTCAGCAGGTGGCGGAAGAGGCGCGCCACGTCGTTCCGAAGTGGCAGTCAAACAAGGAGCTGTTGCGCAAGCACTTCATGCTGGAGCTCAACGGCAGGACCGGCGCCGGTGTCTACATCTGGCCGTCGGTGGAAGCGGCGCAGCGCGCGCATAACGAGGAGTGGCGGCAGTCGGTCATCAAGCGCACCGGCTGCGCCCCGACCATCCGCTACTTCGATCTGTTCCTGCTGATCGACAACGAGAACGGCAAGGTGACGGAGTTTCCGGAAGCCGCGGAGATCAAAGCGGCGGCTGCATAGCTGTTGCGTGGTGGCCGGGCTTGTCCCCGCCCTCGCTGCGTTAGTAAGGATGACGAGACGTAGATGCCCGGCATGATGCCGGGCATGACGTTGTTGGGACCAAACATGCTCTGGGCCGTGTTCACACTGATCGCCGCCGCGGCGCAGACCGCGCGCAATGCCATGCAGCGCGAGTTGACGACCACGCTCGGCACAGTCGGCGCGACACATGTGCGCTTCTTGTTCGGCTTTCCCTTTGCGATCGTTTCCCTCGCAGCTGTGATGATCGCGCTTGGCGAAGGGTTGCCGCAGCCGCCCGCCATCTTCTGGCCGTGGGTGCTGGCCGGCGCCTTCACGCAAATCGCCGCCACCGCGACCATGCTGTCGGTGATGGGCCAGCGCTCCTTCGTCGTCGCCTACGCCTACATCAAGACGGAGCCGGTGCAGGTCGCGCTGTTCGGCCTCATCTTTCTTGGCGACAAGGTCGCGCCGCTGTCGGCTGCGGCGATCCTGATCGCGACCGTCGGCGTCATCGTCATTTCGCTCAAGCCCGGCGCCAGCCAAGCCAGCACCACGCGCTCGACCATCATCGGCCTCCTGTCGGGCGCACTGTTCGCGTTATCGGCTATCGGCTATCGCGGCGCGATCCTGACGCTGCACCTGAAGGACTTCGTGCTTACCGCGACCTTCACCGTGACGGTCGGCCTCGTGATCCAGGCGGCGGTGCTGTCGCTTTATCTCTGGCTGCGCGACCCGAAAGTTCTCGCCGACATCAGGCGGGCATGGCGGCCGTCGCTCTTCGCCGGCTTCATGGGCGCCTTCGCTTCGGAATTCTGGTTCCTTGGCTTCGCCATCACCAGCGCGGCCAATGTGCGCACCCTGGCGCTGGTCGAAGTGCTGTTCGCACAGGGGGTCACACACTTCATCTTCAAGCAGCCGACGACCGAACGCGAACGCGCCGGCATCGTGCTCGTTGTGCTCGGCGTCCTGCTGCTGGTCTGGGCTTACTAGCCTGCCGCCGCTCGACTAACATGGTGCCATAGCGGCACGGAGGGGCGTTCCATGCTTTTCGATTACAACGGAATTATCGGTCTGATCATCCTTGTTCTCGATATTTGGGCGATCGTGCAGATCGTGCAGGGCGGCGGCCCGACCGACAAGAAGGTCCTCTGGGTCCTGATCATCCTGCTGCTGCCGGTGATTGGTCTTATTCTCTGGTTGATGATCGCGCGGCGCGCGCGCCTTTAAGCGCTCCTGGCCTATCAGCCGTCGGTCACTTCGAAGATCGTGCCCGAGGCGTGGCCGACCATCACGCGCACGCGGCTTTTCGGATCGATCTGATCGAAGATGTCGGCCGTCGTCGCGAAGCGCCGGCCATCGATATCGACATAGTATTTCGCCGTGTGCCGGAAGCCGCGGGAGATATGTTTGCCCGTGACCACGCCGCTCACTTCGACGCGCTCGCGCATGAAGTCTCCCAATGTGTTGAACGTGCCGATGAAGATGGCGACGATGCCGAACGCGACACAGGCGATCGCCGCGATCCGTTTTTGTCCCGGCGACGAACTCGTGTAGACCGCGAGCGTTGAAGCGCGCTTCCAGAGGAAGGGTGCAAACAGCAACAGTGCGAAGCCGCCGGGAATGTAGGTCACGTCCTCGACGAACATATTCTCCGGGGTTGCCTCGCCATAGGCGAGGATCGCGAAGATCGGGACGGCAACAGCAACGATGGCGAAGACCGCGAGCACGGTCGACGGCGGATAGCCCCATTCGCGCCGCCGGCGCAGCGCGACGAAAGCCGCTATGCCGAGCGCGAACAGTGGCCACGAGAAATAAGCGACGACATGCGCGAGCGACATAGGGATCCCTCGAAAGGGACTGTGCCCGTGCCGGGTTAATTTTTAGGGAAATGCTCCGTCAGAGCAGCTTAATTGCGCTCGTCGGGCAGCACCGGCAGCGGGTGAAATTCGATGCCTTCCTCGGCCAGATCCTTGGCCTCGTCCGACGTCGCTTCGCCATAGATCGAGCGGTGCTCGATCTCGCCGTAGTGCATCTTGCGTGCCTGCTCGGGAAATTTACCGCCGACGTTCTCGGCGTTCTTGGTGAGATGCTCGCGCAGCTCCTTGAGCTTGCTGCGCAGTTCACGCTCCTGCGGCGAGATCATCGCGACCGGCGCCGGCGTTTGCGGCGGTGCCGCGGGCGGCGTTTCGCCGGCAGCCGTCTCGATGGGCGCGCGGCGCCTCTTCGACGTCGACAGCCGCGGCGCCATGATTGCTTTCTCGACCTTATCGGAGCCGCAGTGCGGGCAGGTCACCAGCTTGCGCTTGACCTGCTTGTCGTACGCGGCCGAGTCCGCAAACCAGCTTTCGAACGAATGCCCTTTGTCGCAGGCGAGCGCGTAGCGGATCATTCGCCCGCTCCAGGCAACACGTGCAAATGCGCCGGTTCGGCCATCGGCTCGACGATCTCGAAACGGCGGCCGTGCTGGAGCGACGGGATACGCGCCCGCGCCTTGGCAACTTCGCTTATGTCGATCTCGGCCATAACGACCCCCGGTTCGGTGCCGCCTTCTGCCAGAATGCGCCCCCAAGGGTCAACGATCAGTGAATGACCGTAAGTCTCGCGTCCGCTCTCGTGTTTCCCACCCTGGGCAGCGGCGAAAACGAAGCTGCCATTCTCGATGGCGCGGGCGCGGTTGAGTACGTGCCAATGCGCCTGGCCCGTCTGCACCGTGAAGGCCGACGGGATTGCCAGCATTGTGGCGCCCGCCTCCGCCACAGCGCGGTAGAGCGCGGGGAAGCGCAGGTCGTAGCAGATGGTGATGCCGAGGCGGCCCCAGGGCAGGTCGGAGAGCACCGCGAGTTCGCCGGGCCGGTACGTGCGGGACTCGCGGTAGCTTTCGCCACCCGCGAGGTCGACGTCGAACATATGGATCTTGTCATAACGCGCGGTGACCTCGCCCTGCGGATCGATGAGGAAGCCGCGATTGGCGGCGCGGTCGGGGCCGACCTTGATCGCCAACGATCCGACGTGAACGTAGATGCCGAGCTTGCGCGCGAGGTCGCGGAAAGCTGCAAGCGAGGCGTCCTTGCCTTCCTCTGTGATCGTGGCGAGCAGGCGTTCACGCTTCGATTCGAGGACGTTGGTCATTTCCGGCGTCTGGACGTAGTCAGCACCGGCAGACTTCGCTTCTGTGATCAAGCGTACCGCCGCGTCGACGCTCGCCGCCGGCTGCATGCCGGAGCGCATCTGGATCATCGCTGCCTTGAAGGTGCTGTCGGTCATGCGCGCGCTTCGTCGCCCGAGAGCAACGCATCGAGCTTGCCGATGCGCTCGAGCTCATGCAGGTCGTCGCTGCCGCCGACATGAACCGGTCCGATGAAGATTTGCGGCACCGTCATGCGGCCGTTCGCCCGCTCGATCATCTCGTCGCGGCGCTCGCGCTCTTTGGTCAGGTCGATTTCGGTGAAGTCGACACCCTTGCGTTTCAACAGCGCCTTCGCCGAGCTGCAGTAGGGGCACCAGCGCGTGGTGTAGATTTCGACGGGCGGCATAGTCTTGGCGCGTTGTCCTGGCGCGTTGGCCTTCGGGCGTTGCGGTTGCTTGACGATTATATGGGGATGCGAACCGGCGCCACAACCCGCGCAAACACTGGCACATGCCGCGTTCCGGCGACCTGCGCATTGTCAGGCCCCTTGCACATTTTCGGCGCACTGCGGCTTCGACAGGTCGACCTGCTGGGTGGTCGGACGCACGCGTTTGAGGGCCTCGTGCATCACCGACACGCCACTGGCCTTTGTGATCGCAACGGCGAGCTGCGCCCCGGCAAGATGCTGCCGCTCTGAGGGCGCACCGGGGGCAGCATCGCGCGCCGAGCTGGCGTATAGAAGTGCGATGGTGTCTCTGCTGTTCGACCGTCCTCTTCTCCGCGCGCGCCAGGCGCGGGCGCAGACGCTTGGGCCGGCCGTGTTCCTGCTCCATCGCGTGGCCTTGGAACTCGGCGAGCGCCTGAGCGTCGTGCTGCGGCGGTTCGACCACGCCGTCGACCTCGGCACGCCGGGTGATGCCGCCGTCAACGCGTTGCTCGCGAGCGGCAAGGTCGGGATGGTCGTATCCGCGCATCCCGATGCGCTGCGTCTTAATAGCGCGCTCGCCGTCGTCGCCGACGAGGAGGCGCTGCCCTTTGCGGACGGCTCGCTCGACCTCGCCGTCTCGGCGCTGGCGCTACAATTCGTCAACGACCTGCCCGGCACGCTCATTCAGGTCCGGCGCGCGCTCAAGCCCGACGGGTTATTTTTGGCGGCGCTGATCGGAGGCGGTTCGCTCGGCGAACTGCGCGAGGCCTTCGCCCAAGCTGAGAGCGAGATCGAAGGCGGTGTGTCGCCGCGAGTCGCCCCTTTTGCCGACCTGCGCGATCTCGGCGGCCTGTTGCAGCGCGCCGACTTTGCGCTGCCGGTCGTCGACTCCGACAAGCTGACCGTACGCTATGCCGACGTATTCGCGCTGATGCATGATCTGCGCCGCATGGGCGCGACTAACATCCTGCGCGAGCGCAGCCGCAAGCCGCTCAGGCGCGCGACGCTCAAACGCATGGCGGAAATCTACGCCGAACGATTTGCCGACGGTGATGGCCGCTTGCGCGCCACTTTCGAAGTTGTCTGGTTGTCAGGCTGGGCGCCGCACGAGAGCCAGCAGAAGCCGCTCAAGCCGGGTTGGGCGACGCAGCGGCTCGCCGATGCGCTCGGCGCAAAGGAAATGTCGGCAGGCGAGAAAGCGGGCCGCTAGAGGGCGTTGGCGACGGCGGTCCACATCGCGTTGACCGACCCGCCAAGCGCATTGACAGCGACGATAATTGCGCTGGCGATGCCGGCGGCGATGATCGCGTATTCGATCGCGGTCGCGCCCTGGCGGGCTGAGCGGAAGCGGCGAAGTTCGGCGGCAACTTGGCGCATCGGCTTTGCTCGCCCGGGCTTAGAGCAGCGTCATCAAGTGCGACACCAGCGGCACGTCGGCCGGCGGCATCTCGTAGTCCCGCAACCGATTCGGTCTCACCCAGGCGAGCCTTTGTCCTTCCGTGGCGGTGACCGCGCCCTCCCAACGCCGGCAGACATAGAGCGGCATCAGGAGATGAAAGTCCGGATTGACGTGGCTCGCGAATGTAAGCGGCGCGAGACAGTCCTCTTTGACGGTGATGCCCAGTTCCTCCTTGAGCTCTCTGATGAGACATTCCTCGGGCCGTTCGCCCTTCTCGACCTTGCCGCCGGGGAACTCCCACAGACCCGCCATCGGCTTGCCTTCTGGCCGCTGCGCAATCAGGACGCGGCCATCGGCATCGATGAGGGCGCAGGCGGCGACAAGAATGGTTTGCGTGCTCACGACCCTTCAACCATCACGATAGGCGCCGTTGGTTAAGAGGATTTGACACCGATCTTAGATACTCAGGCGCGGTGGCCGGGAGGTTAACGAATTCTTACGACCGATAATCGCCGTTGATGGCGACGTAGTCTTTGGTCAGATCGCAAGTCAGCACGCGGTCGCGGCCTTTGCCGATGCCGAGCGCCACCTTCAGGTAGATCTCGGGCTTCTTCATCTCAGCGCTTACGGCGGCCTCGTCATAGCCCGGGTCGCGTGCGCCCTTGTGGGCGACGCGGATGCCGCCGAACCAGATCGCGAGCTTGTCGCGGTCGGCGGGCTCGCCCGCCTTGCCGACCGCCATGACGACGCGCCCCCAATTGGCGTCCTCGCCGGCGATCGCTGTCTTCACCAGCGGCGAATTGGCGATCGCCATGGCGATGCGCCGCGCCGATTGGTCGGTCTTGGCACCCTCGACCACGATCTCGACCAGTTTTCGCGCACCTTCGCCGTCGCGCGCGACCTGCTCGGCCAGGTTGGCGAGCACGCTGTGCAGCGCCTTTTTGAACGCGCGCAGTTTCGGATCAGTTGCGCGGGCGATGTGCGAATTTCTGGCCAGTCCCGTCGCGAACAGCAGCAGCGTGTCGGAGGTTGAGGTATCACCGTCGACGGTGACGGCGTTGAATGTGTTGGCGACCCCGTCTTTGAGCAGCGCCCGCAGTGTCGGCGCGGAAATCGCCGCATCCGTGAAGATGAACGACAGCATCGTCGCCATGTCGGGCGCGATCATGCCAGCCCCTTTGGCGATGCCGTTGATGGTGACCACAGTCTTGCCGATTTTCGCGCGCGCGGTTGCGACCTTGGGAAATGTGTCAGTCGTCATGATCGCCTTAGCGGCGGCGAGAAACTCACTGGGCCTGGCGCCGGCGACCAATCCGTCCATCACGCCGTCGAATGCCTTGGCGTTGAGCGGCTCGCCGATCACGCCGGTCGACGCCAGGAATATGTCGGCCAGCTTCACGCCCGCCGCCTTGGCTGCGATCTGCGCCGTGAACTTGCAGGCCTCGCGCCCGGTCTTGCCGGTGAAGGCGTTGGCGTTACCCGAATTGACTACCAGCGCGCGCGCTTTGCCGGATTTCAGTTGCGCGCGGCACCATTCGACGGGGGCCGACGGGCATTTCGAGCGGGTAAACACGCCGGCCACCGTCGTTCCGGGATTGAAGAGCGCGAGCAGGACGTCCGTGCGCCCGGCATAGCGGATGCCCGCGGCCGCGGTTGCCAGACGGACGCCGGCGATCGCCGGCATGTCCGGCACGTGCTTCGGGGCGAGGGGGGAAATCGAGACCGACATATTCTTCTCCGGCTCCGCAATCGCGGCCACCGGCATAAAAGACGACAATGCCCGGCACAAGGCCGGGCATCACCAATTCGATTGATGGATTGATCGCTTTTACTTCTTCGTCGCGTCGGGCTTGGCCGCATCAGGCTTGGCCGCGTCCGCTTTAGGCTCTTCCGCCGGCTTGTAGAACTTCTCGACCTTGCCTTCGGCGCGCAGCTTGGTGACGAGATCCGCTTGGGCCTTGCGCACCACGAACTGCTCGATCTGCGGCTTGACCTCATCGAAGCTCGGCGGCGGCTTGACGCGCTTGTCCTCGACCTTGATCACGTGCCAGCCGAACTGCGTCTTCACCGGGGCCGAAATCTTGCCCTTGTCGAGCTTGAAGGCAGCGTCCGCGAATTCCGGCACCATCTGCTCCTTGGTGAAGTAGCCGAGGTCGCCGCCATTCGCCTTGCCCGATGGATCCTCGGTCGCTTCGCCAGCGACCTTGGCGAAATCCTCGCCCTTGTTGAGGCGGACGATGATGGCCTTGATCTTGTCCTCGGCCTCCTTGCTCGCCTTGTCGTCACCGGCGGTCGTGCGGATCAGGATGTGCCGCGCATGCACCTCCTCCTGTTTCCCCATGTCCTTGATGGCATCATCATACACCTTGTGCATCGCCTCATCGGTTAGCGCCGTTTTGCCGACGTTCTGCAGCAGGTTGGACATCAGGAGCTTGCGGCGCTCGAACTCGAGCTTGTGCTTGAACTCATTGCTGTCGCCGACCTTCTTCGACTCAGCGTCCTTAGACACCATGATGAGATCAGCCATGAACTGCACCAGATAGTCGCGCTTCTGGTCCGGTGACATCGGCGGGATTTGCCCGGCCTCTTCCTCGGCGATAGCAAGATCGCTCTGATGGATCTCGACGCCGTCGACCTTGGCGATCAGCGGATCGTCTTCTGCTGCCGCGGGCCAAGCGGGCGCGAGCGCGAGCACCACGGCTGCAATCAAGCCGGCGCGGCGCAGGAGAGCCGGATGGCCGGCGGGGCGGGGATTGATCATGGCGTTGTCCTTGGGAATAGTATGGCCCGCGATATGCGACGGGCGGCGGGGCGACTTGTCACCCAACAACAGTGGCTTTGCAATGGCGAACCGGCGTGCTGCCGTTAACCTCTGCGTGACCGCGGATGCCAGTTAAGGCCGTCACGAGCGGCCAATTGACAACAATCCGACCCCCTCCTATCTCATCAATGATCTCGGCCGGCCGTGCTTTACAGGCCCGTTTCGCGTCGAATAAGCCCGAAAAGTGCCCCATTTCCGGAAGTGCCGGAGGCAGTATCCGGCCGCATCGGTATGGTAGAAGCGCGGCACAGAGCGAGGAGCCTTCCTGAATGATTGGCGCGGTCGCCCGCAAGCTGTTCGGTTCCGCCAACGACAGGCGGATTCGCAGTTATCTGCCGCGCGCCAGCGAGATCAACGCGCTGGAGAAGGAGCTCGAGGCGCTGAGCGACGAGCAACTCCGCGCGCGTACAGACGAATTCAAGAAACAGATTGCCGCCGGAACCGAACTCGACGACATTCTCGTGCCGGCTTTCGCGACGGTCCGCGAAGCCGCAAAACGCACGCTCGGTCAGCGCCACTTTGACGTCCAGTTGATCGGCGGCATGATCCTGCACGAAGGCAAGATTTCGGAGATGAAGACCGGCGAAGGCAAGACGCTGGTCGCGACGCTGCCGGTCTATCTCAATGCGCTTACGGGGCGCGGCGTCCATGTCGTCACTGTCAACGATTACCTCGCCAAGCGCGACGCCGAGTGGATGGGGCAGATCTACAGCTTCCTCGGCCTGACGACGGGCGTCATTGTCCATGGCCTCGACGACGAGCAACGCAAGAAGGCCTACGACTGCGACATTACCTACGGCACCAATAACGAGCTCGGCTTCGACTATCTGCGCGACAACATGAAGTACCGGATGGAGGACATGGTCCAGCGCGGCCACGTCTACGCCATCGTGGACGAAGTCGATTCGATCCTGGTCGACGAGGCGCGCACACCGCTCATCATCTCCGGCCCGCTCGACGACCGCTCCGAGTTCTACAACACCATCGACGCGTTCATTCCGCAGCTCGACAAGACCGACTTCGAGGTCGACGAGAAGATGCGCACCGTCACCATGACCGAAGCCGGCATGGAGAAGATGGAAACGCGGCTGCGCGACGCCGGGCTGCTCAAGGGCGGCAAGCTCTACGACGTCGAGAATGTCTCTGTCGTTCATCACGTCAATCAGGCTTTGCGCGCCCACAAGCTGTTCCAGCGCGACAAGGACTACATTGTGCGCAACGGCGAGGTCGTCATCATCGACGAGTTCACCGGCCGGATGATGCCGGGCCGGCGCTACTCAGAAGGGCTGCATCAGGCGCTCGAGGCGAAAGAGCACCAGCCGATCCAGCCCGAGAACCAGACGCTGGCCTCGATCACGTTCCAGAATCTATTCCGCATGTACGACAAGCTGGCCGGCATGACCGGCACGGCGCTCACCGAGGCCGATGAGTTCATGGACATCTACGGCCTCGAGGTTCTCGAAGTGCCGACGAACATGCCGCTCGCGCGCATCGACGACCACGATGAGGTCTATCGCACCGCGGCCGAGAAATACCGTGCCATCATTACGCTGATCGACAACTGCAAGACGCGCGGCCAGCCGGTTCTTGTTGGCACGACGTCGATTGAGAAATCCGAGCACCTGGCTGAACTACTGCGCAAGCAGGGCTGGGAGCAGCACGACTTCTCGGACCCGAATGCTTTCGCCGCGCTTTATTCGGGCGACGAAGGCGCCTCGAAGAAGAAGGTCTTCGCCATCCTCAATGCGCGCTACCACGAGCAGGAAGCCTACATCGTGGCGCAAGCGGGCGTCCCGGGCGCGATCACCATCGCCACGAACATGGCGGGTCGCGGCACCGATATTCAGCTTGGCGGCAACGCCGACATGCGCATCCGTCAGGAGATCACGGACATCGGAGACATGCGCGAGCGTGACAAGAGCCCCCGTGCTGCCGAGATCCGCGCGCAGGTCGCGCGGCTGAAGGAGAAGGCACTCGCCGCCGGCGGCCTCTTCGTCCTCGGCACCGAGCGCCACGAAAGCCGCCGCATCGACAACCAGCTGCGCGGCCGTTCAGGCCGCCAGGGCGATCCGGGTCACTCCAAGTTCTTTCTGTCGCTCGAAGACGACCTGATGCGCATCTTCGGCTCTGACAAGCTGGACGGCGTGCTCCAAAAGCTCGGCCTCAAGGAAGACGAGGCGATCGTCCATCCCTGGATCAACAAGGCGCTGGAGAAAGCGCAGCAGAAGGTCGAGGCGCGCAACTTCGACATCCGCAAGAATCTGCTGAAATACGACGACGTGATGAACGACCAGCGCAAGGTCATCTTCGAGGAACGTCTCGAACTGATGAGCGATGAGTCGGTCGACGATACGGTCGCCGGCATGCGCCATTCGGTGATCGAGGATCTCGTTGCCAAGTTCATCCCCGAGAAAGCCTATCCGGAGCAGTGGGACACCGCGACGCTCAATACGGCGCTGCGCGACGTGCTGACGCTCGAACTGCCGGTAAAAGAGTGGGCCAAGGAAGAAGGTATCGCCGACGAAGAGGTGCGCGAGCGCATCATCCGCCGCGCCGACGAGCACATGGCGGCCAAGGTAGCCAAGTGGGGCCCCGATGTCATGCGCTACGTCGAGAAGTCGATCTTGCTGCAGACGCTCGACCACCTGTGGCGCGAGCATCTGATTATGCTTGAGCACCTGCGCCAGGTGATCGGCCTGCGCGGCTACGGCCAGCGCGACCCGCTCAACGAATACAAGGCGGAAGCCTTCGCGCTGTTCGAGGGCATGATGGCGCATCTGCGTGAGGCGGTGACCGCGCAATTGATGCGCGTCGAGATCGTGCAGCAGCCGCCGGCCGATCAACAGCAGCGCGAGCAGTTGCCTTACATGGAAGCGCACAAGGTCGATCCGACGACCGGCGACGACGAAATGGCGCCTGCGCTTGCTCCGGCGCTGGTCGGGGCCGGCAACGGCAACACCGAAGCCGCGCGCAATCCGAAAGATCCTCAGAGCTGGGGCAAGGTCGGCCGCAACGAGCCGTGTCCGTGCGGTTCCGGCAAGAAGTTCAAGCATTGCCACGGCAAGTTCGCCTAAGCGAAGCCGAGCTGCCGCCGCGGCGTCTCCCAGAATAATTTGCGCCGATCGGCCGCGTCGGGAAATAATACCTCAACCAGCTGGACCAGCGGCCCGTAGTCTTGTCGTTCCGGCGCGCGCAGGAACGGCCAGTCCGACGCCCACAGGCAATGGTCGAGCGTGAATGCATCGACGATGGCGCGGACATAAGCGCGGCAGTCCTCGAACGGATAGCCGGTGCGCGAAAACTTCGAATAGCCTGACAGCTTTACGTTGACGCGGCCTGTCGCTGCGAGCCGCAGCAACGCCTTAAAGCCCGCCTGCTGCACTCCGGCATCGACCGTGGGCCGGCCGCAGTGGTCGATCAGCACACGGATTGGCGTCGCCTCGATCCACGGCACGAACATCTCAATCTGCTCGTGCTCGCACTGCAGGTTGAGCACCATGTCGTGCTCGGCAAGCTTGCCGATGAGGCGCGCGGAATTCCGATAATAGTCGTTGCGATGGAACGTCGGATTGAACGCGGCGCCGACGATGCCCTGCCGCTTGAGGTCGCGCAGCGCGGCGTTGTTGGCATCGAACCCAATGATGGCGATGCCCTTGAAACGTCCATCGCCGTGCGCGATCGCATCGAGCAGGCAGGAATTGTCGCTGCCGTAGCCAGAATTGGGCTGCACCAGCAGGCAGTGCCGCACGCCGTAGGTCTTCATCACGGCATGAAGCTGCTGCGCGGTGCCGATCTCCTGGCCGCTCGGCTTGTAGTCGATATCTCTGCTGTAGGGAAACCGCGCCGGATCGAGGACGTGGGTGTGGCAATCGATCTTCGGTTCGCCGGCGACGCTCATCGCTTGCGTTTGGCGGGAATCTTCTCCGCGAGTTTCTTGCGGAACTTGCGGTCGCGCTTGAGATGCCATTCGCGGCTCATGGCTTCACGGCGAGTCGGGAACCACTCCGAGTGCAGCAGCATCCATTGCCGTCCGCGCGTCGTGCGCGCGCCTTTGCCGACATTGTGGCGCTTGAGCCGGCGCTCGATGTTGTCGGTCCAGCCAACATAAGTGAGGTGGCGGCTCTTGCTGCGGGTGCCGAGAACGTAGACGAAGCAATCCATGGGATCTGCGCGGGCTTGAATCGGTAGCGCGATAAAATCACGCACCCGCCACGGAATGCAAATTGGCGATGCTTAGCGGAAGCTGTTGAAGGAGCCGGCTGGCACCACCGGTTGCGCGCCGGTGAGAAGACCGCCGCTGCCGGTCGTCGAAGCCGAATAGGCGGTGCGGATCTCGCGTTCCGGAGCCGGCTGCGCGGGCTTTGCCGCCGCCTGCTTGACCTGCGCCGGCTTCGGCGCGGGCGGCTCGGCCTTGGCCACGGCCGCTGGTTGCGGCGAGGCCGGCTGGAGCTGAGGCTTCGGCTGATCCCAGATCGAATCCTGCTTAGGCTGCACCGCAGCGTGCTGCGGCTTGGGCTGCAGCGCGACAGGGCCTGCCGTCGCAATGCTGGTCCTCTCAGCCTGTTTCGGCTTTGCCGCCATTTCCGTGTTCACGCCCTTGGTCGAACCGCGCAAGACGACCGGCTCGCTCGGCGCCGTAGGCTCCGGTGCAGCCGCGACCTGCGTCGGCTCGGGCTGCGGTTGCGGCTGCGATTTTGGTTTGAAGAGGTTGCCGAACATCGAAGCGAAATTATTCTGCTTCTCCTGCTGCGGCGCCTGGCCTTCCTTCGGCAGCGGCGCTGGCGTCGGCATGCGCACGCTTGCCATCATGACCGGCTGGCTAGCAGGTGCGACCTCGTTGGCCGGCGCGGGCTCGCTCGCGGGCTCCGGCTCCGCCACCGGCGCAGGCGTTGCCTTCTTCGCGACGCCGACTTTCGGGATCGTCGTGCCGGGTGGATTGGGCACGTGCGGCAGCGCGCCGGGCATCTGCGAAGCGTCAAACGAACCGCTAGCGCTCGCGACCGAATAGCGGCCGCTATTGTCGACGCTGGGATGCGACAGCTGCGCCATGAATACGGGATTCATGCCGCCATCGCCTTCATGCGGAGCGGCCATCGTGACGTTGCGCGAAATGTAGCTCGCAAGTTTGGTCTGTTCCTCGTGGCGATACTCGGTCACCGCCAAAGCGATCTGCGGATCGATCTGGTGCGGGGTGCAGGCGCCGCTCGGATTGGAGCGCAGCGGCTTGCCGTCGCGGGTCGTCGCGTCGAAGACGTAACGCTTCTCGCAGACCGCGACCTTCGGCTCCTGCCGCGTCGCTTCGAAATCGTCGTAGCCTTCCTTCAGCATCTTCCAGAACGCGAAGTTCGGGTTGCTGCGATGCTTGGCCATGTTCATTGCGGTCATGCGGAAGGGGAAGGCCTCGAACTGGAACGAGCTTTGACCGCCGAAGAACGACTCGCGCGCCAGCGCGTAGATCTCGAGGATCTGCTCGTCGGTCATCGCGTAGCAGCCGCGCGACGAGCAGTCGCCATGCACCATCAGTTCCGAGCCGGAATAGCCGTGCGAACGGTCATAGGCGTTGGGGAAACCGGTGTTGAAGGCGAGGTAGTAATTGGAATTCGGATTCATCTGCGCCGGTGTGATCGTATAGAAGCCTTCGGGCGCCTGACGGTCGCCTTCCTTTTTCTTCGGGCCGAGATCGCCGGACCACTTGCAGATCGGATAGGTCTTCAGCAGGTCGTACTTGCCGTCGCGCGTCTGCTTCCACACCTCCATTTCCGCTTCCTCCTTGAAGATGCGGACGAGGATGGGCGATTGCGCATCCATGTTCTTTTCGGAGATCAGCGCGAGCGTCTTCGGCGACAGCGGCGCTTGGGCGCGGCCGTCGGGGATAACGTCATTGGTATTGCAGCCGGCAAGGGCAACGGCAGTTACCAGTGCTGCTGATGTCAGCAGCGCGCGAACCACGGGTTTGCTCAAACGCCGTACTCCCCGAAGAGGCGGGCCCTCATTCAATAATCGTTATCCATAAAAGATGTGGCATGCGCAAGGCAAACCACGCGACCCTAGGCTACCGCTAAGCCTATGGTAAAGTGAGGGTAAATGTCTCGTGGCCACCGTCTCTTCAGCCTGGCGGAAGGCTACCGGCTCGCCCCATAGCTAGGAATTTGTCGCGCCTTTGCTTGCGGACGGCGTCGCGGGACAGAGCCTTGAGTTCCGAAAGCGCCTTGCCAATGGCCTCGCCGGCCGAAGCGATTGCTGCCCGGGGGTCGCGGTGCGCGCCACCGGTCGGCTCTGGAATGATGCCGTCGATCACGCCAAATCGGACCATGTCCTGGGCGGTGATCTTCATGCTGGTCGCGGCCTCCTGCGCTTTCGCCGTGTCGCGCCACAGGATCGAGGCGGCGCCTTCGGGCGAGATCACGCTGTAAATGGCGTGCTCGAGCATTAGCACGCGGTTGGCGGTGGCAATGGCGATCGCACCGCCCGAGCCGCCTTCGCCGACGATAAGCGCCACATTGGGTGTGCTGAGGCCGAGACAGGTCTCGGTCGAACGCGCGATCGCCTCGGCCTGCCCGCGCTCTTCAGCGCCGATGCCGGGATAGGCGCCGGCCGTGTCGACCAGCGATATGACCGGGATGCCGAAATGATCGGCCATCTCCATCAGCCGCACCGCCTTACGGTAGCCCTCGGGCCGCGCCATGCCGAAATTGTGCTTGAGGCGGCTCTCGGTGTCAGAGCCCTTCTCATGACCGAGCACGCAGACGCTGTCGCCCTGGAAGCGGCCGAAGC
>Ga0187777_10000196_pt1 | contig 45242 bp, 43 predicted proteins | sample 1015_Q2_SP5_10_M_FD_132416 | JGI IMG/M metagenome (GOLD analysis project Ga0187777, IMG submission 132416) | Tropical peat soil microbial communities from peatlands in Department of Meta, Colombia - 1015_Q2_SP5_10_MG | ecosystem: Environmental > Terrestrial > Soil > Wetlands > Peat | place... | reverse complement strand
TTGGCCTGATCCATGACCCGAAAGTCCTGCTGAACAAGGCAATGGGACAGCTGGACGACTCATTGGCGAGGTCCCTTGCGGGGGAGAAGGCCCGCATCGCCGGCGGGCGGGGGAAATTTGCGCCGAAAGCATCATACCGCTCCTCTGTCGTCGGCGCGGACCTTCGGCTGAACGCCGTCGGTTTTGTGGAGAGCAGTTCCAGCGGGAACGAGGGGGAGGGCCCCGCCAGGCTGGCTGTGGCGCTGACGGACGTGAGCGGAGCGCCGGTGACGGTGGAGTATGCGGTGACCGGGGGCACGGCGGTTCGCGGTGTGAACTACATGCTGAAGAACGGGAGCCTCACTTTCAAACCCGGAGAGACGGTCAAGACCATCGAGATCGACATCAAGGATGACGGCGTGAACGAGGATGACAAGACCATCGAGGTAAGCCTGCAGAACCCTTCGGGCGCGGTTCTGGGCGGCAGCGCGGTCCATACCTATACCATCATCGATACCGACCCCGAGCCTGTCGTGACGTTCACGTCAGCGAGCCAGCAGGTGAAACGATCTGCCGAAGGCGGCAAGCGGAAAGAGAAGAACGCGGGGACGGCGACGGTCGGGGTTGAGCTGTCGGCCGTCTCGGGCTGGGACGTGATTGTGCCGTTCATGGTGGGGGGGACGGCAAAGACGCCGGGAGACTACACCATCACGCCGGGGCCGCTCGTGATCAAGGCCGGTGAGCGGAGCGCGGCGATCACGGTGCAGGTGGCGGAAAGCGGGGCGAACGATGACGGCAAGACGGTGGTGGTGAGCATGGGCGTTCCGACGCACGCGGTGCAGGGGAAGACGACCGCGAGCACGGTGACCATCGGGGACACCAATCCCGAGCCTGCGGTATCGTTCACCACAGCAAGCCAGAAGGTGAAGGAGGCAACGGCGACTGAACAGCCCGCCGTCTCGTTTGCGAGCTCGATATCGAGTGGTGATGAGACTTCCGGACCTGTCCGGTTAAGGGTGACGCTTTCCGCTCCGAGCAAGAGGGTGGTGACGTCGGAGTATGCGGTCTCCGGCGGAACGGCGATACAAGGGAAGGACTATGCTTTGCAGGCAGGGCCGTTGACCTTCGCTCCAGGCGAGACGGCCAGGGAAATCATGGTAGACATCAAGGACCACAGAATCTACAATGACGACAAGACAATTGAGGTGAGTCTGAGGAACGCGAAGAACGCGGCGCTGGGTACCAGCACGGTGCATACCCACACCATTAGCAATCATCATCCGATGCCGAGGGTGGCAGTTAGGTCCATAGACCAGCGTCTCAGGAAGAGCTCAGGCAGGACGAGCGTCACCGTCCAGCTATCGGAAGTTTCGGGTAAGGATGTGACGGTGCCCTTCAAGGTCAGCGGCACAGCTATCCAGGGAAGGGACTTCACCATAACCCCTAGCCCTGTCGTCATCAAGGCGGGGAAACGGAGAGCGGAGATCGTGATAACCATGAAGGACAATGTCCCGGTCGAAGTTGATCAGACGGTCGAAGTGATGTTGTTGAACCCGGACAACGCATTCCTTGGGTCGCCATCATTATATAGCCTGGATATCGTGAAAGATACCATCCCCATCATTGCGGTTATCCCTTTTTTCAACCAAAGCATGAAGAAGAACGCCGGCGACATCCTGATGTTGCAGTTTGTCAAGGAATTAGGGAAACTCGAGGACTTCTCTGTGGTGGAACCGGGCGTCGTCAGAGATCAGTTTCTGAACATGAGGGTTATCATGTATGAAGGAATTTCATCTGCGGATATCAGTCTCATAGCCAGGAACATAAATGCTGATTTTATCCTGACCGGAAAGGTCATGGATTACCAGGACGACATAGCGCTGTACGGACCGCCGAAAGTGGCATTTTCCGTGATGTTCATTGACAGGTCGAGCAAAAAAATCATCTGGTCATCCAGAAGCGATAATAGGGGAGATGACGCAGTCACTGTGTTCGACTGGGGAAACGTCAATTCGGCCAATCAGATGACATCGGAAATGGTACACGCTCTCATGCAGAGTGTGCTCACATGGTAAGCAGGTACTGTGTTTTATTGTCTCAGCAAATAATAATTAAATTTGTGCATATGACTATGTGACAAGCCATGAGAGGTGAAAGGATGAGGAAGATTTTGAATATATAAAGGTCAATTGAAAGTATCATTCTTCCTCTTTGAAGGAGATTTCCAAGTTTTTTAAAGAATCCTCTATTAAAGTCGTGTGGTTGTGGTGATGTTTTACCGCATGACCCATGATCCCGTTGCCTAACCTCTTTGTCATTCGAGCCGTGTGCTGAAACACTCATTATTGCAATGTTTGACAACTCCAATAATAAACATCGGCATTGCTAGTCCATAAAAGCAAGAAGTGGATTCGCACAGGTGGTCCTCCGCTGGTTCTGACACGAAACGAAGGTTTAGAATGTCAGCGTTTCTGCTTGGTTTTGCGTTGAAATGGCAGTTTGCTCCGAGGTACAAGAAAATGGATGAAATCCTGACAACGGCGTTGAACGTTATCATTCTTTTTTTTATGGTGTCAACTATGCTGGCGTTTGGGTTAAGCTTAACGCTGAGGCAGATGATTAATAAGTCTTCCAGTGAGTGATTACTCCTGCCGGTCTCATTTAGGATTCTTCAACACCTACCCATAAAATACCTACCAACATCGTTGACAACTGGTTGGGCAAGGCATATATTCGTGGCATAATGTAGTAATAAAAAATCGGCAATGAGATTGTAGGATGCACGTGGAATGTCATACAGATGATGGGGTTAGCCCAAAGCAGACTGGAACTTACCTGGTAGAGTGATTGTTGCGCAGAACGCTAAATTTAAATCGAAGAGGTATTAAGGCATGAATGAACAAAGTGGTTCTCAGCGCGGAACTCGCATCCTCGTCATAGTTGCAGCGTTCGTGATCATCATCTGGGGCATCTATCAAGCTCAACCAGTTTTGGTGTGGCTCCTCTTTTCCGTTTTTCTAGCAATCCTCGGTACACCTCCGCTCCTCTGGCTTGAACGGAAGCGTATACCCGCCGTCATCGCTGTGATGATCGTCGTAGGGGGAATCATCGGTATTCTCCTGATTATCGGCGCTCTCGTAGGCACCTCTCTCAACAGTTTTTCGAATGCATTACCTTTTTACAGAACTCGCATACAGGAGCAGCTTTTTGCACTAAAAGGGCTGTTATTAAGAAAAGAAATCGATATTTCCGACAAGTTTCTGCTCGAACACGTCAACCCGGGCGCAGTCATGAGCATGACTGCGGGCTTGCTCTCTGCTTTTAAATCGGTGCTTTCGAATATCGTCCTGATTCTGCTCACCGTAACGTTCATCCTGCTTGAGGCCTCTAGCTTTCCAATAAAGCTCCGCGCGATCCTCGGTGATTCCCGAGCGGTATTTCACCAGTTTGATAGGGTTGTGGATTCTGTGAAGCGATATATGGTTATCCAGACAACTATTAGTCTGGCTACAGGCATTCTTATTGGCATATGGGTTGCCATCCTCGGTGTTGATTTCCCTGTTCTCTGGGGCCTCTTGGCTTTTCTGCTCAACTATATACCCAATCTGGGTTCCATTATCGCCGCCATACCTGTGATCCTCCTAGCTCTTATTCAACTCGGTATTGGCCGTGCTGCGCTCGCCGCCGGCGGGTATATCGTCATTAATTTCACGCTCGGCAACGTAGTCCAGCCGCGACTCATGGGGCGAGGCCTCGGATTGTCTACCCTGGTAGTCTTTCTCTCATTGATTTTTTGGGGAAGCCTGCTCGGTCTTGTGGGCATGATTCTTTCCATTCCCATAACCATGACCTTTAAAATGGCACTCGAGAGAAATGAAAGCACACGATGGATCGCGGTTTTGCTAGGGCCCGAGCCGTCCCCAGAGGATATGTTGCCGCCTCAGACGACGTCAGACATGAAGGAATAAACACTATTAGGCAGAATGACTCGTAAGGAGAAACTAACGTTGACAAAAAAACGTTAGAGGGGAAGTATACCGTTAGCATCGTTTCAGTCGGGATTTTGCAATACATTCTTTCAAGCCCGATTGCAAAGTAATAGGTGGCTTAGATAGGATATCGGTAGTTGACAATAATAATATCAGTTGAAAGGTGAGAAAAATATCATTTTGGACTAAACGAGAGTTTCACCAAATCGGAAGTTGTATCTTTCAATCAGTATTCTGCAGCCGTCTATCTGTAAATCCGCCATTTATTTGATTCGTGATTGCCTTTGCGGCAGGGACATAGAAGCTCCCGATTTATAGCAGGAGGATTACAACGAACGCCGAGCAAAAGTAGATTGCTCGGCGTTCGTTTGCTTCTTTACTGAATGGTTAAATCATGCAGCCTTGCTCTTCACTCCCTTTGCGTGTTCTCCTGCACGCCGCAGTTCGTCCTTAAACTGATTATAGTCAACTTGCATGCCATTTAAGTATGCGCTCCAGCCAGCGCTTGACTTGGCATAATGCACCGTCTCCTCAATTTCCTTATCAGTAGCTCCGAAAAACTTTGCCATCTCAGTGTGGTAGAGCGTGCAGTAACGGCATTTGGAAACAGCCGAAAGCCCCAAGCCAATAAGCTCACGATATTTGTTCGGAATGGCGCTTTCATCGAACTGTATTTTCTTAAAAAGCTCCCACTCATGCTCAATTGTTGAGTCTGGTATCGTTTTGAGGAAACTCGGGACAAGCCCGAACATCTCTTCTACCTCTTTGTATATTTCTTTTCTTGTCTTCATAGCGTTTTAAGGGATTACCCCCCTCCTTTCACTTGAGTTCCATTCCGCCATTTCAAAACCTGTATATGCTTCATTCGCCTCAGCATGAAATGGTGTGGAACATTTTTACTTCATAAGCTAAACGCTCCTTATTTGAATAAAGCTTACCACAGCATTTTTTTATCTGTCAATGCACCTAAAGTATACAGGATAACTATGAAACGGTCTTACAAGGTCATTAGAACGCACATGAATTACGGAGTATGTCACGCACAATCGTTATTATCTTTATCAATGAGCAAGTGCGTTTTTGTCCAGACATTTGTAGACTGATTGTTTCAAAATAGTGCAACTCTGTGCACAGCTTAAGGAAATCTTCTTTGATGAAAAGCTGAAAATTGACACACAGACAAGAACTGTGGTAATCTAAAATAAAAGAAGAAGATAATAATAGTCTTAAATAATCCCGATTAAGCCAACTCTCTTTTCACGGAAAGGGCGAGCCGCGGAACTAGAACCTACGAATGATGTCTAAAAAATGCCTTTGCCATGGCTACTCTCTTTTGGAATGGGCGCTCCCAATGGGATAGGGGTCCTGTAGAACGGTGGAGCCGGTCTCCAGCAGGGACTTCAGGTTGGAGATGACCATCGGCCAGGCGCCGGACACCGCCGCGATGAAATTCGAGGGTTCACGCTCGATGGTGTGGGTGATTGAGAACTTTACCGCTGGTCCACTGGGTTCCAGCTCCATCTTGCAGTACGACTCGCCTTCGGCCTTAAGCTCGGGCTTATTCTGATGCTGCCAGCGGATAACTAGCCGCCTTGGCGGCTTGGCCTCTACGATCTCGCCGGCGTCGGTGATGTGGCCGTCGGGGTATACCATCTTCCACGAGGATCCCGCCGTCCACTGGCTTTCGCAGTGAACGCCGAACCAGTACTGCTTCATGAACTCCATGTCGGTCAGCGCCGACCACAGCCTTTCCGGCGTGGTGCGGATGTAGGTCACGTAGACAAAGATCGATTTAGCCATTGGCTTCCTCCAGTCGTCGTTTCAGATCGTCTAGCGCCCTCAGGCGCGGTTTTTCGAACTCTTCTGTTGATACCTTAATCCTCACTTTTCATCGCTTTCTGCTTAAGGACATCGACCTCTTTTGACTTTGCTACGTTCGGGCTGTCTCCGGCTCCATCATAAAATGAGCGGTCCTCTTTGATTCCGACCAGCTGGAATAATTGTCCATCTGGCGCCTGTTCCTGATGAGGCTGGAATCGAGATTTTTTCGTCTCATCTCCTCCGCGTTGTCGGATTTGATTTACAGCCAAACCGATATTGACGACCGTAAGAATTCGCTTTTATCAGGGACATCACCTTCTTTTTTTTCCCTTAAAATACTGCTCAAACTGATTGAGGCGTTCGTTCCCGAACCGCTCGTACTCATGCACCCATGCTGCTACCTGACGAAGTGGCTCCCCTCGAAAAGAGATGAATACTTCGCGCCCTTGTTTTCTCCGCTCAATGAGTCCAGCTCTTTCGAGAAGCTTAAGGTGTTTCGTCACCGCGTTTAGAGCGGTGTCGAACGGCTTTGCGATATCCAGGAATCGGGCAGGTCCCTTTGCCAGCTGCCCAATAATCGCTCGCCGAGTAGGATGAGAAATGGCTTTCAGCACATCCGTCAGTTCATCCATGTAAATATTATACCATAAGGTGTAATAATTAGCAAGTCTGTTTTGACGATTTTTGGCGCTGGACTCTGCCAGTTGAAAGGGGTTCAATTTCTCTCACTGCTGTGCATAAGCAATACCAGATTCGCCCTTTTTCGTCCCTTGACTCTCATGAAGAATGCGCTATAGTTATGATATAAACAGGACTAATATTAACCTGTATAAATCGGGAAACGGAATAATAACGGAATAATGTGCGGGGCGTTTTGAGCCTGAACCACCGGAAGCGCCCCCAGGTGACCGAGTCGACGAGGATTTATGAACAAGAAACAATACAACATCATCTCATTGTGGTATTTCCTTTTCGGCGTCGCGTGCATGCTGCTGTCGTTGACGGGGTGCGGCGGCGAAAGCACCTATCCCGTGGACTTCACCCCAGACAGGACTTTCGCCGTTCAAGACGACCCTCGGCTCATGAAGGACGCTCAGACCGTGCTCGTATGCGTGATAAGCGTAACCTCGCCACTATCGCAGATGCCGATAGGTATTCCTTTATTGACCGTGGAAACTACCAAAGACACATGGTTCTGGTGCGGCAGCGTCATGGCAGACGGATGCAGTACGTTCTCCGACCGCAAGATTTATATAACCGATGCTATGCTGTACACGCACGTCTTCAGTCACGAGATGGTGCGACAGCTCGATCAGGACTCTAGCGAGTCGCCGCACTACAGCGCCGTGATGGCCGCGTGTCAAGGAATAGAGGATTTCTGAAGGAGGGAATGATTTAGCTAACCTATGAAGAACGCGAGACGTTGAGAAGGAGCGTTAGCCACTGGGAGACGATAAAATCACCTCCAGAGCATACTAAACTTATGAGTTTAAGTATCCTCTGAGTAAGAGATACCAATCCCGGCTAATTTGGCCGATGAAGACAATGCCGAGGATTCAAACGCATTGATACGTATTATCTTCGCAACCGTTTACCTCCACGGGTACGCCGTGAAAATGTAATCTTTTGCCTTTACGATCGTATGGCACGCGTACCCGCAATTGGCGCCGCTCCCATGGGGCTTGAACGTGTCGGACGCGACGTCATAGTCAAACTGGGCGTATCCCCATCCGCCAGTGTCCGGGAATCTCTTGCTATCCCTCTGCATGAGATCAACGTCATGCAGGGTGTCCGGCACCATCGTCGGAGCGGGAGCCTCCGCACTTTTTTTCGGTTTCCAATGGATCTGCGCAATCTTAGAGCCATCGGGGAAATGCTTGCCGTTGCCGGGAACGCCGGCCTGGTAGGCGTCGACCATCACGGGATTGGCGAGGATCACACTCATCAGGTCTTCGGTCTGGCTGATGGCGACAACCTGCCATTTCTCGTATCCCCTGAACTCCGAGAACGCGAGCCCGTTTGGCACTTGCACAGTGCGCTTATGCTGCCTAGCAAGGAGCATGCTGCCCAAGACAGCGAGAAATGCCACAATTATCACAATCGCAGGGATGTTTTTACTCTTCATGACCGACACCTCTTTATTCTCATTTGCCAACACTGATTCCCCATATAGATCCTCCAAATATTTCTCCTCACGCGAAGCATGGCTTCATGACCCGCCTCCTTCCTGCTTACGATTATCTTTCTCAAAGTTTGTTACTTTTTTGCTACGTTTTAAAAAATTGAGGGTATTTTAAATGGTGAGAAAATTTATGTAACTATTTGATTTTATGGTGCCGCTGACCGGAATTGAACCGGTACGGGAGTTGCCCCCCGAGGGATTTTAAGTCCCTTGCGTCTGCCAATTCCGCCACAGCGGCGTCATGCGATGGTTACCGTAAAGAATTTTATAGAAACAAAACGGTTTGTCAAGAAAAAATGTCTGATACAGTGGCCTTCGCTGAAGAAGCAGCATAGCGGAGGACTGAAGCGGGTGAAAACAGGAGGAAGGGGCTCTGAGCAGCCCCTTCCGAAAAATCGTATCACTTATTCCAGAGCGATTGCGGTGACGGGACAGCTGTCGACGGCCTGCTGACAGTCGCAGGTGTCGCAGGCATTTGGATTGATGATCCAGGCCTTGTCATCTCTAAGCTCAAAAACCTTGGGGCAGAGTTCACTGCAGAGTCCACATCCGATACACAAATCCAAATCAACCTTCGGCGTAGCCATATTCATTACTCCCTTCTCGATGTTTTTGATCAGCAAAAACCATGCAATTCTCTTATAGTAGTACTGTATACTACAACATATGTGATATCCATGATTTAAATCATAGGCGTAGCACCTCTTTGAAAGGTTTTCTCTTCGTAAAGCATATCACGGATCACGTCATATACATTTTCTGGCGATAATTTTTTCATACACTCCAGGTAAACAGCGGTTTGACAGGTGAGGCTTCTGCAAGGGACGCAGGGAACACCCTCTGCCTGAATGACTCGGTGTCCGCGGCCCACAGGACCCGTCCGTGCAGGGTCCGTGGAGCCGAACAGCCCTGCGACTCGTGTCCCGACAGCTGTAGCCAAATGCATTGGTCCCGTGTCGCCGCTCACCAGTACATCACATTGCTCAAGGACTGCTCCCAGTTGCAAGAGGTCCAATTTCCCGGCGAGAAGAAGAGGCCTTGACACCGTATATCGAGCGATTTCTTCCGATAATGCGATGTCATCTGATCCCCCCACAATAACAATGTTCGCCGAAAGCTCCTTGGAAAGGATATCGGCAAGTGCAGCAAATTGACCGGAGCCCCACTGCTTTAGAGGATGGCTCGCGCCTGGATTCAAGGCGATGATCGGTCTATTGCTTGCTTTGAACGCGGAGAGGAGATTTCTGGCGAATGCCCTGGCATCAGGACCCGGTGAAAGTTCGAGATCCAAATTCGCTGCCGAAATACCCAAAGGTGCAAGAGTATCCAGATGATTGACCACGGCATGTACGGACCTTTTTCTCGCCTTGTGGTACACTAAAATACGGCAGGGGAATGCAGCAGATGCAAGTAACCAAGCTCTGATGTTGCTTCGCTGAAAGTTAATAACAAGGTCGAACTGTTTTGTGCGCAGCCGCTTCCAAAGCCCAAAGAAAGACATAATCGATTTGTGCTCTCCACGCTTGTCATAAACGAACGTTTCTCTAACAGAAGGATTGTATCGGAAAAGCTCTGCTGTTGAGGCTGAGCCAACGAGAAGCGTTATCTCGGAGTCTGGATATTTACTCTTGAGCGCTCGAATAACCGGGGTTAACTGCAGAACATCGCCGATAGCGCCGGGTTTAATAATGAGAATGTTATGCATACCCGTCGAGCTTTTCATGAATCGTGAAACACGGATGCATAATAGTACAAACAATCAACGGACGCAAGGCAAAAATAAGACTTCTTTCACGAACTTCAGACACAAAGAGAATAAAAATTGTCTTTACAAATGAGGAGGTTTTCCATATTATAATAAGATATTTCGAACGTACCTCCATATTAACAGTGAAGGCCGCCATATGAAAAAAGTTCTGCCTTATTTGTGCGGATTGTTCCTCCTAGCCCAGCTGGCCACAGCCGACCCAGATACGGTACAGAAGACAATCCACAATGCGGCGACAGTCAACCACGCTTTTTCCGTGGGTGAGCGGCTTACCTACCTCATCAGCTGGTCAAATATTGTGGACGCAGGCACGGCGGTCATGGAAGTCAGGGAAGAAAAACAGATTGATGGGGAGAAGGCGTATCTCTTCGTCTCGACCGCACGATCCTCGGGGTTTATTTCCAAGTTTTATAAAGTGAATGATATTGTCGAAAGCACTGTTGATGCCGCAACGATTCGTAGCCTTTCCTACAAGTCCGACCAAAGCCACGGGAAAAGGAAAAAAAATAGGGTGATGACCTTTAACCAGGCTGAGGGTACAGTAACCGTCTTTGAGGAAGGAAAACAACGCATCTACAATGCTCCTCCGGGCATACTCGACCCGCTATCATCTCTCTATTATGTCCGGACACGTGAGGACCTCATCGTCGATACGCCCATTAAGATCGACGTCAATGACGATGGCAAGAACTATACGGTTGAGGTGCAGATGCTCGGACGGGAAAAGATCAAGACTCCCTTAGGTAAGTTCGACACCATCAAACTCAAGACATATCCCAAGTTTGAAGGTGTTTTCCAGCACACTAACGAAATTTATATCTGGCTTACGGACGATAAAAGAAAAATCCCCGTGCTCATGAAGAGTGAAGTATCGATCGGGTCCATCGTGGCTACGCTCGTCGCCATGCAGACAGGAGACGAGAAAAAATGATCTCAAGGGCCGAATCGAAGCGTCTTATCAAGTATATAGACCGTTTCCCGTCGACGCGCACGCTCGTAGTCGGAGACGTGATGCTCGATCATTACATCTGGGGGAATGTCTCCCGGATCTCGCCGGAGGCTCCGGTTCCGGTCGTGAACGTGACGAAGGAAAGTGTGCTCCTGGGCGCGGCTACGAATGTCGTAAATAATATCCACTCCCTCGGCGGCAAAGTTGATGTATGCGGCGTTATCGGGCATGATGAAGCGGGAAGGCAGCTCACACACATGCTGCGGGTCCAAGGTATCCATACCGAGGGGCTTATCGTGGAAAGTGGCAGGCCGACAACGATCAAAACCCGTGTTATTGCGCACAGCCAGCAAGTTGTGCGATTCGACCGTGAAACCAAGGTTGGAATTGATCGGGACACACACAGAAGGCTCTTCGAATATGTCAAGCGTGCGGCGGACGATGGTCTCGACGCAATCGTGCTTTCTGACTACAGCAAGGGCGTAGTCACAAAAGACCTTGTTCGTGACATCGTTAAACTGGCGAAAAAGAAAGGCCTTATCGTGTCCGTGGACCCCAAGGTGAATCATTTCGGTATTTACCGCGGTGTAACAATCCTGACGCCGAACACAAAGGAAGCGTCCATTGGCTCGAGAATTGATATTCAGGACGATGAAAGCCTTCTCAGAGCCGGAGCGCTGCTGCTTAAGCGTTTGCAGTGTAATGCTGTGCTCGTCACCCGAGGAGAGTACGGGATGAGCCTGTTCGAGCGCGGTGGAAGAGTTACCCACATTCCGACTGTGGCTCGAGAGGTCTTTGACGTTACCGGAGCCGGAGATACGGTGATCAGCACGCTGACGCTCGCTATGGCCGCCAGCGCAGACATGGTGGATGCCGCAAGGCTCTCGAACTACGCGGCAGGGATAGTGGTTGGAGTCGTGGGAACAGCCTCCGTGAGGCCAGGCGAACTGAAGCAGAGGATTACGGCCGACTGATGCGGTAGATATAGCTGAACAGAATACGTTTCGAGGGGATGTATGAAAGGCATAATTTTGGCTGGCGGCAGCGGGACGAGACTCTATCCTATAACACGGGGAGTCTGCAAACAGCTACTGCCGATTTACGACAAGCCGATGATCTATTACCCCCTTTCGGTGCTGATGCTCGCTGGGATCAGGGATATTTTGATAATCTCTACCACAGCAGACCTGCCGAGGTTCATGGATATCTTCGGCAACGGTTCGGACCTGGGGCTCAGGTTTTCGTATCTAGAACAGCCGCATCCGAACGGTCTTGCCGAGGCATTTCTGATCGGCGCGGATTTTATCGGGAGCGATGTCGTCTGTCTCATACTCGGCGATAATATTTTCTTCGGCCATGGTCTCACGGAACTTCTGAATAAGGCAGTAAAAGACGTACACACAATGGGCGGTGCTACAGTGTTCGGGTACTACGTTAAGGACCCTGAACGGTACGGAATCGTAGAGTTCGACAAGAACGGCAACGTTCTGTCCGTCGAGGAGAAACCCAAGCACCCGAAATCCCGCTACGCTGTGACGGGACTCTATTTTTATGATAACGAAGTCGTAACTATTGCGAAGGATATAAAACCCTCGTGGCGGGGAGAGCTTGAGATCACCGACGTTAACAAGGCCTATCTTGCAAAGAGGAAACTGCGCGTTGAGCTTATGGGTAGGGGATATGCATGGCTCGATACGGGGACGCACGAAAGTTTGCTCGAGGCGAGCGAGTTCATTGCTACCATAGAAAAAAGACAGGGTCTCAAGATGGCGTGTATCGAAGAAATCGCCTACAGGCTGGGCTATATCGACAAGAACAAGCTTCTGAAGGCCGCGGATAACCATAAAAAGAACGCATACGGTGATTATCTCCGGATCGTCGCGGAACAAGAGGTCCCGAATGCCTTTTGACTTTGAGCGTCTGGAGATTCCAGGGCTTATTATCGCACGGCCTAAAGTCTTCGGCGACGACCGCGGCTTTTTTCTTGAACTCTACAAATACTCCGATTTCTCACATGCAGGGATCAGGGAACATCTCGTACAGGACAACTATTCGAAATCCGTCCGCGGTGTGCTGCGGGGACTACATTACCAGAAGCACCCGAAAGCCCAGGGAAAACTGGTGCTTTGTCTCAAGGGAAAAATATTCGACGTTGCCGCGGACATTAGAAAGGATTCCCCCTTCTACGGAAAATGGGCGGGCGTGGAGCTGTCCGAAGATAATCGCTTGATGCTGTATATACCCGCCGGTTTTGCCCATGGATTTCAAGTGATCAGCGACTCGGCAGAAGTGCAGTACAAATGCACTGAGGAATATTCCCTTAGCGATGACCGGGGGATCATCTGGAACGATCCCGACCTCAACATATCGTGGCCTCTATCAGAACCTTTGCTGTCAACCAAGGACCAAGCACATCCACGACTACGGGATGCGGACAATAATTTTGTCTTCATGACGAAAGCATGAAATATCTTATCGCAGGCAGAAACGGTCAGCTTGCCCGTGCATTTATCCGGAGGCTTGAAGAGCGGGCAATCGATTTCGAAGCTCCAGACGAGTATCATTTCGATATCACGGATCAGGCTTCAGTGAGTCACGGCGTTGATTCATACAAACCCGATGTTATAATCAACTGTGCAGCCTATAATCTTGTGGACAAGGCTGAGCAGGAGCGAGACAAAGCCTTCGCGGTAAACGCAACGGGCCCTCGTTATCTGTCCCGCGCTGCCGCAAAGCGGAAAGCGTTTATCGTGCATTTCAGCTCGGATTATGTCTTTGACGGGCAAAAGGAAAATGGCCTGTATTCCGAAAATGATGCAGCGAACCCGCTGAACGAGTACGGCAGGAGCAAGCTGAAAGGGGAGAGCGCAGTCCTGGAAGAGACCGATAAATCCCTTGTCTTCAGACTCAGCTGGGTATTCGGAGAGGGCAAACAGAATTTTATCCATAAGCTGCTTGAATGGACAAAAAACAACGAATACCTGAAGATCGCATGCGACGAATTTTCAGTCCCGACATATACCAATAATGTTGCAGAAATTACCCTGAAGGCCTTGGAGCAGGGCGTAACAGGTCTCTATCATCTTACAAACAGCGGTTTCTGTTCGCGGTATGAATGGGCACAGGCGGTCTTCAGGGACCTTCGCATCAATAAATTCATACGGCCGGTGACCTCTGATATATTTAATTTTCCGGCAAGACGGCCAAAATTCTCGGCCATGAGCAATGATAGCCTTTCCCGACTGCTTGATGTTCGGATTCCTTCTTGGGAAGAAGGGGTGAGGTCATATTTACGCGAGAGGAAGTTACTGCATGAGTAGTACGCCAGAAATGCAACGCAGCATTACCCGAGGGCCACAGCCTCAACAATCTAATATTCTGGTAACAGGCGGGGCGGGGTTCATCGGTTCTAATTTCATTCGGTTTGTCTACGAAAAAACGGATTTCCGCGGCACCATTATAAATTACGATAAGCTTACCTATGCGGGCAACCTTCTGAACCTTGAGGATATCGCGAAAAAATTTGGGGGAAAGAACTACTTTTTCGAACGCGGCGATATCTGTGATTATAATAAAGTCAAAGAGGTCATGAACAATCACGGGATCACGATTATCGTACACTTTGCCGCAGAAAGCCACGTGGACCGTTCCATATTCGGCCCCAAGGATTTTATCGACACGAACATAAACGGCACCTTCACCCTGCTCGAAGCAGCCCGCCAGCTGTGGACAGGGAGGCAGGACGTGCGATTCCATCACATCAGCACAGACGAAGTGTACGGTTCCCTGGGCGATACAGGATATTTCACTGAAACGACACCTTATGATCCCCGAAGCCCCTATTCGGCATCCAAGGCCGGGTCTGACCACCTCGTGAGGGCATATTACCATACTTACGGATTGCCTGTCACACTGTCCAATTGCTCGAACAACTATGGCCCCTATCATTTTCCGGAAAAACTGATACCTCTCATGATCCTGAATGCCATTGAAGGAAAGAGTCTGCCGGTGTACGGCGACGGCAAGAACATCAGGGACTGGCTTTATGTCGAGGACCACTGCGAAGCGATCTGGCTGATTTTGAAAAGAGGTAAGCGGGGAGAGACCTACAATGTGGGCGGTGAATGCGAGAAACAGAATATCGACGTGGTGAAGGAAATCTGTGAGATGTTGGACGATCTCCATCCCATCAAAGATAATCCGCATTTTCGAAAGCTGTTACCCGGGATCAGCCGTTACAGCGATCTTATTGAATTTGTGGCTGACCGTCCGGGCCATGACCGTCGGTATGCGATCAATTGCGACAAGATCAAAAAGGAGCTTGGCTGGCTCCGTAAGTATTCGTTCGAAGAAGGGCTACGTCACACCATCTCCTGGTATCTGAAGAACCGCGAATGGGTAGAAAGAGTCAGAAGCGGTGAATACAGCTCCTGGATAGAAAAAAACTATACGACGAGGAACTTTTAGCAGGGGACAAGTATGAAGATTTCTGTAATAGGAACGGGTTACGTCGGTTTGGTGACCGGCACGTGTCTTGCGGAGAGCGGCAACAATGTTATTTGCATGGATATAGATGCCAGAAAAATCGAAATGCTCAATTCTGGGATCGTTCCCATCTATGAGCCGGGCCTGGCTGAGCTTATCAAGCGGAATGTGGCTCATGGACGTCTCAGCTTTACCTCCGATATGCAGAGAGCAGTGAGCCTATCGCGTGTGATATTTATTGCTGTCGGCACTCCTCCCGGGATGGACGGCTCTGCGGATCTCAAATACGTGCTAGGTGCAGCAAAGGATATAGCAAGGTACATGAACGGTTATAAGCTCGTTGTCAATAAGAGTACGGTCCCCGTGGGCACGGCCGACAAGGTCAGGGCCGTTATTGCCGGCAGGACCAAGTTCAAGTTCGAGGTTGTATCCAACCCGGAGTTTTTAAAGGAAGGCTCGGCAATCGATGATTTCATGAAGCCGGACCGTATCGTCATCGGCGCCAACAGCGCTCGGGCTATACAAATCATGCATGATGTCTACGGGCCATTCTTGCGAAAGGGAGACCGAACGCTTGTCATGGATGTCCGAAGCGCGGAAATGACGAAATACGCATCCAATGCCATACTGGCGACTAAGATATCGTTCATCAATGAAATGGCTAATATCTGCGCTAGTCTCGGAGCGGATATCGACAATGTGCGCAGGGGGATGGGGTATGACAAGCGCATCGGATTCGAATTCCTTTTCCCTGGCGTAGGATACGGAGGTTCTTGCTTTCCCAAAGACGTTAAAGCACTGGTTCAGACCGCGAAGGACTTCGGATTCGAAGCAAAGGTTCTAAAAGCGGTAGAGGCAGTAAATGAGCAACAGAAGATGATTTTGGTCGAAAAGATCCTTTATCACTTCAGCACCAAAAAAGCGAAAAAAGGGAGAGCGCGCGAACTCTCCCTTGCCGGGAAAACGATCGCTATCTGGGGACTTTCTTTCAAGCCCCGCACCGATGATATGAGGGAGGCTCCGTCGGTGGTCATCATCAGCAACCTGCTTCGGGCAGGTGCAAAGGTTAAGGCGCATGACCCCGTAGCTATGGATGAAGCGCGAAAGGTATTCCAAAACAGGATCACGTTCTTCGAGGATGGATACGAGGCGCTCCGCGGGGCCGATGCACTGGTCGTGGTGACCGAGTGGAACGAGTTCCGCAATCCTGATTTCATTAAAATGAAAAAATTAATGAAAAAACCCGTTATCTTTGACGGCAGGAATATTTATAATCCTGGAGAGCTGAGGAAAGAAGGATTCATGTACTATGGCATCGGGAGAATATGAATAATGTAGGAGGACGATGTCCAGGGCGGGAGAGGGTACCCGTACTTGTGGATTCAGGTTATCATCCACCTGAACCGCGAACGCCTGATTCCCTCTTATCAATTAAAGGAGAGCAATGAGAATACTGGTAACCGGCGGCGCGGGATTTCTTGGATCGCACCTGTGTGAACGTCTCCTTGGCGAAAAGCATGAGGTGATCTGCCTGGATAATTTTTTTACCGGAAGGAAGAAAAATATCCAGCATCTCATGAAAAATCCGGATTTTGAACTGATTCGTCACGACATAATCCATCCGATCTTCCTCGAGGTGGACAGGATCTATCATCTGGCTTGTCCCGCTTCTCCGATTCATTACCAATACAACGCCATTAAGACCATCAAGGCCAGCGTGATGGGAACGATCAATATGCTCGGCATCGCGAAACGGGTGCGCGGGAGAATACTGTTTGCTTCCACGTCCGAAGTCTACGGCGACCCGGCGGTGCATCCACAGAAAGAGGACTATTGGGGAAATGTTAATCCCATCGGTATCAGGAGCTGCTACGACGAAGGGAAGCGCGCCGCCGAGACGCTGATGATGGATTATCATCGCCAGAACCATGTGGACATCAAGATAGTTCGCATCTTCAATACCTTCGGTCCCCGGATGCTTCCGAACGACGGCAGAGTGGTGAGCAACTTCATCGTACAAGCGCTCAGAGGCGAAGACATTACGGTCTACGGTGAGGGTTCCCAGACGCGTTCGTTCTGTTATGTAGACGATCTTATCGACGGGATGGTCCGTATGATGGGGAGCGAAAAATTTACGGGTCCGGTGAATCTAGGAAATCCGGATGAATATACCATACTTGACCTAGCGAAAAAGATTACCGTCATGACCGGTTCTGCATCAAAGATAATTCATAGACCACTTCCTTCTGACGACCCCACGCAACGTATGCCAGACATATCTCTCGCCGCGGCAAAGCTCGGCTGGCAGCCGCGGGTAAGCGTTGATGAAGGACTGAAAAGGACAATTGAATATTTTCAGAAAGAATTGAATCGGAAGTGAACCTGTGGATTTTTGCACATATCCTCCATGAAGAAAACACCTGAAACGGTCATAGCTCTTATTCCTGCGCGGTACGGGTCAACCCGTTTTCCCGGCAAATCACTTGTCATGATCAAAGGCAAATCCATGATCCAACGGGTGTACGAACGCGCCCGTCAATCGAGGCTGATTGCCAGGGTTGTTGTTGCCACCGATGATGAGCGTATTCTCCGGACCGTGACTGCTTTCGGGGGGGAGGCCGTCATGACATCGCCGGACCATGCCACGGGCACAGATCGAATCGCAGAGGTGGCCGGTAAAGTGGACTGCTCACTGGTTGTGAATGTCCAGGGCGACGAACCCGTGATCCATCCGGAGATGATTGATCAGGCGATCACGCCGATGGTGGGCGATCCTTCCATCCCCATGAGCACAGTCTGCAAGCGGATCGAGACCCGGGAAGAAGCGCTTGATCCGAATGTGGTGAAGGTAGTTTTCGACACGAAGGGCTTTGCACTCTATTTTTCGCGCGCGCCCATCCCTTGGGACCGGGACCGGTGGGCGGGAAAAGACTCCTTCGGGGACCTTCCTCTCGCCCCCCTGATGTACAAACACATCGGCCTCTATGTGTATCGACGTGATTTTCTCGTGAAGTATTCAAAAATACCGCAAACCGTTCTTGAAAGGACGGAAAAGCTTGAGCAACTTCGCGCACTTGAATCCGGGTATCGGATCAAGACCGTTGTGACGCAGCACGAATCCTTTGGTGTTGACATCCCTGAGGATTTGGGTAGAATAATGCAACATCTTGAAGAAAGAAGAGACTAGGCATGGAAAAGAAAAAAATTTCCACAAAGTATATCTTCATCACAGGCGGTGTGGTGTCGTCGCTCGGGAAAGGGCTTGCCGCGGCATCGATCGGGGCGCTCCTCGAGGCGAGAGGGCTCAAGGTAACATTCCTCAAGCTCGATCCATACATTAATGTGGATCCCGGAACGATGAGCCCATTCCAGCATGGCGAGGTGTACGTGACCGATGACGGGGCCGAGACCGACCTGGATCTTGGACACTACGAGCGCTATACCAATGTCACTACAGGGCAAAAAAATAATTTCACTTCCGGCAGGATCTATTTTAATGTCATCTCAAAAGAGCGGCGTGGTGACTATCTCGGAGGAACGGTCCAGGTCGTGCCGCATATCACTGACGAGATCAAACGCGCAATCACGGACCTCGCGGATGATGAAGATGTCGTGATTGTCGAGATCGGCGGCACCATCGGCGACATCGAAAGCCTCCCGTTCCTTGAAGCAATCAGGCAACTGAGATATAACCTCGGCAGGCAGAACGTCCTCTACGTCCATCTTACCCTCGTTCCGTTCATAAAAGCCGCTGACGAACTCAAGACCAAACCCACGCAGCACAGTGTCAAGGAACTCTTGTCCATCGGGATCCAACCCAACATTCTCGTATGCCGCAGCGACCGACCTCTTCCGAAAGAGATGAAGCGGAAGATAGCCCTTTTCTGTAACGTCGAAGAGAACGCTGTCATTACGGCACAGGACGTCGATACGATCTATGAGGTCCCTCTCCGTCTGCATGAAGAGGGGATCGATGACCGGATCATCGAGGCCCTTGATCTCAAGGTCAGTAACAATAATCTTAAGACGTGGGAGACGATCGTCGAGCATGTCAAACATCCATCAAAGAATGTCCTTATCGCTCTTGTCGGGAAATATATCGATCTCAAAGAGGCGTACAAAAGTCTGTGCGAGGCGCTCACACACGGAGGAATCGCCAACGATGCGAGAGTGAATATCTGCTGGGTGGACTCCGAAGACATCGAAAGCAAGGGAGCAGCAGAAATGCTTAAGGGCATGGACGGCATCCTCGTACCGGGGGGGTTCGGAATCCGAGGGGTTGAGGGTAAGATCGCTGCTGTCAAATATGCGAGGGAAAGCAGAGTCCCGTACTTCGGTATCTGCCTCGGCATGCAATGTGCCGTGATCGAGGCCGCACGGAACCTCGCGCATCTTCAAAACGCAAACAGTGCCGAGTTCAACCTGAATACGCCACATCCTGTTATTTATCTGATCGAACAATGGTTCGATTACCGCAAAAACACCATCCAAAAGCGTGATATCACAAGCGACAAGGGGGGCAGCATGCGTCTGGGCGCCTATCCTTGCAGGATCGAAAAAGGGACGTTTGCATACCAGGCGTATGGCGCCGAGGAGATCGCCGAGCGCCACCGTCATCGCTACGAATTCAATAACAAATATATGGACGCGCTGAAGGCCGCCGGGCTCGTAATCAGCGGTGTCTCTCCCGACGGGGAATTGGTCGAGATCGTCGAGCTGAAGGGCCATCCCTGGTTCCTCGGCTGCCAGTTCCACCCGGAATTCAAGTCGAGGCCGCGCAAACCCCATCCTCTTTTCACATCATTTATCGGTGCCGCGCTCCAATATAAGAAACAGGTGGAGAAGCTGTGATCCGGAAAATTGTCATCAGGGGCATACAAATCGGCGACAACAACCCAGTAGTACTCATAGCGGGTCCGTGCGTGATCGAGTCGGAAAGCTCCACCTTGGAAGCCGCCGAACGGCTCAAGCAGATCACGACCGATCTCGGCGTGCCGTTCATCTTCAAGTCTTCTTACGATAAGGCGAACCGCAGTTCGATTAAGTCATATCGCGGGCCCGGGTTGAAAGAGGGACTCCGCATACTCAGCCGCGTCAGCAGGGAGCTTAGCCTGCCGCTCCTTTCAGACGTACACCGTTTTGAAGAGATCGGCCCTGCGTCCGAGGTCCTTGACATTCTCCAGATCCCGGCATTCCTCTGCAGGCAGACCGATTTCGTCACGGAGGTGGCAAAGACCGGCAGGGTGGTGAACATCAAAAAGGGCCAGTTTCTCGCTCCTTGGGACATTAAGACCGCTGCGGAGAAAGCAGCATCAACGGGAAATGAAAGGATCATCATAACCGAGCGGGGTGTCTCATTCGGATATAATAATCTCGTCGCAGATATGCGTTCTCTGCCAATAATACGCGGATTCGGATATCCCGTAGTATTCGACGCGACACACTCTGTCCAGCTCCCCGGGGCGGGGGGGACGGCCTCATCAGGGGATCGACAGTTCGTACCGCACCTTACCAGAGCTGCAGCGGCTGCAGGGATCGACGGGCTGTTCATGGAGGTTCATGCCTGCCCGGACAAGGCACTCTGCGATGGACCCAATATGCTGAACCTCGACGACCTTCCAGTGCTTCTCAAACAGGTTCAGGAAATAGACAGGATCGTGAAACAATGAAAGATCAGGCAAAACGAGTTCTTAAGATAGAAGCGGATGCCGTTGCGGCACTCATTGACCGTATTGACGAGCGGTTCGAACAGGCCGTAGAGATAATCCTCAACTGCGAAGGCCGCGTTGTGGTGACGGGCATGGGCAAGTCCGGCCTCATCGGCAAAAAGATCGCGGCTACGCTTGCCTCTACGGGCACACCGGCGCTGTTTCTGCATCCGGCCGAAGGCATCCATGGAGACCTCGGAATGGTTACGAGAGGGGACACGGTTATCGCACTGTCCAACAGCGGCGAAACCGAAGAGATCTCGCGAATGCTGCCAGCTCTTAAGAGGCTCGGCATCAAGCTCATTTCGCTTACGGGAAACTCCGAGTCCACACTCGCAAAAAACAGCGATGTAGTAATCAACGTCGGTGTTAAGGAAGAGGCTTGCCCTCTGGGGCTCGCACCGACCGCGAGCACAACAGCTGCTTTGGCCATGGGGGACGCAATTGCCGTTGCTCTTCTGGACAAACGCGGGTTCAAAGAGGAAGATTTTGCCTGTTTTCACCCCGGTGGCACGCTGGGCAAAAAGCTGCTGCTTCGTGTCCGCGATCTGATGCATGTCGGCGATGCCGTTCCGACCGTTTCGGATTCCACCTTGATCAAGGACGCGATTTTCGAAATTTCTTCCAAAAAGATGGGTATCACGTCGGTATTGAATAGTTCCGGGAAGCTCGTTGGAGTTATCTCCGACGGCGACCTGCGGCGGTGGATAGAAAAAACCGAGAAGTCAGGTGAGAATCTACTCGCTAAAAAGGCAAAAGACATCATGACCAAAAATCCCAAGGTCATCAGTAGAGAAGCACTTGCAGCTGAGGCCGTGGCCATCATGGAAAAACATTCCATCACATGTCTGATCGTGGCCGACCGTAACGCGAAACCGGAAGGCGTGATTCATTTGCACGACCTTCTTAAAGCCGGTGTGGTATAACGTACATCGGCGAACATCGTTCGAAGTTCACAATTCATGAGAAAAACGAAGCAGAACATACGCGCAAAAGCGAAGAATATCAAGTTCCTGCTGCTTGATGTAGACGGGGTGATGACCGATGGCAGGATCATCCTCGATAACCAGGGGAACGAGTTAAAAGCGTTCCACGTCCGCGACGGACACGGGATCAAGCTCGCGCAGAAAGCGGGAATCATTGTTGGGATCATCACTGGACGGAAGTCCGACGTTGTGAATGTCCGTGCCCGTGAACTCGGTATTCAGGAGGTCCATCAGGGGGCACACGAGAAAATCGCCGTGTATGACGCCCTGATTGCAAAATATGGCTTCCGGGACAGCGAGGTCGCGTATATTGGAGATGATGTCGTCGATGTGGATATATTCAAGCGGGTAGGACTGGCCGTTGCGGTGGCTGATTCAGATCCGGCAATCAAGTCGCATGCAGATATAGTCACCAGGGCAGAAGGCGGTCGGGGCTCTGTACGCGAGGTCATAAATATCATTCTGAAAAGCCAGGGCAAGCTGCAAGTTTCATGACAAACTGGACAGGCAAGACAAGAAAGCGGTTGCACCGCCTGTCCTTGAAATGGATAACCAGGTTTATCCGTTTTTTTTCGCGGTTTCTGCCGTATCGTCTCGGAGTATGGACGGGGGGAATACTCGGTTTCATGGCGTTTTACGTGCTTCCGCGGGAGCGAAAACGGGCGCTTCAGCACCTGACCCTTGTATTTCAGGATAAGGGTGACGCATGGATTCGCAGCACCGCCCGGCGCAGTTTCATGCACCTGGGCAAGGGCTTGTTCGAGGTCATGCTCATGGACAGAGGGCGTCTCGCTCGTATCATTGATTTCCGGGGAGAAGAAAAGCTTCAGGAAGTGAATGCAAAGGGCAGGGGCATTGTGTACGTTACCGGCCATATTGGCAACTGGGAGCTCATGGCGGGGGCGGTTGCCCTGAAGTACCCCGTCAGCGTAGTCGCAGCTCCCGTTGAGCCCGAAGAGGTCAATGACATGATCGTGGAGCTGCGTGCCGGAATGGGCGTCAGGACCATTCTTCGGGGAAAGCCAGGTGCATCTCGGGAATTGATTCGTGTATTCAAGGAGAACCGCATGCTCGGCATCCTGATTGATCAAGACACAGATGTTGACGGTGCATTCGTGGACTTTATGGGCAGGCCGGCCTGGACGCCAACGGCAGCAGCGTCCATGGCAATAAAGTTCGATGCACCGGTGTTGTTCGGGTATATCTGGCGAGGCGGAAACAACAGGCATACAGTCACTATCGAAGGCCCCCTTGAGCTCATACGAACCGGTGATGACGAAAAGGACATCATCGCTAATACGTCCATGCTCACGAAAAAGATTGAATCATGCATACTCGACAATCCCGAACAGTGGGTCTGGATGCACCGAAGGTGGAGGAGACAGCCGTGAAAATATTCAACATTCCGAACCTTCTCTCTATGAGCAGGATACTGTCCGTTCCTGTTTTCATCATCCTTATGCTTGAGCCAAGCCCTGTTAGAGCGCTGATCGCGGGAATCGTTTTTTCACTCGCGTCGGCGACAGACTGGCTCGATGGCTACCTTGCACGCAAATGGGGCCAAGTCACAAAATTTGGTAAGCACCTTGACCCCATTGCAGACAAAATACTGATCATGTCAGCGCTTGTTGTCCTCGTGGAATTGCGCTCTGATGTCGTTCACTCATGGATGGCTATCGTCATCATCGGCAGAGAGTTTGCCGTCACAGGACTCCGTTCTATAGCCGCGAGCGAAGGGATTGTCATCCCTGCCGAGCCCGTGGGGAAATACAAGGTCGGCGCGCAGATTGCCGCCGTACTTTTCCTCCTGCTGGACTATTACCTGAGCAGGGGTTGGATGGCCGATCTGGGACGGGTCGCGCTCTGGATTGCCATAATCCTGTCGGTCTATTCAGGCATACAGTATTTTAGGGCATACTGGAACAAGCTCAACATGTGAGAATGGAACGCAGGGTATGGATTTGAACCTGGCTCTTGAGCGTTCTGTCGATCTGGTCGCGTCAGATTTTCAGTGGGGCCTATGCAAACCATGCTTCAACTATCGTGCATCATCCTCTCGTATCTCATCGGTGCCGTGCCCTTCGGTCTTCTCTTTGGAAAAATGTTTTCAAACATCGACGTTCGATCAGTAGGAAGCGGAAACATCGGGGCCACCAACGTATTGCGTGCAGCGGGAAAGAAAGCGGCGGTTTTGACCTTGCTGGCCGACTGTTTAAAGGGGGCACTGCCGGTTCTTGCCGTCAAGTTCCTATTTCAGGACGACACCGCCACTGGCCTGTCCGGAGCCGCGGCCGTTTTGGGGCACAATTATCCCATCTATCTGGCTTTCAAGGGCGGCAAAGGCGTAGCGACAAGCTTTGGCGTTGTTCTGGCTGTAACGCCATTGATTGGCCTAACCTGTTTGATCACATGGCTTATCGTTGCGCTTATCTGGCGCTATTCATCTCTTGCAGCGCTCATTGCCTTTGCCCTGTTTCCTGTGTTTACATTCATCGCTTACCACGGTTCAAGGCCCCTTGGTCTGTTATCGCTTTTCGTGTTTGGCATGATCTATTATAGGCACCGGGAAAATATCAGGCGGTTGATTTCTGGCACGGAGCCGAAGATCGGACAGAAGTAATGTATAAACAATGCGTTAAAGCCCGTCAAATCGGCCTAATCCGCTTCTTTTCCCTAATACCATGTTTGCTGGCATTTGTTTTCCTGATTGCGTTTCCTTCCGTCGTTTTCCCTCAGGAGCTCGAAATGATCAACAGGCCGGTTAATACATCGGGCCTTACAGGTCTTCTGGTGACAACGACTCCCTTTACGCTCCCGACCCGGTCATTTGAGATCGCGGTGGCCGGCCTGTCTGAAAACAGCACCACTCCCGATTTTACAACTACCGAACTTCCCGTTATAACCATTACCTATGGTATCGCCCGCAACATGGAGGTTTGCTTTAAGGGATCGTATTATGAAATAACAGAAATTAGTGGAAATAAAGTCAGGGGATTAGGAGATTCGGAGCTTTCATACAAATGGAATTTCCTGCCGCAAAAAGAAGATTCTTTATTTCCAGCGGTGGCCTTAATAATAACAGGCATCATACCGACAAGCAGTGAAGACACAGCATTGAAGGAGGTGCATCATTGGGGTACGCGGCTTGGTCTTTCAGCTGGCAGTGAGATCACCTTGGGTACTTACGTTTTGGGGATCTACACCGATGGCCAGGTCGTGGTCCAAGACGTTTCGGACGATAATTCCAGGGATAGTTACGGCATCGTAGACGCTGGTCTGCTGTTTCCCATCAGCAAATACCGGAACCTCCAGATGCTTCTTGAGTATACCATTGTAAACGGTAAAAACAAAATAACCGTATCGGGTGGTAATTATTCAGCCATCACTCCTGGTCTGAGGCTGGTGAACGAGAGGTTTAATATTTCCATAGGTATTCAATTTCTGCATAAACAGACTCCGGGATATGAAGATTCAAGCAGGGTGATTGGGATGATGAGTTTTAAGTTTTGATTTCCCTTAGGTGATGACATTATAATAGTAATTATTATTAATAATAACAATATATTTTTATATAAAATATAAATAATTACATTATATTTATAATTGTCTGATAATGTATATTATGTCAAATTATAGACCTGCGGGTAACCGTCATGTCTTGATATATATATATCCAATATCTCTCTCTCCGATTTTCAGCAAGGTCAAAGATTCAACGAGTATGCGTCTTTTCATCTTAGATGCGTCCACAACAATCAATAAGGATCGTGAAAGAACAGATCCGCCAGCTACATTTCTTTTTTCGGTGTTTCAGTAGTTAATCTCGTATAAGTTGTGGCAATCTGATGCCCCCATTTTTTAAAAGCATCCTCAACTGATCCCCACTTAGTGTACCGTGCTGTAAATTTTGCGCTGTAATCTCCGTACCCGGCCGCGATTACCTCATTGGTGATAGAATCAAAAAACATCACTTCCCCCTTGGTCAGGCCTGCACCGGACCACTCACCCGTGGCCCCTTTCTGTACGAGGTTAATTCCCAACCCTACCGGGAGCACTGTAGTAATCACACCCACGGCCGGCCTGCTCTGTTTAAGATCGGAAATAGCAAATTTGATTCGGACAACGTCCGGGCCCGGCTCGGATACGATCGGAAACTTTTCAGCGAGGGCATCCACAAGCGCCTTACTGGCCGCATCTGCGAGTTTTTTCATTTCATCGGCATTGATTCCCTTGTACTCGGAATCAGGCGCCAAGGCAAAGATCACATAGTCCACCATAACCTTTTTATACTTTGAGAAATCAACTCCCGGTCTAATCCAGCTCAGCGTGTGTTCATCGGCTCCAGGTCCAAATTTGTGCACTAACTCTTTAGGCACGAATACCCCGTCGTATTTTATCGGCGTAGTTGTGGCACAACCCGCAAGAAACATTAACCCTATGAACACTATTATTAACTTTTTCATTTTTCTTTTCTCCTTTGGCGGCAATTCTAGAATTCTAAGCCCGCGGCATGAGGTCGGCTAACCCACCGGGCATCTCCGCCGGCGCTTCCGTGCAATAGCGATAGCCGAGCTAGAGGCTGATTAGCTGACTTACGACCTTCAGAATCAGACTAACCATAAAATTGACTGGGACCCTACTCTAAGGTTCTCCCAGTCATATGTGGATTCAGCGTTCTCGGAAGATGGGAACAGAGTAATTATAGCAGGCATCAAGCGTGAGCGCCAATATTATCATAAAAGCACCTTACTCTCAAATATGTTATGTTTGCGGTTGGGGCTCTTCGATTTCTAGAGAACCTAGAACAATAATACTAATTGGAATCCCAAGACAACTGCATTCGGGATATTGCTATTACCACTTGGTTTCATTATGTATTGAAAATCAGGTGTGATCAAGAGCCAGGGTGTCAAGGTTATCTGATAGTTGGTTTCGATCACTGCCTCGTTCGATGCCTGCGGAATGTCTTCGCTGAATTTGCCATACAGGACTGCCATCGAGGCAATGTCATCACCACGTCTTGGGATAAGCCCCCGGTAACTTAGTCCGAGGCCCACGAAAACAGGCACAGTGCTAACATTCTGTTTGAGTGATATAGCGGATTCGCTCCATAACGTCAAGCCTTTCTTGCTGTCAGGTTTCCCGTCTCGGTAGACCATCTGCTGGAACATCGCAAATATACCGTAGTTGCCGTTCACGTTGCCAGAGGGATTGTTCAGGCTGCTAAAATCATTACTATCGTAGAAGCCGCCAATCGTGTATTCGCCAGGCAAACCAACGTCTCCCTTTGCTTGATTGTATAAGTAGCTGACCTGCGCAATGGTAAGAATACCCGTATTGCCCTGTTGGAAGGCAAAATTAAGTCCATGGTCCTCGCCAGCGGCGGAAGAGGGATTTGTATTATATATGCCCGCTGCGATCTGCACTGTTTGAGTAATATTGTAAAGCGATAGAGCGCCCCATTCTACGCCCGGGGGGCTGGTAGTAAACGATGAGTCGTTGAGGCCAAGTGAGCCGGGAATGGGGTTGACAGCAGCATTTATATAATTGTTAAAAACAGGCAAAGTCGCAAATACATCAGCAGGGGCCATTCGGCCAATAGCCACGGTGAGTGTTCCGCTGGGAGATTGCTGCCGAAGAAACATCTCCTGCAGATTAAGGTTTCCGTTACCGTTGTATGCACTTTGTACTGTAAAGGTGTTGCCGATATATTCTTTCGTCAGGTTTCTGCCCGATGCATAACTCGCACCGATGTTGAAAGAAAGGCCTGATGAACCCAGAATCTTATGGAGATCCCATGAGACCAGGTCCTGCAGCGTACCCGCATACGTGAAGCCCTGTCTCTGGCCGCCGCTTGTGTTGCCCATGAACTGGACAGTATAGGAGGCAATATGCGTGATCCCAATATTGGCCAGCCATGTACGATAGGACGCCCAATCCTTTGTCAATGTTTCTTTTAGGATGTCCACGCGCTGTCCAACGCATTCAAAATGGAGTTTTCGTGGATTTGCGGGAGTTTCACACCGAAGGGAGCGGTGCTCAGTCGTCCCCTCCTCCGCAGGTACAGTGGACTCCTGCACAGAGGCAGTTTCGTCCTCTGCCGCCGCAGGAGCGGCGAAGCCTGGGGTAAAAGCAACTAGCGCGAAAAACAACACGATACTACGCAGGGCTGGTGACATTTTATTTTTTTATATTAACACCAGGCACCAGTTTATCATATGCATCGGCCACTTCCTTGAGACTCGAGTAGAAACCGTCTTTCCCGATCAGGTCGATGAGTTCGTATCGTTCGAGTTCGTTGCGGACAGATTCGTCAAAAACATCGGCGAATATAAGTCGAATCCCCTTTTCCTTCAGGATGCCGTGAAGCGAGCGCAGGGTTGCGGCAGCTGTGAAATCCACGTCGGCAACCGCGGACGCTTCAATACAGAACCACGACAGAGGGGGTTGAGCCTCAGTGGCGAGGTCCACAACCTCCTGAGAGAGCCGATCTGTATTTGCGTAGTACATGCTATGGGTGAAGCGATATATCATGAGGCCGGGCCGGAGTTGCTCGGTAGGCTTCAGCGACACCACGCGCAAATTGCCCGTCTTATCAGCCACGACTAAAGCGTTTTTCGGTTGATAACTATGCCGCACATGCTCTACGAGTGACAGCGCGATCGCAAGGAGTATGCCCTGCTCAACACCGACAGTGATCACCACAATGGCAGTAACCAGCGCAACCCAGAATTCCGCCGGGCGCTGTCGCCAGATTTTCCTCATCCCTTTGACATCAATCAACTCCGCGCCAATCAGGAAGACCACAGCGGACAACACAGCGTTCGGTAAATGTGCTAACGGACCGGTCAAGAACAGCAACACAAGGAGGACGATGAGGCTCGTTGTGACCTGCGACAACTGAGAGCGACCTCCAGCGCTGTCGACCATCTGAGTTTTCGTCGGGCTTCCATTCACTACAAAAGTCCCTGATAATGCAGCTCCAACGTTGGCCAGGGTTAGGCCGACCAAATCGACGTTTTCGCTGAAACGTTCGTTGTAGCGGGCTGCGTACGCTCGTGAGGTCGCCGCGCTTTGCGCCAGGATCACTACAAACATCGCAAAAGCGGTGGGAAGCAGCTTCAAAATAAGAATCTTATCCATGTGAATGTCAGGAAGACCGATCTTTGGCAAGCCGCTCGGGACTGTGCCAAGCACGTGAACGCCATGGTCTGTTAGATTCAATGCCGAGCTGGCTATTATAGCTCCAATGACGGCGATCAGTGCGCCTGGAATCTTTTTTGATATCTTCCTGGAACCGACGATAATTATAAGCACAGCGATGGATATGACGAGGGCGTGAAAATTTGTTTGTCCGAGCTGCTCCAGATCCTTCATGATCTTTTGGATCGGACCATGCCCTCCACCTGGGAGTCCCAGCATACCTGAAATCTCTCCGATCGCGACTTGGATGCCGACACCCGTCAGGAAACCGATTAAGACCGTGCGCGAAAGGAAATCAGCTAGGAACCCCAGACGAACTACACGAGCTATGATCAAGAAACCAGCCGATAGCAGCGCGAGAACGCCCGACATTGCGAGCCACTCGGCCGAACCGGATGCTGCCATTCCAGTAAGTGTACCGGCAAGAATGGCTGCCGTCGCAGAGTCGGCGCCAACCACCAGGTGCCTGGATGACCCAAAAATGGCGAATAAAGTCATGGGAATGAGAATAGTATAAAGGCCCGTGATTACTGGCGTGCCCGAAATCTTCGTGTAGCCCATCACCTCTGGGATGGAAAGGGCTGCCAGCGTGATGCCGGCTATAATTTCCGTCGGAACCTGAGATAGCTTAACAGGCAGTATCCCCTGAAGAATCGGGAAACCCAATTTTTTCTCTTTAGTGTTAGCCATTGCGCCCCTCCCTCGATGTCGAATTAATCAAACTCCTGTCAAGTATCTGCGCTTACTTATTTTCGTCACGAGCCAGAAGAAGCGATCCATCGGAAGGACTTGTGTGACCTCATCTGGCCTGACTTGGAAGACTCCGCGCTTTTCTTCGAAGACGGTTATGTTCATCGTAACCGCCTTCCCTAACATCTTCAAATTAAATAGTTCAGAAAACTTAGACGAAAAGAACGACTGTGCTGGGTGTGAGCAGTGATCAGACGGTCGAACACGCCGCCACTCTCTCAAAGACCTAGGCTGCGGCAGATTCTCCTGCAATTGTTTTCACTAATGTTTGTGCGAACTCTGCCGTTGGAATGTCCTGGTTGAAGTAAACGGTTACAGATGCGGCATCGGTACTCATACGGATGCTTTTAACGTTCTCTACCGACGCCAAAAAAGATTGCAGACGGTTCGCGTAATCCTCATCTGTTTTGATGCGAGGGACCCCCATCCGAATGCGCCCCGGGGTCAGGTGGATAATTCTGGCAATCGTGGGCTGTGGTGAAGGTTCTATGCTATGAACTCCCTTGATCCTTGCTCTTTTCTGCTTCCCGATGGAAACACGGAAACCTTCCTTGCCCTCCAGGTATTCTAGCAGGTCCACAAGAATATTCTGCAGAACCGCCAACCGTTCATGTCCCTCCAGAGACTCGGACTGGTCAGCGTTGTCGATTGCCGCTACGGTGGACTGGATCGCCTTGCTCTGAAATAAACGGGCGTATTTACTTTGTCTGTCGTTAATCTCGTCCTCGAATTGATAGAGCGGGATTGACTCGAATACCGGTCGGACGGGCGTTTCCCCCCCCATGCGTCGTACCGCTGTGCTGCCGAGAGAAGCTCTTTCGTCCAGGCTGAAGCGGAAGGCATCGCCTGAAAACTCGCTTCGGTCTTCGAAGGTATATCCTATCCTTCTGGTCAATTCTATTACCCGTGCATCCCCTGTGTAAGGACCGTAACGATACGAGACAAAAGCCCACCCGAAATAATTAGCAAAATAGTGGAGGATTTGAATTGCCGCCGGAGAGGCAAATTCATACTGATCCCGGTACTCTTTCTTGTAAAAAGCCAGTTCGTCTTCCTCCAGAAGACTATAAAGCTTCGATTGCAACTGTGATATTGCCAACATTAAAGCATTTACGTATAACGCGGCTTCCTGATCTCGCTTTGCCTGCCTCTCCTTATTCTGTTCATCGCTCCAGGTCCAGACAGCCCAGACTCCCGCAGCCAATGCAGACAAGATTGAAAGAATTGCTGGATCCATATTCATCCTCCTATAATACTATAGTAGGTCATTGTATATCTTTTTTTATCTTAGAAAAATTATATCATAAGTTTTATTCTATTGGCTTATGAATCCTCACCGGAGTGCTTGTGCATGTGAATATTAGTCGCCCGGGATATTATGTCGGATGATGTAATGAAAATCTCTGTCGATAGTCCCTTTATATAGGCAGGAATATTGGAATATATTCTTTCAGATCATTAACCGGAAATGTCAGCCGATGTCCGTCATGAATAGCTCAGCGATCTTCGTGTACATAAGTCATTGGGAGCACGGCTTTATTAAGTCATTAACGAGAAACTCAGGGATTAGGTTTTCTGGTTTTTTTTGTGAAATGTTGAAATTACTGTCTCCCTTTGATATACTTCTTATATTAAAAAAAGGTAAGCCTCTATGAACGAATCGAACATCCGCAGATTTCTCAAGCCAAGCATCAACTGGCTGGCAATTTTCATCCCCATCGCCTTTCTCATGGGGTATGTACCAGCCCTGCATAATAAATTGTGGTTGTTCGTAACGGCCTGTCTGGCGATGGTTGTCTGTTCGGCTTGGATCGCAAATTCCACCGATAGCCTTGCCGACGTGGTGGGGCCCACGTGGGGCGGCATGATGAACGCAGCGTTCGGCAATCTGCCGGAACTCATCTTCGGCCTCATCGCGGTTTCCAAAGGGCTTGGCGATCTGGCGAAGGCCGCCTGGGTCGGATCCGTCATCGGCAATGTGCTGACCGTAATCGGCGGGGCAATGCTTGTTGCAGGCCTCAAGTACGGCACCGTGAAATTTCCGGCGAAGCCCGCCATCGATTCCTGCAACAACCTGATTCTGGCGGTGCTCGGCATGTTCTTGCCGAGCATCTATATCGGCGCCCTGATCCTGACCAACAAGTCGGAATCTAGCGCCAACTATACCGAGCAAATTTCTCTCTCCGTGGCGGCCTTGTTGCTGCTGATGTACGTCGCGTCTTTGATATTCACATTCACGCGGTCTCGGTCCGAAGCCGCCCGCCATCCGGTGGCGAAACAGGCCGGCGAGGCTGCTCCGAAATTAAGCCCCGGTACGCTGGCAGCCATGGGCGTTCTGGCCCTGTCCAGCGTGCTGATCTCCTTCCTCTCAGATTTCGTGACCGATTCCGTTGATACGGTTAAATCTACCTTTGGCCTGACTGATTTGTTCATCGGCATCGTTGTGATCGGCACCATCGGTAACGTCTCGGCCATATGGAGTGCCATCCAGGCGGCCCTCAAGAACAAGATGGAACTTGCTTATGAGATCGGCATGAGCGCCGGCACGCAGATCATCCTGCTGGTGGTGCCAGTGCTGGTGTTCGCGTCGCGGCTTTTCGGCCATCCGGTGGATCTCCACTTCAGCAACGCTGAGCTGGCGGCACTGTTCGGCGGTGCGGTACTGGTGAGCCGCACATCCAACGTCGGGGAAACCGACTGGCTCAGCGGCCTCCAGCTGTTGATCATGTTTGCTCTTATCGGTGCGCTGTTCTTCTTCCTGCCGGGAGCCTGATCAGTAGTGTCTCATAAAGGAGGAACGTCCGTACTAGCGTTCAATTCATGCAGAAAAGGTGATGTGATGATGTCAAAACGAACATTGACGCAACAAGACCTGCGTATTATCCTAGAAAACATAAAACAACTTTAACCGCCTTAATTCTTCTTCCGACAATTAAGAAATCATAATATTGTTCTTTCGATCTCCGCCTTTAATACCGTGTTTCTCAGAGCTTTCTTATCCCGTTTTTGCATATAGGCTCTTTATTCTCTATTCTCCTTTTGAGAATGGCTAGATTGTGCTTGTACTTTTCATTTTCAAAACTCCACGATGATTTATGCCAGAGATGGAATATGATGGCGAGCGCCCGAACCGATCTGATCTGTTTGCCTTGGTTCAGCACACGGATGCCTAGGTCGTTATCTTCAATGGAACCGTCCAGAAAATCCTCATCGCATCCGTTAACGGCGATAAAAAGGTCTTTATACAGGCTGAAGTTGCAGCCCCAGACACCGTCATCAGCGATTCTATCCCGATGTGTAAGGCGCCTGAGGTACTGGTTCTTGAACATGATCGCCTCATCCACTTTTCGGGACCTCTTCATGAAAGCATCCCAGAGAAGTCTAATGTTTAATGAGTTCAGGACCGTACCATTAGCCAGGAGCTGCTCGGTCAGTTCCCTGCCGATCTCGACCCTTTTACCGCTCAGGATTGCGTCAGGGCTACTCTTTTCCACGTGAGACCGGATAAAATGCCTATGTGCCATGCAATCGCCATCGATGAAAACCAGATAGTCTCCAGTGGATTGACGTACTGCTTCATTCAGTATTTTGGGTTTTCTGAAGCCGATATCCTCGTGCCAGACATGATTTATCGGAAAGGCATGCTTGAGTTTCTGCCGCATGTCGATAACAGTTTCGCGTGTTTCCGTTGTGCTGCCGTCGTCGGCGATCAAGACCTCGTATGGCATGATGCTTTGTGACGCAAGGCTCAATAAACAGAGCTTGAGTGCCTGGGGACGGTTATAGGTCGGAACGATTACGGATATCTTCATGCAGTGGAATTCTCGTGACTAGATATTAAGCGACATCAAAGGGATTCTGGTACGGCTGCAGCAGGGACTATCTTACTCCGGACAATGTCCGTTCCATATCTTTCCGCATGATACGAACTCCTGATAAGCGGCCCAGCCACAACATTAAGAAAGCCCATTGCTAAGGCATTGTTCCGGAGCTCTGTGAATTCATCGGGATGATAGTATTTTTCTACCGGGAGATATTTTCTTGACGGTTGGAGATACTGGCCGAGCGTCAAGATAGTACATCCTCTATTGCGGAGGTCCCCCATCACTCTGTGGACCTCATCAAGGCTCTCCCCCAACCCGAGCATGAGCCCGCTTTTCGTTACAGCCCCGAATGTTTCAGCACGTGAAAGCACTTCAAGAGATCGACGGTAATCCGCCTGCGGCCTCACGCGAGAATAGAGAGACGGTACTGTCTCCATATTGTGGCCCAGGACATCTGGATTTGCGTCAAGAACTGTTCTGAGAGAAGACTCGGAACCTTGGAAGTCAGGAATCAGGACCTCCACCTGGCAACCTGGTGATTTTTCGCGGATGGCATCGATTGTCCCTGCAAAGACCCTGGCGCCTCCATCCTCCAGATCGTCCCTCGTAACCGAAGTAACTACTGCGTACTTGAGTCGCAAGGCTACTACGGCCTCGGCAACGCGACCCGGCTCATCCCCGTCAAGTCCTTCCGGTTTTCCCTTCGTTACATTGCAGAACCTGCACTCCCTGGAGCAAACATTCCCGAGGATCATGAACGTGGCCGTACCAGCATTCCAGCACTCTGTCCGGTTCGGGCATGCCGCACTCTGGCACACAGTGTGAAGATCATTTGTTCTGATCTTGTTTCGTACCAGCGTAAACTGATCACTAGCGGTGTGGCGGGCCTTGAACCATGGCGGGAGCCTTCCCCGTTTCTCACGCGCCTGCATTGCCGTTCTCTTTGAGTGCGTTCTTGATCACTTCGTCGATGGTGTCGACGAAGATGAAGTTCATCTCCTTGCGCAGGTCCTCGGGCACGTCCTCGAGGTCGTTCTTGTTCTTTTCCGGGAGGATCACGGTCTTGATCCCTGCCCGCTTGGCCGCGAGCACCTTTTCCTTCACGCCTCCGATCGGCATGACTTTCCCACGAAGCGTGATTTCGCCGGTCATGGCGACATCGTGTTTGGCGAGTTTCCCCGTCAGCATGGACACGATCGCCGTGGTCATGGTGACTCCGGCGGACGGCCCGTCCTTGGGTATGGCGCCTGCCGGGACATGAATGTGGATATCGGTCTTCTCGAAGAAATCCTTCTTGATCCCCAGGGCCTCGGCTTGTGAACGAACATACGAAAGCGCGGCTTGCGCTGATTCCTTCATCACATCTCCAAGCTGTCCGGTGAGAGTCAACTGCTTGTTCCCCGGCATCTTTGTCGCTTCAACAAAGAGGATGTCCCCTCCCGTTGGAGTCCAGGCCAGTCCGGTTACCACACCAGGCCGGTCGATCATGATGGCCGTTTCGGCGAAGAACCTTGGATTCCCGAGGTACTCGTGAAGGTCCCCTGCCCTGACCGTCATGGGGGCGGGTTTTCCTTCGGCTATGTATTTCGCCACCTTACGACAGACGTTCGCAATTTCGCGTTCGAGGTTCCTTACACCCGCCTCACGCGTGTACTCCTTGATGATCCCCCTGAGAGCATCCTCCTCGATAACGATCTCTTCTGGCTTGAGAGCGTTCGCTTTGATCTCCTTGGGGATGAGATACTTTTGGGCGATCTTCAGTTTTTCGTGTTCGGTATATCCGGGAAGTTGGAGCACCTCCATGCGGTCAAGCAGCGGCGGCGGTATGGTTTCGAGCTGGTTCGCCGTGGTAATGAACATGACCTTGGAGAGATCGAACGGTACGTCGAGATAGTTGTCCCTGAAGTCTTTGTTCTGCTCGGGATCAAGCACTTCAAGGAGCGCCGACGATGGGTCACCGCGCCAGTCCGCGCCAATCTTATCAACCTCGTCAAGCATTATCACCGGATCCCTCGTTTCAACCCGCTTGAGGGCTTGGATGATGCGGCCCGGCAAAGCTCCGATATAGGTCCGCCGATGACCGCGGATTTCCGCTTCATCGTGCAATCCGCCGAGCGACTGCCTCATGAACTTCCTGCCCAGCGCGCGCGCGATGGATTGTCCCAGCGATGTCTTGCCGACTCCCGGGGGACCGACAAAACAGAGGATGGGCTCGCGCGTCTTTATGCCCTCTTGAGCGCCGCGTTCCTCACCAAGTTTCTTCACGGACAGATATTCCAGAATGCGGTTCTTGACCTTTTCTAGGTCGTAGTGGTCTTCATCAAGCGTGGCCTTGGCCTTTGCGATATCGATTTGAGTTGCCGTTGTCTTGTTCCACGGGAGGATCGTCATCCATTCGAGATATGTACGGATAACCGAATATTCAGGCGACGCGGCAGACAGCTTCTCCATGCGTCCAAGCTCCCGTTTGGCCTCTTTTTCGGCCTCAGCCGGCAGTTTGGCCTGCTCGATCTTCTCGCGAAGGTTCTTGATCTCAGAACCCTCGTCCGTTTCCTCGCCTAATTCCTTGCGTATGGCTGAGAGCTGCTGCCTTAGGAGATATTCCCTTTCAGCCTTCTGCATCTGGTCGCGGGCCTGACCCTGGATCTTCCTGCCGAGTTCGAGCACTTCCACCTCACGGTTGAGGTACTGCATGATCTTGGCTAGTTTGTCGTGGACGGAGACGTTTTCGAGTATTTCCTGCCGCTGCACCAGATCGAGCCGGATGTTGGTTGCGACAAGGTACGCAAGCTGGCGAGGGTCTTCGACGTTGAGAGCTGCAGAGGAAAGCTCTTCCGGCATGTTCGGCGTGAGCGACACCATCTTCTGGAAGACATCAGAAACGCCCCGCATAAGGGCTTCGAGTTCCACAGTCTTCTCCACGTTGTCAGGTAGAGCTTTGACCTTAGCCCTGATATATGGTTCTGTCTGCGAAAACTCCGAAATGCTGATACGCTCAATCCCCTGGACAAGCACCCGGAGCGTGCCGTCCGGTATTTTCACCATCTGGAGTATCCGCGCCATGGTCCCGATGCTATAGATGTCTTTGAGTCCCGACACCTCAATGTCGACTTTTTTCTGGGCCGTCAAGCCCAGAATCTTGTCGCCCATGGTCACATCGTTGATAAGCTTAACTGACTTTTCCTTGCCGATCACCAGAGGATAAACCGTCAGTGGATACACGACAGTATCCTTTAGCGGCAGCAATGGCAGTTCCGCAGGCACCGGTGGTATTTTTTCCGTATTGGTATCCACTTCCACAGTTTCCATAGTTGTACTCCCAGTCTGTTTTTTAAAGAGTTTCGTTAAGAGACCTGAATATTTCGATTTGTTTGCCATTTATGAGCATTAACCACGTTTCTTGAGGATGATCTTGAGCAAACCGTTTTTATATTCAGCGGTCACATTGTCCTGGTCAACGGGGTTTGAAACCACGACCTCTGACCGGAAATCTCCATACTTGATGCCGAGCTGATGACATGCGTTCATTTCCGACAGGATGGGTTGTCCCCTCCTCCCTTCAACGACCAGAAGGTCGCTGAAAAGTGTGACCATCATGTCGTCTTCAGCGACGCCGGCAATCTCTATCACGACGATGATCTCATCGGGGGTTTCATAGACGTCGGTAGGGGGGCGCCAAACAATCGTTGACGGCATCGGCCATGATCCGAATGAGTCCCAGACGTTTTGGAAGGTAGCATCGGGGCGCGTCCTTCGAGTATATTTATAGGCAATGTATCTGTAGCGCACTTGGCGTTTCTCCTTTCATTGACCAAGTATACCTATGATCCTGACATAATTATAGCTTTTTTCAGGGGTAAATAATATTAAAAGGATGAGCAATCAAGAATAATAGCAGGATAACAGATGCTGTATTGAATGTCAAAAATAATGCTGTATTTTGTTATATTACAGATTGGCTTACTGATTGTTGCCATGATTGCAATGTTAATAGATGCGTAATTCATAAAAAAAAATTTGCAACTTTCTGGACAATCGCAATTTTGTCTGCTATATTTGAATTTGATTTAAGCATCAGCTTCCTTCATAAGAATATAATCTAACCTTCATGTTCCGCTTTCCATATCGAATCAATTCTGGGTAATTTCTCGACCTCTCACCCACAAAGATGAGGTCGAACAAACATTTTGTCTCCATAAAACTAAAGGAGGATTGCTATGGCCGTATCGAGACGCGATTTTCTCAAGATTTCCGGCAGTACCATGGTGCTTGGCTCTCTGGGCGTGAACCTTGGCCCTGCAAAGGCCTATGCTCAAGGCCTCAGGATCCAGAACGCCAAACAGACCTATACTGTCTGCCCGTACTGCTCGGTAGGGTGCGGCATCATCGTCCACACGAAGGATGGCAAGGTTGTGAATACTGAAGGCGACCCGGATCACCCCATCAACGAAGGGACGCTTTGCTCTAAGGGGGCATCGCTTTACCAGATCATTAACAATGACAAGCGTGTGCTCAAGCCGAGATACCGCGCCGCACGATCAACGGAATGGAAGGAGGTGGAATGGGAGTGGGCGCTCGACGAGATAGCGAAAAGAGTGAAAGACACACGCGACAAGACTTTCAAGATCACTTCCAAATCCAAGATAAAAGAAAAGGCAGCCGACGGCAGCGAAAAAGAAGTAGAGAAAGACTTTGTCGTTAATAGGACCGACGCCATTGCCCATGTTGGGAGCGCGGCTCTCGATAATGAGGAGTGCTACATGCTCCAGAAGCTCATGCGCTCCTGGGGTCTTGTATATATAGAACACCAGGCGCGCATCTGACATTCCGCTACTGTAGCGGCTCTGGGAGAGTCGTTCGGACGCGGTGCAATGACGAACCACTGGATCGATATTCGAAATGCCGATGTAATTCTCGTCATGGGAAGCAACCCCGCTTCAAATCATCCAATTTCCATGAAATGGATCATGAGGGCCAAAGAGCGAGGAGCCAAGCTTATCGTTGTGGATCCCCGCTTCACTCAGACCGCTGCAAAAGCGGATCTCTACGCCCCTATGCGATCGGGCTCGGACATAGCGTTCCTCGGAGGTATGATCAAATACATTATCGACAACAATCTGTACTTCAGGGAGTATGTTGTCGATTATACGAACGCCTCCTTCCTGGTGAATCCAGACTATAAGGGGCCGGCAGAATTGAACGGCCTGTTTTCCGGTTATGATGAAAAGACTAGAAAGTATGATAAAAAGACCTGGTCTTTTCAGCTGGACGAGAATGGCAGCCCCAAAAAGGACCCATCACTCAAGGATCCGAACTGCGTGTTCCAGCTTCTCAAGAAACACTATGCCCGATATACGCCGGACACGGCGTCGTCGATCACCGGTACACCAAAGGACAAGCTTCTTGAGGTGTATAAGATCTACTCATCCACGGGCAAGCCGAACCGGGCCGGGACCGAGCTCTACGCAATGGGCTGGACCCAGCATACGATCGGGACGCAGAATATCCGTGCAATGACCATCATTCAGCTTCTTCTGGGCAACATGGGCAGAGCTGGAAGCGGAATCAATGCTCTCCGGGGTGAATCGAATGTTCAGGGATCGACGGACCACGGTCTTCTCTTCAATACTCTGACTGGATATCTGCCAACACCCATGGGGCCTCTCGCGGATCTCAAGTCCTACATCGAGAAATACACGCCCAAGACCAAGGAACCTAAGAGCGTAAACTGGTGGTCAAACCGAGGAAAATACATTACAAGCTACCTCAAGGCTATCTACGGCCCAAGCGCCACTAAGGATAACGACTTCGCTTACGCTTATCTCCCTAAGCTCGACGAGGGCATGAATGCGTCGTGGTTGAACCTGTTCTTCCGTATGTGGCAGGGCAAGACCGAAGGGTTCTTCGCTTGGGGTCAGAATCCGGCGTGCTGTACCCCAGCGGCCAAGTATGTCCGGGACGCTCTCGGGAAGCTGAAGTGGATGGTGACCGTGAACCTCTTTGACAACGAGACTGCATCTTTCTGGAGGGGCCCTGGCATGAACCCGAAGGATATCCAGACCGAGGTGTTCTTTCTGCCCGCATCCTCGTCTGTGGAAAAGGAAGGAAGCATCTCTAATTCAGGAAGGTGGGCGCAGTGGCGGTATAAAGCGATCGAGCCCATCGGTCATTCCAAGCCTGACTCGGACATCATGAATGAGCTTTACTTCCGGGTTAAGAACCTGTACCAGAAAAATGGAGGCAAGTTCCCCGAACCTATCGTAAAGTTGACCTGGAACTACGGTGAAAGGGACGCCAATGGCAAGGTCAAGGAAATAAATGTTCACAACGTGGCTAAGGAGATAAACGGCTACTATCTCGAGGACGTGTACGACAAGACCGCAACTCCACCGAAACTGCTCGGGAAAAAGGGCGATCTCTGCGCTTCCTTTGTGCACCTGCAGGCGGACGGCAGCACGTCGTGCGGCAATTGGATCTATTCTCAAAGCTACACACAAAAGGAAGGCAAGGTCATCAACATGATGGCGCGACGCGGCAAGAATGATCCTACTGGCCTTGGCCTGTATCCGGAGTGGACTTGGGCGTGGCCGGTCAATAGACGGATCCTATATAACCGTGCCGACGTGGACCCCAATGGAAAGCCCTGGGATCCCAAGCGGGCCGTCATCAAGTGGGATCCAGTAAAGGAGGACCCAGTGAGCAAGAAGCCAGGCACTTGGGTCGGTGACGTGCCTGACGGGCCTGCGCCACCCATGGCCACGGAGAAGGGCAAATTGCCTTTCATTATGATGGCGAGCGGAGTGGGCGCTATCTTCGGACCAGGACTGGCTGACGGCCCCTTCCCTGAGCACTATGAATCCCTGGAGTGTCCGCTGGAGAATAATCCCCTTTCAAAGCAGCGCATGAATCCGGCAGTGAGCCTCAAAATCCAGCAGGAAGTTGGCATTGACATTTCCAAGTACTATTCCTGCGATGTGCGTTACCCGCTTGTGGCGACGACATACCGGGTTTCCGAACACTGGCAGACGGGCGTCATGACACGTCACGAGCCGTGGCAACTGGAGATGCAGCCGCAGGTCTTTGTTGAAATGAGCAAGGAACTAGCAGCGCAAAAAGGGATAAAAAACGGCGAAAAGGTAACTGTGTCATCGGCCCGCGGTGAGATCTGGGCCGTCGCGATAATCACCGACCGCTTCAGACCATTCAAGGTCATGGGGACCACAGTGCACCAGGTCGGTTTACCCTGGCACTTCGGGTGGCAGTATCCCGAGGACGGAAGCGGAGGCGATTCGGCCAACATCCTGACCCCGTTCATCGGTGACGCGAACACCATGATCCCTGAATCCAAAGCGTTCATGGTGAACGTCAAGAAAGCCTAAGGAGGAAAACCATGGCGGACATACCGAATAAGAACGGTCGGAAGGCAATCCTCGTTACGCCTGAGGTCTGTATAGGCTGCCGGGGATGCCAGACGGCCTGTAAATCCTGGAATCAACTTCCGGGCATCAGTACCAAGAACTCCGGAAGCATGCAGAACCCGCCGGACCTTGCGCCCTATACTTACAACATCATCAGATTCAGCGAGCTTCCGTCGGAGACCAATCCGGTTCGCTGGCTCTTCATAAGCCGCCGCTGCATGCACTGCGACGATGCAGGGTGCATGAAGATCTGTCCTGCTCCAGGCGCTCTCTACAAGACGAAGGAAGGGGCTGTCGCCTTCAACCAGGACAAATGCATCGGGTGCAGGCTCTGCGTGGTAGGCTGTCCTTTCGATGTGCCACGATACAATGAGAACAACAAGATCCAGAAGTGCCATCTCTGCTACGACCGGATCGCCGAGGGGCTTCAGCCGGCATGCGCCAAGACCTGCCCTACAGGCGCCCTCAAATTCGGCGATCGGGACAAGCTCATCGAATCGGCCAAGCAGGCGGGCTACGCCAAGATCTACGGCGAGGCCGATCTGGGCGGACTCGGTTCGATCTTCGCCTTCAAGGAAGAACCGAAGATCTACGGTTATGCGGACAAGCCGAACATCCCCGAGAGCGTCATTTTCTGGCACACAGTGCTCAAGCCCTTTGCGGTCATCGGCCTGGGAGGTGTCGTGGCAGCGTCACTTGTGCACTACCTCGCAGTCGGCCCCCACAAGGATGAGGAGGTGAAATAACATGGCAGAGATGGTGAGAAAAACAAGCGTCGGCGAGATCGTCAACCACTGGATATTGGCGGTGAGTTGTATCCTTTTGATCATAACCGGCTACGGATTCCTGTTCCAGCTCAAGCCAATCGGTAATCTGTTCGGAGGCTTCAACGCCATGAAGCTGCTGCACAACTGGGCCGGTGTTGTCTTCACACTCTCCCTTGTGGCATCCATGTTCCATTATTTGCGGGAGTCCTTGGACTTCGAACCCGATGACTGGCAGTGGATGAAGGTTGGCGGCGGGTACTTGTCACACAAGGTTAAAGTGCCGCCCATGGGGAAATACAATCCCGGGCAGAAGCTCTACTATTTGGCAATCCTCATCGCTGGAATCGCAATCGCCGCGTCCGGATTTGCTATTTGGCTTCTGCCCAACGACAGGGGTGTCAGGATCGTATCTCATCTGGTGCACAACCTGTCATTTGCCCTATTTATCATTGCGGTGCCCGTGCATATCTATCTCGGCACACTGGCAAATCCCGGGACCTTCCGGATAATGGTGTATGGAACAGTGCCCGTCGATTTCGCCAAGAAGAAGTACCCAAAGTGGATGAAAGAAATCGATAAACAGTAGAGCGAATTGCCGCAACTAACGGAAAACCCCGCCCTTTTCGTAAAGGCGGGGTTTTCTGCAGTTCTCCTTATTCCGGATAGTATATTTGATGTTCTTACCTTCCCCTGGCCATCTCTTGCAGCCGCTTCACTCTCTCCGCGATGGGCGGATGGGTGCTGAAGAGGTTCATCAACCCGCCTCCATGAAGGGGGTTCACGATGAACATGTGCGCAGTAGCCGGCTTGGCATCTTCCATGGGGATAACCTGATTGCCCTTCTCAAGTTTCAGAAGCGCATTGGCCAGCCCTGAAGGACTTCCGGCTATCTTCGCCCCGCCAGCATCGGCTTCGTACTCCCGGGTACGGGAAATGGCCATTTGCACGAGCATGGCCGCGATAGGAGCTACGATCATCATCACGAGTGCCGCGATCGGGCTGCCGCCTTCATCGTCATCCCTCCTGCCTCCGCCGAAGAATAACGCCCACTGCGCCATCTGGGCGAGCATGCTGATTGCGCCGGCGATAGTTGCCACGATCGTTCCGGTGAGCATGTCCCGGTGCTTAATATGCGCCAGTTCGTGCCCTATCACTCCGGAAAGCTCCTCGCGAGACAGAAGCTTCATGATCCCCCGGGTTACGGCCACCACGGCATGCTCCGGGTTTCTGCCCGTTGCAAAGGCATTCGGTGTCTCCTCCGGAATGATGTAGACCTTTGGCATGGGCATGCCTGCCTTCTGCACCAGAGTCCGCACGATTGAGTAAAGCTCTGGGGCCTCAGCCTCACTTACGGGCTGGGCTCCATACATCCTGAGCACGATCTTATCGCTGAACCAATAAGCTCCGAAGTTCATGATTGTCGCCATGGCGAAGGCGAAGATCATGCCACTCCGGCCTCCGATAGCCGCCCCAACGAAAACCAAGAGCAGCGTCATAAATACCATCAAACCAATAGTTTTCACCGTATTCATATTTCTAAGACTACCTCCGTCAACTGGATGTTTTATTTATGTTAAAATACCACAGTCGTCCTCTTTCGTCAACAGAAACAGATGCGATACGTTCGTGTGATTTAAGGTGCCGTATCCAGATTGTCTTCTCTTAATCGACGATATCAATAATTTTCCAAATCATGCAATGTCTCGCGAAATTGTCCGGTATTGCCACACCAAGCGAAGTAATTTCCTATTGACAAGGTAAGACCACTTTTGTTATATTTGCGATGTTCTTAAAACTGCAGAAAATTTGCGGGTGTAGCTCAGCTGGTAGAGCACAACCTTGCCAAGGTTGGGGTCACGGGTTCGAATCCCGCCACCCGCTCCATTAATCCCCTGATTAGATAGCATTTTCTCCTACCCTCTCAACTTCAACCGCATCTTTTTCTGTAAACTGTGCCAGTTTTGTGTCAGTTCGTTTTTTCAACACTTGATCCATTACATTTGCTGCCTGCTTTATATGCCGCCGATGCCAGATGAGCGTACCGCATAGTCATTTTAATGCTCTTGTGTCTTAAAAAGCTTTGACAGAGTAGCTAAACCAATTTGCCCTGCCGTCAAGTCCTGCATAGCGGATTTGCCAAACGTTGCTGCCCTTGCGCTTGTAGATTCCTCGATGCTTTGCCACACGATGCCTTCTCTGTAACGATTATTTTGTCATGTAAGGCTTAATACGTTCATTATAGGATTTTAATGTCTTTATATTATCTTGGATCATTAGTTTATATATTTCAGGAATCGTACTAATGTCTTCTGTACTGGGGGAAAAATAACCGCACATGTCAAGCAATATATCTTCATCAACATCATATAAGTAATATCCAGTCATACTACTCTGGTCATCGCTAGACTCATGAATACGCATATTGACAAAACATTTGTTCAATTTTTTATTGTAATGAGCAGAGTAATAACAGTCGTAATCTGAGAATGCGATTTCCTTCTTTTTTTTTATGACAAAATCGTCAGCATTCTTGCTGCACTTCTCCTGCAATTCATACAGCTTTTCCTGACTTGGCATCGCATTTTCAGCCGCTATAGAAACACCAGCAAGAAGGGAAAGCAATGCGAATATCAACACTGTTTTAGTCATTACCTCATTCCATTCTTTCTCGTTATTCGACTTTGAAAACTGTATCTGTAAGCTTTTGAAGCAATGCAACAGGCTCGGTATCTCTGGTAATGATTACCTGTATCCCTGTCTTAACGAGTTCCGCGATGATTCGCGCTGCTTCGTGTTTCAGGGTGGAAATAGTTTCTTTCCGGCCTGCCGTTCATCGTGACGGCTATCTGGATCTAAGAAAAAATGTGATCAGTCGTCTTAATTTCATTTTTAGCTATACATGTATGACCTGAGTAAAAAAGGACGAATATTCTATATTATGACTAAATTGATAAAATCTGTCAATCTTACATCTTAGCTGTTATGGATAATATTGTGCCTCATTTATCGAGCTCATCCAAGTTGAAAAATTCAGCCTGAATATCTCTTTAGGCAATAATGTTACTATTATTCTATACCCTAAATATACCTCGTTCATAACGGGAGTTTTTCTTGACCGTGCTTAGTTATTATGATCAATATAGTTATCTTTTGAGCCTAACAGTGAACAGGGTCCCCTGCACCCTCAGTGTCCACCAAAATAAAGAAAGGCTGGTCAATAGTGACCAGCCTTTATTACTTTCATTTGGTGGATCGCATTAAATATTTACGAACTGCTTAACCTGCAAGGAGAGAATGCCGATCCTCCTTGGCACTACCGCTTCAGCATGCGTTAGTCTTTCGCATGGCACTTGTTGCAGAGCTGGCGCTGATAAGCCGAGAACTTCGTGACGTTATAGTCATAGTAGGCTTTT
>Ga0187777_10000195_pt1 | contig 45360 bp, 40 predicted proteins | sample 1015_Q2_SP5_10_M_FD_132416 | JGI IMG/M metagenome (GOLD analysis project Ga0187777, IMG submission 132416) | Tropical peat soil microbial communities from peatlands in Department of Meta, Colombia - 1015_Q2_SP5_10_MG | ecosystem: Environmental > Terrestrial > Soil > Wetlands > Peat | place... | reverse complement strand
GCCCGGTGACCAGAGTGACGGAAGTCCTGGGCAAAGACCGGTTGCGAGTCGGTTCCGAACACGGAACCCAGTCTATGGTCTTGCAGCGTTCGGCTGATCTGGCCGGTTCGACTTTGAAATCGGGCGATGAAGTGCGGGTGGATTCGAATTACCGGATGGCGCTCGAAATGTTAACGAGCACCAGGTCGCACGAACATTATTTGGACGTCGTTCCCGAGCTTCCATGGGAAAAAGTCGGCGGCCAGGAGGAAGCGCTCCAGGCGATCAAGGATGCGATTGAGCTGCCGCTCTTGCATGTCGATCTTTTCAAGAAATTTCAGCACGCAACGCCAAAAGGATTCTTACTCTATGGACCGCCCGGTTGCGGCAAGACGCTGATTGGGAGAGCGACGGCCTACAATCTTACGAAGCAGCTTCGGGAACAAACTGGCGCGGAGATGAAGGAGTACTTCATGCACGTCAAAGGCCCGGAGATTTTGAACATGTGGGTCGGTGAATCGGAGCGCATGGTCCGGGAGATTTTTGCGACTGCGCGCGAGAAGCGACACGAAGGTTACATGCCCTTCCTCTTCATCGATGAGGCGGAGTCGATTCTCGGAACCCGCCGCGCCTCGCGATATTCGAACATTCTTTCCACCCTGGTCCCGATGTTCTGTTCGGAAATGGACGGCATCGATTCGTTGAACGATGTAGTAATCATTCTCGCGTCGAACCGCGCGGACCTGATTGATCCCGCGATTCTGCGGCCCGGCCGGATCGATCGCAAAATCAAGGTCAATCGTCCGAACCGTGACGGTGCGCGAGACATCTACCGGATTTATCTTACGCCGGATTTACCGTACGATGGCGCACTTTCCAAGGAAGTGGAGCAAATTGGTGAAGCAGTCGATAGACTGATCGAGCGGTTTGTCGATTGGCAATTCGCCCGACGCGAGGAAAATAAGTTTCTCGAAGTCACGCTCCGCAGTGGACGCAAGGAGACTCTTTACCGAAGTGATCTCATTAGCGGCGCGATCATCGCTTCCATTGTCGAACGCGCAAAGGCGACGGCGATCAAGCGCGCGATCGCGACTCAACAAGAGGAGGGGATTCGCGAAATGGATTTGCAACTCGCGTTCAACGCCGAGTACGAAGAAAACGACATCTTCCCGACGACCGATATCACCGAGGATTGGCTAAAATTGATCGATTACGATCCTGAGAACGTGGTCAAAATCGCGCCGGTCAAGCCGGTCGTTGATTCGGCCGCCCCGACAGGTTCCGGGATCATTTGAACGTCGCGCAAGGGCATGAACCGCGTCTTTGGCCTCGAGACGGAATACGGCATCACTGTCAACGGCGCCGAGACGGTCGACGTGGTGGCGGAGTCAATCGAGCTGGTGCGGCGGTACACGGACCACGGCGCGCACATGAAGTGGGATTACGAGCTCGAGGATCCGCACCTCGACGCGCGCGGTTTTCGGGCCAAGGCCTTGATGCAGGACACGGATGAATCGGCTTATTACGAAATCGATAAGAATCGGCCACTGAGCTTCGAGGAAATCAAAAGCGATCTGGTGCTTTCGAATGGGGCGCGGTTTTACAACGATCACGCGCATCCCGAATATTCGACGCCGGAATGCACAACGATTCGACAAATTGTGACGCAGGACAAAGCCGGCGAGCGAATTCTGGCCGAATGCGCACGCCGCAGAAATTTGAATTTGCCGAACGGGCAGCAGGTCCGTCTCTACAAGAACAATACCGATTTCTTCGGTCACAGTTACGGCTGTCACGACAATTACCTGATGAAGCGCGACGTCCCGTGGGACAGGATTGTCGGAGCGATCCTGCCGTTTCTAATAACGCGCCAGATTTTTGCCGGTGCCGGTAAAATGGGCATCGAAGCTGAGAGCGCGTCGGGACAGCCGGGAGTATTTCAAATTTCGCAGCGCGCGGACTTCTTCAGTGTCGTGGTCAGCATTGATACGATGAATCGCCGCCCACTCATCAACACCCGCGATGAGCCGCATGTCGACGCCAGCCGCTATCGCCGGTTTCACGTGATTCTCGGTGATTCAAACATGAGTGAGTGGGCGACCGCGCTGAAAGTTGGGACGACCGCGCTGGTTCTCGATTTGATCGAGCGCGGTCGGGCGCCTCAGCTTGAAATCGCGCAACCGATCGATGCCAATAAGTCGATCAGCCGCGATCAAACGTACGATTGGATCATCGAGCTCAAAGACGGCCGTAAGATTTCCGCCATTGAAGTGCAGCGAATTTACCTCCGCGCGGCCGGGACGCTGGACCCGCCTTCGCCAAGCTCCGGCCTGGCAGGACAGGAGACTCCGGATCGGCAATGGATTTTGGAAGAGTGGGAGAATGTTCTGAACGATCTCGAGCGAGACGTGATGTTGACGCGGGACCGAGTTGATTGGGCTGCCAAAAAGTTTCTGCTCAATGCGTTGCAGGAAGAGGAGAAACTCCCCTGGAGCGATCCCTGGCTGCAGTCGATCGATCTCGAGTATCATAACGTCGATCTCGAATCTGGTTTGTATTACGAACTGGCGCGCCAGGGCTCGATTCGACGACTTGTGAGAGAGGACGAGATCAAAACCGCGATCTTTACTCCGCCGGAAACGACGCGCGCGTTTTTTCGCGGTCGATCGGTTGCCCGATTCAACGATCAAATTGCGTCGATTCAGTGGGACGAGCTGGTGTTTGCAAACGGTGCGCTCTCTCGGCGCGTCGGTTTGCCGGAAGCGTTCGCCGACGCGCGCCTCGAAGCGCTCAATCAAGCGGCGCGTAACGGCAAAGACTTCTCTGAGTTCATACGTGCCGTTGGCGCGATCGGTTAGGACCGGCCTGAAGACCGGTGTTAAGTAAAATGCAAGTCACGCCGAGTCGGTCGATGTGTGCTCCTGGCGCTTTGGATTAGTGATACACCTCAGCCTTAATTTCGGCTTAAGCTCCGAGGCCAGGAGTAAATATGAATCTAACGATGAACGCCGGGACGGTATTGGTAGGACTTGGTGCAGCATCGACGGGCGCGAGTTTTCTGATGAAGCGCATGGTGCCCTTGCGGGTTCTGGCCCTGGCAAGCAACTTTTGCTTTATCGGATACGGCTTTGCCGCGGGAGTGTTGGGTTCTGTTTTAGTCAATGCTGTCCTGTTGCCGATTAATGCGAAGCGCTTGTGGGAAATTGAGAAACTGTCAAAGGAAATTGCCCGAGCGACCCAGGAATCGCCGATCTCAGAATGGCTGTTGCCGCATATGAAACGCCGTTCGTTCAAGCACGGCGAAGTCCTTTTCCGGAAAGGAGATGTTGCCGATAAACTCATCTACGTAGCAAACGGCCAGCTTAAACTCACCGAGATTGGCGTTCTAATCGGCCCGGGCGAATTAATCGGAGAAATCGGTCTTTTTTCTCCGGAGAGAAAACGCACCCAAACAGCCAGGTGTGAAACTGACTGTGAGGTGTACGAGATGACCGATGAAATGATCTTTCAGCTCTACTATCAGCATCCCAAACTGGGGTTTTTCATCATGCGCCTGGTGGCGGAACGGCTCCTCAATGACGTGCGCAGACATGAAGCCAGATTATCTTCTTCCGGTTAGTCTTTAGCTAAGCTTTCTAACCTACGGGCATCCTTCGTGCTCGAAAGCTACGCCGTTATGACGGGTTTGCATTCAGCCACAAAGGGTCAGCGCGAGGTTATTCGCCAGCTTGTCCATACAGTTTTGCTGCGAGACATGGGAAGCTTCACTGCTGAGCGGTTCAAGGAGTGGATCAAAACGATGGACGCGAGTTTCCGCAAAATGGCGTTGACCCTGACCTTCAAGATCCACGATCGTGAAGTGCGTTTCGCGATCAAGGAAGTTCGCTCTGGCCGCACCGTTTTTCATTTCGCCTCAGCGACGCATGTCCGCTTTGATGATCGCGACGTCGTGATGGAATTCGACAAGATGCGACAATGAATTATGCCGCATAGCTTGATCGAGCCGCCTCCTTCGCGCGCCAATCGATATCTACACGGTGGAAAAATGGCGGTGACCTGTGAGCGGACGCGCTTTCGGACGTCTGGTTGTGGACAGACTGGTTACGTGGATTCCCCGCTTCAATTCCCAGACCCGGACCGCAGCTGAAATCAGTCTTCTAATTCGCGGCGGCAAATCCCCTCGATCTGCTTCAACTCTCAAATTTCTGCCCGATTCGCCTGATGAAGACCGCATCGAGCCGACATTTTTTTCTTCGGTGACAGAATATTTTAGACTGTCTCCGATTCTGTTCTTCTTGCCCTTCGATGTATTCATTTTTGGCCACCTCATTTTGGCCACCTATTACCTATATTCATGCCCGGCGAGTTAGTTTTCCGGATTGCCCCGAGACTGGTGACTGGCGGTCAATTACTTACGCGTTGCAGATTTGTTAATCGCGTAAAATCGACTGGCCTCGTTTTGTAGCCAGGTGGGCCAATTTTGGAGCATGCGCCTGGCTTATTTTATGCGCCGCGGCCTGGCGTTTTCATACAGTCGCCTCAACTGTTTGCAAAAAGGGTTACGACCACGTGATCAAGCGCAGCTCGTGGGCTTGCATCAGATTAGGATGCGTTGGGACGACCCGAACGCTGAATCCGTAGGCGCCACTTTCAGACGCGGGAACCGCGCCCTGATAAACGTAACTGCCATCGCCATTGCGACCACTGGCATTCAAGACTGTCACTAACGGATTTTTGATTCCACCGTTGTCGGCTTCGCCGTGATAGGCCTCCACACGGACGTGGCTTGGATCGACGTCGCCGAGGTTTACGTGGGCGCTAACCTGAAGTGATTCGCCGACTAAAATGTTTTGCCGATCTTGATTGCCGACCTGCACATCGTAGATCCGGACCTGCGGCCAAACCTTTCGCATGTGCGACTTCCACTGACTCAGATGGGTCGCCGGTTCGCAGCCATTATTAGAAAAATTTCCGTGTGATCGCGCAGCAGGAATATAAAGGCGCTCGGTGTAATCCTTCACCATCCGATGGGTGTTGAATATCGGCGTGACGCTACGGATCGATTCGCGCATCAGTTGCAGCCAGGCCAGCGGGAGTTTGCCGTCTGGCTTGGCGTAATAAAGCGGAATGATCTGGTTCTCGAGCAACTGATAAAGGCTGTTGGAATCGACTTCGCTTTGAAATTCGATTGTTCCGTCGTGAATTTCGGGCGCAATCGCCCAGCCGTTGTTGCCGTTGAACGCTTCCAGCCACCATCCGTCAAGCACGCTGAGATTGATTCCGCCATTGGGGCAGCATTTCATTCCGCTGGTGCCGCTCGCTTCCATCGGCCTTAAAGGAGTGTTCAGCCAAAGATCGACGCCCTGCACCAGGCGACGCGCGATGTAGCTATCGTAGTCTTCCAAGAAGACGACGCGATTTTCGAATCCGGCTTCGTGGCTGAATTTGTAAACCTGCTGGATCAACGCGCGGCCCCCCTCGTCCCGCGGATGAGCTTTGCCGGCGAAAATGAATTGGACTGGCCTGGTGGTGTCGTTGAGCAGGCGCTTCAGTCGTTCTTTATCGCTAAACAAAAGAGCACCGCGCTTGTAAGTGGCAAAACGCCTTGCGAACCCAACCGTGAGAACTTCTGGATCAAGAATCCGGTTCACGTTACGAATTGCTTCGGGTGAATCCCCGATGCGTTGACGACGCAGGCGCACCCGTTCGCGAACGAACTCGACCAAACGACGTTTTAGTTGTTGGTGCGCGTCCCAGAGTTGGATGTCCGGAATGTCCATAACGCGACGCCAAAAATCCGGCTCGGTGATGTGCTCTTCCCACTCGCCGAGATGTTTTCGATAGAGCGCGGAAAACTCGGGCGCCATCCAGGTTTTGGTGTGAATGCCGTTGGTCACGCTGGTGATTGGCACCTCGTGTACCGGCACACCATTCCAAACGTCTTTCCAAAGCGAGCGGCTGACGTCGCCATGCAACTTACTGACGCCGTTGGAGTGACGGCTCATCCGCAACGCCAGGATCGTCATGCTGAACGGGTCGGACCGGTCGACACGGGTTTGACCGAACGAGAAAAGATCGTCGAACGGGATGCCGATCTCCTTGGCAAAGTCGCCAAAGTATTTGCGCATCATGTCACGCGGGAACGAGTCATTTCCAGCCGGCACCGGCGTGTGGGTTGTGAACACATTGGCCGACGCTACGATTTGGAGCGCGGAGTAAAAATCGAGTTTCTTGTCGGCGACGTTTCGTCGAATTCGTTCGAGCGCGAGAAAAGCCGAATGGCCTTCGTTCATGTGGAAGACCTCCGGATCGATCCCGAGTGCGCTCAATGTTCGTACCCCGCCAATGCCGAGCATGATCTCCTGCCGCATCCGCATCTCCTGATCTCCGCCGTACAACTCGGCAGTGATAAGACGATCTTCCGCGTTGTTTTCCGGAATATCGGTATCGAGTAGAAACAAGTTGATCCGGCCTACCTGTAATTGCCAAATCTTTGCGAACACATCGCGATCCAAAATGCGAACCGAGATGAGAAGGTTCGTTCCGTCGCGTTGCACTTCGCGAATGGGCAGGTGATGAAAGTTCTGATTGAGGCTGATCGCTTGTTGCGCGCCGTCCTTATCGATCTCCTGCCGAAAATAACCGTGGCGATACAACAGACCGACCGCGACAAAGTTCAAATCGAGATCGCTCGCTGACTTGCAATGATCACCGGCGAGAATACCGAGGCCGCCGGAATAATTGGGGATCGACTCGTGAAAACCAAATTCAGCTGAAAAATACGCGATCGGCTTTTTGATCGTGGCGGCGGCCCCCGTCTTTCCGTAAGTGTCCGCGCGGGCGAGATAACTTCGGAACGCTTCATGGACCTGTTTAAGCTCGCGGAGAAAGGTTTTGTCTTGCGCCAGTTCCTCAAGCCGCGCCTGCCGGGAAAGCTGCAACATCCGCACCGGATTATGATTAGTGCGGTCCCAAAGATCGGGATCGAGATGACGGAAGAGTCGCCGGGCTGCCGGTTCCCAAGTCCACCAAAGGTTGAAAGTGATCTCCCGAAGTGGTTCCAGTGCCGCCGGCAGCGTCGGAATCACATTATAGATTTGGAACGTGGGCATGAGCAGCAGCGCAGTGAGAAGGTGGCGAGAAATTCTCCAGTCAGCAAGTTTCTCCAGCTGTAGCGCATAAGCTGGGCCAAATTTTCGCTCTAGATGGCTGTCTTTCGCGGCGCGAGATAAAGCCCGAGAAGAAATCCGCTCACCAGGCCACACAAGTGTGCGGAAGTGCTGACTTGCGGTGTGGAAATGTCGAACCCGAGCTGAATCACAATGATCATCAAAATGTTAAGCAATCGTTGTTTCGCCTGCGGAACATGACGATGACGAACGAGAAATCCGGCCAGGGCGCCGACGATTCCCATGACGCTGCCCGACGCGCCGACTAATTCCGCCGGCTGAACCCTTCCCAACTGAGTAAGCGCGATAACTCCTGCGGTGGATCCGATCCCGGAAATTAAATAGGCGGCCGCGAACCGGAAACTACCGATGATCTTTTCCAATGGCGGACCGATAACGTAGAGCGCGAAAAGGTTAAAAATCAGATGGAGCACGTTGTAATGCAGAAACAGGGCGGTGAGGAGGCGCCAGAACTCGCCCTGGTCGCGAACGGACGAAATGTCGAGCGCTCCAAGTCGATGCAAGGCAATCGGATTGGTCAATGCGCCGCGCCACAGTTCAATGGAGATCGCTTCGAGATGCTGCAAGATCGTCGGGCCGGATACTGCTCCACGCCAGAGTTCGACACAGAAAACGGCGACATTCAAAAGAATGAAAATCAGGACCGCCGGCGCGCCGCGTAATCGACGATGTTCATTCTGTGACGTCGTCGATTGAATCTCGTGGACCGATCCGTGACGAGCCTCCAGCATGCGAAAAATGCGCAGTTGTTCGCGCACTTGGGCGGTGGGATGCAGCCATTGAAGGAATGCCGTTAATCGCACCGCCGATTGATACCGGCCCTGGTCCGCCAGCTGCACGGCTTTGCGCAAGCCGACCGCCGGCAAGAATAGAAGGGCAAACCAAGCGCCACCTCCGACATAGCCGGCCACGCTTGGCGTGATCAGCCAGCTGATTCCAGTGATCGCGAGAACGGTGATAGCGGCAACGCGCCATCCGCGAAACATTCCACCCGGACGCCAGGTTTTTGCGAGCACTGGCAGGGGCGAAACCACCGCGATGAACAAGAAGATATGGTTAAGGTCCAAGATGTCGATCCAGGGTGACGCAATTCGACGTTGAAAGTTGAACGTTGAGTGTTGAGTGTTGGTTTGGAAGGCGGCAAACGTCCAACGTCCAACGCTCAACGTCCAACACTCAATTCAGAAATATGCGAATCATCGTTACAGACTTTCTCGATGTTGTTTCATCCTGGTGCTTTTGGTCCGAGCCCACCTGGGCTGAATTGAAAAGGCGGTACGAGGGTCGCGTTGCTTTTCACTGGAAGATCGCACTGATGGACCCAATTGGCCTGCCCACTTCACGCGAGCAGGAGCGATGGTTTTATCGACGCAGCGGAATGTTGATGCGCTCGCCTTTCATGCTCAATACCGATTGGTACGACGCGTCCCTGAAGGAGTGGCTTCCGCCAAACTCAGTCGCGGAAGCAGCCAGGGATTTTGGAATCAAGGACGATCGTGTCCGGCTCGCTCTGAGTTATGCAGCGCTGCGTGAAGGAAAAAAAGTAAGCGACTGGAACGTCTGCGCCGAAATTGGGGCAAAGGCAGGGAAGTTAGACAAAAAGAAATTGTTGGACGCGGCGCGATCATCTGGTGTGGAAAGACGTCTCAGGGAATCAACCGCGGAATTTCACGCGATGCAGGTTACGCAGCGGCCCACGTTTGTGGTCGACACCGAGATCGGCGACCGCGCGATTTTTTCCGGTCTAGTGAGATTGGAGCCGATTCTGGCGACGATCGACAGCATGATTGACGACGCGTTGTTTTACGCCACGCACAAAGCACATTTTGGCGATCCACCGGCGACGTAGAAGTCGTTGAGAACAGGTGCGGCGTTGGGTAACGTGAAGACTATGAACCCCCAAGAAATTAGAAACTTCCTCAGAGCCAGCCCGTTCGTGCCTTTTCGTGTTTATACAAGTGATGGCCAGAAGTTGGACATCCAACATCCTGAGATGGCCTTCGTGACACGGTCGATTCTATATATAGGCAAAGCCGCGCAGGACCCCACGAAAGACATTCCAAGCCGCGCCGAGTCTGTTTCGATGTTGCATGTGGTACGTCTCGAACCGCTCGTCGCCATCTAACATTTTCGGTGCGCTAATTGCTTCGATTTATCTTGCCAGTATCGAAATGTTGCCTACATCTTCACTTTGGCTCGTGATTAATGACGCGGGCACTTTTTCGCGGTCCTCGCAGCCGCGGCGAAGTAGAGTGCGTCGAGATTCACAAAGGTGAAGATCGATCAGATGCGACGACTGAAATACCGGCGAAATGGCGCACTCCCATCTCGCGGACCAGGAGAATAGAGTAATCTGCAACCGCAATTTCGTGTAAACGGCCGCATTCGCGCTCGCGAAGTCCGTGTCATTTTGGGATCAAGCGGCCAACAGCTTGGCGTTATGAAATTGTCCGACGCCTTGCGCGAAGCGCAGGGCCGTGGACTTGACCTGGTGGAGGTTGCGCCGACTGCCAACCCGCCTGTCTGCAAAATTGTTTCGCTTGGGAAATTCCGTTACGACCTTTCCAAGCACGACAAAGACAAAAAGCCCGGTGGCGCCAGGCTGAAAGAGATCAAGTTCCGGGTCAACATCGACGAGCATGATTACCTCACGAAGGTGCGTCACGGCGAAGAATTTCTCGAGCGTGGCAACAAGGTCCGGGTGCAGCTTCAGTTTCGCGGCCGCGAGATGGCGCACCAGGAATTCGGCATGCAACTGATGTCGAAAGTTCGGGACGATCTTTCCGGAATGTCCCAGGTGGAGATGGAACCAAAAATGGCCGGACGCAACATCACCATGACCTTGACGCCGCTGCCGGCGAACCGTCGCAAACGCCGTTTTCTGCCGCCACCGAAAGAAAAAGCTCCGGCCGCCGACTCTCAGAATGGTAGCAAATCCTGACTAAAGTCAGGCTTGGCGCAAATCAGGGCTTCGGAGGAGGCGTTACCGGCGGAGCGTTCGGAGCGGGTAGAGTTGAGTTCGCCTGCTGAATCTTTTGGAGGCGCGCCTTTCGATCAATCGCTTCCTTGTTCTTGGGACTGATCTTTAACGCGGCGTCATTTTCGGCCATCGCGTTCTTAAGATCGCCGCGGGTTTCGTAAATAAAGGCCCGATAGTTATGGTACTTGATTTCACCGGGGTTAAGCTTGCTCGCTTCAGCAAAGTCATCCAAAGCCTTATCGTAGTCATTGATTCCCCTTTCGATTGCACCACGCTGCTCGTAGGCGCGGGCGTCGGGTTTAATTTTAATGGCCTCGTTTAAATCGTTTAGAGCATCCTGGAATCGCTGATCTTTGGCATAGGAATAGGCTCGCTGCTGGTAAGCCAGCGCCAGGCTCTGGGTAAATTTACGATCCATCTCCGACGCCTTGCGAAACTTTTCGACAGCTTTGTCCCAATCCTGGTCCTTCGCAGCCTGCGATCCTTCGCGGGCAATCTTGGCCGCTTCGGGATTTCCTTCCTGTTGAGCAGCCGGCGCAATCGATAGTCCCAGTATGCTGACGAAGCAGAGAGCAAACAGTGTTTTCATGGTTAACGAGGTTGACAGTTAGATTGATCAAATAATTCGAAATTGGCGACCACAAATCTCGCTCGAACGGGCGTCCCTAGGTCTGTTCCGCGGCGGGCCCTTGCTCAGTATCGATCTTTAGCTCCGCCTCGGCGTTTCCTTGCGTTGGGCCAGGCTCGTCTATCCGGGTGATTTTCAAAGCGCGTCCGGTTCTCTCATCAATTTCAACTAAGGCGCCGTGGAGACGGACTTCGCCGGTAGCTACTGGAAATGACGCGGGCAAATTGGAGACGAATCGGTTCATAATCGGCTCGACTGCGCGTCCGAGAATCGAGTTTACGGGTCCGCACATTCCGGCGTCGCACAAAAATGCTGTGCCGCCAGGCAAAATCTGTTCGTCTGCGGTTTGAACGTGCGTATGGGTCCCGAGGACGGCGGAAACTTTGCCCTCGAGAAATCGGCCCATCGCGATTTTCTCGCTCGTGGTTTCACCATGAACATCGACAATGATGTTGGGCGTTTCCTCCCGCATCCTGGTAACTGTCACTTCCATTGCGCGAAACGGGTTGTCCAAAATAGGCTGCATGAACGTACGGCACTGAACGTTGATCACGCCCACCTTGCCTTTCGCGGTTTCAAGGACGATCGATCCGTTTCCAGGCGCTCCAGCCGGGTAATTCACCGGTCGCAACAAACGCGGCTCCGTCTCGATGAACGACAGAATATCCTTTTGATCCCAAATGTGATCGCCCGTTGTCACCACCGCGACACCGGCGCGCAAAAGGTCGATTGTGATTTTACCGGTGAGGCCGCGCCCGCCGGCGGCGTTCTCGCCGTTCACCACAATGAAATCGACCGCATGCTGTTCCCTTAATTCCGGAAGCCGGGCGATGACCGCGTTACGGCCGGGTTCGCCAACAATGTCTCCGAGAAAAAGTACCGTTAGCATTGAACATGATCGTAGTGCACACGTTCCAAACGTGCACGCGAAACAAATGAGGATATCCGAATGGCCGCGGGCATGTTCAAGTCGCAGCAAGATTCGAAATTCGAAATCCCAAATTCCAAACAAGCTCGAAGTCCAAAAGTCTAATTTTCAGAGAATGGAGGGTCAGGGCCGTTTCCAGGATTTGGATTTGGTCATTGTTTCGAGTTTCGAAATTCGAGTTTCGAATTTAGTTCGCCAACCTGGCTTAATATCATTTCTGCTTCTCTGTTTGTCGTTCGTTTCTGCCCTCAGCGCAGCGGACAACATTGGCATTCTCGGGAGCAAGCCAAAGTGGGACGTCCTCAAGAATTACCAACATACCATCACCCACGAAGAGTTCGCACATCTCATTAACGATGTTTACTGCACTCATGGAATTCCCGAGGACTTGATTAAGATCGGTAACGACTCGGCGGAAATCGTGACCAATGACAGTTCGCGCGAGACTTTCAAGCTCGAGTTCGCGTCGGACGAGAATTCAAAAGCGCGCGTCCCTCGACTTTGGCGACCGGCGAAATCTCTACCGCCAACCAAGCCGACTCGGCCACTCGCCGGGTTGCGGATCGCACTAGACCCAGGGCATCTCGGGGGCAAATGGGCAAAGATGGAGGAGCGCTGGTTCCAGGTCGGCGACACGAAACCGGTGACCGAAGGCGATCTCACGCTGCGGGTGTCCCGAATGCTTGCTCCGCGGTTAAGAAAACTCGGCGCGACTGTTCTCTTTGTTCGCAACAGCACCCAACCCGTTACTCCGAAGCGGCCGGCTGATTTCAGAGAGCTTGCGCGAACAATCCTGGTCAAAAACGGCGTCCCACGCCCACGAGATGAAGTCTTGAATCCTAAGGACCCTGAAAAAGAAGGCACCATCAAGTTTCAAAGCGAAATTTTGTTTTATCGCTATAGCGAAATTCGGCGACGCGCGGTACTGGTGAACACGAAGCTGCATCCTGACCTGGTCGTGTGTCTCCATTTTAACGCCGAAGGCTGGGGTGATCCCGCGAATCCGACGTTGATCGATGACAATCATCTGCATTTGCTGGTCAACGGTTCGTATTTGCAGGACGAACTCGCCCTCGACGACGAGCGATTTGAAATGATCCGTCGATTGCTCAGTCGCGCTTACGATGAAGAGCTTCCGATAGCCGACGCGGTTGCAACGTCCATGGCCAGAGCGACAGGGCTTCTCGCATATCAGTACCCGACCACCCAGACGACGACGAAAGTTGGATCGAGTGGCTACGTTTACGCTCGCAATCTGCTTGCGACGCGGCTTTACCGTTGCCCGGTTGTTTATTGCGAGCCTTACGTTATGAACAGCAAAGACGGCTACGCGCGCATCGAAGCCGGAGATTATGAAGGCTCCAAGGAAATCAATGGTGTGCAGCGAAAAAGCATTTTTCGCGAATACGCAGACAGCGTGGCCGAGGGCTTGAAAGAATACTATTCAAACGCGCGTGGTCTGTAGGGCGTCTCTGCTGGACGCCGACGTTTCACAGAAACCTACAGTGTTTCGACCATGCGTTGATTAACACCGGCCTTCAGGCCGGTGCACTTCGATCCTAGATCGACATCGTCGTATGTCCCTCCACTCTTACTCACGTTGTTGGATTCATCTCGTCTGGGGAACTTTGAATCGCGAAAAGATTCTTAATAAAGATGCGGCGCGAACGCTATCTCGGCATCTCACTGGTTATACCAAAGCTAAGAATGTTTACATGAAGATCAATTATGTGAACGCCGATCACGTCCATGCATTAATCGATCTTCCCACCCGCTTCTCAATCGAAGACGTGGTGCAGTTGCTCAAAGGGAGCTCATCGCACTGGATTAACGCAAACAATCTTGTGGCAGGAAGATTTTCTTGGGGAAGAGGCTATGGCGCGTTTTCGGTTTCGGAATCTAACGTCAAGCAGGTCGCAGCATACATTGAAGATCAACAAACGCACCATCGTACACGAAGCTTCATTGAGGAATTCAGGGAATTTGCCCGACGCCACGGATTGCAGTTGCGAGATGAGTAAGCCGTTAAAACGGCTACGACTTTGGAAGATGAGCTTGTACACACGCTGTAAAGAGCGGTGTTAATAGTGTCGCCGGGGTCTCGCCAGGTTTTATCGAAACGCCCTACAAAAGATTCACCGCTTCTCGGATATCTTCCATGGTCACGTCACTCGATACATTCGCCGAGCCGATGGTCGGCGTTAAGACGAATCGAATTGCGCCGTGGACGAATTTCTTGTCGAACTTGATGGCGTCCAGGATCTTTTCGCGCGGAAAATTTTTCGGCAACCGAGTAGGTAATCTGAATTTGTGGAGAAGACCTACAATTCGGTCCCGCTCTTCCATGGGAAGTCCGGCTTTTTCTATCGAGATTCTGCACGCAGCAACCATTCCGAGGCTAACGGCTTCGCCGTGCATGAGTCCGTGATACCCCGTCGCGCGTTCAATTCCGTGTCCAATCGTGTGGCCGAAATTGAGCAGCGCGCGGTAGTTGGTTCGTTCATGTTCGTCTCTTTCGATGATGCGAGCCTTGAGTTCGACGTTGCGGCGAATCAACTCCGGAAAACTTGACTGGTTTAACCAGTCACGATCAGGACTGGCAACGCCTTCCAGTTCCCGGAACATTTCTGCGTCCGCGATAATTGCATGCTTGATAATTTCGGCGAAACCCTGATTCAGCTCCCGGAGTGGAAGGCTTTTTAAGACATCAATGTCTTCGATTACGAGATCAGGCGGATGGAAAACGCCGATCAGGTTTTTTCCCGAATGGGCGTTCACTCCCGTTTTTCCGCCAATCGAGCTGTCGACCATGGCGAGAAGCGTTGTTGGGATTTGGACATGCGGGATGCCGCGATGGAAGATTGCCGCCACAAAACCGGAGAGATCACCTATGACGCCGCCTCCGAGGCCGATCACGAATGATTCGCGATCCAGTCCTGCGCTGACCATTTGCTCGCAAATGTCGCCAGCTTGTTCAAGGGTCTTTGATTTCTCGCCGGCCGGAACGGTGATAAGTTTCGGTTCGTAGCCTTCCGACCTAAGACTCTTCGCGAGGCCTCCGGCAAACAGCGGTCCAGCGTTCGTATCGGAGATCATCGCGCACCGCTTGGCAGGCAGTTTTTGTCCGATTGCCGCGGCCACGGCCGCCAGGAGCCCCGAACCGATTAGGACACGATATGAGTGTTTAGCGGAGTGGACTTCGATTGAAATCACGGCGAAACGGTAGGGGATTTCGGCGCTGGGAAAAAGCAAAACTGTCTGCCTGCGACGGGGTTCGGAGTTGAGTCGCGAAAGCTTTCGGAGTTGACGAAACGCCGTTCATCTTGTGTAAGTACTTCATGCCCGACGAGCCACCGCCGCCACCGCCTGTCTCCGATGCGCCGAAATCAACCGGGCTTCCCTCGAACATAGCCGCAGCTCTAGCCTGCATTCCACTCGTTGGCGGTATCGTCTTTTTCATTTTGGAGAAGCATGACTCGCTCGTGCGTTTCTACGCCTGGCAATCGATAATTTTTGGGGCTGCTCTCTTTTTGTTCTATTTAGTGGCTGGGATTGTGACTGGAATTTTCAGCGCGATTCCCGGTATCGGAGGAATATTGGTATTTTTTTGGTCGATTATCGCCGCCGTTATAAAGATTGGGTTCATAGTGCTTTGGATCATCGCTACGGTGAAAGCATTTACCGGTGTACGATGGGAGATCCCTTACATCGGCCCGATTGCGCGCAAACAAGTCGGCCAAAGTTAATCTTGTAGCGGCGGCCCTCTGGGCCGCTTCCGGCGGCGTATAGCGACGCGGCTACACTGAGATCAATTGCCCCTGCCCAGGATTTTCACGACGACTTCCGTCAAGATCAGTTCGTGGTCGAGCTGCGTGGTAACGAGCTGAAGATTCGCCGCGAGACAAGCCTTCATTCCGTCAATCAATTGCTCGGTTTGAAAACGGTGCGTGTTTTGGGCAGCAAGCCCCAGGGTCCAGGCATTGACCGTTCCATCCTTCTTGCGCGGTAAATGGGCGATGGCATCCGCCGGCAATCGGTTGACCGCGGAAATGAACGGAAAGGGCGCCTGCGGCCGGGGAATTCCGTGACGCTCCATCAAATCTTTCGCCAGCAGGAGGTTTCGAATGGTTGGAAGAATTGCGACCAGCAGAACGCCGATCGCGTTCTCGCCCTGGTCGAGTAATTGCCGAACGAGTCCGATCGCTCGGTGGAGATCGCGTTCGGCCAGTGCATTGCTTAGATCGAAAATTACGCCCTCCCGGGTCAGCGGCACCAGCTCGCGAACAACATCCGCAGTTACCGCTCGGTCTTTCCCCAGATAGACGTCGATTTTCTCCAGCTCATTTTCGATCTCCCGGGTATCGCCGCCGGTGAGGAGAACGAAAAGTTCGAGGGATTCCTCGTCGAACTGTAATTTTCGCTTCTTTGCGCGCACCTGAACGATTTCAGTTGCTTCCTCTTCCCAGCCGCCGCGACTCGAATCGAGTTTGTCGAAAATCTGGAGCTCGGCGCGTTTGGACAATGATTTGTAAAACGACCGTCGTTTGTCCACTTCGATGGCGCTCAGCAAAAACGTGATGTCTGACCCAAGACCGGCGCTGATGGTGTCGGTCAAAGCCTCCAGCGCTTCCTGCACTTCCTCCGAGCGCCCTTTTGGATCGTCGGCGAGAAAATTTGCGTTCTTCAGCCAGACGAGTTTTCCGCCGCCGAAGAACGGCAGCGTACGCAGCGCTTCGATTGTTAATCGTATCCGTGTGGACGCCTGATCAACGTTCTCAGCGGCGCCATCAATTATTTCCAGTCCGAAATCGCCCGCGTCGACGGGTCTCAATTTCTCGGCCAGCTCCGCCGCGGCGTGTTTGACCTCAATATCGTCCGAACCGACAACGGCATAGATCTTTGCAGGAGCGGCGGCGGACTTGGTCTTTGGTTTCGGCACGGCAATCACTTTGCCGACGTGGCAGTTGTAGAGCAAGCGCGCCGCTTGCCAAATTGTAGGCCGTCTCTATGAGACGGCGATCAAGAACCGGCGTCTGACACAGACGCCCTACAAATATGTTCACATTCCTAACGCGCGCGGAGCGCGTGCGCCACCTAGTTGCGCGCTTGTTGCAAAGAGGATCCGAAGTCTTTGGTGGCGTAGGCGCGAAACTGTTCATTGAGCGCCGAAGAACTGGTGAAATTCGTCGAATAGAATCGCGTTAGAGCGGTCTCGAAGGGCTGGTGTCTGGCCAGAGCATCCAACAAGTTCAAAAACGCCGGCTTATCCGTCGTTGCTAGAAATCGCACCAGACGTTCCGATTCATCATAGAAGGTCCTCACGCGCTCCGAAGGCGGATGAGTGAGCGTAACCAGCGCCGGGACCTGAATGAAATCCGCTGGGTCAATCGAATCGGAATGTGGCTTACTGATATAGCCGCGGGCGCGTTGGTAACTCGCATGAGCGTCTTTGGAGATAAATTGGGCGAGGCCTTCATCGAGCCAGCAGGGGATTCCATCGGTATAAAACCGATGGAGAACAAGGTGCACAATTTCGTGCCCAAGTGAATTGTCGCTAAATTTGTAGCTGGGATTGCGCTGAATAAAGAGGCTCCCGGCCGAGTGAATGCCGCCCGTCCATTGTTCCAGATGTCCAAACTCTTGAAACTGACGCCACTCTTCCGGTCTCTCGAAGATATAAATGTGCGACTTGATGTCGGTGGTGAGTTGCTCTCGCTCGATCTCTTTGGTGATGACTCGGTAATGAAACTCCGCTTCCACTGAAACCGGGGTGGCCACGTAATCGTGTACAAAGTGATAGATGAAATGCTCGGTTTCGGCGTGTTTCCATTGGTCCGGATGAATGGCCAGTGCTTTCTCGCCGAGTGGGTTCGGATCGCGCTGACTCAATTGCGAGAACTCAACTTCCGTCAACGAACTCAATCCGACGACCGGCGAATCCTGGGCTGGTGCAATCGATACGGCAGACACCGTCGCGGCGAGGCATAGGCTAAGAATGCGAGGCATCGGTGATGAACCAAGCGAGTTTCGTGCGAGAAAACGTTGTGGCCACGGCCCTGTGGGCCGTCGACGTGGCATAAAGTGGCTACACCCGCGACCGGCGCCGTCCCGAGCCCCGGGTATATTTCACGGGCCGCCGTTTCGGTTCGATCTTGATCAACCCGGTGCCGCTTTTGACTTCCATGATTTGATCGCGCAAGAGAGCGGCCCGCTCGAACTCGAGATTCGCGGAAGCCTGCTGCATCTCTTCCTCCAGTTCACGCAACAATTCAGTGAGATCGAAATCGCCTCCGATTTCGCGAATTACCGAAGACTCAATTTCGCGACCACGCAAAATTGTGTGCAAACTCTCCTGAACAGCGCGTCGGACGGTTTGCGGTGTAATTCCATGTCGCTCGTTGTACTCGATCTGCTTGCGGCGTCGATATTCCGAGATCGTGATCAACGCCTCCATGCTTTGAGTCACCGTGTCGGCGAATAAAACAACCTCGCCATTCACATGACGCGCGGCCCGGCCGGCGGTCTGAATGAGCGAAGTCTGGCTTCGCAAGAAGCCTTCCTTATCCGCGTCCAGGATGCAGACCAGTGAAACTTCGGGAAGATCCAAGCCTTCCCGAAGCAAATTGATTCCGACCAGAATGTCGAACTCGGCAGCGCGAAGACCTCGCAGGATCTCGACGCGCTCGATCGTATCGATGTCGCTGTGGAGATAGCGGACTTTCAAACCGACGTCGCGGAGGTAATCGGCAAGGTCTTCGGCCGTGCGCTTAGTCAATGTGGTGATCAAGACGCGCTCGCCTTTTTCAACGCGGCCCCGGCAGAGTTCCATTGCATCGTCGATCTGGTTCTTAAGAGGCTTGATTGTAATCTTCGGGTCGAGCAACCCGGTCGGCCGAATGATTTGCTCCACCACAAGAGGCGCGCCGGGGTTGCGGACTTCGAATCTCTCCGGCGGATCGTCGGTCCGTGAAATATGAACTTCGCCTTTTGGCGACCGATTGTTTCCAGGTAATACAAACGGGACGAGTTCCTCGTCGCCAATGCGTTGCCGTCGATGCGGCGCGTAGCCTCTGTTTCCGACCACGCTATTTTGAATTTCGAATTCGGCCGGCGTCGCACTCACATAGATGAGCTGGTTTGTCGCCTTCATGAATTCGTCGAAGTTCAGTGGACGATTGTCGAGCGCGCTTGGCAGACGAAAACCGTAGTCAACCAGCACCGATTTTCGCGATCGATCGCCTTCATACATTCCGCCAATTTGTGGGATGGTGGCGTGCGATTCATCGATCACGACGAGAAAGTCTTTGGGGAAGAAATCGAGGATGGTGTAGGGCTTCGAACCTGGGGGACGGCCTGACAAATGGCGCGAATAGTTTTCGATTCCGTTGCAAAACCCCATCTCCTGTAACATTTCGAGATCGTATTCGGTGCGAATCCGAAGACGTTGCGCTTCCAGAAGCTTGTTTTGTGACTCGAGAACCTTAATCCGGTCTTCGAGCTCGGCCCGGATGGTTTGGAGCGCACGATTTAGTTTGTCGGCCGGCGTCACGAACTGCTTCGCCGGATAAAACACGATGAGGTTGAGGGATTCTCGAGCATGACCGGTCAGAGGATCGAACCGGGTGATTGCGTCAATCTGGTCTCCGAAAAATTCAAGACGAACCGCGTCTTCGTCGGCGGTGGCCGGATAGACTTCGACGACGTCGCCCCGCACCCGAAATTTACCTCGTGAAAAATTCATATCATTGCGCTCGTAGAGCATCTCGACCAATCGGCCGAGGACTGCTTCGCGTGAGACATGCTGGCCGCGTTTCACGCTGAGCAGCATACGCTCGTAGTCTTCCGGCGAAGTGACGCCGTAAATACATGAAACGCTTGCGACGACGATGGTGTCGCGCCGCGAAAGCAGCGCGCTGGTCGCGGACAAGCGCAAGCGCTCGATCTCTTCGTTAATTGACGAGTCCTTCTCGATGTAAGTGTCGGTCCGCGGAATATAAGCTTCCGGCTGGTAGTAATCGAAATAGCTGACGAAGTATTCGACTGCGTTCTTTGGGAAGAATTGTTTGAACTCGGAGTAAAGCTGGGCCGCCAGGGTCTTGTTGTGTGAAATGACCAGGGTCGGCCGATCCAGCTCGCGAATCACGTTCGCAATCGTGAAAGTTTTTCCAGAACCGGTGACACCCAGCAGCGTTTGGTGGCGGTTCTCGGCCTGGATCGATTTGATTAGCTTGGCAATGGCCTGGCCCTGGTCACCGCGCGGTCTGTAGTTCGATTCGAGCTCAAAGGCCATCGAGTAGAATAGCATCACCGGCTTTCAATCTAAAGCCGCCACCTCTTCGATTTCTGGCGCAACGAAGTGACTCCGGTTAAGATCGGCAGCATGCCACTGGACCCTGAGGCGGGTACGCAGCTGGAGATTGGTCACGTGTTGTTCGTCGATGCGGTTGGCTATTCCAAGCTGTTAACCGATGAGCAGCGCGAGCTGCAGGATCGTCTTAGCCAAATCGTTCGCGCTACGGAACAATTCCGCATTGCCGACTCAGCCGGGAAACTGGTGCGGGTTCCTGCAGGCGACGGAATGGCTTTGGTGTTTTTCAATAGTCCCGAAGCTCCACTCAAGTGTGCCATCGAAGTCGAGCGCGTCCTCAAAAACTTTCCGGACATCCAAGTGCGGATCGGGATTCACAGCGGGCCAGTGAACGTGGTGCGGGACGTAGACGAGCGTACGAACGTGGCCGGCGCCGGGATCAATATTGCGCAACGCATCATGGATTACGGAGATGCCGGTCATATTCTCTTGAGTAAACGAGTTGCGGAAGATCTGGCTCAACTGCGCGAATGGCAGCCGCACCTGCATGATTTGGGCGAATATTCAACTAAACACGGCGCCAAGGTGTCGGTCGTAAACTTTTACACCGACGGAGTAGGGAATCCTCAGGTCCCCGAAAAGATCAAGCGAGCCGAGGAAGAACGCGCAACGGTGCCACAGCCGCGGACGTTTCGCCGGCGAAATGTTCTCATTGCCGCAGCCGCTTTGTTGGTCGCTTTAGTTGGATTCGTCTTTTACGAACGCCAACCCTTACGCTCGTTCGCGGGTGAGCCGATTCCCGCGAAAAGCATCGCGGTGCTGCCATTTGAGAACTTTAGCACCGACAAACAAAATGCGTTCTTCGCGGACGGCATTCAGGACGACATATTGACGGCGCTCGCGCAGATTGGCGGATTGCGCGTAATCAGTCGCTCCTCGGTGATGCAGTTTCGCGACCCAGCGGCGCACCCATTGCACGAAATTGGGAAACTGCTCGGCGTGGCCAATGTTTTGGAGGGAAGCGTGCGACGAGAAGGGGACCAGGTCGTGGTGAGCGTTAAATTGATTAATGCTCTGAACGACGCGCAGCGCTGGGCAAAGCGGTATGAGCGTACCCTGGCGGATTCGTTAGGTCTGCAAGGTGAGCTCGCTTCTCAGATCGCAGATGAATTGCAGGTAAGGCTAAGCCCTAACGAGAAAGCGAACGTCGAAACCAAGCCGACTGACAACAGCGACGCTTACGTGGTTTACCTTCAGGCGAACCAGATTGAACGTGGTCCTGATACCCTGCTCGAGGATTACAAAAAAGCGGAGCGGCTTTACGTGAAAGCCATAACGCTGGATCCAAAATTTGCGCTCGCGCATGCCCGGCTTGCTTCGACCCGCGCAGAGATTTTTCACTATTACGAACCACTCGACAGTTGGAAAACCAGGGCTCGATCCTCGGCTGAGACCGCGTTGCAGCTCCAGCCCAGCCTGGGAGAAGCGCACCTCGCAATCGGTCAGTGCATTTATTGGTTCGACCAGGATTATGATGCGGCCCTGGTCGAATTCGACGCCGCGTTGCGACTGGCGCCAAACAACAGTGAAACCGGCGGATTGATCGCGGCGATCAAGCGACGGCAAGGCAAATGGGAGCAGTCGCTCGAGGGTTATCGACAAATGAGCCGGCTTGATCCGCAAAATCCGAACATCACGCGCAACCTGCTTTTCACCCTGACTTCAATGAGGCGCTGGGCTGACGCTGCCCACGAAGCCGAGCGCATGCGCGCGGAGGCGCCCGATTCGATCGTGGCGAAGACGCAGAGGGGATACGTCGATTTCTGGTGGAAGGGCGACACCAACTTGTTGAAATCAATCCTCGCGGAAATGCCGACTGGAAATGATCCGGACGGCGCGGTCACCACTTGTCGATGGGACGCGGCCATGATCGACCGTGACTTCGCGACGGCTTCCCAAGTTGTAGAAGCGTCCCCGCTTAGCGAGTTTTCATACTTAAATGGAAGCACGACCCCGAAGAGTTTTTTTGAGGGGTGTGCTTACCTTGCCCAGGGCAATGCCGACGTCGCACAGAAATTTTTTGAAACCGCTCATAATAGTTTTGAGGCCGCGGTGAAGGAATCTCCCAAGAGCGCGGAACGCCATGCGAATTTCGGCCTGGTCAACGCGTTTATGGGGCGAAAAGAAGAAGCGCTCCGGGAAGCCCGCCGCGCGGTAGAGCTCAAGCCGGAATCAAAAGATGCTCTCGACGGCTCCCTGATGAATGCCTATCTGGCGCTGGTTTATGTTCGAGTCGGCGAAAACGACCTCGCCCTGCCACTGATCGAGCGCCTTTTGAAAATTTCGGGCCCCGTCGACAGTGCCAATTACAGTATTTCCGTGAACGATTTGAAATATCGTTGGGACTGGGACCCGATCCGCAACGACCCGCGTTTTCAAGAACTCATCGACCAGGCGCCGCAGTGAACCGATTTTTCGCCGAACTTAAACGGAGAAAAGTTTACGCCATCGCGATTGCTTACGTGGTCGGCGGCTGGGCACTTGCTCAAGGACTCGCGCAGGTCCTGCCGGTGTTTGATATCTCCAACTGGGTTATCCGGCTGCTGGTTGTCCTGATCATTATCGGATTCCCAGTTGCATTGACCCTGTCCTGGTTTTTCGATTTCACCCGCTACGGGATCGTTCGTACGCCCAACCTCAAAGACATCGACACCGCACTCAAGCCGGCCGTAAACGAGAATTCCATCGCCGTCCTGCCATTTGCCGACCTCAGTCCGAACCGCGATCACGACTATTTCAGCGACGGAATCGCCGACGAAATTCTGACCGCGCTTTCAAAGATCGGGAATCTGCGAGTGGCTGCGCGCCGGTCTTCGTTTTGGTTCAAGGACCAGAAAGCCGATGTCCGCGAAGTCGGGAGCAGACTAAACGTGGCTCACGTTCTGGAAGGTTCTGTCCGGCGCGATGAGAACCGGGTCCGCGTCACGGCGGAGCTAATCGACGCGCGAGGCGGTTTTACGATTTGGTCGGACACCTTTGAGCGCGAGATGCAAAGCATCTTCGCGCTTCAGGATGAAATTACCCGTGCGATTGTGGATAAGCTGAAGCTGAAACTTGCAATCGCGCCACCGGCCCCTGCGCGAAATCTCGACGCTTACGATTCGTACCTGCAGGGTCTCTTTTACTCCGACAAGAGTACCGAAGAAGCGCTCCGCAAAAGTCTCAGATACTTCGAGGTCGCGCTGCAGAAGGATCCGCGCTTGGGCCGGGCCTGGACTGGGATTGCAAAGTCCTGGCTTTGGCTGGCGGACGCCTATGTCGCTCCGTTGGAAGCCTACTCCAAAGTGCGGCAGGCTGCGCTCAATGCGCTGAAGCTCGACAAGGGCGACGCCGAAGCGCACGTCTATCTTGCTGAAACCAAGCGCATTCTCGATTGGAACATGGATGGCGCAGCCCGAGAATTCTATCGGGCGATTGAGCTCGATCCGAAATCCACGCCGGCAAATTATTTTTCGGCGGCGTTCTTTGCCGCTCGCGGTGACCGCGAGGAGGCGCTCAAGTATTTGCATCGAACATCGACGATCGACCCGGCATCGCTTTGGGTGGCCAATTCGGCGTGCGAACTTTATCGGTACTTTGGGTTGTACGAAGAAGCGAGCGCTGCCGGTGAACGTGCCTTGCAGCTCGATCCCACGTTCGTTTATGGCGAGCCATTAATGGCCGCGCTTTCTCGCGAAATGGGCCGCTTCGACGAAGCGATCGGTCTTTACGAAAAAGCACAGCAGATCAGCGGCCGGCCGGCGTTTGGGCTCGCCATCACTTATGCAAAGATGAATCGCCCGGACGAAGCGCGTGACATGTTGGCTAAAGCAGTCGCTGCCCGTGGAAACTATACGCCCGGCGACGCCATCGGGCATGTTCATGTCGCGCTTGGTGCCTACGAGGATGCAATTCGCGAATTGGAGCGCGCAGCCGACCAGCGCTCCTCGTCGCTTCATTTCGTTGGAATTGCCCCGGAATTTGCGCCGCTTCGCCCGGATAAACGGTTCGTCTCACTTGTGGAACGCATCGGACTCGACCCGGAGAAAGTTTTCGCGATCAACCCACCGCAATGAGTTACTGAACTCTTTACTGTGGCATCGCGTGCCGGGGATGGACACGTTCCACAAATCCGCGGTCCGCTAGTTCGTTATGAACGATGTGCCAACCGAGCGCCAACGCGGCGATTAACCCGAAATACAGGATCGACATTGTCCAACGCTGCGCTCCCGTCACTTCAAAATACTGCTGTTCTTCTTCGCTACGTTTCCGAAACAGGGAAAGCAGTCGCGGCAAAGCAGTGATGATTATTAGCCAAACGATAAGATTCGGATAAGTCCAACCGAACCAGAGAAGCAACGCGAATCCGGGGAGCCAGAGCCAGCGCGATAACGCGGTAACAATCCGGCCGCCGTCGAGAAATCCCACCGGCATTAGGTTGAATAAATTCAGGAAATATCCTGCAGAAGCGAGAGCCAGCAGAGTTGCAGAATTTGATAGTTCGCCCAACCAGTTGCACACCAGAGCTCCCAGGGCGCCCAGCATTGGTCCACCAATTCCAACGCAGGATTCCATCCAGGCGTTACGCGGTTGATCTTTCAACAGAATAAACGCTCCCATGAACGGGATAAAAACTGGGGCGCTGACTGGTAGACCAAACTTCTTCGCCACAATGAGGTGGCCGCACTCGTGGACAAAGAGCAAAAGAACGAAACCGACGGCGAATTTCCAACCAAAGACAAGTGCATAGACTCCGATGGAAAGGATCATCGTCCCGCCGGATTTAAGAATAATTGGGAGGAACTTGAGCGCGGGAATAATTATGAACTTCAGTTTTGCGAAAAACTTGGCGATGACGACAAAGACTACGCCGATCGGACCCAGCGCTTTCTTAACCCGCGCCTGCCAGGGTTGCTGTGACGGATGTGCGGCATCTGTTTCAACAGCCGTGCGCTCGGGTGCTCCGTTCATTTGATAACTTTCTACGATTTTGTCCTCGGCTCAATCTCTCTCAGCGCTCCATCTTGGCCGCGATCGGCGGAGCCACGAACCATCAGGTGAAGGGTCCCGAGCAATTGGAATCAGACAGATGGGTTGCGCAATTCGTTGAACGCGTCGCCCAAATTCGCGAGCACGTCGCTGGCGAGAAGTGATTCTTCGCTTGCCCCTTTTTGGAAAATCGAAATCTCGGCGGCGCGGCCGCATGCCCACGCACCGATCCGGCCGGAATCGAAAAGGGACAATTCGCGGCCGGCCAGACCGGCACAAACACCGGTGAGCACATCGCCCATCCCTCCACTGGCCATTCCCGGATTTCCCGTAGTGTTGTAGCTGATCGGTTTACTGCGCTCGCAAACAATCGTGCGGCTTCCTTTCAACAACAGCGTGATCGGAAACCGGTCGCAGAAATTCCGAGCGATGCCGGCGCGCGCCATTTTGCCAACGTCCGTCAGTCGCTGCATCTCTCCCGGATGCGGTGTCAGCAACCGCGGCCCGCTGCAATTGCGCAGAATATCGATCTTCTCGGCGACGATGTTTAATCCGTCGGCATCGACGATCATTGGTTGGGGCGCTTTCTCGATCAAATTCAAAACTTCCGCCGCGCGCGATTTTCCCAAACCCGGCCCAAGCGCCCAAACGTCGACTTTTTCTTCCAGTAAATCGCGATACCGGCGGACCGATTTAACCATTGCTTCCATTGGCGCCGAGCTCGCCACGATTTCATAGATTTCGTCCGGGACAAAAACATCCACCAGTCCAGCCCCGGCCCGCAGCGCGCCTTCTGCGGTCATGATCGCGGCCCCAATGAATCCCTTCGATCCCGCGACAACCCCGATGCGTCCAAATTGATTTTTATAAGCACTGAATTTTCGCCGAGCCAAAATCGGTCCGAGTGAGTGTGGGCTGGCCGCGAGCTCGTTCGGCGGGGTCGTGTCCGGCCAGAGACCAGAGAGCGGAACGACCTCAATCCGGCCGACGAGGTCGATTGCGGAATCGACGATCAGTCCATGCTTGACGAAGCCGATGGTGACGGTGAAATCGGCTACGATCGAATCTTCCGGATCGTTTTCGCCAGAATCAGCATCCAGACCGGTGGGAAGATCGACCGCAAAGACAAACGCGTTTTCCTCGCGGCGAAGACGATTGATCTCCCGTGCGGCGGAGCGGATCGGTTCTCGAAGGAACGACTTTGAGCCCGTACCGAGCAAGCCGTCCAAAATTATTGTGTAAGGCGCGCGGTCGACCACATCGGCCGGCGTCGCAGGAGACTTGCGCAATGCCTTGAATTTTTCCCGCGTGAGCTCGCTGCAATTTTCCTCCGGGAATGGAAGGCGGGTGTCGATCTTCCAACCGGCTCGCTGCAATTGTTCGGCCGCCACCAATGCGTCGCCGCCATTGTGACCCTTGCCCGCAAAAACGATGCAACTGCCGGGCTCGGGAAAGAATTGGCGGACCGTCCGGGCGACGCCGGTTCCGGCCTGATCCATCAAGTCCTCGACAGTGATCTGGCGCGCGAGAGCTGCTTGTTCCGCAGCCTGCATCTGCGCCGAACTCAGAACGGGCGATTCCAACTCAATCCTCCGCCTGTGAGGTGGATTTCTTTTTTCTGGTGGAACTCTTGGTGGACGACGCAGTCTCGGACGAGGATTTGTGGTGCGATGTTGATTTCGACGAGCTCTTTGAAGTGTGCTTATGCTTCGAGCGCGAAAGGTCCGAGTCGTGATAGTGAGTTTGATCGATAAACGGTTGAAGCGGTACGGTCTCCGGCTCTAGAGCAGTGTCGGAAGAGCTCGACGCGATCCTTGTGGCGCCCGGAATACGCGCCACCGAGTCCCGGTTCTGGATTCCATGCGCAATCTCCAGGGCAAGCTTTTGACGATAAGCGGAATTTTGAGCGTACTGCGCTTCGGTGGGGTTGGTCAAAAATCCGCACTCGACCAGCACGGAGGGAATCGTTGTTCTTCGCAAAACGAAGAACCCCCGGCGGCGAACTCCACGATTCGGGGTTGGCGCGCCGCCGGCGACGTAGTAATGGATCGCCGAAGCGAGTGGCAAGCTCTGGGAGCTGTAGAAATACGTTTCGATTCCATTCGCGCTACGCCGCGGCGTCGCATTGAAGTGGATACAAACGAAAATGGCGTCCCGGTAGGAGTTGGCGATGGCGACTCGAGTTCCCAAAGGAATAAAGACGTCGCTGTCCCGGGTCATTATCACACGATAACCATACGATTGCAGGACTGATCGGAGCCGCAAAGCGACATCAAGGTTCATTGTCTTCTCGTCCACCCGTTGACCTGCAATCCCTCCGCGGTCGTATCCGCCGTGACCGGCGTCTATGACCACCGTTGTCGATTGGCGGGCACCCTGGGACGCGCGCGCGGTGCGCGTTCGCGCCAAGGGGGTGGAGGTGGTCCGGGGCGAATTGGACGCAGGCAGAGCCTTAACGCTGGTTGCGGCGAGCACGCCCACGACCAGAAGGTTGCAAATAAAAAATGGTTTGCGCATCGGTTAATCTTCCGTCGAAGCATTCGATGGGCCCGCGGACAGTTTCGCGGCTTCACTGCGTGTCGCTGGTGTGATTGGCCTGTCCATTATTCCGCCGGCAACCTTTATCACACCGTCATCGGAGTGGACAAGGCGGGGGCGGCTCCTGGTTTCGGCGAAACTAGCGCGGGAAACAAGTTCCCCGTTCAAACCGACGCGGGCATAGGACCACATTCGGGGCGCCGCGCAGTAAAGAACGTGAAGCTGGTTGGAGTGATCAAACTCGGCCTGCGGCTGATCGAACGCGATGACCGGACCTAGCGAGTAAGTCGCGTAAACCAGTCCACGATCCCTGTCCTCCACCCGAACATAAAGCGATGTGTGATCCGAAAAACGGTTTGTCATTAACGAGTAAGTGCGGGCATTTCCGTGAACCCCTTCCTCTTGTGGAACGCCCACTGTTTTCTGCCAAATCAGATGCGCATCGGCTACTTCGACAACTTTTGTGGGCGAATAGAAGAATTTGTTGAGGTCAGCCAAATAAATATGAGCGCGAACACGGTAGGTCCCGAAATCATGCACTCCGTACAACCGCGTCAGATCAATTTTTCGCGTAACCCGCTGCCCGGCGGCGACTCTGAGCGGTTCGTTATCAGCACCTGAGACCTGCGAAATTGATCGGCCTTCGCCATCGGTGATCTCGAACCCGAACCATGGCTGGCTCCCGTTATCGCGAAGATCGACATCGCGCCCCGCCAGATTGGTGAGCGTGAGGTTTGCGACGATCGGTTCGTAGGCGACGTACTGGAGTCGCGGCAATTTTATTTCAATCTGGATTTGCGCAATCGCACTACTGGCGACCAAACCCAGAAGGGACAAGGACCAGCACCACCTCATGAAAACGTAAACTACTCTAAAGCGAGGTAGTTGCATAGAAAACTGCTACCCGACCTTGAGGTGCGACTCTCGTTCGTCTCTCTGGCGCGCTATTACATCCATCAGAATCTCGTTCCACGGCTCTGAAATTGTCTCTGAGGGCGGACGGACGTTTCGCTCGTAGGCGAACTCGACATGGTTCCAGCGCACGATTTCGGCGAGCGCGTCTCGGCCTTGCGCGGATGGCGTTTCGGCGTGAACGATTTTTCCATCGCGCAGAAACACGAGCCCACTTTTTTCGTCTTTGACCATTTGCACAGCGCCTCCAAGGCGGCTCAAGCAACACATCTGCAAGACATCCACCACCTGGAAAACGTCGACCGTGTTGGGCCTGCACTCCTGAGCCCGGTCTATCGCTGCCAGCAATTCATCGCCCACGATTGGCTCGGGAAAGATTTTCGTGTCCGAAACCTCAAGGCAACGTTCGTCGGCGGCGTAGCTCGGGAAAAACAAAACCTGCAGTCCGGAAAAGACTTCACTCAATGCGGAACCGAGGGCGAGGCCGTCTATCTCTTCGGTTTCAAGTTGACTCAAAAGCAGGTCGCAATGCTTATGACGCCGGGCCCAATCCATGGCGGCGCCGTAACTCGAAACCAGCAGGCATTGATTGCGGGTATAATTCTGCACCATTTGCACCAGCGCCTCGCCCATTTCGGGATCGTGGTGCACGATGAGCAGTTGCATTACTGGGGTGGGGCAGTGAAAGGCGCAGGAAACAGCGTCAACAACTTGGTGGGGTCGGCGCGTTTGTCCTGTAGTTGATCATTATAATAAACGCGGACGATGTAACCAAGATATTTTCGTACGCCAGCGTCGTCTGCCGTCCCCTTTATCGGCTTTGCTTTTTTCGCAGGATTGATCGCAGCAGCAGCGGCGGCGAGGTCGGACTCCGCTTTGTTCGCTTTCGATTTCGGCCGGATGTAGGTGACCGCCAGCGTCTCTCTGTTGCTGTCCGCCCAGTCGTGATTCGGAGTCAGCCATTCGTAACTGACGTCGGCATCAGTCAACTTGATGTCGTTATCCCCGACGGTGTCATAGAAAAATACCTGGATCTTCACTTTGGTGTGATCGATCACGGTATTCGGGCGTTTCTTCACGCTAATCCTCAACATCAAATTTGTTTCGGAGTCCGGGTCCGGCGTTTCCGACGCACTGACCTCACTGATGCCGAGGGTTGATCCCGGAGGAATCCCTTCCACTGTGCCCCGATTGGACGCCAGATCGAGCTTCGCGACTGCTGTTGCCGCTGGCGCGGCTGCGGTAGACGCGGAGGTTGGGACTCCAGTCTTCAACTTCATGTCTGCGACGTCGTAGAGCGGGCCAGCTGACGGACCTATATCCTGGACCCTTCGCCAGGTTTCGGCCGATTTGTCGAAATCCTGGGTTGATTCGTAAATCATTGCCATCTCCGCGAGCACTTCCGCATTTTTCGGATCACGCTGTGCGGCATCCTGTAATCGGGCGAGAGCGTTAACCGTATCGCCACTTTCACGCGACGCCTGAGCTTGTTTGGTTAGTCGTTCAATTTCTGACGCAACAGTGGTCGGCGGAGTCGAAGTGAGCTCAGCTGGAGGGGAAGTAACGGACAATGCTACTGGCGGAGCCGACGGCGCGACCGAGGGAAGAGCCGCCGGCACTTCGCGCGGCGCAATGCTAACGTGAGCGGGACGCGCCCGGCCGACCAGATGAATTCCCAGCGCGCCGATCTCAGCCACGCCAAAAAGAATTATCAGGCCAAGGCCGATATTAAAGCTCTTGTCCGTCCTCGACCCTGATACGAAAGAAAGTGACGCCATGGATAGTCGTTTCCTCTAGACCACCTCGCCCCTATGTCAAGGTATCGAAAGCGAGTGGACAGCCAGCGCTGGACACCGAACGGTCAAAGCTAACGGGAGATTTCGCTCTGGCTAAGGAGGCGGAAGCCCGCACCGCTCAACACCGAAATCGCGCATTCATTGTCGTCCACATGCACCGCGAGCGCAGCCTGGCCGCGCGGCCGGATGAGAAGAGGATAAGTGAAGTGCACGTTCACCTCGGCCATGAACAGGGCGGCGAAAAGCTTGGACAATTCCGTCGCCACTTCGTGCATCTCCACCACCACGACGTCACAGGTCCCGAACGCGATATTGTTTTGCTTGAATAACTCCTCCACGCCGCCGGGATCGCTCACTACCAGACGCGCAATCGCGGAATCGGTCGATTCCGAAACACTCATTGCCATGACGTGGTAATCGTGCGCGTTCAGCATTTTCAGTACGTCATGCATCGCGCCGACCTTGTTCGGCAGAAAAACGGAGAATTGCTTTACCAGCGGTCCGTCCCGTTTCGACGTTGTCTTAGGAAGGTCGAGTGCCATAAGGTGGATCGGTCGCTCCCCGGCGATGCTGGAAAATGGCGGCCTTCAGCCGCGTCGAATCATCATCGAGCGAGGGACTGCTCGATCCATCTGGAGTATGTCATCGCTGCGCTTTCGATGGCAATCCAATAAACTGAAGTGCGCATTTCGGATTGCGGAATGCGGAAAGAGAGCGTTCCATAACCGCGACCATGGAGACGGAAAACGAGCTCATCGCGCAACGGCGCGAAAAGCTGGAGGCGCTTCGCCAGAAGGGCGTCGAGCCGTTCGGCCAGGCGTTTGAGACCTCCGGCTCAATCGCGGAAGTGCGCGAAAAATTCAAAGAAGGCGAAACATTGCGCGCCGCCGGGCGAATCACTGCGCATCGCGACATGGGCAAGAGTCATTTTGTGGATCTTCGAGACGCGACCGGGCGCATCCAGGTTTATTTTCACGAGAAGGAAGTCGGGACCGAAGCCATGGAAGTGTTCAAGCTGCTTGATCTCGGTGACTTTGTTGGCGTCGAGGGCACATGTTTTGTCACGAAGACTGGCGAGTCGACGTTGAAAGCGCGTAGGTTCGAAGTTTTGGCAAAATCCCTGAGGCCGCCTCCGGAGAAATGGCATGGCTTGCAAGACGTCGAAGCGCGCTACCGGCAGCGTTATGTTGATCTCGTCGCCAACGAACAATCGCGAGAGACGTTCACTAAACGAATTTTTATGGTGCGCGAGATCCGCCGGTTTCTGGAAGACCGCGGATTTCTTGAAGTGGAAACGCCGATGCTTCAATCCGTGGCCGGGGGCGCGGCTGCGCAGCCGTTCAGCACTCATCACAAGGCCCTTGGTCTTGATCTTTATTTGCGGATCGCACCCGAACTCTACTTGAAGCGCCTGTTGGTGGGTGGCTTCAATAAGGTTTTCGAGTTAAACCGCAACTTTCGGAACGAAGGCATCTCCCGGAAACACAATCCGGAGTTCACCATGCTCGAGATTTATTGGGCCTATGCCAACTTTGAGAAAATGGCGGACCTGATCGAAGAGCTGATTTGCCATTTGGCGGAAAAAGTCTGCGGATCATTGGAGATCGAGCACCGCGACGCGAACGGGAAGGTGACGCGCACAGTTAATCTGAGCCGGCCCTGGCGTCGGGCGCGTTATGGGGATCTGATCCGTGAAGCAGCCGGCAGGGACTGGTTCGAGCTTTCCAAGGATCAGCGTCGCGCGAGAGCGACCAAAGATCTGAAACTCGAACTTTTGCCGCAGCTTGCTGATTTCGAGGTCACTCAGCACGTGTTCGAAAAACTGGTGGAGGAGAAAACGTTCGATCCGCTGTTTGTAACTCATTGTCCCAAGGAACTCGTGCCTCTGGCGAAACAAAACGCAACGGATCCCGGGTTGGTCGACGTTTATGAGTTGATCATCAACGGGGTGGAAATGTCGCCGGGGTACACTGAGCTCAACGATCCTGACGTCCAGCGAAGACGGCTACTCGAACAGGCCGGCGAAGAAACTCAAAAGCTCGACGAAGACTTTTTACTCGCGCTTGAATACGGAATGCCGCCGGCGGGTGGCCTTGGGCTCGGCATTGATCGGCTGGCGATGATGTTGACCGGCACGGAATCGATCCGCGATGTAGTCCTGTTTCCGCTTCTCAAACCGAAGCGCAGTTAGCGCTTGGAAGTTGACGCAGTCGCGGACGGGCTTGGCGTCGGGGAAGTCTCTGCTTTGGTGTGAGACTGTGTCTTCTTCTGTTTCGAAGCGTCGGCTGTTTCCTGACTGAAAACTAAGCGCCTGGCTTTGAAACGCGCCTCGTCTTCGGTCAGGGCCTCTTGATCCTCCTTGTTCTGCGCTTCGTCGCTGCCTTTCACACCCAGGTCTTCGATCGAAGTCACGCTCGAATGAAGAAGACTGCCCTGAAACTTTGGATCGGTGCCGCTCGTTTTGAGTTGTTTGGTTGATTCAACCTCGGAAATGCTTTCGCGCCGACGCGTTTTTCGGGTCAGCTGACCTTCGTCTCGCCCCATTGAGCCGGCAGCAAGCGTCTCTTTGGTACTCATGCGTGTCAACGTGTCGTCCTGGACATCTTCGCTTGAGCCGGACGTGTCGTTATCAGACGCCTCAGAGGCGTCGGACTTGTCCGCTTTTTGTGGACTGGGCTTGGCAATGGCGGCCGAGCCTAGAACATCCGAAGCCGGTCCCGACGCCGGCGGTGGCGTAGCGTCCATCAATCCAGAGTTGGTCCCGCTCTGGGGCTGGGATTGGCCCGAAGCCGAGAATATAACCCCGACCGTGAAGGCGAGAGTCAGAGGGAGGAGGGATGATTTCGACACAGGAATCGATTACAGCAGTGTGCCAGTGAAATCAACGGATTTCGGTGTCCGCATACGCGGACACCAAACCGGCCTTCTAATCACACCGCATGATCCGCCGCCTGTCGGCACGGATGGGCTTCGCTTCCGCATTCAAGTTGAATGGTGACGTGACCGATATGGAAATTTTGCTGTAGTTCGTCGCAAACCCGCGCCAGCAATTCATCGTCGATGTTTCCGTCGGGTTTCACCAAATGCGCGGTGAGCGCCGTTTCGGTGGTGCTCATCGCCCAAATATGGAGATCGTGCACTCTGGAAACCCCGGGCAACTGCGCCAGATAACGCTCCACTCTTTCCGGTTCAATATTTCGCGGCACAGCTTGCAAAGCCAGGTTGGTGGATTCGCGCAATAAGTCCCACGTGCCCCAAACGATGACGGCCGAAATTATCAAGCTCACCACCGGATCGATCCAATGCCATCCAGTTGAAAGGATCGCAAAACCGGCGACTACGACTCCGGCAGAAATGGCTGCGTCGGCGGCCATGTGGAGAAACGCGCCGCGAATATTGAGATCGTGTTCGCGGCCGGAGCGGAACATCAATGCGGTGGCGGTATTAACGGCGATGCCGACTAACGAAACCCAAATGATGGTGTTCGCGGCCACTTCAGAGGGCGTTCTGAATCGCCGCAACGCTTCCCAAACGATGGCGCCGACCGATACGAGCAAAAAGATGGCATTGAACAACGCCGCCAGGATCGAGCTGCCACGCAGCCCGTAGGTCCTCCGCTTGGTCGGCAGGCTCCTGGTCATCGCGCTTGCGCCCCATGCCAGCAAAAGACCAAGAACATCACTCAAGTTATGGCCGGCGTCGGCAAGCAATGCCAGCGAATGTCCGATGAGGCCAAAAATAACTTCGAACAAAACGTAGACTGTGTTGAGCGCGATGCCGATGGCAAAGGCGGCGTTGAAGTTTTGGGAGTGAGAGTGCGAGTGATCGTGCCCCATAACTTAGTGTTCCAGTATCATCACCAACATGCCGAGGATGCAGAAAACCGCGCTCACAAACACCGGTTCGTATTTCTCCAGCATCTTAAATCGTAAGCGCTGCAGGCCATGCAGGGTCAGCCAGGTAAACGTGATCATTCCAGAGACGGTCGCGACTGCCAGAATGGTGCTCAACAAAACAAAGCCAAGCCAGCCGTATTTCGCGCCGGTCAGGAACACGGGCAGAAACGCTTCGCACGGAGAAAAAGTCAGGAGGGCGAACAAACCCAGAATTGCCGCCCAATCCGATCGTTTCCGCGACCAATCGTGCTCCAGCGCACGCTCCTCCTCTTCGATCGACTCATCGAGATCATCAGGATGATGCTGGGATGAGTGATCATGGTCACCGTGGGCGCCAAAAAGGTGAACATGCCCATGGCCGCCTTTCATTTGCCGAATCAGGTAGAAAATGCCCAGGGCAATCAGCACGCCGCCAGCCACAAGAGGGAATGCATTTCCGATGCGGCTGTTGATCGCCATGCCGCCCCAGACCACCAACACTCCGAGCGCAGTCGTGCACAGAACATGACCTGCTCCGGCGAAACCAGTGACGGCGAGTGTTTTCGCTTTGGTCCAACGTTGAGTTCGGGCGGCGACAACAAACGGAAGCCAGTGTGTTGGAATAACAGCGTGCAGAAATCCGACGGCGAATCCCGTGGTCAGCAGAGTTATGAAAACAACATCATTCACAGAAGTGCCGGTCCGTTAGTCCGTAAGGATAAAGCGGCGGCGCCAGAGGCCAATAAAGGAAATCAAAATCAAGAGCGCGCCGAAGGTGCAGACGATGGCGGCACCGGACGGCAAATCCCACCAGTAGGAAAGGAACAATCCCGCAATCCCGCCGATCAGGGCAACAAGCCAGCCGATCAGCAGTCGGTTGCCAATCCGTTGGGCAAGATTGATTCCGCAAACGGCGGGTACGATCAGGTAGCTGAAGACGAGCAGCACGCCGGCGATGCGGACAAAGCTCGTCACTACCAGGCCGAAGACCGCGTAGAAGAAAAAGTCCCACCAACGTACCTGCAATCCGCTTTGATACGCAGCTTCGCGATCGAACGAAACGAGCAGGAAGCTTTTTCGGAAAACAAAATGGAAAACGCCAACAGCCGCGAAGAGGGCGAACCGTTCCCAAACATCGCGCGGCGTAACCAGTAAAATATTTCCAACCAGCATGTTTTTGATTTCTTCATCGCCCTCGGCGGCGCGGCTCAAGAGCAACACGGCGGCGGCGGCGGCGACGACATAAGAAATTCCGATGACGGCTTCCTGCGGGATTTGGCTCTTCCGCTTGCCGGTCACGGAGAAAATCGATGCGCCGATCAAAGTGAAAACCAGCGCGATGCCGAACGTAGTCCAGCTTTCAAGGTCGATATGGAGCAAAACAGCCAGGCAGATTCCGAGCGACGCCATCTGCGCCATCGCGATGTCGATGAAAATGATGCCGCGCCGGACGACGTGAAGTCCCAGATAAACCAGCAACCACGGCAAAAGGACGCAGGCCATGATCGGCCAGAACATGACTTCCCACATAAATTATTTAGTCCTTCGTGGCAGGGCGAGGCTCCACGGGCCTGATGAACTGGGAATGTCCGGCTCGACAGAGTCTCGTCCTATCGAGAGGTCGATCTTCGCCTCGACAGAGTCTCGCCCTACCAAAAATTCGGTTTTCATTTCAGTGCTTCGGCGAGTTTCGAAACTAGTTTGTCGATCAGGCTTACGTAACTGTCGGTGTTCGGAATTCCGCCAGGAAATTGGGCGAAGTCCACTACTTTCGCATCCGTCGATCTCGCCACCTTCTCCGCAATCCGCCGGTCATGATACGGTTCCACGATGATCGCTTTGATGTGCAACGACTTCATTTGGCCGATTACTTCGGTCAGGTGAGACGGGGATGGCGGAATGCCGGGCTTCGGTTCTAGAAACACATCGATGTTGATTCCAAAGCGGTGGCCGAAGTAAGGCCAGGAATCGTGATAAGCGGCCACGTGCTGGCCCTGGAACGGCTGCATCATCGCGCCCCAATACTGCAGTTTGTCATTAATGGTCGCTTCGAATTTTTTGTAGTTCGCTTCGTAAAACGCCGCGTTTGGCGGATCGACCGCCGCGAATGACTGCGCGATGTGCTGCGCGATCGCCTTGGCGATAATTGGATCGACCGTGAAATGCGGATTGCCCATCGCGTGGACGTCACCGGCGGCCCTGGTCAGGGTCGCTGGCACTTCCATCAATCGGATTCCCGCTGACGCTTCCACCCGCCCGGGTCTTCCGGCTTCGATTTTCGGATTGCGCGCGTTTTGCAACAACGGCGGGAGCCAACCAACTTCAAGCTCCGCCCCGCCGTCGATCAACACGTCCGCGTTGCGCAACGACACCACGAAACTGGGTCGCGCATCGACGAAGTGCGGGTCCTCGGTCGGCTTCGCCAGAACGACGAGGTCGATCTTATCGCCACCGATCTCGCGGGCGAGCGAGCCGAAGTCAGGAAGGGTGGCGACGACGTTCAGTTTTGCGTGCGCAGCAAATGTGCACGAGAGCGCCGCCAGGGAAGTGAGAAGGACTTTTTTCATAACTCTAAGTTTGTGTGCGATGTGGGCGATTTGTCATTCCGAGCGGAGCGAGGAATCTCGCAGTCGGAGGTTCGATCACCGAAATTACTTAGCGTGATCAGCGAGCCTGTGAGAGATCCTTCTCCCGCCAAGGCGGGATCAGGATGACAGGCCATATTGGTGTTCATTAGTGTCTATTGGTTAGAATTTGTGAGCGCCATGCGACCCCAGGATGAATTCGAATTGGAGAAAAACCGAATCTACGTCCTGACCGGCAAAGAAGAACGAGTCATAGAGAAAATCGTGATTGTATTGCAAACGGATTTTAGAGAACTCCGTCGGATACCAGGTCAGGTTCGCGCTGATCCGCGAGCGCGACTGCCGGTCGATGTCGTCGGTGTAGCGCGAATCCTGCGCGTTGTAGAAATCCCCGCGAATTCCCGCGACCCAGCCTTTCTTGAATCCCCACAGCACCTGCGAATACATTCCCCAATCGTGAAATGTTTCGGCCACAGGGAATGAGTCGTCCATGCCGGTGCCGGCTTCGAACCGCCGGTACATGAATTCAGTTTGCCATTTCACGAACGGAAATCCGCCTTCTGCGTTCGCACTTTTCCATTTGTACATGACGTCCGCTCCGTAAATCTGCGTGCGCGCAGTGCCGCCGGTTTCGTTGGAACCAAATGCGCCGGAGACTCCCGCCAGCACAACCTGAGTCGGAGTCAGATCGACTGAATTCTCCCACCGCGGAATCCAGACGAAATCTTCCAGCCCGCGCATTTCGCGATCTGTCGTCTCTCGGCCGTAAAATATTCCGTTATCGCCAGGATTACGGAATGAATAGCCGGTTTCGCCGCGGCCGTTCTGCACCCCGAGAAACAACTGCGAATACCATGGCACCGGCACGATCCAGGAAATTTGCGCTCCTACGCCGCGGAGGCCGTCCGGTCCAAGAAAGCGTCCGGCAACGATCGGGTAATCAGCAAAGTCCCACGTGTGCGGATGGGTTGGATTGATGCGGCCGAACGCGGCAAAGAATTGGCCGCCCTTTAATTGCAGGTTGAAGGGCAGGTTTGTCGTTTGCAGGAACGCTTCTTCAACTTCCACATCGGTGTTGTTGTCGTTGTCGAGCTTGAAAACAATGTTGGCGAAACCTTCGAAGTAGGGATCGACCGCGCCGTCGAAGGCGAGCTCGATGTTGCGGGCGTTGAAGCCGCGTTGCATCGGGTCGTGATCGCCAACTTCAATCTGGTCGAGGTTTTTGTCGCTCGAATAGGCGAGCGCGAACATGCCATCGAAGGAGATGTTCATGTAGTTTTTGCCACCATTGCTGCTTATTCCGAACGGTTGTACGAGCGATGCGCCGGCGCCAGTGCTGGAGATTGTTTCCGGCGCGGACGTGACGACGGATGCGTCCGTTGTCGGAAAGTTTCCAACGGAGGTGCCGTTCGCGTTCACTCCGGGGTTTGATGCGGCAGGCGGCGCGCTCGTCGCGCTCGATGCCACAACCGACGAGTCTTCAGTTGGAAAATGCCCAGACCCTTTCGACGCCGCTGCCGGCGACGGTGATGGTGACGTTGCCGCGGCCTCGATTGGCGATGGTTCCGGCGATTCGGGAATCGTATTGTTCTGCTGGTTCAATCGATCAATTGTCGTCTGCTGGTCCTTAACCTGTTGTTGCAAACCTTTGACCGCGTCGGTGAGCGCCTTCACCTGTTCGCGCAGTTCTTTCATTTCGGATGAGGATGGGGGCGTTGATACCGGGTCCTGAGCCCGGGCGTTCCCCAGCACCGCTCCAATTGCTCCAATTAAAATAAATTTCTTCATCAAAATTCCTGACTCAACAATTCGGCCTAACGAATTGCGTTCGTGAGCGTTGACTTGCGGTGTGAGGAACGCGCTGGACACCGCACCCGCGATTGCGGGTACAATCAACGGTTCAGGAATTAGCCGGCGGGGCGTGCTCGAAAACAGAGGCGACCAGAAAAACCGAGCCGATCCACAGCGGAGTCAGCTCCGGAATCCTGAATTCATCGAGGAAAACCGGCGCGCTAATGTAGAGCGCTTCGGATGAATGGTCGCAGCTGCCCGATGCAATGAAGGTGACTGCGCAGGAATGTTCTACCTGATTTGCGTCGGAATGAAGGCGTTCATGCAGTCGGGGCGAAGCGCTGAGCGTAAGTGTCCAGAAAAAAGCAGCCAGAGCGAGGACCGCGACAGAAGCACGCGACGTCGTGCTGCTTTTCATTGAGACCGATTGTCTCTTCGCCTAACGGAATGTGCAACAATTTTTTGGATTGGTATTGCCCGTTCATCAGAAGCCGGGAAAGAATTATTAGCTGGCACTGCCGGAAATGAGTGAAAGTGCGAGGCTCGCACCACTCGTCGAGTCCTAAGAGGGATGCTCGGTAGACCACTGGAGCGCGACTCTCGCCACTTGCCGCGAGTTCTTGAGCTTCAACTTCTCCTTAATGTTGGTGCGGTGCGTCTCGACAGTTTTTGGGCTCACCTTCAGCGCTTCAGAAATTTCGCGCACGTCCCGGCCTTTGCCGATCAGTTCAAAGACTTCCAATTCGCGATCGGTAAGGAGATCTACTAAATCGTGACTGGAACGAGGGTGTTCCTTCACACCGTCGGTATCGAGTTGCCTGGCGATGCCGGGACTGAGATAGCGCTGGCCATTCAACGTCTTCTGCAGCGCCGTGGCGATGTTGTCGATTGCGTCCTGCTTGACTATGTACCCCATTGCGCCGGCGCGCAGCGCGCGGGTGGCATAAAGCGCCTCTTCGTGCATGGACAGGACGAGTACTGGGATTGTTGAAAATTCCGATCGAATCGATTTGGTCAATTCGATTCCGCTTGCTCCGGGCAATCCAATATCGACGATGACCAGATGTGGTTTGAGCTCCCGGATGAGGCCAAGCGCTTCGACCGCGGAGCCTGCCTCGCCGCAAACCGCAAATCCTTCTTTTGAATCGATCAGACGGGCGAGGCCTTTCCGCAGGACCGGATGATCATCTACTAAAAGAATGCGCTTTCGAATCTCAGACATCAGTCGATTTAACCATTTAACGATTTAGTGATTTAACGAATAGCTCCAGAGAAGCGAGCCCCGCAAAATGTTTGAAGAACTCATGATTTGATCCCTAAATCCCTAACTTGTTAACTCATTTAACTCATCAAATCGCTAATTGTTCTGGCCTTCAATCCATTGAGCCGCAAAGCGGCTTACCTCCCGCGCATTCTTCAAGTTCAGTTTCTCTTTAATATGAGCGCGATGAGTCTCGACCGTCTTTCGACTGATGTGCAGCACGTCGGAAATCTCGTGGACGTCCCTGCCTTTCCCAATCAGTTCCAGAATCTCCAGCTCGCGGTCGCTGAGTTTGTCGGTGGGGTTGGTTTGAACACTGCCGCTGGCAAAGTTGGTGATTAATTTCGCGGACATCTGGCTGCTCAAGTAGGGGCGTCCGGCCAACACCTCGCGAATCGCCCCCATGACGTTCTGGAGCGCTTCCTGTTTCATGACGTAGCCCTGTGCGCCCGCGCGAAGTGCGCGCAACGCGTAGAGCGACTCATCGTGCATCGACAGAATCAACACCGGCAGCTTTTCAAACTCCGCCCGAATATTCTTGATCAACTCAATTCCGTTCGCGCCGGGCAGACTAAGATCGACAATCACCAGGTCCGGTTTCAATTCACGGATCCGGCTCATGCCTTCGGCCGCGTCGCCCGCTTCGCCGCAGATGGCAAACGCATCGCCGGAACTGTTGATCAACTGCTCGAGTCCTTTCCGAAACAGCGGATGATCGTCAACGATGACAATGCGTTTGGGTTTCGCCGGCAAAGCCTTTGGTTTTTCCTTGAGTACTATCGCGTTTTTCATTTTTCGAGCGGTAAATAAACCGCGAGACGCGTACCGCCGCGCCGTGGAGATTCCAATTCTAATCGCGCGCCGATCGATTGGGCGCGGTATTTCATGATATGAACACCTAGACCGGCAACTCCATCTTGTGGCCGCGTGTTAATACCAACGCCATTGTCCGTGACGCTGAAAATCAACTCGCGTTTTCTGCGGCAGGCTTCAATTACAATTTCGGAGGCGCGAGCGTGCTTGTTGGCATTGATCACGCCCTCCCGCAGAATCCTAAAAAGTTCGCAGGCAGTCCGGTCATCTTCAATATGAGTATTGCCGTCCAAATGAACCCGGCAGGGTACCTTCCAGATTTTTCGCTCGGCCAGGGAGTGAAGCGCCTCCTGGAGGCCGGCGGCGTCGATTTCCTCCTTGTGCAGGTCTCGCGCGATATTCCGCGCGTCCATCACCGAAGCGTTGATCAATTGCGCGATGTTTTCCAAGTCACCAGGATCGGCAACTCGATGGTCTTTTAATCGCAACGCGATCGCGCGCGTCATGAATGCGATGGCGGTCAATCGCTGGCAAAGACCGTCGTGCAATTCCTGTCCCAGACGTTCCTGTTCGCGATCGCTGATTTCGAGAATTTGGCCTTCGAGTCCATGGCGTCGGCTGATCTCGCTTTCGAGTTCGCTGTTCGCAACTCGTAACGCCTTGGTCCGTTGCTTGACCAATTGCTCGAGTAAATCTCGCGATTGCTGAAGCGCCATCTCCGCGCGCTTGCGGTCCGTGATGTCGGTGTTCGTTTCCAAAATGGAGGTCGGCCGGCCGTGCGCGTTACCATCGAGCGACCAGCGGCTCATCACGATAATTTTCGTGCCGTCTTTGCGATGATGAACGAGCTCCCCGTTCCAGCGGTTATCACGCTCCAATTTCCGCCGGATTGTCTCTAGAGTTTCGGGATGCTCTGTGCGCAATAATTTATGAGTAACTTTACCCAGGGCCTCTTGCGCGCTGTAGCCGTAAAGATATCTGGCACCATGGTTCCAATAAGTCACCCGATCGTCCGCGTCGCGCACCAGGATTGCGTCGTTGCTCAAGTCCAGCAGGCGCGCTTGTTCGGCCAATCGGCGTTCGGCTCGTTTGTTCGCGGTGATATCGCGAGCGATTTTCGAGACGCCGACGATTTTACCCTTGGCATTTTTCACCGGCGAAATCGTCAACGAAACATCAATCAGTGTTCCGTCCTTTCGGCGGCGGACCGTTTCATAATGGTCGATTGATTCTCCACGCCGGATTTTACTCAGGATCTCCGTCTCCTCGCCGCGCCGTTCTGTCGGAATCACCGTCAGGATTGATTTCCCGATCATCTCTTTGGCGGTGTACCCGAAAATCGCTTTCGCGCTCGCGTTCCAATCGGTGACGATGCCGTTCAAATCTTTGGCCACGATTGCGTCGGCGGATGATTTGACGACTGCGGCCAGGCGCATAACTGCGGTCTCTGCCCGGATTGCCGACGCCAATTCCTTGCGCGTACCACGAACAGCACGAACAGCACGAAGGACCTCATCCTCGCCGCCGTTTGCACCGTCTGGTCCAGCGCCGTTGGCGTGGCGGCGCCGATTGGGCTTAGCGCCGTTGCGCAACCCTTTTAGTTTCGCGTTCTTGGCAACCTTCGTTTTGTTCATATGCCGGGAACAAACTCGCCACCCTGAGGGTTAATATTAATCGCAAACGACCGGTCTCGAAAGGCAAAAAACCCGACGAAGGATCGTCGTCGACGGAAACTAAATGGTGCGGTCACGGCTTCGAAACGTAACGAAGGCGGAATGCAAAGTGGTCGTAATAATCTACTTCTGCGCCGGGCTGGTTCCTACCATCGTTACCGCCGAGAACGACCCAAAGCTTCTCCGCGATCTCCTCGATCGAATTTAGGCGGCGTGTTTGGAGTTATAAATTCCGCGGCGAAGTTGTTCCGATGGCGGACGGAGACCGGCCAGATATTGGGCGTCGAACGCGCGCAGTGCGGCCTCAACGCTCTGACCGATGCCCACAATGCCGTCCTCAACGCTCGGACCGAGTAACGCTACCCAAAGCTGGCCACGATACGTTAGTTGCGGTCTGCGCGCTGCCGACGGAGTCGCTGGATGACAAGCGTTATTGTTTGGCGTGCGGTGAACTCATCGATGGACACGGAATTCTTGTGATCGGCGGGACCCGCGGCACCGGGCCGTTGCGAGTGATTTGTCCAACCAATTGTTGTCACTCCATTCCAATGGACTGGGTGATTCCAACCGACGAAGTCTTGGCCAGGATAATAGTGGTAGCGGAAAAGTCGGCGCCGAAAAAAGATTGCGGTGCGCTCGTGACCAAGACTCTCTGAACGATTGCGGAAGTTCGCACTGCAATTTCGTGCGGCTGCCTAATAGCTGCGGCGGGGTGAAGCCCGCAGGTGACTGAGTTCTCACGCAGAGAGCTTTTTTAAGTCCAACTGGTCTAAGGGTTTGACCTACGAGTCAACCGGAGTGCGTCCCGATTGCGCCAGACGCTTTGTTTCCCCATCGTTGATGAGTTGTGAAAATAAATCACGTGAACAGATGGAACGAAAAACTCGTTAGGGAAAATGTATGTTAAATCCAATTTCGCAGCTCACCACAGGCTCGACGATTTCGGACGAAGCTCTCATGGAAGCCATTACCGCGCATCGGCCGGAAGCATTGACCGAATTCTATTCGCGTCATGGCGGCCGGCTAAAATCCGTGATTGGTAATGTTGTCCACGAAGAAGGCGAGGCCGATGACGTGTTGCAGGACATTTTGCTGCAAATCTGGAATGAGGCCGATCATTACTCTCCTAAAGCCGGCAAACTTCTTGGTTGGGTTGTAACGCTTGCGCGACGCCGGGCAATCGATCGACTGCGGCGGAAACAGGCCTATTGCCGCGCGAAGGAGCGTTATCAGGAACATATTAACGACCAGCCGTCGGCGATGGATGGACATTCCTGCGGCGACCCAATTTCGCGCGCCGACTTGCGTTCGTTTCTACATCGACGGTTAAACGTTTTGCCGGACCATCAGCGTGAAGCGCTCGAGCTTGCCTTCTTTGCGGGAATGAGCCATCGCGAGATCGCTGCGGTCACCCGTGCTCCGCTGGGCACGGTCAAGACGCGTCTCGAACTTGGTTTGCAGAAACTAACGCAGTCGTTGAAACCGTTGCGACACAAAATCTGATTTCAGGGCGCCGGGGGCTCTGTCAAAAAACACGGCCTCAGGGAAATGGAGCTCCCGGCAGGGCTTTTAGCAGTCCGACAGTTTGGTTGTCGACCTTTTATTCCGCAAAAATTGTTTTCCCATCCGCCGGTGCTGAAATTTGGCGCCGGTGTGTTACCTTTCTGGTAATGGATACGCCTCAAATCACAGCTTATTTGAAAACCTATTGCGGTTGGAGTGCCGGAGTCCGAGCGGCGCTGGCAAAGTATAATTTAGCTTACACCGAGAAAGACATCATTCAGAACCCGGCATTTCGCTGGGAAATGGAAACCAAGAGCGGCCAGCCGCTTTCACCCTGCGTCGAAATTAACGGTCACATGCTGGCGGACATCAGCGGCGAGGAAGTGGAAAAGTATTTACTCGACAACAAGCTGGTCCAGCCGAGTGCGGTGGCCACCGATGTTCCGTTAAACGCTCCGTGCCCGAACGAAGTGCATGAGGGCAGCGTGAAGCTAAATTTCTAGCCTTGTTCCGTCATCCCGAACCCCGCCCATGCGGGGTGAGGGATCGCTCAAAAGGTGATTGGTCACACAATTTACTTTGCGTGATCCGCGCTTCGACTGTGAGATCCCTCCCTTACGCCCGGGATGACAAGCGAGCAGGCGTCGAAGAGATTGCTTATTCCTCTTCAGTTTCGGGATCGGGCTTCAGCCCTTCTTCCTCCATTTTGCGGAGGACATCGCTCATGTCGTCTACTTCGTCCCAGACTTCCTGGCTGACGTAAATCGGCGCTTTTTGTTGCGTCGCCAAGGCGATGCAATCGCTCGGACGCGCGTCCAGCTCGACAATCTTTTTCTGATGGAGCTCGTTCTCCGCTCGAATGATCGCCCGTGCATAGTAGGTCGCATTTTTCAGGTCATTGATGATTACGCGTTCGACTTTCGCCCCCAGGGCCGTCATCAAATGCGCCATTAGGTCATGGGTGAGCGGTCGCTCTTTGGTGATATCACGCATGAACATGGTTATCGCGCTGCCGACAGTTTGGTCGACATAGATAATGAAAACCTTGTCCTGGTTCCCGATGAAAACCGCACAACCGCCACTGGTGGGCAACACTGCCCGCACCTGCACCTCAATCACCGTCTTGTTCATCCCCGGCGAACGTTATCCGTTCGGAAAGGAAAAACAAGCAACCGCGAATTCGCACGACCCCGCCGCACAAAATTTTTTTGCACGCAGGCTTGCATGTTCGCTCCTGTGAATGATTATGCGGATTACCTCTGATTTCGGCGGACGAGAAAGATGAAGAACGATTGGGACGTTGATGCCGCGATTGCGACGTACAATGTCGACGGTTGGGGCGGCGGATATTTCACGGTCAACTCCGAAGGCAATGTCGTGGCCAAGCCGCTTCAGGAGAACGGCGGCAGCATAAATATTCTCGAGGTGGTCAGCGAGGCGCGTTCGCGCGGACTGAGTTTTCCGCTCGTGATCCGGTTTCAAGATCTGCTGCGCCATCGGGTCGAGTCGGTAAACCTCGCGTTTCAAAATGCCATTAACGAATTCGGTTACAAGGGTCACTATCGCGGCGTT
>Ga0187777_10000194_pt1 | contig 45789 bp, 38 predicted proteins | sample 1015_Q2_SP5_10_M_FD_132416 | JGI IMG/M metagenome (GOLD analysis project Ga0187777, IMG submission 132416) | Tropical peat soil microbial communities from peatlands in Department of Meta, Colombia - 1015_Q2_SP5_10_MG | ecosystem: Environmental > Terrestrial > Soil > Wetlands > Peat | place... | reverse complement strand
TGGCGCCCGTCAGCGCGGAGCGCGCATCGCTGATGCCCAGGCTGGCATAGCCGAAGTGATAGGGATCGCCGGTCAGGTGCGTGTGCACGTCCACCAGGCCGGGCAGCACGGTAGCGTTGGGCAGCTCGATGACCTCCCAGCCGGATGCGGCTTGCATCCCGGCGGCGCTTTCCACTTTGGTGATCTTGTCGCCCTCGATGTAGATGGCCTGGTCGGGGAGCGTCTGGCCGCTCTTCACATCGAGGACACGGCCGGCATGGATGACGATCTTCCTGGGCGCCGCACTCTGGGCAAAAACGGCGGCGGTCAGAGCGAGTGCAGACAGCACTGCGAGCAAAGATTTCCACGTCTTCATGAGCAACTCCGTAGTGTGAATCTGAGATGAAAGAAAAAACGCGCCGATTATAGCAGGCGGATTCGCCGGCTCAACTGAACCGGAGCTCAGAAGGAAAGATTGCGCGGCAGGAAGCTGGCGGTGCTGTTGGCGATGGAGATGCTGCCGCCGAGATCAGTCATGGTGACTTTCACAGTGAAAACACCTTTACTGGCGTAAGCGTGGCTGCCCAGCACCTGGAAGACCTGGTTGCCCGCTGGAACCACCGCAGCTGCAGGCTGAACGCCTGTTCCGTCGCCCCAGTCGATCGTAGCTGAGAGGTTGCTGCCGGTTTCGGCAGGGTCTGCGTCAGTAAAAGTGGCGACCACAACGGGCGGCGTGCTGCGGAACAGGCGAATCGTCATTCCCTGCGGCGTCAGGGGAGCGTCGTTGGTCACGGTGATCTGCGCGGTGGCGTTGATGGCGGTGTTGACTGCGTCCTGCGCGGTCACGGTCTGCAGGCCGAGGGTCTGCAGCGTGAAGGCGTTCACGAACGGCTTCTGGCCGAGGTCTTCCGGCTGGAAGGTGTAGTCGGCGGCGAGCACGACTCCCGCAGCGACATCGGAAGAGGTGAAGTGCACTGTGCCGGTGTAATTCATCGCCCGGTTGCCGAAGGCGTCCACCGCCGTGACTTGCAGGCTAAAGGGAACATTGGCGGTGGCTGTCGGCTGGGTAGCAAGCACATAGTGATTCGCCGCGGCGGAGTTCACTGCTACCAGAGCGGATCCCCCGATATTGATGTTCGCGGTATCGGCGGCTGTGATGTTGCGATTGCCGCTGCTGCGCAGCGTGACGCTGAAGGTCCCGGTGCCGATGGTCAGAGTGGTATCGGCCGGCAGCGTTGCCTGCGGGTCGGTGCTGGTGAAATGGACGGTGTCGGCATAGGTCGTGACCGTGTTGTTCCCGGCATCTTCGGCGGTGACCGCGAAGTTGAAGGGTACGCCTGCGATCGTGCCGGGCGGCGCCGTCACAAGCAACTGCGTCACCGGACCGACGACCACGTTCACGCTGCCCGAGCCGGTCACCGTGTTCGTGGCTTTGTCCGTGGCGGTGATGTTCTGGGCTCCCAGGGTCAAGAGCACGAGGGCATTGAAAGTGTGTACCCCGGCATCGTTGGAGGTGAATGTGTAGTCGCCAGGTAGTATGGCGCGGTTATCACTGCTGGTGAAGTGGATGGTCCCGGTGTAGCTAGGCACGCGAGAGCCGTGGGCATCGAGCGCAGTCACGCTGACTGAGAACGGCACACCGGCGCCGATGCCGGCTGGCACAGAGACCGAAAGCTGAGTGGCGGGAAAGATGAGCAAGCCCCAGTTCGTAACCAGCAGATTTGCATCCACCGACCCCAGGCCCGTGGCCTGGTCGTAGGCGGGGCCGGCGCTGAATCCGGGCTGACCGGGCACGCCGTTATCGCCCTGGGTTATGTCGTGAAAGACCGCCGTTCCGCCAAAGGCGTACTGCCCATTGGCCGTGGAATAAAGAGTCGGATTCGCATTCCCCTGGCGCCCCTTCTTCTGCGCCACGAGCGCCATGATCCCGGTGAAGGAAGGTGACGAGGCAGAGGTCCCACCGACGATCGCCACGCTGCCCATGTTGCAATCGGCCTGGTCATCGGCCTGGCAGACCAGATAACCGTTGAGGCCTGCGGCCGCCAGAGAGACATCGGGAACATCGCGGGCGCCATCGGCCGGGACGCCAGGCCCGGTCTGAAAGCCGGGCTTGGGATAGACCACGCTGGCGCCGCCTCCGCCGGCAAAAAGACCGGCGCCGCCGGCGTTTCCGCTTTCGTTCCACACCACCTCAGGAATGTAGCTGAGCGCGGAGCTGAGATTGGGAGAGTTGTTAGGCGACCAGTATGCGCCGGGGTTGCCGCCATCGTTGAATTCCGTTCCGCCGACGCAAACGTTGTAGGCGGTCGAGCACAGCCCTGAGACCGCCAATCCCATGGTGGCGGTGTTGCTGGTGGGATCATCGCAGCCGGCGGCGCCGCTATCGCCCGCAGCGACCATGGAGGAGACGCCTTCGGCGGCGGCCTGCTGCCAGAGATTGTTGTAGAACATCAGGTTGGCGCTTCCCATCTGCGCTTCGCATAGCCCGAAGCTGGTGCTCATCACGGAGTTGCCCAGCGACGCGTTATTGTTCACGATGTACTGGGCTGACAGGTCCACTCCATCGGTGCTCATGGTGCTGGCTGAAACGATCATCTTCACCGTGGCCGCCGGAGCGACGGCGCCTGACCATTCGGTATCGAGCAGGGCCTCTCCCTCCTCGTCAAGCGAGACGATCCCCGGGTCAGGACCGTTCACCACGATCTGCGGATCGTTCGCCGGCAGGCCGAAGACGCTGCGGAACGCAGTGACGTCGGAAACGTTGATATTCGTGCGCGCCACGATAGCGATGGTCTGCCCGGCGCCGGTGACGCCGCTGTTCAACAGAGGCTGCGTGTCGTAGATGGTGGCGAAATCTCCGGGCGCAAGATAGTAATCGCCGGAGCCGTCTGAGAACTCAGGCTTTACGCTGTTTCTCTTGGCTTGAGATGTCTTGCGCAGCGTGGTTATCCGGATGCGGCGGCTGGCAGGGTGCTTGCGAAAATCGTGGAGCGTGTTCACGCCCTTCACCAAGCCGGCGAGCGCCCGCGGAATGGATGGATCGGTACTGTTGGCGTGGTGCAGCTCGCCGCGGACGCGGTACAGCCGGATCTGGGTGCGAAATGCCTCCTGCACCTGACGCACGCTGCCGCTGAAGTTCAGGGTTCCCCGCCCGGCGGCGACTTCATCGATCTTGAAGCCGTGACTCGTGAGCCAGCTCTCGACCGTCTCCAGCTCCTCATCGCTGAGGCCGAAGCGTTGGCCGAATTCCTCGGGCGTGAACCAGTGGTGGAAGAGCGGCGAGCCGGGATCCTGCTGCGCTGCGAGCAACTGGCCTAATTCTTTCTCCGCGCCCGGGCGGCGCTCGAGGAGCAGGATCATCCGCCGCATCGGCATATCGGGGTTCGCAGGGCCGACATCGTTGGCGGGCCTGGCCAGCAGGTAGACGTTGCCATGCAGAACGAGGCGGTCGTCTTCATTGATCACAAGGCCGGGCTTGGGTGTCGCACCGAGCCGAAGAGCCAGCACGAGCAGGGCTGCAAGAAAGCAACTGGCTAAGGCTGCGGAGCGGTGCAGGGGCACGGACATAAAGACACTTAGTTGCGCCCCGAGGGAAGACTAGCTGTGGACTGCCGGGGCCGTCCACACTTGATTCTACCCCAGGCGGACCAGGGCCCTTAGAACGAGAATCCCCTGGGGAAGAAGCTGGCTGCGCTGTTGGCCACGGCGATGCTGCCGCCGCTGTCAGTCATGGTCACCTTGACGGCAAACGTCCCCTTCCCGGCGTAGCTGTGGTGGCCCATCACGTTGAACACGTGGTTGGGTTCAGGCACCACCGCGTCAGCCGCTTGAACACCTGTTCCGTCTCCCCAATCAATGGTGGCGGATAGGTTGCTGCCGGTCTCGTTGGTGTCTGCATCGGTGAAACTGGCCACTACCAGCGACGGGGTATCGCGGAAGATGCGAATCGTACGCCCCTGTGGCGTCAGCGGAAGGTCGCTGGTCACAGTGATGGGGACCGTGGCAGTGATCCCGGCGTTCAGCGTGTCCGTGGCTGTGACGCTCTGCGCGCCCGCGGTCTGCAAGGTAGCCCCATTAGCGAAGGTCTTCTGTCCATTGTCTGCCGGCTGGAAGGTGTAATTCGCCGGGAGCACTACACCTCCGGCTGCATCGGTGGTGGTGAAGTGAGCGGTCCCGGCGTAGCTCTTGACGGTATTGTTGAAGGCATCCTGCGCCACCAGCCGCAGCGTGAAGGGAGTGTTGATAGTGGCGGTTGGGGGCAGCGTGAGCGAGTACTTGCTCGCTGCCGCCGTGGCCACGGCAATAACGCCGCTGTTGCCTGCGAGCTGGAGGTTGGCGGTATCTGATGCAGTGATGCTCTGGCTGCCGCTGGTCTTCAGAGTGGCCGAGAATGTGCGCACGCCGCTGCTGAGCGTGTTATTGGCAGGGAGCACGGCCTGCGCGTCGCTGCTGGTGAAATGTACGGTGTCGGCAAAGCCGGTCGCCGTGTTATTGCCGGCGTCCTGGGCGGTAACCGTGAAGTTGAAGGATACGCCAGCGGTCGTATTGGCCGGCGCGGCCACGCTGAGGTGGGTTGCCGGGCCCGGCGCGACTGTTACGTTGGCGCTGCCGGTGAGGGTATTGCTCACCGTGTCGGTAGCAGTGATGCTCTGGCTGCCGAGCGTGACCAGCGACACTCCATTGAAAACATGCACGCCGTTGTCGGCGGCGACGAAGGTGTAATCGGCCGGCAAGGTTGCGCCCGGGTCGCTGCTGGTGAAGTGGACTGTGCCCTTGTACGTGGGCACGGTCGCCGAGGCCATGTTCTGGGCCGTGACAGTGATGCTGAAGGCCACGCCGGCATTGGCGTTGGCCGGCGCGCTCACAGAGAACTGACTTGCCTGACTGGAGCTCATGACCGCTGCCAGAAGATTCGCGTCCACCGAGCCCAGCCCTGTAGCCTCGTCATAGCCGGGCCCGGCGTTAAAACCCGTGACGCCGGGTACTGTATTGTTTCCGGAAGTCACATCGTGGAACACAGCCGTGCCGCTCGCGCCATACTGCGCGTTGGCGATGGGGTAGAGAGCGTTGTTGGCGTTGCCCTGGCGAGTCCCTGAACTCTGCACGATCAGCGCCATGATCCCGGCAAAGGAGGGCGACGACGCCGAAGTGCCTGAGACTATCAACACATTCCCTGTGGAGCAGTCGCCGCCGGCATCGGCCTGGCATACGATGTAGCCATCGTGTCCCGCCGCGGTGAGCGCGACATCCGGAACATCGCGCGCTCCATCTGCCGGCACTCCGGGGGCCACCTGAAAAGCCGGCTTGGAATAAACGATGCTCGCCCCGCCTCCGCTCGCGTGCAGGCCGCTGAAACCGGCGCTACCGCTTTCGTTCCATACGACTTCCGGGATGTAACTCAACGCCGAGGAGAAATCAGGATTGTTATTCGGCGACCAATACTGCGCCGGATTATTGCCTTCATTGAACTCAGAGCCACCTACGCACACGTTAAAGGGCGTGGAGCACAAGCCGGAGACGGCGGCGATGGTGCCACTCCCGGCGCTCTGGTCATCGCAGCCGGCAGCGCCGCTGTCGCCGGAAGAAACCATCGCAGTAATGCCCTCCATCACCGCCTGCTGCCAAGTGGCGTTATAGAAATTGAGTTCAGTGTTGCCCATGTTCTGCTCGCACTGCCCGAAGCTGGTGCTCATGACGGAGTTGCCGAGCACGACGTTGTTGTTGACGATGTACTGCGCCGATAGGTCCACGCCATCGGTGGTCATGGTGCTGCCAGAGACCACGAACTCGATGGTGGCAAGCGGCGCGACCGCCCCCGACCATTGCACATCGAGCTGCGCCTCGCCCTCCTCCCCGGTCGAGACGATCCCCGGGTCGGGCCCGTTGAGGATGATCTGGGGATCATTCACCGGAAGGCTGAAGGTGCTGCGAAAGGTCTGCACATCCGATAAGGTGATGTTGGTACGCCCCACGATGGCGATGTTCTGACCGGTCCCGTCGATGCCGGCTGTAAGCAGGGGAGCGGTGTCGTAGATGGTTGCGAAGTCTCCCGGAGCCAGCAGATGTGTGTTGCCAAAGGTCGCCTCAGGCACGGCCCCTTTGGATGCCCGTGGCAGCGTGCCCTTGCGGAAGTGGCTGTGCATGGGCTTGCGGAAGTCATGCAGCGTATCGACCCCCGCTACCAGCCCGCTCAGCGCCCGCGGGATCGAAGGGTCGCTGCTGTTGGCGTGGTGCAGTTCGCCCTTCACGCGGTACTGCCTGATCTGCGTGCGAAACGTCTCCTGCACCTGACGCACGTTGCCGCTGAAGTTGATGGTGCGCCGTCCCGCTGCAACTTCATCGATGGTGAATCCGTGGCCGGTGAGCCAGTTCTTGACCACCTGCAGATCCTCATCGCTGATGCCGAACCGCTCTCCATACTGCTGCGGCGTAAGCCACTGATGGTAAAGCGGGGATTGCGGATTCTGCTGCGCTGCCAGCAGTGCATCCAATTCGACCTGCGCGCCGGGCCGCAGGTTCAGTAACAGGATTATTCGCCGCATCGGCGTTGCGGGGTCCGCCGGGCCTACATCATTTGCCGGCTTTGCCTGCGCCGGTACGTTGCCCCGCAGCACGACGCGGTCTTCTTCGTTGATCTCTGCCGGCTGCACGGGAGCCACGCGCCCCGTTGCGGCCTGTGCCCACGCCGCATTCGCCGTCAGCGCGGCGACTCCCATCGCCAGGATGGAAAACGTCCTGCTAATACGAGACCCTGCCAGCATTTCGATGCCTCTCTTTCGCGCCGGGAAAAACACGCCCCTACCAAGGGCATTTTTGGGGAGGAAGTTTAATTCAAGCCGAGAAAAACCGGCCTGTCAACCGCAGACTTCGGCTTTCACTTGGATGCGGGCACGGCATCCACCGCGTTGTAACCGGAGCGGTAGCGCAGCTTCACCCCATGCCGGGCCACGCCTATCTTGATACGGTGAAAGTTGCCGTCCCATTTGGTGCCTGCCGGATAATATTCCAGCGTGTAGTAGTCGGCGTTGTCAGCAGTGCTGAGCGCGATGGCCAGGCTCAGATTGTTGCGGTTGATGAAGGCCTGGCCGCCGGTCTCGGCCGCCAGCTGCTCCATGATCCCCTGCGAGGCCGCCACCGCCGGCAGCCTGTGCGTGAGCTGCTCATCGAAGGTCTCGGGGTCCGCCGGGTCGCGGATGGTATCGAAAGGCACATCGGAGAATGCCCCCTCGGTGGTCGCCGTCAGCAGCGCCCGCGCGTCCACGGGATAGATGGCGACCTGCTGCTCGCGCAGCATGGCGCTCGCGCGTTTCATCCTTTCAAAATTCGCCGCCCCCAGGTCAGAGGACTCGAAGCTCAGCGGAAAGGCCGCCGAGATCCAGATGAGGCTCTTTCTTCCCGGATATCCGCGCACCACCCGTGCCAGCGATTCAAACGCGTCGAGCGTGGCCCCGCCGCGCACATCGAGCGAGCCCCGCAGCCGGTCGCGGTTGGTCTCTTCCAGCGTCTCCAGCATCCGGGGCGGCATGGCGGCGGCCTCCGCCGCTGAGACGGTGTAGGCCTCACCCATCTGCATGCCCTGCGAGCCGTGGATGCTATAGCTCTTGAGCTTGGCCGCCAGCAGCTTGGTGTCTGTGGTCGGCCCCTGCAACAGCCGCAAGGAATCGCTCAGCACCAGCAGCGCGATCTGCTGATTGACGCCTGCCGGCGTCTGCAGGTACTGCATCAGCTGCTGGCAGGCATACACCTGGTCGCGCCACGCCGTGTTCAACCCGTCGAAGAGCAGGATGGTCAACGGCAGCGGCGTATTGCCGCTGCTCTTGCCCGGACCAGCCGCTTCGCCTGGCGTCGCTGTCGTCGCCGGTGCTGCCCGCTGCGCCGCGTTCTTTGCCTGCGAAAAGTGCGCGATGCTCTGCAGCCGGCCCTGCTCTTCCAGCCGGAAGTCATCGCGCGTGAGGTCCGTCACCGGATTTCCGCGCGCATCCGTAGCCAGTACATCCACCTGCACCAGCCGCGTGGTTGCGCGCACCACCGGCGCGCCCGGCTGCTCCGGCGTCGCCGCCTGGTTCGTCTGCATGGAACTCTGTGGTTGAGAAGCCGGACTCTGCGCCTGCAGGAGCCGCGGTGAAAAGAAAAAGCCGGCCGCAAACAGCGCAGCCAAGACCGCGGCGTAGGGATTCCTCATCTGCATGGCGCCTGGCAGATTAGACTCCCAGCCTGCCGGAAAGGTGTCAGTAAGTCAGCCCCTGGCCCGGCTCGTCGCTGGTGTCGAACAGGATGTCGCCCGCGCCAGTGTGTGTGTGGATGTGATACTTGCCCTTGCCCTGGAAGGTCACCGAGCTGCCGATGAATCCGTGCGGCCTGCCCTCAGGCGCGTTCACATCGCCGGCGTGCGTGGATGCATCCACCGTGCCGTACTCGGTGCGCGGCGGCAACGTCACTCGGATGTCCCCGAAGTGCGTCTGCAGGTCCTGGTTCCCTTTCACCGGCCCGACTTCCAGGTCGCCGCCCAGCATGCGGATGTACAGGTCGGTATGCGCCGGCACCTCGACTTCCAGATTCACCGACCCGCCATGCGGCGCCTTCACGTCCAGCTTCATCGTCTGCCCGCTCATGGCCAGCTCGGTCTTCACCTTGCCGGCAAAGTCGGCGCTGCTCGATTCCGTGGTGTAGCGCAAGCGTATGTGCTGGTCATCGCCCGGCGCGATGTGCACGTCTCCCCCGCGCAGGTGCAGCTCCAGCCTGCCGCCGGGGGCGAAGTCGCGGATCTCGCTGCGTGTCTCGCGATGCTTGGCCGAATCCGCCCAGCCCAGTGCGCACAAACATACCGCCGTGGCCGCAATCAACGCTCGCTGACGCATACCGCCTCCGCGCTTTCCTCTATATACGCCGCCGGATACCCCAGGGTTCCAAAAAATCTCACCCATGAACCCGGCCCCTGACCCTTCGACTCCCAGGATGTCTCCTGGTCAACCCTCTTTATTCCGAGCATTATGACAGTTTTTCGCCCACCCCGCCGCCATTTTGCCCCGGATTGTTGCAGTCAGGTTAAACCAGCTCTATCGCCCCAAGTCATCCAGTGCCTCCAATTCCCTGTCATCCTGAGCGAGGCGCTTTTTCTTCTGCCGAGCGAAGGACCTTGCGGTTGCTCTTGCGGTTGTTCCTTGCTCTTGCCTTTGCTTTTCCCAACCAGGTACCAGCCACCAGGCACCGCTTTTCAATGCGGCTTCGGCGTCTGATACACCAGCATGGCGCTTGAGCTCTGCGGCGCGAAGGTGCCATCGCCCGTGTATTGCACGCTGATCTGGTGGACCCCGGCCGCCAGTCTTACCGCCAGCGTGGTATGACCGCTGTTGTCCAGCTTGCCACTGCCGATCGCGCTCCCGCTGTCCATGAACACCACCACGCCCGTCGGAGTCCCCTGCGCCGAGCTCAGCGTCGCTCCCAGCGTGGTCAGGCCGAAGGCCGTCGCCGCATCCACCGGCGCCGAGATCGCGGGCGTGCTCGGCAGCGTCCCTGCCAGCACCACCTGCGTCACCGCCCCAGAAGTCGCTGGCGTGCAGAAATCGTCTCCTGCATAGACGGCCGTGATCACATGATTTCCCCCGGCCAGCGCCGCCGTGCTGAGCGTCGCAAAATAATCATCCGGAGGCGTGAACTGCACCGCCACCGTAGCCAGCCGCGTTCCGCCATCATAAAAACTCACGCTCGGTCCGGGTGTGCACTCGCTGCTCGGGCTGAAGCCGGCGGTAAAGGTCACCGCACTTCCCGCCACCGAGGGATTCGTATCCACCGCCAGCCCCAGCGTCACCACCGCCTGCACATCCTGCGTGAAGCTCGCGGTGCTCGGAGCGTAGGACGCGCTCGCCGGGTCGCTGTACTGCGCCACTCCGCTGTTCGGCCCGGCATTGAAGCTGTTGCTGGTGAACGCCGCCTGCCCGGCGCCATTCACCGCCAGCGCCCCGGTGAACGGAGTAAAACTGACCGCGCCCTCAGCTACCGGCGCGCCGGCCAGCGTCGTGACCGTCGCCGTAAGCGTCACACTCTGCCCGAAGAGCGAAGGATTCTGCCAGGCCTGCACCGCCACCTGCGTCGCTATTGCCTGCGCCGCCGCCGCTCCGCCGCCGGCGGATAACGCGGCGATTGCTGCCAGCGCTCCCCCTGCGCTCGCTGCTCTCGCCGCGTTCACCGCGTTGACTGCGCCGAGTGTTTCCAGCGCAGCCCGCCTCCACCGACCCCACCCCATGCCCCAGCCTCACACACCCGCGCGCCTTCGGCGTGGATTGATGCAGCTTGTTCTGGTTTGAGAACAAAGAGGAGAGGCGCTGTGCCGTCACCAGAAACCAGGTATCAGGCACCAGGTACTAAGTCTAGTGCGGCTTCGGCGACTGATAGATCGTGTAGCTGCTGGAGCTTGCCGCTGCATAACTATTGTCGCCGGCGTACTGCGCGGAAATAAGGTGGCGTCCAACCCCAAGCCCTGCTGAGAGCGTCAGGCTCCCTGTGTTGTCCAGGTTGCCGCTGGCGATCGCGCTTCCGCCGTCATCAATCGTAACAACGCCCGAGGGCGTTCCCTGGGCACCACTGACCGTCACCGCGAATTGCGTTTTTTCCAGCGCGCTCGTGGGCTGGACAATCACGAGCGAGACGTTCCCCGGGTTGACCACCTGCTGCACCAGCGCTGCCGAGACGGCCGCAGTGCAGAAATCGTTGCCCGCGTATTGAGCTGTTATGTCGTGGCTTCCCACCGCCAGCCCGCTCGTCGTGAGGGCTGAAAAGACGGTACTCGGCGTCTGCTGCACCGCAGAGTTGCCCAGCAGTGTAGCTCCGTCATAAAAGCCGACCTGGCCGCTGGGCAGACAGAAAAAGTTGGGCGCAAAGCTGGCGGTAAACGTGACCGGCGCTGCTAGCATTGAGGGGTTCGTGTCTGAGGAAACCGCAAGTGTGGCTGCGGCCTGCACGTCTTGCGAGATGCTGCCTGCGCTGTCCGCAAAGAGCGCTGAGTTCGACTGATATTGCGCGCTGATCTGATGCAGGCCCGCGGTCAGAGAGGAGAGCGAGAAGCCCGCCTGTCCGCTGCCGTCCGTTGCTATGGAGCCGCTCAATTGTGTGCCGCCCTCAAAAAACGCCACCGTACCCTGGCTGACCCCAGCCCCAACCAGTGTCGTTACTGTTGCATTCAGCGTGACCGAATCACCCAGCGCTGATGGATTCTTCGACGACTGCACTGCGACCTGCGTAGCCTGCCGCGTGCCTGTCGGGCTGTTGTTCAGAAATACCCTTGCGACGAAAGGTTGCATCACCGCGACGTCGGTGGCGCCATCCGTGTTGAAATCCCCGGAGACGATTGCCGATGCTGTGGCGCTCGGCACACTCGCCGGAGCTTGAAACGAACCCGCTCCGTTCCCCAGCAGCAGACTGAAGCCAGCGCCAGCCCCGGTTGATGTGTTGCCCTGGTCCGCCACTGCCAGATCGATCTTTCCGTCGCCGTCGAAGTCACCCGCCGCCACCCCGACTGGGGCCACTCCCGCGCTGAAAAAGGACGCTGGGCTCAAGAACCCTGTCGCCGGATCGACGAGCAGGACGCTGATATCATTGCTCAGTTCGTCGGCTACAACCGCGTCGGGCATTCCGTCTCCGTTGAGATCACTAGCGATCATCGCGACCGGTCCTTTGCCCACGGCCGCCGCGCCGCCCCCTACGTTGTTTCCCAAGTCATAGCTCAGCTGTGTATTGAACAGCGGGGGGAGGCCAAAGCCCACCACCGCCACATCTGTGGCTCCGTCAAGATTGAAGTCCGTCGCTATCACCGAGGTGGGATTGGTGGTGAACAATGCGCTTATCACACTTGGCGGTTGGAACGTCCCATCGCCGTTATTCAGCAGTAACTCGACATTGTTGGCGTCATAACATGCTACGTAGATGTTCCCGCCCCTGATGGCTACTGATCTTGGCGCCGCGCCTACTGTATAGTTCACGGGCGACTGCAGCGTGCCATCCCCATTTCCCAGAAACACGCTGATACTGTTGCTGCCGCTATTGGCCACGACCACATCCGGGACGTTATCCGCATTCAGATTGCCGGTTGCCACCGCGACCGGGGTCATCTGCGTGGCATAGTGCACCGCTGGAGCGAAGCTTCCGTCGCCTCGGCCCAGAAAAACGCTGAAATCCCCATTACCAAGCCCCAGAGCGTTCGTCACAACTAGGTCTGTATTGCCATCAAGGTTCAGGTCGGCGGCGGCCACGGCGCTGGGGCCCCGCCCGGCTACATAATCGCGCGCTGCCTGAAAGCTGCCGTCGCCATTGCCTTTGAGAAAGCTGAGGTCTTGCGTGCTGGCGTTGGCCGTGAAGATATCCACCTTGCCGTCAGAATCGAAATCGCCGAACGCAAGCGCTTGAGGAGTGGTTCCCACTGCATAATTCGCGGCGGGCTTGAAGGTGCCGTCCCCGTTGCCGAGAAGTACACTCACATCATTGCCGGTCGAGTTGGCAAAGAGCACGTCCAGCTTGCCGTCGCCATTCACATCTGTAATGGCCAGAGCAGCAGGATTCTGCGAAAAAGTAGTGCTCACGTCATAGACATTTCCCACCTGGAATGTTCCGTTTCCGTTCCCCAGAAATACATTCAGCTTGGACGCTGGATCCGGCGCAAGACCCGAGGGTTCTGAAACAACCACAAAATCGAGTTTTCCATCACCATTCAGATCCGCAACAGCGATCTGCACTCCAGAGTTGACGGGAAAGACCGCCGAGGCCGGGCCCCAAGCTGTGTGTAGACAAACACATGCGAAGTGTCGCTGGCCACAATGTCCAGTTTTCCGTCACCATTGAAGTCGCCGGCCGCCAAACCGAAGGTGATGCCGTTAAGAGGACTGTTGATCGCCGGAAAGAATGTCCCATCTCCTTTTCCTATGAGCAGGCTCTTGTTGGTCATTATGTCCAGTTTGCCGTCGCCATTGAAGTCGCCCACTACTAGCTCGGTGTCATTTGGATTGATTGCGTAAGGCACCGCAGCTTGGAAAGTGCCGTCTCCATTTCCCAGCAGAACATCGACAATGCCAATACCATAGGAGGTTAAGACCACGAGGTCGAGATTGCCATCTCCGTTCAGGTCCTCTGCGACCATGAAGTCCTGGCTTCCCGAGACCGGATAAGAAACAGCCGGGGAAAATCCGCCTTCGCCATTACCCAGCATGATCCGTATGCTGTTTCCATTTCGGTCAGCGATCGCCAGGTCAGGCTTGCCATCTTTGTTGAAGTCTCCCTCCACCACGCAATTGGGAGAGTAGCCAAGCGGAATGGCCGGCGTTGCCCGGAAGGGCTCAGCTAAGATCTCAGCTGGCTGCATGATGAGCAGCAGGATTCCAACGAAACCCAAGGCCAGTCTTCGCGCCACGCTCGTATGCCTTCTCTCAGATTTCATCACGCCGCGAGCCGGGGAACATGAGAGTCCAAGATGATATCCCGGTTCCTGGTCCAAATAGCAAGAATGCAAAGTCCTGTTTGCCCTGAAATGGGAAACCCCAGCGGAGGTGGAAGCCCATGGCTCTAACCATGTGGCTTTGGCCGAGTTGGCGAGCTTCATATCAGGGCACGGCTTAGGCCGTGCCGTCATGCATCCCCATTCTTGACTTGCTATAACAACATCGCCATCGAAAACCCGTATTGCAAGAGAGACGGATGAAGAAGCAGCCAATGATCAATGACCCACTGACTAATCGGTCTAACCCAGCTTCTCCACCACCCGGTCAAAATCCTCCAATCGCGCATACTCGATGACGATCTTCCCTCGCCCGTTGCGGTCTTTGATGCGCACCCGGCAGCCCAGCGCCCGCTCCAGCGACAGCTCGGCCTCGCGGATATTCGGGTCCACCGGCCGCGAGGGCTTCGCCCTCTTCCCCACCGGGTTCTTCACGTTGAACACCAGGTCTTCCGTCTGCACCACCGAAAGGTGCTGCTCCACGATCGCCTTGGCCACCTTGCGGATCTGCTCCTCCGTCTCCAGCGTCAGCAGCAGCTTGGCGTGGCTGAAGGTGATCTTGAAATTGTTCTCCAGCTCCATCTGCACCTCGCCCGGCAGCTTCAGCAGCCGCAGATAATTCGCCACCGTCGCCCGGTCTTTGCCCGTGCGCTGCGCCATCTGCTCCTGCGTCACGTTGAACTCGCGCGCCAGCCGGTCGTAGGCCCGTGCCTGCTCCATCGGACCCAGGTCCTCCCGCTGCAGGTTCTCTACGATGGTCATCTCCAGCGCCTGCTGGTCGCCCACCTCCCGCACCAGCGCCGGCAGGTGCGTCTTCCCTGCCCGCTTCGCCGCCTCCATGCGCCGCTGCCCCGCGATCAGCTGAAAGCGCCCGCCCCGCACCGGCCTCACCACCACCGGCTGGATGACTCCGTTCATCTTGATGGAAGCCGCCAGCTCTTCCAGCTCCTCTTCCTTCAGCTTGCGCCGCGTCTGGTACGGATTGGCCTCCATCTGCTCCATCGCGATCTCGCGCAGCTCACCCTCGCCCGTCTTCACCGGCGTCATCTCCGCCTTCAGCCGCGCCACCTGCGCCTCCACGTGGCCCAGGGCATAATCGCCCGCCGACCCGGCGACCGTGCCGATCGTCCCCGCGCCCATCACAGCGCCGCCCGCTGCTTCTTTGCCGCCGCGCTCTTTTTCGCCGGCTTCCTTTGCGCCCGCGCCCTTGTCGGCCGCTTCCTTGTCGCCCGCTGGCTTGTCGGCTGGAAGGCCGCGCTCCGCCTCCTTCACCGCCGCCACTCCCTGGCTCCGCACCGCCGGCAGCAGCGTCTCCAGCCCCCGCCCCAGCGCCCTTCTCTTCTCTTGTGTCATAGATTGACCGCCATTAATGTGTTATCTATCGCTGCCTGTCGCCCATACATCGATATTAATCGATGTATCACTCGCCCGACCCGGTCCGCTGCGTCACCACCGTCGGATCCATGCTCGCCGACGCTCGCTCCATGATCTCCTTCGCCAGCCGGATGTAGCTCTCCGCGCCGCGCGAGCGCACGTCGTACAGCAGCGCCGGCTTGCCGTGGCTCGGCGCCTCCGCCAGCTTCACGTTGCGCGGGATGCTCGTGCTCAGCAGCTTGTCGCCGAGAAAGGTCCGCAGCTCCGCCGCCACCTGCTGCGCCAGGTTGGTGCGATCATCGAACATGGTCAGCACCACACCCTCGATCGCCAACTGCGGATTCAGCGCCGCGCGGATCCGCTCCATGGTGTCCAGCAACTCGCTCACACCTTCCAGCGCAAAGTACTCCGCCTGCATAGGTATCAGTACCGAGTCCGCCGCCACTAAGGCGTTCACCGTAAGCAGGTCCAGCGCGGGCGGGCAATCCAGCACCACGAAGTGGTAACGATCACGGATCGGTGCCAGCGCGTCCCGCAGCCGATACTCGCGACCTTCCGCGGAGACGAGCTCCAGGTTGGCGCCGATAAGGTTCTTGTGAGAGGGTATCAGTGACAGGCCCTCCACCTCGGTGGGCTGCAAGGCCTCTTCGGCAGCGGCAGCCTGCATCATTAAATCATAAGTATTGATGCGATCCGGGTCGCGTGGCAGCCCCAGGCCGCTGGTGGTATTGGACTGTGGGTCGCAATCAACCAGGAGTATCCTAAGCTCAGCTGCAGCCAAAGAAGCAGCCAGATTTATGGCTGTGGTGGTCTTTCCTACTCCACCTTTCTGGTTGGCGACTGCGATAACCTTGCCCATGCGATACCAGCGGCAAGGTTACATTAGGAATTATGGCAGTGCAATGCCCGATTTTTGTGCAAAATGTTCCTCAAGGAACAATTTGAGATTTGGGGGCAGTTTGGGACTGTCAAAATGTTCCTCGAGGAACATATCATAATTTAGTAAACATGATGCACCAAAATATATTACTATTTAGTTAATACAATTGGCCAATTGGCGTTGGTTTTGGTCTACTTGTTGATTTTTGTGTCTGCAGACAATCAGGGATCGGGAAGACGGGGGCTAGTGTTTACTTTTCTTGTTACCTCTGATCAATAATCACTCCACTATTATGGCTTAATATGGTTTGATATGTGGTATGAACCTATCAATTATTCATATTTATGGAACAGTTGCTCCACTTTTACTATGTTGGTTACACGTGATGCATTGTTATGCAGTAGATGCAGGCAAAGCGGGCTCGGGTAGATCCGGTAGGGTTGAGCGCAAAGGATCTGGCTGCATTTCTGGCCTCTCCGCTCCACTTATTGCCCAACTTGATTCGTAGCGGCAAAGGTGCGGTCGCGGGAGCCGACGAGCAGAATGCGGCGGTCGGAGAGCGGGATGGGAATCGCGGGTTGCCAGGTGAATTCGGGCAGGAGTTTGCGGGCGACGGCGGCCTGGGCGGCGCCGATGAGGAGGGCGAGGCGTCCGGCGGGAGCGAGGAGCCGGGCGGCGAGGGGCAGGGAATCGGCGAAGCGCTCGACGGCGCGGAGGCTGACGAGATCGGCGGCCACAGGCGCGGAGGAACCGGCGGGGGAGCTCTTTCTCCTGGCGGGGGGCGAGGGGAGCAGGGACTCGGCGCGTCCGTGGAATACATTGACATTGGTCAATGTGAGGGCGCGGACGACTTCTCTGAGGAAGGCGGCTTTTTTGGCCTGCGACTCGACGAGGGTGAGACGCACTTGAGGGGCGTAGATGGCGAGCGGGAGGCCGGGGAATCCGGCGCCGGAGCCGAGGTCGAGAGCGTGGCTGGGGGCGGGTCGCTGGTGGCTGGTTGCTGGTTGGGAAGGAAAACCGAGATCCCTCGACTGCGCGTTCGGGCGCTGCGCTTCTTCACGCTTCGCTCGGGATGACAAATCAAAACGGGCCGCTTTCGGCGCGGCTGAAGCCGTGCCCTGATACGAGCCAACGGCGGTGGAGGGATCAAGAGCTGCTGGTGGAGGAACAGCAGGTCCCTCTCTCGGACCCGAATCGTTTGCGGGCCCTGGCTCGGGACGACAGAGATTGGTATCAGGGAAAAGTTGGGCGGCGAGAAAGAAAGACTCGCCGAAGTGACGGGTGATGATGGCCTCGGGCTGGCGGACAGAGGTGAGATTTATCTTTGCGTTCCACTTTAGAAGGAGTGCGAGGTAGTCGGATACTTGGCGGAGCTGGCGCGGCGAGAGAGACGCTTGAGGAAGGAAAGGCGAGAGCAGGCGGGGAAGATCTGGCTGCGACATGGGGGTGAGATGAGCCATTAGACCACAGGAAACAATCTCGAAATATTTGGGCGCTCCATGTCTGAAAGCTATACAGTGCAAGTTGTCCTGCCGGCCGGGACTACTTTCGAAGGTGCCTAATGCCACGCAATGAATCTCAACGCCTTAAGCAACTGCTTGAAGATCTTACAGGTCAGAGCGCGCCTTTGTTGCAAGCTCCGCGAAGACTTCGATTTCCCAAGAGCGGTTTGGGCTACAGCCAACTGAATGAACTTCTGTTGCTTCTCGGCTATGACCGGGTGACGCGCTCGTTTTTCCAGTTTCTTGCCGATGGCAAGCTGGACTACAAATCAGGTTGTGCGCTGCGGAGCATTGATGAGCTGGAACGAGGGGTTCAACGCGTGGGCAAGCTATCGCTTCTAATGTTCGGCAATGTAAAGTTCGGCTTCAAGAAATTGGGTAGGGATCTGGACGAGCTTCGCTTCTACTGTGAATTAACTGAACCGATTAAAGTCGGGACACTCAAGCGTAGGCACAATCCCATCCATCCGATTGATCCCATTCCCGCGGACCAAACCTACTATCTTGGTTACCTAGTTCGGCAGGAACTAAATGCAAAGCTCAAGAGATCTCGCGATAAGGCAGCTCAGGCACAAATGAGGGTGTTGAAAGAGACGGTTGGAAGAGGTGTCCGCAATCACCACGCATATCTTGTATCAGATCACCTGGATGTCTATGTAGCCACGTCGATGAGAAAGAGACACGAATACATGGAAGTCGCCGATTTTACGCGCAAACTCTTTCAGCACAGGCGACTTAGGGGACTGAAGCTGCGCTGGTTTGATCCAACACAGGCGTATTGTTCGGACCGTGTGGACAAAGGCCTTTCCGAAGCTCTGATGCTCAAGCGCGCGACCTGTACGCTCTATCTGGCGCAAGAGTCAGATACTTTGGGCAAAGACTCTGAGCTTGCTTCGACACTGGCCCAAGGAAAGCCGGTTATCGCTTATGTACCATCGCCAACGGCGCCTGAGGTGCGGGCCTCGATCAGGCAGCTAGCTGCTCAGAGCTCTGCGGGTGAGAGCAAGGTGATTTTCGAGAGGCTACAGGCACTCGCTCCAGGGCTTGCGTGGACAGATAAGCAACTTCGGAAATGGCTTGATGCACCCAACAAAGTGGATCAGAGCCGAGCCCTTCACTTGTTGGCAGAGACCACGCTCGAGCACTACGACAAACGGGCCAGGGACTTGAGAGAAAAGCACCCGCTAGGCATCCAGGTAAACCTCGAGACCGGCGTTGCAAATGGGGTCTTGGTCGTTCGAACTGTGAATGATTGTGCCGAGCTGATCTATAGGATCGTTACGCGACGACTTAGGTTTCACATTGAGAAGAAGAAAGTGAGGGACGTTACTTACCATTTTCTGCGAGAGGACGTGTCAAAGTCGATATTCCGCGTCATGACTGGGGATGCTATGCTGACTAACAGCTTCTGGAATTTCTATTTGGAGCCTTCTGAGTAGGAGAGTCTCATGAGTGATAAGGGAAATTCTTCGCGGGTTAGTCCCTATGATCTATCTGCGATACGTCGTGCGTCGACCAATGTGGTTAAGACGCCGACGCAGGCGCGACAGCCATATACCCTATCAACGTCACAGCGTCTCATGAAGTCGACCGTTGTGATCAAGAAGAAGTTAACTTAGTTAATTCTGTTTCTGGAGCGGGGCGGTCAGGTGAACTTCTGAGCCGGATTCCACTGGGATCTCCCGCGACCAGTCCACATATCCCTTCAATGACACGCGGATAGCGTGCTTGCCGGGCTTGAGTTTCAGGGCTGCAGGCGTGTCGCCAACAAACGAGCCGTCAACGTAGATATCGGCGCTGTCGGGTGTCGAGGTCACGTCGACCGTAGCGGGAGCTTGCGAGGGTCCGACAGGGCTAGTGGCCTGAGGACCGGGGCTAGCAACCGGTTGCCCCGGCGTTTCCTTTGACTCGCCTCCGGCTACCTCAGCCCCTCTTGTGGTCGGAATGCCGACTGGGACTTCGTTTCGATCTTTGTCGCCTACGGCGACGGGGACGCCGGTTGCTCCCTGAAGAGCGACGAGGATGGCGCGAAAGTTACCCTTATCACCTTGGAGGAGTAAGCCCTGCTTCTTGTCGTCCTTATCGACATAGTTGATCCCGATGAAGTGGAGCTTGGTCTTATGGAGGGCGCTGAGCGCGCCGATCCCCAAAGAGAAAACGCCGATAGCGACTGCTGTGCCGACGCGACGATGGGCTTCCTGACCGTAACTAAGCGATGTGACTTTGCTGGGCAGAATCGTAATGGACTGTCCGTCTTTGAGGGCAAAAGTGATAAGGTCTGAGGTAACAGTGAGCCTATTATCCCAGTCGTCGTGGCTGATTTTAGTTGCAATGGTACCGCCGTTGTAGCGGACCTTATCAAAGGTATTGCCTTGTGCCGCAACCTGAACCACCAAGAGGAGACAAAGGACGAGTGCGGTCACCTGCCAGACGAAATTGCGCATACTTGCTCCTGGGAAGAGCCGCCGCAAGCCTACTCTTGGGACAATGGTATGTCCATAAGAGGGGCTTTCATGATGGCCCTCAGAACGTCAGAGTATCTGTCGTCTTGCGCGGCTAGGAACAAACCTCTAATTTGTTCGGCATTATGGAATCGTTCGCAAGCGCAGGCCGACCAATCTTTCGAGGCTAAAGCGGCTGCTGTTTGGAGATATTGCCTGCATCTGCGAGGCTTTGGGCTTTCTTCTGGCATGATGGGCTCAGTATGCCGCTGAACTTCCGCCTGTATGCAATTTATGCTGTCTCTGGGTCTCTCGACTGCGCATCGGGTCGCTGCGCTCCTTCGCGCTCGCTCGGGATGACAAATCAAGACGGTTGATCGCGCTTAGCGAGTTTAGCGTTATGTTTGGCCGAGCCCAGGCTCTAGAATGCTGCTCTGTGAGACGCTTTCTGGCAACGGGCTTGGCCGTCGGTTGGGCGGTGGCGGCGGCGCAATCAGGGCCAGTGCGGCTCGATCTAACACCTGCGAATGCGCTGATCCTCAGCGGCGGGCAACAGCAGTTCGCATTCTCGCGACGGTTCTTTACGTCGGGGCCGGCGCAGGGTGGGACTCTTTCGGCTGAGACGGCGCATTGGAGTTCAAGCAATCCTGCGGTAGCCACGATAGACGCGGCGACTGGACTGGCCAGCGGGGTGGGCGACGGCACAACCACAATCTCTGTTCAGAGCGGCCCGTTCCAGGCTTCCATCCCGCTGGCGGTCAGGACGGCTTTGCCGCCGCTCGATCACATCACAATCACGCCGCAGGCCCCGGTCGTGGCGCTGGGGAGGAAGCAACAATTCGTGGCTACGGGTTATTTCGTGGATAGCAGCATTTACGACCTTACGAGCACTGTGAGCTGGACCTCTTCTGTACCGGGGACAGCGAACATCTCATCCTCGGGGCTGGCAATCACTCTGGCGCAAGGCAGCACCATGATCCAAGCGGCGGCGGGCGGGCAATCAGATGCCATAACGCTGACGGTGGGGCCGCATGCCGTGGATGCCATCGTGGTGGCGCCGACAGCGCCGGTCGTTCTGCTGGGAACGACGCAGGCGTTCACGGCGCAGGCGAACTACAGCGACGGAATCCTGGTGGATGTTTCGTCGAGCGCGGCGTGGAGTTCCTCCGATGCGAGCATCGCGACGGTGGCTGCAGGCGTGCTCACCCCGCTACGCGCGGGCAGCATGCAGGTGACGGCCATGTTCGATTCGGTCACCGGCTCCGCCCCAGCCTTTGTAACGCAGACCTATGAGACCAACAGCGAGCTTTTTATCCGCAGCCTGGCGCCGGGGGGCATGAATCAAATCGGGCTGCTCAAAGCGTGGGGCGGCAGCATCATCGAGGCGAGCCAGAACGGGGTGAATTTCGTGAACCACGACGATCCGGGGCGGCAGATCCAGGTCTCGATGTGGGATGGGAACGCCGACTACACATTTTCCTGGGGCTGGAACCCGGTGCAGGCAGGCAGTTCAAGTTTTATTGGCAGCCCGCTGCTGGCGCAGGCGCTGCATCCCGACTCGCTGTACATCAAGACGCAGCCGCAACTCTGGGTGGGGCCGGGCCTGGGCCAGGCTTACATCGAGCAATGGGTCTCACCAGCGCCGGGGCACCCGGAAGCCTTCCTGATCCACTACCAGATCACTTATTTCGACCCCACAGAGCGCGCCAACCAGGGGCAGGAGCTGCCGGTGATGTATGTGAATGCGAACCTGACGGATTTCATCTACTACAGCGGCAATGCGCCCTGGAGCGGCGATGCAGTCACGCATTACGTGATGCCGTCACTGGGCAATGGCGGCAGCGGCACGCTTTATGCTCCGGAGTACTGGGCCGCCTACGCGGACGCGAGCGGAGTGGGATTGACCCTCTACGCGCCGGGCAGACTGCCGTTCGTGGGCGGCTTCGATGCCGGCGTGACCAAGAACCTGACGCCGGTGGCAGCTTACAGCTGGTCGCATCGCTGGGCCGGGGGCACGAATTTTCAATTCGACTTCTACGTGATCCCCGGCGAGGTGAACCTGGCGCGAAGCACGATCTACGAGCTGCACGCGACGCTGCCAAACATCACCTACAGCTTCACTCCTCTCATCGCGCTCGATTCACCGCCGCCGGGAGCGACGCTTGCAGGAGCGGCGGAGATCGCAGGATGGGCGGTCAACGTGGCGCGGATCACGAACATCCAGGCGTTCGTGGATGGAGTGGCGGTGACCGATGGCAGCTTTGCAAGAGTAGACCGGCCGGACATCCTGCCGTGCACCTGCGTGCCGGTGGACGTTGGGTTTTCGTTCCAGATCGACACCACGCGCCTGAGCAATGGCCCGCACTCGCTGGTGCTCACGGCCACCGATGCCAACGGGAACATGGCGGTTTTCCCCACGAGGATGATCACGATCCAGAACTGAGCTGCCCAGCGCGACGTGCGGAGGCGCAGCGGTCCACTCCGCTATTTTTCGGTGAGGTCGCGGATGACGTTGAGGACGGTGCCGGGAGCGGCGCCGCGGATGGGGCTGAGGAGGATATCCACGCGGAACTCGCTGCCATCTTTGCGGCGGCCGTAGAGGTCGAGTCCGCTGCCCATGGAGCGGACGGCGTGGGCGGCGACGAATTTATCGCGATGCCCGGGGTGCCGGTGGCGGAAGCGCTCAGGCATGAGAATCTCGACGGGCTGGCCGAGGAGTTCGCCGCGGGTGTATCCGAACATCTGCTCGGCGCGGGGATTGGCCTCGGTGATCTTGCCGTCGCCGCCGGCGACGACGATAGCGTCGGGAGAGACGGCGAAGAGCTCTTCGAGGAATCCTTTGGTGGCGCTCACGGGTCTTGCTCTGTGCAGCGCTAATACTTTACACGCCGGGAGAGCTGGGTGCCAGCGGGTGGCTGGCGCCTGGTACCTTGGTTGGGAAAGGCAAATGCAACGGCAAGATCAACCGCAAGGTCCTTCGCTCGGCAAAACTAGAAACGCCTCGCTCAGGATGACAGGGCTTAAAAGGTGGTGCCTGGCGGCTGGTACTGGTTGCGGGCGGTGGAAATTTGCCGGGTTGGCGGCTTTGGGCGGGCGCTGCGTCTCCGAAAACCAACGGGCATGGACGGGGGTAACAGCTGCCGGGGCGGAAATCGGGTGGATAATGAGGGGCAGGGGAGCCTTCCCAGACACCCATACCTGCAGGGGCCGACGAGGCAGGGGCAAATCCAAGGAAATCAAAATCTGCAGCTTTGGTGGAGGAATCAGGATATGTCACGCATGACACGATATTTTCTGGCGCTGGCGAGCGGGGCGGCGCTGGCGCTGACGCTGCCGGCGATGGCCGATGAGCACAAGGAAAAAGATAAAGACCGCGACGCGAAGTCGCACTGGGACAGCGAGCGGCATAACGAGCACGATGCTGATCATGATCGCGACGGCGACCACGACCGGGACAAGCCTCCGGGATGGAGCCATGGAAAGAAGACGGGGTGGGGCGATTGCGACCTGCCTCCGGGACAAGCGAAGAAATACGGCTGCCATGACCACGAGAAAGATGCGCACCATCACGATGGGGACCGCGACCGCTACGCCCACCATGATCGTGATGGCGAGCACCACGCAACACCAGTCCCTACGAGCCCGAAGTACAAGACCCCGGTGACGCGCGTGGGTACAACGCAGTTGTCGACGGCGAAGCAGGCAACGACGCACACTACGACAGCGAGCGCGAAGACGACGACGCATACGGCTGCGAAGAGCACTGGTACTCACACGGTGGGGAAGAGCGCGACGACCGCGCATAGCGGCGCGCACTCCGCGAGCAGCACAAGCACGGAGAATCGCAAGCCGGTGGTGCAGTAGCAGCTGGTTCTGGGGCAAGGGAGGTCAGGGAACCGGCCGCGGAGCAGGCGAGCTCATCTGAATGAAAGCCGGCGATAGGCTGGGAGAATAGTTGGCATCGCCGCCGTAAGTGACGGTAATGCGATGCGCCCCGATCCTGGTGTGCTGCACGGTGATGCTGGCGCGGCCGGTGCCATCTAGAGCTTGTGAACCTAATGACACGGCGCCGTCGAAGAAAGTGACCGTTCCCGTGGGCGCGGCTCCAGCGGCGACAGGAGCGACCAGCACGGTGTAGGTGACGCTGGTGTGCTGGAAATATGCGGGATTCTGCGACGAACTCACAGCCAGAGTGTTGTTGGCCACGAGAATCGGCCCGCTGGTGCCCTGAACTCCGGGTGTGGCCTTGTCATTGACGGAGATGGTCTGGATTCCCAGCGTCTTCAACGTGGCGCTGAAGCTGCCGAAGCTGTTGGTGAGCGTGCTGTCGGCGGGAAGGACGGCAATAGCGTCAGAGCTGGTGAAGTGCACGGTCCCGCCGTATGCGCTGGCGACGTTGTTGAACTGGTCGAGAGCAGTGACGGTGAAGGCAATGCTCGCCACCGGCGTTGCCGTGGCAGGAGCCACGACAGCAAGTTTGGCCGCCGGGCCGGCGATGACATTGATCGAGGTTGTACTGGTCAGCTTAGGATTTGCCTTGTCCGTGGCGGTGATGGTCTGCTGGCCCAGAGTCTTCAGCGTGGCCATGAAGAATCCGACGCCGCTGGTGAGCTGGGAGTCCGGCGGCAAGACGGCCTGCGGATCAGAGCTGGTGAAGTGCACGGTCCCGGCATAAGTGGGAACAGGCTGATCATTGCCGTTGAGGGCATCTACCGAGACCTGAAGAGACACGCCAGCCTGCGTCACTGGCGGCAGGATGGTGAGCAGACGCACCACGCGGTTGGGTGGAAAGGGAGTGTTGTTGAGCAGAATGGCCACCACTCCGAAGGTATCTTCGATCACGGCGAGGTCGGGTTTGCCATCACCGTTGAAGTCAGCAGTGGCGATCCTGGGCGAGGTATGGAACAGATCCACCTGCAGGCCGAGGGTGAAGTTGCCGCTGCTCGCGCCCTGCATCACGGAGACTGCGCCGATGAGATCATCGGCGATGACGGCATCGGGGAAGCCATCGAGGTTGAAGTCATCCACGGCGATGCCATCCTCTTCGCTGCCGGCGAAGAAGCAGCCGCCGGATTGGAAGGTGCCGTCGCCTTTTCCGGTGAGGGTGCAGATCTGGTTGTCGGTGTGGTCGCTCACGACCAAATCGATCTTGCCAGATTGGCGGAAATCGGCAGCGGCAATACTGCGGCCGTCAGCACTGGCAATGGGGTAGTTCACTGCAGGAGCGAAGGTGCCATCGCCTTTATTCAGCAGAACGTGCACCGAACCCATGGCGCCGCCCGACAAGGTTGCGATGTCGGGATGGTTGTCGCCGTTGAAGTCAGCGGCCACGATGCCGGTGAGAGGCGTTGCTGAGGCTGGGTAGAGTCTTCCAGGCTGGAACGTGCCATCGCCATTGCCCAAAAAGACCTGGACACCAGCCATGATGAGGTCCATCTTGCCGTCGCCGTTCACATCGGCAGCGGTGATGCGGCCACCACCAGCGAGAGGGGCGCCTGCGACGCGCGTGAAAGTGCCATCGCCCTTGCCGAGAAAGACGACGATGCCGCTGGCAGAGTCAACAGCGAGGTCGAGCTTGCCGTCGTTGTTAAAGTCAGCGGCGACGATGGCACCGGGCGTGAGCCCGACGCCGAAGGTGGCGCCTGGCACGAAGGTGCCGTCGCCGACTCCTTTCAGGACCATCACGGCTGAGCCGCCGGTGTTGGAGTAGCCGCTGACGGCGATATCCGGGTGGCTATCGCCGTTGAAGTCGCCGACCGTCAAGTCGACCGGGACGATCACCGGATACAGCACTGGGTTGAGAAAGGAGGAGTTTTGCGTCCAGGCAGCAGCAGAGAGAACAGTGATGCACACGAGCACGGAAACCACCCGTGTCCACGGCGCAGCGGCTAAGATACACCGTCCAGACATGCCAAAAGCAAGCGGGGGCCTGAATTATGCGCGTTGTGCGGCGGCTTTGCAAGCGTGGCAAGAACAGCCAGCGGGCGATTCAGGCAACCAGGCCAACTCCCTTGGGGAGCACATAAAAGCCCAGAGTAGCGATGAGCAAAGAGGCAGTCACGCGAAAAACGCGTTCCGAGATGCGGCGCAGCAGATGGACGCCGCCGAAAGTGCCAGACTTCAGACACACGCCCGGTATCTTATACTTCGGGGATGCATCTCAGGCTATGGGCCGACAGATATCGCTTTTTGAAAGGGTGGTTATGAATCCGCAGATCGTTCGCAAAATCGCAGGCCTTCTCTTACTCGTTTCCAGCGCACTGGCGGCAGAGCACGGCCAGTTTGCCGTCAAGAACAAAGTCACACTGGGCGGCGAGGGCGGCTGGGACTATCTCGCCTGGGATGGCGAGGGCAAGCAGCTGTTCATCTCGCGCGGAACCAAGGTGATGGTGGTGGACCCGGCGGCGGGAAAGCAGACGGCGGAGATCCTCGATACACAAGGCGTGCACGGGATCGCCCTAGCGCCGGAGCTGGGCAAAGGATTCATCAGCGCCGGACGGGCGAACACGGCGGTGGTCTTCGACCTGAAGACGCTGAAGGAGACGGCGCGGGTAAAGACGGGCGAAAATCCCGATGCCATCGTCTACGACCCGGCTTCGAAACGTGTCTTCACCCTGAACGGACATAGCGGCGATGCCACAGCCATCGACGCGGCCACGAACGCGGTGGCGGGAACGATCCCGCTGGGCGGCAAGCCGGAGTTCGCCGTCGCTGACGGCAAGGGCACCGTCTTCGTGAATATTGAAGATAAGGCGGAGCTGGTGGCCATAGATTCCAAGAAGCTCGAGGTGACGCAGCGCTGGAAGATGGGCCAGTGCGAGGAGCCCTCGGGCCTGGCCATGGACCGCGAGCATCGCCGGCTCTTTGCCGGATGCAGCAACCGGGAGATGGCCATCCTCGACGCGGATTCAGGGAGGCTGATCGCCGAGCCGGCGATCGGCGGCGGCGTGGACGCCTGTGGCTACGATGCCGGCGAGAAGCTGGCATTCAGCTCGAATGGCGAGGGAACGATCACGGTGATCAAGGAGGAGTCGCCCGACAAGTTCGCCGTGGCGCAGACCGTGACCACGCAGCGCGGAGCGCGCACCATGGCGCTCGATCCCAGGACGCACACCATCTACACGGTAACGGCGGACCTCGGCCCTCCGCCGGAGGGACAGCGCCGCCCGAGCATTCTGCCGGGGACGTTCGTGCTGATCACTGTGGGCAAGTAGCCTTTCGCCAGAGATGGCGAATGGGGGCGGCAGCGACTATTTCACCGTGTTCCACATGACTCGCGCGAACCTCCACGAGCCATCAGGTTGCCGCTCGAGGATGCGCAGGAACTTGCCGCGCATGCTTTGGGGCTTCGCAGTCGCAGATGTCTTGAACGAGGCATCAAAGTACCCCCACTCGAAGGCCCAGCCGTCCCTGATCTGCAGGTCGCGGATGTCGGGCTGGTAGGAGAGGGTCTGCGCCTGCGCCGCAGCAGCTTCTTTCTCTTCGCGTTTGTCCCGGGCGAAGATGGCTGCGCTGCCGATCTCGGCCGGGCGGTCAGGCTCCATGCGCACCGCATCATTCGACCAGAGTCTGGCGAAATCCCCGGCCTTGCCTGAAAGCGTCGCTCTGACATCTTCTTCATGCAGCCGCTGGATCGCCGCCCGGTCTGCCTCCGCCCTCTGCTTCGCCGGATTCTGCGCGAGCACCAGCGCGCACGCGACCATCAGCGCAAAAATCGCTGATTTCAATAAGAAGTTCAGACGCATTTGCTCCTCCGCGAAAGGCACGAAGCCCAAGAGCCGGTGATCTTCTTGATTGGACGCCTGACCCCGCTGGGGGGTACGCCTATTTGCTGGGTGGGAGCGCCTGGGCCGCGGCGCAGGCTTTCTGGATCTGCTGCCGCTGCACATCGCTGAGCCCGGTGAACTCGAACCAGTAGCGGAAGCCGGAGCGGTCGCGCAAGACCGCCTTCACCTGCAGCATCTCGGCGGAGGTGGGCAGGGTGAATTCCAGCACGGCGGTATCCAGCTTCTTGAGGTTGGCCGGAATCATGATGCCGATGCCGCTCTCAGTGATGTGGCCAACGCGGCTGGTGCCCTGGTACGGCTTGTTATTCACAGTGATGGAGTTGAGACGAACGTCAAGCTGGAACTTAAGCCACTTGACGGTCTCCTGACCGGGGTTCACGACTGGGACTTCCTCCTTACCAATCTACCAGATGCGGGCACGCGACGTCTGAGAGGGAACCATTGTAGACCATGAGGGGAGGCACAGAGACAACTATAAATCCGGTTAAACGATCAGGGCTTCCCGATTCGAGATACTGCCAGAAATTCATCTTGCTTTTCTTAACAAGACTCGTTGCACCGAACGGTCACCTCTTATTGGGGTTGTAGTTCACCGGGCCGGCGGCAAAGAAGGAATCAGCCAGTCCGGCGTTGTATACGGTCCTGGTGATGAAGCGCTGCCGGCTCATGACCCCGTTGTGGTAGCGGGTGGTGCCGAAGGCCGTCTCGATCCCCTGCACCAGGTGGTAATTCTCGTAGGTCTCAGTCTCTTCGTTGCGGTCGTGCGTCTCCGGATCGCGCCAGCGGAAGCTCTTCTTCACCGGCAGGTGCGTCTCGGGATCGAGAAAGAGCGTGACGCCTTCATTGTTCGAGTTGAGCAGCGAGACCTGGTCGGCGGGCTTGTTCTCGGCGAAGACGCGGCCCTCGTAGAAGAGCTCGACACCGGGCGCATTCACCCACTGGCGCAGCACGTAGCCCAGGGAGAAGCGGCGCTGGCGCATGTACTCGTTCACGTCGTTAGGATCGAGAGCGCGCGTGCCTTTGTAGGTGATCTCGTATCCGTTGCCTGCGTTGTAGAGATAGGTGACGTCGCGCTGCTTGGTCAGCTCGACGCGCTCTTTGTCGGGAAATTTCACGAACGCCCAAAAGAGCAGGCCGGCATCGCGCGGCCGTCCTTGAAAAAAGGAGTAGGTGCGGCCTTCCTGCTGCATATCCTGCAGATCCAGATAGGCCGGGCCGCCGAGCGCAGCAATGGCCTGGCTGAGCAAGGCGCGCGCCTGCCGGGAGTTCTCTTGCGGAGTCACCGCCGGCGGGGGCGGCGGCGCCTGCGCGGCGCAGATCGCGCACAATAGAAGAGCAGCGAGCAGCGGCCTCATCAGTGTAAGTTTATTCGATGCCCGGAGATCGTAGAAAGCGGAGGCGGACCGTGAACAGAGCTCGGAATATGGCCCTATGGCTGGCCATCAGCTGTCTGCTGGCGGCCGGCGCGGCGGCGCAGGAGCTGCGCGTGACCTTGCTGGGCACGGGCACGCCGCGCCCGCTGATGGAGCGCTTCGGCGCCAGCATCCTGGTGGAGGCGGGCGGTGAGAAGATGGTGTTCGATTGCGGCCGCGGTTGCACCCAGCGCCTCTATCAGATGAAAGTGCCGCTGGCCGAGGTCAACCACCTCTTTCTCACCCACCTGCATTCGGACCACACCACCGGCATCCCCGACCTGTGGCTCACGGGATGGATCTTCGAACGCAAGCAGCCGTTCGAGGTCATCGGCCCCAAGGGGACCAAAGAGATGATGCAGGGGCTGGAGAAGGCTTATGCCTTCGATATTCACACCCGCCGCGATGTTGATGAGAAGTTTTCAGCCGAGGGTGTGCGGGTGATCGCGCGCGATGTCGGCGAAGGCGTGGTCTACGAGAAGAACGGCGTGAAGGTAACGGCATTCCTGGTAGACCACGGCCCGGTGAAACCGGCTTTTGGCTATCGCATCGACTACAACGGCCGCTCGGTGGTGCTCTCAGGCGATACGCGTCCCTCGGAAAACCTGGTGAAACACGCGCAGGGCGTGGACTTGCTGGTGCACGAGGTCTATGCCGAGCCTGCGGGAGCGCAGATCGATGCGATCGAAGAGCGCATCATCGCGCACCACACCACGCCGGAGCAGGCGGGCGAGATCTTCACGCGCGTCAAGCCGAAGCTCGCTGTTTATTCGCACATCGGGCGCGGAACAGTGACGCGGGAAGAGATCATCAGGGGAACGCGCAAGACTTATTCCGGGCCGCTCGAGGTAGGGGAGGACTTGATGGTGATCGAGGTGGGGAAGGAGGTGAAAGTTGTTGGGCACTTCTAAGTGACGTGGCTAGTAGTTTCCCCAAATAGCGAAGAAATAGGCGGCCGTAGGCAGTGCCCCACAGAGCAGCAGCAGCCACCTCTTGTTCGGCAGACGGTGGTATGCGATGAGTGAAGCGATACCGAGCGCTAGATAGATAAACGCTCCGAGGAGCTGCAGCTTCCATAGGATTGCCGGGTCCTCGGGGCTTCTTTGGGTAAGCGCTATCACATACAGGCCACCGAAGAATCCCCCAAGACAGAGGCCGAACGCAGTCGCGGCCCGAACATAGTCCAGAAAATATAGAAGGATTATCGCGAGGTAAGGCACGAAGAGAACAATATCCAACGCAAGAGAGCCGTGGATAGGTGGTTCGCGGAAGAACTTGAACTCAAGTGTTTCTGCCAAGAGTGCGATGCCAGCGAAGAGTACCGCGATTCCTCCCGGCCATCCCGCTTGCTTCTTTTGGCTTTCAGTTTTCATCCCGCTAGCACCGCTCCGCCATTCACGTTGAGGATCTCGCCAGTGATGAATCCGGCGTGCTCGGTGCAAAGGAAGAGCACGGGGGCGGCGATCTCTTCTGGGGTGCCGGCGCGGCCCAGCGGAATAGTGGCGAAGACGCGCTTGCTGATCTCAGGGTGTTCGAGCGCGGGCGCAGCCATATCGGTGGAGACCCAACCCGGGGCGACGCAGTTCACGTAGATGCCGTGGGGCGCGAGCTCGGTGGAGAGTCCCTTGACCATGCTGATGAGAGCGCCTTTGCTGGCGGCGTAATCGCAATGCAACGCCTCGCCGCGCTGCCCGGCGGTAGAGCTGATGAGGACGATGTGTCCGGCGGCGCGTCCGCGCTCGCGCTTCTGTTTCTTCATCTGCGCCACCGAGTGCTTCACCAGTCCGAAGACGGAATCCAGGTTCACCGCCATGGTCTGCCGCCACTGCTCGGCGCTCATCTTGTCGATGGGGGCATCCTCCGGCGGCCAGATGCCGTGGTTGGCGACCAGGATGTCGAGGCGGCCGAAGCGCGAGACCGCTGCCTCAACCAGTTTGCCTGCCTGCTCGGGCGAGGAGAGCTCCTGCTGGATGGCTGAGCAGCGCGCTTCGCCTCCGCAGGCTTGCGCCACCTGCTCCGCCTCTTTTTTCGCCCTCTGATAGTTGAAGGCCACGCGCGCCCCCGCCATGGAGAACATCCTGACCGTGGCTGCGCCGATGCCACGCGAACCTCCGCTGACCAGCGCGACGCGCTCCTCGAGCGAGAGGGAGATCATGCCGGGATTATACAGAGGCCGCGCCAGCATTAATCTTTGATGAAAATCGCGCCGTTTCCATGACCAATCGAATACGCGCGCATTCTCTTCCGCCCGCGAATCCTGTAATCTCAGGATTTCTGAGCGATGATCGCGCTGAGCACTCTTGCCTCCGTCTGGCCGTACCTGGCCTTCGTCCTGGTGGCGGCGTTTCTGTGGGCCAAGCTGGAGATCCAGATCGAAGGCGAGGAGGGATGGGCTGCGGGACTCCCCACCTGGCGCGTGGAAAAGCATGTCCTGCTCGATCTCTTCTACGGCGGCCGCCCGCTCACCGGTTACCACACCTGGGCGTTCCTCACTGTGCTCTTCTTCTTTCATCTGCCCTTCTTCGTCATGCGCTCCTGGAGTTGGCGCGGCGAGCTGCACGCCATCGCCGGCTACAACCTGTTCTGGGTGGTGGAAGACCTGCTGTGGTTCCTGCTGAATCCGCACTACGGATGGCGCAAATTCAACCAGAGCCAGGTCTGGTGGCACAAACGCTGGTTCCTGGGATTGCCGGTGGATTACTGGGTGCTGGGGCTGATGGGGCTGGTGCTGGTGACGGTGTAAGAGCTCGAAGTCTAGGCGAAAAAAGGAATCGACGGTGCCCCAGGTTCGCGCCCGCTCTTGGCGCTAACCTGGGCGAAGGAACTTCCTCAGAGTAGAACCACCCTCGCGATCAGTAGCCGTCCATTGTGATTCGATCTCAACAACACTCTTTTCTCGCAACGCGTAGTGCCGATAGCTGCTCCATTTCCAATCTTCAGGTTTGACAACAAGTCCGCGCTTCACCGGGTTTCTATGCAAGTACCTCAGCTTCACCATGAACTCGCGATGATTTCTCACGTTGCAATCGTAATACCGAGCCTGCCAGAACGGGCCTGGGCTTCCCGGCCGACGCAAGCGCTTGGCGAACGAGAGCTTCAGAAAGTGAATCGCATCGGCTAGCTTCCCGCGCGCCGGTTCATTCAGGAGCAAGTGAGCGTGCTCAGGCATGACCACATATCCATAAACGCGCACATCGAAACGGCGGCGCATCTCTTCCAGACAACGTACGAACAGGTCGAAAGTCGCAGGCGCCTTGGGGCACCGACGTTGTTTCCTAATATCCGGTCTCGATACCTACCAAGGAGCTACTGCGCCCAGTAGTGCTGGTCGCGCGAGAAGTAGTTCTCGTTCCAGCTGTTGAGCGCGGTCTTCAGGAAGAGGCCGACGATGCGCGCGTGCCCCATCTTCTGGAAGCGGCGGTTGCTGGTGAGGATGCCGCCATTCACGATGCCGAAGCGGCGGCGGGCGACTCGTTTGCTCAGCTGGTAGTCCTCGGCATAGAGCGAGTTCTCATCAAAGCCGCCCAGCGCATGGAAGACCCGCGTATCGAAGAGCATGAACATGCCGGTGCTGAAGGGCTTGAAGTAGCGCGAGGCGCGCTGCACGCAGTTGTTGCCGAAGTAGAGCATGCGGTCGCTGAAGCTGCCGTCGCGGCAGTGGATGCCGGTGGTGACGCAGTGCAGTCGCCTGCGCTGCATCAGCTCCAGCGAGCGGCGCAGCAGCGTAGGCTCGGCGAGCTCGACATCGGCATCGAGAAACAGAACGTAAGGAGTCACCGCGCGGTGCGCGCCGGCGTTGCGTCCCACCGAAGGCAGCCCGCCGGGAATCACTTCGATATCGAGCAGGGGACGAAACCCCAGCGCGATGCGCGCGGTGCCGTCGGCCGATCCGGCGTCAGCTACATACACTTTCGTATTCCGCATCAGCGGGTAATCCTGACGGCGGAGCGAGGTCAGCAGCAAGGGCAGCAACTGGCTCTCGTTCTTCGCCGGGACCACGATGGTAAGCGGGCTCAAACTCATCTGGCTGATAGGCATGGATCTGTACCCCCTCGTCTGAAACGGTGATGTAGCTGGCGCTGTCGTGGATCCAGGCGCCGGAGTTGTAGTAGCAGACGCCATTTTTTTCCACCTGCATCGGCTGGTGCGTGTGGCCGCAGAAGATGCGGTCCACGCCGCGTTGCGCCGCGAACTCCAGCGCGCCCTCGGCGACCTTGGGCGAGAGGCGCAGCCAGGCGCTGTTCAGCTTGTCGAGCCAGCGCGTAAGATGCCGCTCGCCGGGCTCGATCTTCTGCAGCTGCAGATAGAACCATGCGCCCAGACTGCTCAGCAGCCAGTTGTTGACCGCGAAGCGGTCGAACTGGTGCCCGTGGATGGCAAGATGGCGCTTGCCGGCGTATGTCCACGCATATTGCTGATAGACACGGATGCCGACCAGGTGCGACAGCACGCGCGAGATGCCTTCATCGTGGTTGCCCTCGACCCAGACGACTTCCACTCCGCGCCGGGGATTCGAGAGCTTGCGGATGCAGGAGAGGAACTTCCAGTGCTCCTTCTTCAGGCGCGCGAAGTTCAGGTCGCAGAAGATATCGCCCAGCAGCACCAGCCGGCGGAAGCGAAGCTGCCGCAGTAGACGCACCGCGTCGCGGGCGCGGCTGACGTCCGAGCCCAGATGCAGGTCGGAGATGATGACAGTGTCCATGGCGGCAGCATCCATTAACTACTATCTAACCCATGTGGAAAACGTGGTGGTTAAGAGACGGTTAAATCTGGGGCAGGAGGGATAACGAGAGTAACTGCCGCTCTGGAAACCTCAGATATCAAGCGGTTTAGCTGAGAGGGGTCTGTAAGATGTCCGCTTTCGGACGACGGCGATAATCGACCCTAAGGCAAGCCCCACGAGGTTCTTCGCGTCGAGCGCATTCTCTTCGAACAATGACCAGGTAACCAGATCAGCGGCGCGATTTCCAATCTTTGCGATCTTCCCTGGGCCCCATGGCTTGCACGTCAACGGCTTTCCCGTTGACCATCTGCCGATTCAGGCTGTTGATGGCGTTGTCGCCTTCGGCATCGTTACTCATGAGCACGAAGGCGAAGCCGCGCGACCTGCCGGTCTCTTTTTCGCAGATGATCCCGGTCTTGTTCACCTTGCCGTATTGCTCGAACAGGAGCTGCAGCTCAGCCGCAGTGGTGCCCGCGCTCAGGTTCCCCACGTAAATGTGTTTCATTCCGTCTCCGCGGGCGGTTCGACGGGCGCGGCAAGGGGAGACTCGTCAGCGAAGGCGGTGGGATCGAGCTCCGCGCCGGCAGGATTCTGTTTTTCCAGCTTGCGCAGGCGCTTGCGCTCCCGTTTTTCCTGCGCCTTTTCGCGGCGGGCGCGCTCTTTTTGAAGTTTCTTGAAGGTGGTACTGGGCCGGCCCATCGGTAGCCTCCAATCGGGACCGGGCCGGTCTGACCGGCCCGATTCAAAAGAAGTCAGAAAAATCTGACTAGACAGCCTGCACGTTCTCAGCCTGCCAGCCTTTCGGCCCCTTCACGACGTTGAATTGCACAGCCTGGCCTTCCTGCAGGCTGCGGAAACCTCCGCCCTGGATGGCAGAGAAATGCACGAAAACGTCTTCGCCCGTCTGCCGGCTGATAAAGCCAAAGCCCTTGGCGTCGTTGAACCACTTTACTGTTCCTTGTTCCATTTGCTTACACCTTTTCCTTAGTCTTAAATTTACGCTGAGATGAATCGGAGGTTGCTACAGGGCAGGTGCTAACCAACTCAGGCAAGAACTGCTCACACAAAACCGGTTCGTATCGAACGTTAGAAACAGTATACACGATTTCGCCGCGCGCGGCAAATGGCGACGAAATGGCCGCTCAGATATCCAGGTTCTTCACGTCGAGCGCGTTCTCTTCGATGAACCTGCGGCGCGATTCCACGTCTTCGCCCATGAGTGTGCTGAAGATGGTTTCGCTGGCGGCGAGGTCTTCCATCTTCACACTCAGCAGCGTGCGCTTGTCGGGATCGAGCGTGGTCTCCCAGAGCTGGTGCGAGCTCATCTCGCCCAGGCCCTTGTAGCGCTGCACCACGTAATCTTTGCGGCCGTGGCTGAGGACGTAGTCGAAGAGCTCGCGCGCGGTCTGCTTCTCGACTGCTTCGGCCGCGGGCTTCTTCTTTCCGGCAGCGGTTTTCGTCTTCTTGGGCGCGGCGGGTTCGGCGAAGAGCATACCTTCGGCCGGCTTGCCTTCCGGCTCGGATTCAACTTCCACTTCGCCGGCTTCCGCGGTCGCGGCTTTCGCGATGCTCTCCACCACGAAGGGTGGCTCGAGATACTGCTCGATCTGCTTGTACTTGGAGAGCATCTGGCGATACTCGGGCGTGGAAGCCAGGCCCCAGTTGATCTTGCGCTCAGCGCCCTGAGCGTCGGTGAAGCGGGCCTCCCACAGGTTGTGCTCATCATCGAAGGCGAGGACGACAGCCTTGAGTTCCAGATCTTTGGCCAGCGACTTCAATTGCTTTTCGAGCTGGCTGATCTTCTTCGAGGGCGTCTTCTTGTCGCCCTCGAAATCGCTGCGCTGGGCGAGCGAGAGCCTGGGCAGCAGCGCGGTGATGCGCTCTTCGCGCAGGCGCTTATCGACTTTATCGAAGTAGCCGAGATATTCGTTGAGCGTGGTCATGAACTTGGCCAGCGGAGCGCCTTCCAGCTTGGCCGCGCCCTCGCCGTAGCGCACAACCAGTCCATCGGCGGCGCGCTTCACCATGACCTTCACGAAATCGCGGTCATCTTTGATGTACTGCTGCGACTTGCCCTTCTTGATGGAGTAGAGCGGCGGCTGCGCGATGAAGACATGGCCGCGCTTGATGAGCTCCTGCATGTGGCGGAAAAAGAAAGTCAGCAGCAGGGTACGGATGTGCGAACCATCCACGTCGGCATCGGTCATGAGGATGACTTTGCCGTAGCGCAGCTTGGCGGGATCGAAGTCCTCTTTGCCGATGCCGGTGCCGAGCGCGGTGATCATAGCGCGGATCTCTTCGTGCCCGAGCATCTTGTCGTAGCGGGCCTTTTCCACGTTCAGGATCTTGCCCTTGAGGGGAAGGATGGCCTGGAAGCGGCGGTCGCGCCCCTGTTTGGCAGTGCCACCGGCAGATTCGCCCTCCACCAGGAACAGTTCGCAACGCTCAGCCTGGCGCTCGGAGCAATCGGCCAGCTTGCCGGGCAGGCCGCCGCCATCGAGCGCGCCCTTGCGGCGGGTGAGGTCGCGGGCCTTACGCGCAGCTTCGCGCGCGCGCGCGGCTTCGATGGCCTTGTTGATGATCTTGCGAGCCACCGGCGGGTTCTGCTCGAAGAATGCGCCCAGGCGCTCGTTGACGAAGGCCTGCACCACACCGGCGATATCGGAATTCAATCTGCCTTTGGTCTGGCCTTCGAACTGCGGCTGCGGCAGCTTCACGCTGATGACCGCGACCAGGCCCTCGCGGACGTCATCGCCGGTGAGATTCTCTTTCACGTCCTTGAACAGGCCGAGTTGCTGGCCGGCGTAATTGATGGTGCGAGTGAGCGCGGTGCGGAACCCGGAGAGGTGCGTGCCGCCATCCACCGTGTTGATGTTGTTGGCGAAGGTGAAGAGGCTTTCGGAATAGCCGTCGTTGTACTGCAACGCGATCTCCATAGCCACGCCATCACGCTCGGCCTCCATGTAGATGGGCCGGTCGTGCAGCACCTGCTTGCCGCGATTCAGGTGCTTGATGAATTCGGCGATGCCACCGGTGTACTTGAACTCCTGGCGCTTGGGCTCACCGGTCTTCGAATCAGTATTGCGCTCATCGGTCAGAGTGATCAGCAAGCCTTTGTTCAGAAAGGCAAGCTCGCGCAGGCGCTGCGCCAGCGTATCGGCGTTGTATTCGATGGTGGTGAAGATGTCTTTGTCGGGAACGAAGTGAACGCGCGTACCGCGCTTTTTGGTGTCGCCCGTCTTCTTGAGTTTGCTGGTGGGCTCGCCTTTGGAGTAGCTCTGCTCCCAAACGTGGCCGTCGCGCCAGATCTCGAGATCGAGCTGATAGCTGAGCGCGTTCACCACGCTCACGCCCACGCCGTGCAACCCGCCGGAGACTTTGTAGGTCGAAGTATCGAATTTTCCGCCGGCGTGCAGCTTGGTCATCACCACTTGCGCGGCAGGAAGTTTTTCGTCATTGACCACCATATCGTCCACGGGAATGCCGCGGCCGTTATCGATCACGGTGATGGAGTTATCGATGTGGATGGTGACATCGATCTGGTCGGCGTGGCCGGCGAGAGCCTCATCTACGGAGTTGTCCACGACTTCGTAGACGAGATGATGCAGTCCCAGCTCGCCGGTGGAGCCGATGTACATCGCGGGACGTTTGCGCACCGCCTCCATGCCGCCGAGAACCTTGATGGAGTCGGCGGTGTAGTCTCCGTTGCCGTTCCCGGAGGTCGCTTTTTTTGCCCTGGTTTGCGGTTTCGTGGCCGCTACTGCGCTCTCTTTGGTCGCCATCTTCGCCTTTGGTCGCGGAGGTTATCTACGCCGGGAAAGCCCGGTTGTGCCACCTAAAAAACAGCCTGATTCGCCTTGCGCTTTGGGTCCACTAAGACGCCTGCCAGATAGACGCGGGAGTGAACTTTAAGTTATTGAGATTACAGTTACTTAGCGCCAACTCGACTGCTCGTATTCTAGCACAGAAAGCGCCTTGCCGACAGCCGAAAACTAACGAAAATTTCGGGTTTTGACCGCTGCTCTGGAAACGGTGCAGCTGTTGATTACCCAGGTACATGAACCAAAGTAATCAACAGCTGAGACCTTCGATATGCACGGTTTTGCACTGGCAGCATTTATACTTTTGCGGCGTTACTAAAGTAACCACTCGCTGTAGACCAAGGAGAACGATAGTGAAGAAGCAAATCACTCTGGCGTTTGCAACATTGTTCGTGTTAGTCGGCGTCTTTTCAGCAAGTTCGGGGCCGGCGACCAAACCGACGCAGGGAACCTACATGAGTCCGGTACCGGCGCCGATCTGCGACCCGGGCGATCCGAACTGCCGCCCGTGGCCCAGGTAGATTTTTCAGAGCAACACTGACGAGTACATCGATCTCGACCGGCTCGCCCTGACGTTACTTTAGTAACGTTACAGGAGTGCTTGTGCCATCGAGGCTTTGGGAGTAGACTGCTTTCCTCTTTTTCTGTAGCGCTGAAAAGCGCGTTCGCCCCCGAGAGGAAGCATGAGTCTGCTGAGCTTGCTGAACGCAGTGGCGCAATGGTTGTGGCTCCCCACCGCACTGGCGCAGGTCGCCATCCTTTTCCTGATGGTGCGGCAGAAAGTTCGAGAAGAGTTCAATTTCTTTTTCCAGTTCACGCTGCTGCAGGTCCTGGGAAACCTGGCGCTGGGAGCGCTCTACCGCTATCAGTATTTCCATCCCAAGGCATACGCGACCTATTTCTATCTCTACTGGGCGATCTCAGCGCTGAATTCCTTCATGGGATTCGCAGTGATCCATGAAGTCTTCAGAAATGCCTTCAAGCCCTTTGTGGCGCTGCGCGATTTTGCCGCCATCCTCTTTCGCTGGGCCACGCTGGTGCTGCTGGTCGTGGCCGCGGTGCTGGCCTTCACCAACTCGGGCAACAACAGCCGCTTGATCGTGGCCATCCTCAGTGTGGAGCGCAGCGTGCTGGTGATGCAGGCGGGCATGCTGCTCTTCCTCATGCTCTTCGCTTCTCGCCTGGGCCTTACCTGGAAGCACTACGGCTTTGGCATCGCACTGGGTTTCGGGCTTTACGCCTGCTCGCAGCTGACAGTGAGCACACTGTTCTCGCAGCTGGGCGCAGGCTTTGGCCAGTATTACTCGCTGCTGCAGAGCCTGCTCTACGCCATGATGGTGGCCATCTGGGTCGTCTATCTGGCCTCGCCGGAGCCGGCGAGGGTCGCGGTGGAGAGCGCGTTTTCTCCCAAGCCCATCCTCACGCGCTGGAACCAGGTGCTGCTGCGGCAGGAGATGCACCCGGAGGGCGCCTTCATGACCAACCTGGAGCGCATAGTCGAGCAGGTGATGACGGACCGCTAGGGATTTCAATCATTAAAAAACAAAGGCCGGGCAAATGCCCGGCCTTTTCGTTCATAGAAGGTCTCGATTTCAAATCCGCATGGGCATGACGATGTAGCGGTACTTGTACTCATCGCCATTGTCGGAGGGGCGAAGCTGGCCGGCGGACTGCGCATCCTTGAACTCAATGCGCACCTCGCCGCCGCTGGTCGCCTTGAGGAAGTCGAGCAGATACTGTGAATTGAAGCCGATAGTGACCGGATCGGCGGCGTAGGTGGTCTCGATAGTGTCTTCTGATTCGCCGGTCTCTGTCGATGACGAAGAGATCTTGATCTCGTTCTTCTCCAGCTTCATACGGATGGCGCCGGAGCGCTCATCAGCGAACTGGGCCACGCGCTGGATGGCACTGGAGAGCTCCTCGCAGCCCACCGTCACCATCTTGTTGTTGTCTTTGGGCAGCACGGCTTCGTAGTTGGGGAATTGCCCGGTCAACTGGCGCGAGGTCAGCAGTCGCCCGCCCACACGGAAGAAGAGTGTGGACTCATCGCGCGCGAACTCGACCTCTTCCGCATCGCTAGACTGCAGCAGAGAGTTGAGCTCGGCCATGGCCTTCTTGGGAACCAGTGTTTTCAGTTCGCCGCTGACCTTGAATTTCGCGTTGCTGTTCTCGATGTGCGCAAGGCGGTGTCCATCGGTCGCGACCATGGTGATGGATTCAGGCTTCAGCACCATGAGCGCGCCATTGAGCGTATAGCGCGACTCTTCATTGCTGATGGCGAAAATGGTCTTGGCGATCAATGTACGCAGAACCTGCGCCGGGATTTTGACGATATCGGCAGCGGGGAAATTGGGCAGAGCAGGAAAGTTCGCCCTCGCCATGCCCACCATCTTAGTGTTGGAGCGGCCGGAGCGAATAGAGACCCAGTGGTTTTCCAGTAATTTGATGGTGATCTCACCATCACCCAGCAACTTGACGTAGTCATGCAGTTTGCGGGCCGGAATGGTGCAAGAGCCTTCTTTTTTTACCTTAGCTGGGCAGGAGGTCCGCAGGCTCAAATCCAAATCGGTCGCCGTAATCGCCAGCTTCTCTCCCGCCGCCTCCAAGAGAAAATTGGAGAGGATGGGAATTGTAGTCTTGCGCTCTACCACTCCCTGGGTGGCAGTAAGCTCGCGCAAAAGATCATTCCGGCTGACGACAATTTCCATAAACTCCGCCTGCGACTGTTGTCTCTACCTTATATCAAACCCAAATACTATAAAACAGCAGTAATAGAAGGTGTTGAGGATAAGTGGATGATTCTTTCTTTCCCGCATCCAGCCTGCTTCGGACCGCAATTCCTCAACTGCATGGCCAGTCGGCATTCCGTAATCTAAAGTGCAAGGACAACTGAACCAACCAGTCATTCACAACTTCCACAAACCATCCACAACACTCTCAAGTACTGACTGTGTAAAACCTGGCTATACTCCGGACTTAAACCTGCAAACCCTCGGTCAGTTTATTCAGCAGCCTGTTCAAATCTTTATCGTTCTTCCGTGTTTCCTCGATCTTATCGATGGAGTGCATCACCGTGGTGTGGTGCTTGCCGCCGAACTGGCGCCCGATCTCGGGCAGCGAAGCCTCAGTCAGGTGTTTGGTCAGATACATGGCGATCTGCCGCGGATAGACGATCGAGCGCGAATTGTTCTTGGTCTTGATCTCGCCCGAGCGCAGGCCAAACTGCTCTGCCACCGCCTTCTGGATGGAATCGATGGTGATCTTCTTGCCCTGCGCCTCGATAAAGTTCTTGAGCACCTGCTGGGCGGTGTGCTGCGTCAGCTCCATGCCGGTGAGCGAGCAATAGGCGATGAGGCGGATGAGCGCGCCCTCCAACTCGCGCACGTTGCTGCGAATGTTGCTGGCGATGAACAGCGCCACCTCGGTGGGCAGCACCACGCGCTCCGACTCGGCCTTCTTCTGCAGAATGGCGACCTTGGTCTCCAGGTCGGGCGGCTGGATATCGGCGATCAATCCCCACTCGAAGCGGCTGCGCAGGCGGTCCTCGACATCGGCCAGCTCTTTCGGCGGGCGGTCGCTGGCGATGACGATCTGCTTGGAGCTCTCGTGCAGCGCGTTGAAGGTGTGGAAGAACTCCTCCTGCGTGCGCTCCTTCTGCGCCAGGAACTGGATGTCATCGATGAGCAGCACGTCCACATTGCGGAACTTGTCGCGGAAGCTGATCATCTTGTCGTAGCGCAGCGAGTTGATCATCTCGTTGGTGAACTTCTCGCTGCTCAGGTAACAGATGGCGGCATCGGGCTGGCGGTGCTTCACTTCATGGCCGATGGCCTGCATCAGGTGCGTCTTGCCCATGCCCACGCCGCCGTAGAGGAAGAGCGGGTTATAGGCCTTGGAGGGCCGCTCGGCGACGGCCTGAGCGGCAGCATGGGCGAACTGATTGCCCGCGCCCTTCACGAAGCCGTCAAAGGTGTAGCGCGGATTCAGTTGTGCGGCGCTATCCCAGTCGAAGCGCGTCTGGCCGCCGGCGCGGCCGGCGGCCTGCGGCGCAAACCCGCCATCGTGGCGCGGCAGCTTGCCGGTATTGGGCTCAGCCTGCTCGGGAGTGATGAACTCCACATCGTCGAAGCCGAGCTTCAGGGTTTCAATCGCTTCCTGGATGAGGTCGGCATATTTCTCGCCGATCTGGCGGAACTCGGCCGTGGGCACGCGGACGAAAAGATGGCCATCGCGGCTGTGACTGTAGCGCGTAGGCTTGAGCCAGGTCTCGTAGGAATGGCGGTTGACCTTCTTTTCCAGCGCGTCCAGGATCTGCATCCAGGGATTTACGGCGGCGGGGGTTGTGGATAAGAGCGACATAGTGACCCTTGCAGAAAAAATGAAACAGCCAAGCCACCCGTCCGTTGCCGGGGCGGGGAAGCGAATCAAACAGTTTGCTTATTCGTTCTGCGCGGGCGACGCAGAAGCTATGGACCTCTCAAGACCTCACGACGATCGCGGACTTTTCTTCTCTAACCGCATCCTAGCACGAAATGTTTTCGCCAGTCTGCAGCCGCCGGAAAATTTTCCGCGCTCACAAAACACGCGAACGAGATTGTCCGCGTAAGTTTCAGTTTCGTCAATGCCGAAGAATGGTGCAACGGAAGACTGGCCGTTGCCGGCAGGAAAGCTTGAACTCATCCCCGTTCTTGGGGATAAGGCAGCGGCCCGTTTGCCGGCGTAGTATCCTTCGGATGAATTCAGCTAGTCTGACGCAGGCACCCAACCTTTTATCGCGTTTAATCCAAGGCACTAAGCGGCGGTCAACTCCAGAATCGAATACGGACTCATGGTCTCTATCATCCGCTGTAATCGAAGCCCGCATCTTGCAGCCAGGCCGGCGTACTCCTCTTGAGTACGCTCCTTGCCGCCCGGGATCGCCATCATGGCGATATCGATCTCTTTCGAGAGGTGCTGGCCAGGCGTGGGTGGCACAACGGTCTCGATGATCAGCACCCGGGCGTGGGGCGACATGTGTCGCCGGATTGAGGAGAGAATCCTGATGGATTCCGAATCGGGCCAGTCGTGGATGATATTCATCAACAGGTAGGCGTCAGCTTTGGGCATGGGGTCGGCGAAGAAATCGCCGCCGATCACCGTCAGCTTCTCTTCTTTTTCCGGCGTGACCTGTGCTACCACGTGCGGCTGATCGAAGAGGATGCCCTGCGTCTTGGGCGAGTCTTTCAGGATGGCGCGCAGCAGGTGGCCGCGCCCACCGGCGATGTCGGCGATGGTGGAAAATTGCGAGAAATCGTACGCCGGCAAAATGGCGGCGACATCGCGGTGCGACTTTGAGGTCATGGCTGCGTCGAAGATGCGGCTTTCCTCCGGGTGTTTGGCCAAATATGCGAAAACACCCTCCGAGTGGAGCTTCTTGAAGGCAGGTTCGCCGGTGCGCAGCGAGTGTTCGAGATTGGCAAACGCGTCCCAGAAGATGGGCAGGCCGATCATGATGACGTAATCCCGCAAAGACCCTGGATGATCGAAGCGAAGCAGCCGCGAGCCTTCGGTGTGATGCCAGGCTCCATCCCTCCATTCGAAGATCCCGAATGAGGCCAGCAGGCGCAGCACGCGATACAGGGCATCCGGCTTGGTCCCAGTGGCTTTGGCCAGCGCCTCAGTGGATTGCGGCTGATCGCCTAGAGCATCGGCGACTGCCAACTCGGCGACAACATGCAGACAGCGCGAGGCAAAGTACGCGCTGTTGAGCTGCATCACCTGGATGTTCGCGGGGCTCGGCGGCGTAGCGGCGGCCTTGGCCAGTGCGGTGCTCGCATTCATGAAATCTTTCCTCCGTGGAAACGACGTCATACGCTACCACAGAGCAGGAACAACGCAAATTAGGGTGCGCGTTTTTAGAAGAGTGATTTGCAGAAACATCATTCCACCTAGCAACAACAAAATCCCCACGAGGCCCACGACCCAATTCTTGCTACCCTTGGCCATCCGAGCATCCATCGAGCCCTGTTCGCAAAACAGGATTCCCGGAATGGCACGCTTAGACTCGATTGAGCGGGGTATACTCAGCGAGAATGCCCTTTTGTTCTAACTGTGGAAAGCAAACCATTGCCGGAGAGGGTCGCTGCGTCTCTTGCGGCGCGCCCATTGCGGCCGATGCGGTCCAGTCCCTGACCGCTGAATTGCGTCGCCAGCGCAAGCAGATCTGGCTCATCGGGATTGCGATCGGCGTGGCCCTGGCAGTAAACCTGTGGATATTGCAGAACGCTACGCGGGTGAAGCCTGACATCAGCGCACCACCGCCTTCCGCGTCAGAGCAGCGCCAAGCGCTTCCCGCGCCGCATCCGTCCGATTCGGCAGCCGCTTCCGTCGGATACGCTTCCTCGCCGCAACCACAACCGGAACAATCGCCACAGCAAGGCGTTTCCTCGCCGAACGACTCATCAAACAGAACCACCGCCAAGAGCATCGACGCGGATGCTGTGCAGATGGCATTGAAGCAGCTGGCTCCGCATAGCGGACAGGCAACTACTTCCGCCCAGCAGTCGCCGGTGTCTTCCGCAGCGCCATCGGGCTCCGACCATTACCCCGGCTCGCAACCGGTGAATGTTGAGAACGCCAATCTTCCCGACATCGGCATCCCCGTTGCAAGAGAGGTTTACACCACGAAGGACACCATCCCAACTGTTGTCAGCTACTACAAGCAGCGGTACCCCGATGCTCAGATTACAGAGATCGATGGCCAACAGATCATTGCCGTGGACCGCCCAAGCGCTACGAAAGTCATTGCCATCGGCAGCACCGGCTCTGAAACGCGGATTGCGATCGTCTGGCCGGGTAACTAAACTTGCCACAGCCCCTGCTTCCGACCTCATCGTGCCGATGGCGCACGGACCCCTAGGCGTAGCTGAATTTATCCGGAAGTGTGATACCCGGCGGCCCGTTTGCCGGGGCTGTATACATCGGGATAAATTCAGCTACACCCACCGCTGAACAACCGACTTGTCCGACTAATAAGTGCCGTTGTATTCTCTCCAACGCGGATAGTGCCATGCGTCCTTTCACTTGAATCCATCTCTCCTAAACCTCCGTCGGCGGTTCTGGTAACAACTTGTCAGTCCTTACATCTATCCTTTGCAAGGAGAGCTCATGAATCGGCGAAATTTCATCCAGTCGGCCGGCGCGGTGTGCGCTGGTCTGGCATTCAGCCGCTCGATGCCAGCGCTCGCCGAAGCGCTCATGACGAGCGATTGGCGGACTTTCGAGGTCTCTTACAGAGTCGAGGTCTTGAAGCCTAGTGGAGTCACTCATATCTGGCTGCCGGCGGCGTTGATTCGTAATACGCCCTATCAGAAGACCCACTCCAACAGATTCAACGCGCCGGGAGGAACGGCCAGCCTGACGACCGACAAGTCGAATGCACTCGGCATCATATCGGCTACTTATCCTGCCGGCGCGAAGCCCGAACTGGCGCTGACCAGTCGAGTTTCGTTGAGGAACTACGAGGTCGATCTATCGGCGCACAGGCCGGCACCATCACAGCGCGCATCCAACGCCGAGCTCGATTTCTTTCTTCAGCCTAGCCGGTACGTTCCGACCGATGGCATTGTGAAAGAGACGGCTCTCAAAGCCACGGCCGGTGCCACTACCGAGATTGACAAAGCGCGCGCCATTTACGAGTGGGTGGTGGAGAACACCTTCCGCGATCCCAAGGTGCGGGGCTGTGGGCGCGGCGACATCCGGGCCTTGCTCGAATTGGGCGACCTGGGCGGCAAATGCGCCGATCTGAATGCTCTCTACGTCGGCATGGCGCGCTCGGTGGGTCTTCCAGCGCGGCACATCTACGGTCTGCGGATCGCCAAGTCCGACTTGGGATACAAGAGTCTTGGAGTGAATACCGACAAGGCCACGAAGGGACAGCATTGCCGGGCTGAAGTTTATCTCCACGAACACGGTTGGGTCCCGGTCGATCCGGCTGACGTGCGTAAGGTTGTTCTGGAAGAGCCGCCCGGAAATCGTCCACTGAGCGACGAGATGGTGACGAGGGCTCGCAAGCGCTTGTTCGGCTCCTGGGAAATGAATTGGATGGCCTATAACTATGCGCCCGACGTCGTTCTGCCCGGATCCAGTAAGCAGCCGCTGGTGTATTTCATGTACCCGCAGGCCGAAACAGCGGAGGGACGGGTCGATCCATTCGATCCGGATAACTTTAAATATGAGATCACAGTTAAGGAGGTAAGCTAGGCGTGTTACCAACGCCAGGGGGTAGCCGAAATTTTTCCCGGAGAATGCTACCCGCCCCTGGACGATTTCAGTCTTTCGCATCATGGTCCTACGCGATCCGGACGTACTCCCCCTCGGTGACGTAGGGCTTCAAAGAGCTGTTGCTCAGA